>Ga0160433_100209_pt1 | contig 45629 bp, 37 predicted proteins | sample HID1972K_E0MG_FD_108235 | JGI IMG/M metagenome (GOLD analysis project Ga0160433, IMG submission 108235) | Enriched pill bug-associated microbial communities from UW Madison campus, WI, USA - HID1972K_E0 MG | ecosystem: Host-associated > Arthropoda: Insects > Digestive system > Unclassified ...
CGAAGCCGGTGCCATACACCGCGGTGCCTGCTTCGCGGGCAAGCCCGCTCCCACAGAATATTGCGCCGCGCTTGCAGGCTTTGTTCTCTGCGCGACAGCGCAGCCCAGCGGGCTGGGCGATCTGCCACAGGGACCGAGTCGATCACAATATCCGCGGTACGCAGCCTCTCGCGCCCGGAAACCTGCCCGCTTTCCGTCCACCCTGGCTTGCGTGACGATGCTCCGCGACCGGCCACAATGGGTGGCGCGGGCACACTCAGGAGAAAACACCATGGACAAGGAACGTTCGTTCACTGCAACCCTGTGGGCCAACGGCCATCCGCTCAACTTCCTCGCGGCATTGAGCGGGGGACCGGTATGGATCACCGGCCCTCTCTCGGATGACGTTCAGCTTCGCGACGGCTCCAGAGCCCTTGGGATGCTGGATGGCTCCGATGAGGACTGGCAGCATGGCCAGGAACTGGGGCTGGTCGACTTTCACAGGACGGTTGATGCCGTGCCCGTGCTGCTCTACTTTCGCCACAGTCCTGTTGGGTACCGGCTCTATGTGCGCAGCGGCAATCACCAGGGTGAGGGCATATTCTGCAGCCCTCAAGGTTTGCTTGAAGCTCAGCCGATCGGCAGCGCGGATCCGGCATGCTGGAGCATTCAGGAGGCGGCCACTGGCACAGCCTTAGACGCACGGCAGGTCGGCGACGGCCCGCTCGATATCCAGCTGGCCAGCGCTGACGGCAAGCCTGTCGTGATGCAGGGCATCTATCCCGTCGGCGGCTATCTGGCCTGCCAGGCGTCGGCGGCGGTCAGCACCCTGAGTTTGCAGATCGAAGCCCGCCATGTCGACTGGCTGAGCGCCGATTGACCCAGCTGCACTGCTGCCGTACAGCGCAAGGGGCCGCCGTCCGGCGGCTCACCGGCCAGCACTGGATACCCTTCAAGCCTGGCAAAGCGCCTCGAACCCTGCCCGAATTTTCTCTTCCGGTAAGTCATCGGCGATGAACACCATCACGCTCTCGCGCGTCTCGCCGTCGGTCCATTCGCTGTCCCAATCGAAGCCATACAGCTTGAGCACGCCTTGGAACACCAGGCGACGCGGCTCACCGGCGATGTTCAGCACACCTTTGTAGCGCAGCAGCTGCTTGCCATGGGCTTCGAGCAGCTCGTTCATGAAGTCGCTGAGGCGGTCGATGTCCAAGGCGCTATGGGTGCGCAGGACCAGGCTGGAAATACGGTCCGGGGTTGCCACCTGAACCACCGGGCGCAGGCTGGAGCCGAGGTTGGCGCCCAGGTCGGCATTGAGGTTGAAGCCGCGCACGTCGAGCAGCTCGGCCAGATCGATGCGGCCATGTTCGACCACCCGGATCGCTGCGCGACGATTGATCCGCGACAGGCGTTCGCGCAAGGTTTCGACCGCCGTGGGCTCGACCAGGTCGGTCTTGCTCAGCAGCAGGCGATCGGCAAAGCCGACCTGGGCCTGGGCAATGGCCTGGGTGAGGTGCTGGTCGGCATTGGCGGCATCAACCAGGGTAATGATGCCATCGAGGATATAGCGATCGCGCAACGCTTCATCGATGAAGAAGGTCTGCGCCACCGGCGCCGGGTCGGCAAGGCCCGTGCATTCGATGACCAGGCGGTCGAAGGCGATCTCGCCGGCATCCAGGCGTTCGAGCAACAGGAACAAGGCCTTGGTCAGGTCGGTGTGGATGCTGCAGCACACGCAGCCATTGGCCAAGGTCATTACCTGCACCGGTTCGTCGCCGAGCAACTGGGTGTCGATGTCGGCGTCGCTGAACTCGTTCTCGATCACCGCGATCTTCAGGCCGTGCTCGGCCTTGAGCAGATGGCGCAGCAAGGTGGTCTTGCCGGCGCCAAGGAAGCCGCTGAGCACTGTAACGGGGATGGGGGCTTGCAAACGGAGAATCTCCTCTACTGAAAATGACTGTGGGAGCCCGGCATGCCGGGCTCCCACAGGTTCAACCGTCCTCAGTGGCCGGGGTTCAACAGCACTTGGGGCCTCCCTTGCCGCCGTAACGGGCCTCCTGGCGCTCGCGGAAGAACACCTCGTAGCTCATCACCGGTTTGTCCGGATGCTTGGCCTGCATGTGCTCGACGTAGGTGTCGTAGTCGGGCATGCCGACCATCAGGCGGGCTGCCTGCCCCAGGTATTTACCCAGTCGACCAAGGTCGTTGAACATCACTGCATTCCTCTTGGTTACGCGTCAGGCAAGGCCTGGAACGGGGTTTCCTTGTCGGTACGTTCCTTGCGGCCCAGCGCGGCATAGCCGACCTTGAGGGCGAAGAACAGGATGCTGAACACCACTACCAGGAACAGGATCGTCAGGCCCGCGTTGGTGTAGGCGTTGAAGATTACATGCTGCATCTGGTCGATGTTCTTGGCCGGCGCCAAGACCTGGCCGGCGTCCAGGGCCACGCTGTACTTGTTGGCCAGGGCCAGGAAGCCCACCGCCGGGTTCGGGTCGAACAGCTTGATCAGGCCCGCGGTGGTGGTGCAGATCAGCAGCCAGACGGCCGGCAGCAGGGTGACCCAGACATAGCGCTGGCGCTTCATCTTGATCAGGACCACGGTGCCGAGCATCAGCGCGATGCCGGCCAGCATCTGGTTGGAGATACCGAACAGCGGCCACAACGTGTTGATGCCACCCAGCGGGTCGATCACGCCCTGGTACAGCAGGTAGCCCCAGAGGGCCACGCAACCGGCGGTGGCGAGCATGTTGGCGCCCCACGACTCGGTGCGCTTGAGCGCCGGCACGAAGCTGCCCAGCAAGTCCTGCAGCATGAAGCGCCCGGCACGGGTACCGGCGTCTACCGCGGTGAGGATGAACAGGGCTTCGAACAGGATCGCGAAGTGGTACCAGAACGCCATGGTGTTCTCACCCGGCAATACCTGGTGAAGGATCTGCGCGATACCCACCGCCAAGGTCGGCGCGCCGCCGGCACGGGCCAGGATGGTGTGCTCGCCGATGTCCCTGGCGGTCGCTTCGAGTTGCTCTGGGGTAATGGCAAAGCCCCAGCTGCTGACCGTCTGTGCCACCGACACGACGTCTGAACCCACCACAGCCGCCGGGCTGTTCATGGCGAAGTACACGCCCGGCTCGATCACCGAGGCGGCGACGATGGCCATGATGGCGACGAAGGATTCCATCAGCATGGCGCCGTAGCCGATGTAGCGGGCGTTGACTTCGTTGTCCAGCAGCTTGGGCGTGGTGCCCGAGGAGATCAGCGCATGGAAGCCGGACACCGCGCCACAGGCGATGGTGATGAACAGGAAGGGGAACAGCGTGCCCTTCCAGACCGGGCCGGTGCCGTCGGTGAACTGGGTCAGCGCCGGCATCTTCAGCTCGGGCGCGATGATCAGGATACCGATCGCCAGCGCGATGATGGTGCCGATCTTGAGGAAGGTCGAGAGGTAGTCACGCGGCGCCAGCACCAGCCACACCGGCAGTACTGCGGCGACGAAACCGTAGCCCACCAGCATCCAGGTGATTTGCACGCCGGTGAAGGTGAACGCCGGGCCCCAGACTGGATCGGCCGCCACCACCCCCCCCAGCCAGATCGACAGCAGCAACAGCACTACGCCGATCAGCGAGATCTCGCCAATCCGCCCGGGACGGATGTAGCGCATGTAAATGCCCATGAACATGGCGATCGGAATGGTCGCCATCACGGTGAACATGCCCCACGGGCTTTCGGCCAAGGCCTTGACCACGATCAGCGCCAGCACCGCAAGGATGATGATCATGATCAGGAAGCAACCGAACAGGGCGATGGTACCTGGGATACGGCCCATTTCCTCGCGCACCATGTCGCCCAGGGAGCGGCCATTGCGACGGGTGGACAGGAACAGGATCATGAAGTCCTGCACCGCGCCGGCCAGCACCACGCCGGCAATCAGCCAGAGCGTGCCCGGCAGATAGCCCATCTGCGCCGCGAGCACGGGACCGACCAATGGGCCGGCGCCGGCGATGGCGGCAAAGTGGTGACCGAAAAGAATGTGCTTGTTGGTCGGCACGTAGTCCAGACCATCGTTGTTGAGCACCGCCGGGGTCGCTCGACGGGGATCGAGTTGCATCACCTTGGTGGCGATGAACAGGCTGTAGTAGCGATAGGCGACCAGGTAGATGGCAACCGCCGCGACCACGATCCACAAGGCATTGATTGCCTCACCGCGACGCAAGGCAACCACACCCAGCGCACAGGCTCCTAACACTGCCAGCGCCAGCCACGGAATGTGGCGTAGCAGGCTATTATTGTTGTTCATGGTTTACTTCCAGCTGGTGGATTGGAAAGACCGCCCAACGAGTCTAGGGCGAGTCTCAACGCATTGCCACACTTGCTTTGGTCTAGAGCCTTCGCGGCCGGGTCAGCGGCACGCGTTGTACACACTCCTTCCACCCTAATCATGACGTACTGCAGAGGGCTTTACCGATGATGAGCGATCACGATGAACGCCGCCGTTTCCAGCGCATTGCCTTCGACGCGCCGACCGAGCTGTTCCAGGGCGAGCGCTGCTGGCAGGTCAAGCTGCTCGACCTCTCCCTCAAGGGGCTGCTGATCGAGTGTCCCACGCCCTGGAACGCCGACCTCACCCAGGACTTCGATGCGCTGATCCATCTCGGTCCTCAGGCCACGGTGCGGATGCAGGTCGAACAACGCCATGAGGAGGACGACCGCCTTGGCTTTGTCTGCCTGTACATCGATATCGATTCAATGACTCACTTGCACCGTCTTGTAGAACTGAACCTGGCCGACAGCACCGAAATGATGCGGGAACTGCGCAAACTCATCGAAGTTTGAAATCTCTTAGCCAGCTATCTACCTGACCTTCCGTGTTTCCTGTCTACCCAGACAGCTTCATTGCTGGGGCCGGAGGATGTGTACACACCCCTCTGGTAGCGGCTCTCTACAGTTGGAACGCTATCTGCATACAGGGGTTGTGCGACTCGACGGCACGCCTGTTCGCGCTCCAATCTAAATATTGTATACAATTGTGATGGCAATCCCTTGTAGGATTTGTCTACAGTAGTGCCACAACAATAAACAGAGAGCCTGCTCAATGACTACGTCCCCGAGTACGTCTTCATCCCAGCGTCCTGAAGACGAGAACCTGGGCCTCGGCGCCAACCTGGCCTACGGCCTGCAGCATGTTCTAACCATGTACGGGGGGATCGTCGCGGTGCCCCTGATCCTCGGCCAGGCCGCTGGCCTTGGCCCGGCCGACATTGGCCTGCTCATCGCCGCGTCACTGTTCGCCGGGGGGCTGGCCACGCTCTTGCAGACCTTGGGCTTGCCGTTCTTCGGTTGTCAGTTACCCCTGGTGCAGGGCGTCTCCTTTGCCGGCGTCGCGACCATGGGTGCCATTCTCAGCAGCGAGGCGGGCGGCGGCCTGCAAGGTGTGTTGGGGGCGGTAATGGCAGCCTCGTTTATCGGCTTCCTGATCACGCCGATTTTCTCCCGCATCACCAAATTCTTCCCGCCACTGGTCACCGGTATCGTCATCACCACCATCGGCCTGACCCTGATGCCTGTCGCCGCACGCTGGGTCATGGGCGGCAACAGCCAGGCGCCCGACTTCGGCAGCATGGCCAACATCGGCCTGGCCGCCGCGACCTTCGGCATCGTGCTGATGCTGAGCAAGCTGGGCAGTGCCAGCATCTCGCGCCTGTCGATCCTCCTGGCGATGATCATCGGTACCCTGATCGCCTGGTCACTGGGCATGACCGACTTCAGCAAGGTCGGCCAAGGCCCGCTGGTGGCCTTCCCCTCGCCCTTCCACTTCGGCATGCCGACCTTCCATATCGCCGCGATTCTGTCCATGTGCATCGTCATCATGGTGACCCTGGTGGAAACCTCGGCGGACATCCTCGCGGTGGGCGAGATCATCGAGACCAAGGTCGACGCCAAACGCCTGGGCAACGGCCTGCGCGCCGACATGGCCTCCAGCGTCCTGGCACCGATCTTCGGCTCCTTCACTCAGAGCGCCTTCGCCCAGAACGTCGGCCTGGTCGCCGTGACAGGTGTGAAGAGCCGCTATGTGGTGGCCACCGGCGGGATGATCCTGGTGCTGCTGGGCCTGCTGCCGGTCATGGGCCGGGTGATTGCCGCCGTACCGCCGTCGGTGCTGGGTGGCGCGGGCATCGTGCTGTTCGGCACGGTGGCCGCCAGTGGCATCCGCACCCTGTCGAAGGTCGAGTACAAGAACAACATGAACCTGATCATCGTCGCCGCTTCCCTGGGCTTCGGCATGATCCCGATCGCCGCACCGAACTTCTACCACCACTTCCCGAACTGGTTCGAAACCATCTTCCACTCCGGGATCAGCTCGGCAGCGATCATGGCCATCATCCTGAACCTGGCATTCAACCACTTCAAGACTGGCAACTCCGACCAGCAGTCAGTGTTCGCCGCCGGCTACGAGCGATCCATCCAATATTCGGACCTTTCCGCCCTGCGTGATGGCGACTACTTCAAGGATGGCAAGCTGTTCGACGCCGAAGGCAAGGAGATTCCGGTGCTCGAGCAGACCGATGAGACCCCGCCGCTCAAGCGCCAGGCGACCGCGGCGGAGCACTGATCCACTGCGATTGGTAACGCAATCGACTCAACACCGCGACCGGTCCCCTCTCCCTCTGGGAGAGGGCTAGGGTGAGGGCCGAGCGCGACGCGGTAACCGGGGGCGCTGCGGCGCCCGCTGTACCGCGGCGCTTACTCGAACAAGGCGTCCAAGGCCTGCTCCAGGCGGGTCACGGCAATCACTTGCAAACCCGCCGGTGACTCCTTCGGCGCATTGCCCTTGGGCACGATGGCGCGCTTGAAGCCATGCTTGGCCGCCTCCTTCAAGCGCTCCTGACCACTGGGCACCGGGCGCACCTCACCGGACAGGCCGATCTCGCCAAACACCAGCAAGCCATGGGGCAGCGGCCGGTTGCGCAGGCTGGACATCACCGCGGCCAGCAAGGCCAGGTCCGAGGCAGTCTCCAGGACCTTTACCCCGCCCACCACGTTGAGGAACACGTCCTGGTCGTGGGTCGGGATACCGCCGTGGCGGTGCAACACCGCCAGCAGCATCGCCAGGCGGTTCGGGTCCAGGCCCAGGGTGACTCGACGTGGGTTGGCCAAGTGGCTGTCGTCGACCAACGCCTGCACCTCCACCAGCATGGGTCGGGTGCCCTCCCAGGTGGCCATGACCACACTGCCGGAGACCTCCTCCTGGGCGCGATTGAGGAAGATCGCCGAGGGATTCGAGACCTCCTTCAGGCCACGGTCGGTCATGCCGAACACACCCAGCTCGTTCACCGCGCCGAAGCGGTTCTTCACCGCCCGCAGCAGGCGCAGGCGGCCATCGGATTCCCCTTCGAAATACAACACGGTATCGACCATGTGCTCCAGCACCCGCGGACCGGCCAGGGCGCCTTCCTTGGTGACGTGGCCGACCAGGAAGATCGCCGTGCCACTCTGCTTGGCATAGCGCACCAGCAACGCCGCGCTCTCACGTACCTGGGCAACGCCGCCGGGCGCCGATTGCAGCTGTTCGGTGAAGATGGTCTGGATCGAGTCGATGACCATGACCCGCGGTTTTTCCTGACGCGCGGTGGCGATGATCGCCTCGATGCAAGTCTCGGTCATCACCCGCAGTTGCTCCTGGGGCAAGCCCAAGCGTCGCGAGCGCATGGCCACCTGCTGCTGCGACTCTTCGCCGGTGACATACAGGGCCGGCATGCGCTCGGCGAGGTTGCACAACGTCTGCAGGAGGATGGTCGACTTGCCGATGCCGGGGTCGCCGCCGATCAGCACCACCGAGCCGTCCACCAGGCCGCCGCCGAGGACCCGATCCAGCTCAGTGCTGGCGGTGCTGAAACGCGGGATCTCCTCGACACTGACCTCGGCCAGCGTCTTGATCTGCGCCTGCTGCCCGGCCCAGCCGGTACGGCCGCTGGGCGCCGCCGCCGCGCCGCTCTCGAGCACGGTTTCGACCAAGGTATTCCAGGCGCCGCACTCGCCACATTGCCCGGCCCATTTGGGGAAGGTCGCGCCGCACTCGGTGCAGCCATACATGCGCTTGGCCTTGGCCATGGATCCGTCTCCTGGAAAACCGCCATGATAACTGAGCGGCTGCCCAGCCGAGCTTGCGGCCTATGACAAAACTATTCGATATAACCGAAGTCACTAACAGCGGTACACAGTGTGAACCCCAATGCTGATTTACACTGCCTTAACCCTCATCATTTGTAACAAGGAGTTAACCTAATGAGCGTAATCAATGAGTTCAAGGCTTTCGCGGTCAAGGGCAATGTCGTGGACATGGCCGTTGGTATCATCATCGGTGCCGCGTTCGGCAAGATCGTCTCATCCTTCGTCGGCGATGTGGTCATGCCGCCGCTTGGGCTGTTGATCGGTGGCGTCGACTTCAGCGATCTGGCCATCACCCTGAAGGCCGCGCAAGGTGACATTCCGGCGGTAGTCCTGGCCTACGGCAAGTTCATCCAGACGGTGATCGACTTCCTCATCATCGCCTTCGCCATCTTCATGGGGGTCAAGGTGATCAATCGACTCAAGCGTGAAGAGGCCGCCGCGCCCAGCGTCCCGCCAGCACCGACCCCGCAGGAAACTTTGCTGGCCGAGATCCGCGACCTGCTCAAGGCGCAGCATCAGGACCAGAACCGCCTGCCCTGACACTAGAAGACGGCGGCGCCTCCACGCCGCCGATATCACGGTAGCGCTGCTCGCTTTGGATCTTTCAATGATGTACAGGAGTTGTGCGGGTTTCACTGACCTGTACAACCTTACGTCTGAATTTCCGCCACCACATAGGAATTTTCCTACACTAGCTCAGTCCGAGAGGATTGGATCCCTTCTTGAGCGGAGCTTTTCAAATGTCCCCATGGAGCATGAGCGCGATGCGGCGTCTTCGAGGCAAGCGCAATCCTTCCGAGCTGTTGAACATCGCGGTCTCGTTGATTCAAGCGCTCGACATGGAATACCTGAGCCTGACCCTACGGATTCCAGGGTTGGCGGGGCAGCCTAAAAGGTTTGACTACAACAATTACCCAGCGGCGTGGAATGAGCAGTACCGACGGTTGGAGTACGACAAGATCGATCCGGTTTATACACACTGCCTTCATTCGATCCAGCCGCTGCTTTGGCACGATGGGTTGTACAATGAAACGCCAGACTTGCGGGAACACGCCTGTTCACATGGACTGCGCCATGGCTGGACGCTCTGGGTGAACGACCATCACAGCCAGACCCAGCTAAGCGTTGCGCGAGCGACGAAAGAGGTCGAGCCGGCTGAATTCTACGAAGGCTGTACCCGAACACTGTGGCTATGCAATTTGATGCATCCGTTTCTGCTTGAGCATCACCGTCCAGAAGTCATGCCTGTGGTGACCGAGCGAGAGATGGAGGTGCTGAAATGGTGCGCCGCAGGCAAGACCGCCTCAGAAATTGCGACTATTTTGCAATTGTCTTCAAGCACCGTTAACTTTCATATCCGCAGCATCATCAGCAAAACCAATGCGAGTAACAAGACCGGCGCCATTGCCGTCGCCGCCAAGCATGGCCTTCTTGACACCTGAACCGCAATCGACTTACCAGTAGTTTTCCACCGCGACCTGCCCAGGCCGGCGACTCAGGCTCAGCTGCAGATCGCGGGCTTTGAGCACCTTGCGCGTGTCATCGATCATCTGCGGGTTACCGCAGAGCATGATCCGTGAATGCTCGGGACTCAGCGCCAGCCCAGCGGTCTGTTCCAATTCGCCATTCTCGATCAGCGTGGTGATCCGTGCGTTCAGCCCACCGGGGTGCGATTCTCGGGTGACGACTGGAATAAACTGCAGCTTGCCTGCATGCTCGGCCAGGTAATCGCGCTGCTCCAAGCCGGCAATCACGTCCAAGTACGCCAACTCCTTGGCCTCTCGCACCGAATACACCAGCTTTATGTTGTCGAACCGCTCCCACGCTTCGAAGTCCTGCAGGATCGACATGAATGGCGCGATCCCCGTACCCGTTGCGAGCAGCCAGAGGTCACGCCCCCCGGCAAACCGGTCGAGGGTGAGATAGCCGAACGCCTGACGGTCGATCAACAGGCTGTCGCCCTCGTTCAAGCGGCTCAGCTCGCTGGTGAACTCCCCGCCCGGCACCACGATGGAAAAGAAATCCAGGTACTCGTCGTGGGGCGCCGAGACCATCGAATAGGCCCGCCATACCACACTGCCATCCGCCTTCGTCACGCCCAGGCGGGCGAATTGCCCGGCACGGAAGCGAAACCCCGAATCCCGGGTGGTACGCAGGCTGAACAGGTTCGGTGTCAACGGTTGCACGTCGACCAAGGTCTGGCGGGTGAATTTCTCGGCGCTGGCGGTCATGGTTGGCTCCATCGATCAGGTCGCATAAGTGTCGCGCAAAGGCCCGGGAATGAACACCGCTGGTTCGTAGGGCCATCCCGCGCAAGGGCGCTATGGATAGGATGCGAGATGCCGGATAGCGGCAAATGTGTGGCAATCACCGCAGCCCGCTCTCCTGAATCAGCAAGCACCTCGCGGACATCGCGATTGCCGCCATCGATGGCCTGCCATGCTCCGACAAGCCTCCCGCTGCGCGCAAAGCACGGTAGAATCATGCGTTTCAGCCCGCCGTTTCCTGTGGTGGGCGCGTCTGTACCCGAGCCGACCATGCCCCTGTTGACCAGCCCCTTCGCCGAACTCGACCTGATCCGCCAGCCGGACCAGGCCAACGATCCCTTGCAGGCCTTCGACGCCGCCGACCAGTACCTGCTGGAGCACCTGGCTACCCAAGCCCTCGCTGCCGATTGCAAGGTGCTGGTGCTCAACGACAGCTTCGGCGCGCTGGCCATCAGCCTGGCCGGATCGCTGCAGGTGGTCAGCAGCGGCGACTCGCACCTGGGGCACCTGGCTCTGGAAAAGAACTTGCTGCGCAATGGCCGGGCCTACGACAGCATCCCCTTCGTGCCGGCCAGCGAGGCTTGGCAGGGGCCATTCGATCGCGTGCTGGTGCGTGTGCCCAAAACCCTAGCCCTGCTCGAGGAACAACTGATCCGCCTGCAAGGGCATCTGGCGCCAGGGGCCCAGGTGATTGCCGGGGCGATGATCAAGCACCTGCCGCGAGCGGCCGGCGACCTGCTGGAGAAGTACATCGGCCCGGTGCAGGCATCACTGGCACAGAAGAAGGCACGGCTGCTCACCGCCACCGTGGAGGAGCGCACGCTTGCCCGCTCGCCCTACCCGACCCGCTACCACCTGGACACACCGCCGTTGGCGTTGCTCAATCACGCCAATGTGTTCTGCCGTGAGGGCCTGGATATCGGCACCCGTGCCTTTCTCCCGCACCTGCCGCGCAACCTGGGTCAGGCCCGTGTCGCCGACCTTGGCTGTGGCAACGGCGTACTGGGCATTGCCAGCGCCCTGGCCAATCCCGAAGCGCACTACACCCTGGTCGATGAGTCCTACATGGCCGTGCAGTCGGCCCGGGAGAACTGGCAGGCCGCACTGGGCGATCGTCCAGCCTGTATCGAGGCCGCCGACGGCCTGGACAGCCAGGAAAAGCAATCGCTCGACGTCGTGCTGTGCAACCCGCCGTTCCACCAACAGCAGGTAGTCGGTGATTTCCTGGCCTGGCGCATGTTCCAGCAGGCGCGCGAAGCACTGGTGGTCGGCGGCGCGCTGTACATCGTCGGCAACCGCCACCTGGGTTACCACAGCAAGCTGGCGCGGCTGTTCCGGGGGGTGGAGCAAGTCGCCGCGACACCCAAGTTCGTGGTGCTCAAGGCGCGAAAATAAAGGGCAGGAGCAGCAGGCTGCGGCGGCTGCTCCTGGCGTTCAGTGCGTCGTCAACCCCGCCGCACTCATGAACAGTCGCATCAGCCAGGCCAGCACCCCCAAGGTCGCGACACTGGCGCCCCAGATCAGTACCAGCCAGCCCAACCGCTGCCACAGTGGCTTTTTCTCCTGCTCGATGCTGTGCTTGCCAGTCATGACCAGGCCCTCCTAGTGGTAGCCATCCTCGTGGGTCACCTTGCCGCGGAACACGTAGTAGCTCCAGAAGGTGTAGCCGAGGATGAACGGAATGATGAACAGTGTGCCCACCAGCATGAAGCCCTGGCTCTGCGGCGGCGCCGCAGCGTCCCAGATCGAGATCGACGGCGGGATGATGTTTGGCCACAGACTGATGCCCAGGCCGCTGTAGCCGAGGAATATCAAAACCAAGGTGAGCAGGAACGGCAGGTAGTTGGCGCTGCGCGCTACCGCTCGCAACAGACCGTAGAAGGTCACCATCACCAGGATCGGCACCGGCATGAACCAGATCAGGTTGGGCATGCTGAACCAGCGTTCGGCGATGTTCGGATAGGCCAGCGGCGTCCACAGGCTGACGATGCCGATGATCACCAGCAACACCAGCGCCAGTGGCCTTGCCAGGTGATGCATGCGCCGCTGCAGCTCGCCATCGGTCTTCATGATCAGCCAGGTGCAGCCGAGCAAGGTGTAGGCGACGATCAGGCCAATGCCGGAAAACAGGCTGAAGGGGGTCAGCCAGTCCAGCGATCCCCCGGCGTAACCGCGGTCGACCACCTTGAAACCCTCGATGAAGGCGCCCAGGGCAACGCCCTGGAAGAAGGTGGCGACCAGCGATCCGCCGATGAAGGCCTTGTCCCAGATGTGGCGTTTTTCATCCTTGGCCTTGAAACGGAACTCGAACGCAACGCCCCGGAAGATCAGTCCCACCAGCATCAGGATCAGCGGCAGGTAGAGGGCCGACAACACCACCGCATAGGCCAGCGGGAAGGCGCCGAACAGCGCTGCGCCACCGAGTACCAGCCAGGTTTCGTTGCCATCCCAGACCGGCGCGACCGTGTTCATCATCACGTCGCGGTCCTGTTCGCCCTTGACGAAAGGGAAGAGCATGCCGATGCCCAGGTCGAAGCCGTCCATGACCACGTACATCATGATGCCGAAGATGATCACCACGGCCCAGATCAGCGGAAGATCGATACCCATGGCTCAGTTCTCCTTGTTCAGGCTGACATCGTCGCCAACCGTGGCGTCGTAGGCGGCAGAGAGCGGACGCGCGGGGGTGCGTTTCTGCCCAGGTCCCCCAGGATTGTGTTCATCGCCTTCGCCGGTATGCGGTCCTTTGCGCACCAGGCGCATCATGTAGCCCAGGCCGGTGCCGAACAGGGCGAAGTAGACCACCACGAACATCACCAGCGTGAAGCTCAGTTGCGCATAGCTGTGGTTGGAGACACCGTCGGCGGTTCGCATCAGGCCATAGACGACCCAAGGCTGTCGGCCGATCTCCGTGGTGAACCAGCCAGCGAGGATGGCAATGAGCCCGGACGGCCCCATCCACAGGACGAAATACAGGAACGGCCGGCAGCTGTGCAGCGTATCGCGCTTGCGCAGCCAAAGGCTCCACAGGCCAGCGCTGATCATCAGCAGGCCGAGCCCGACCATGACCCGGAACGACCAGAAGATGATCAGCGAGTTGGGCCGGTCTTCAGGGGCGAAGTCCTTCATTGCCGGCACCTGCTCGTCCAGGCTGTGGGTCAGGATCAGGCTGCCCAAGGCCGGGATCTCGACCTTGTAGCGCGTGGTCTCGGCCTGCATGTCGGGGATACCGAAGAGAATCAGCGGCGTCGGTTCACCCGGTTGGTTCTCCCAGTGACCCTCGATCGCGGCGATCTTCACCGGCTGGTGCTTGAGGGTGTTCAGGCCGTGGAAGTCGCCGATCACCGCCTGTACCGGCGCCACGATCAGCGCCATCCACATGGCCATCGACAACATCTTGCGGATCGCCGGGTTGTCACGCCCGCGCAGCAGGTGCCAGGCAGCCGAGGCGCCAACGAAGAATGCCGTGGCGACGAAGGCGGCCGTGGCCATGTGCGCCAGGCGATAGGGGAACGATGGGTTGAAGATCACCGCCAGCCAGTCCATCGGGATGACGCGGCCGTCGATGATCTCGTGCCCCTGGGGCGTATGCATCCAGCTGTTGGAAGCCAGGATCCAGAAGGTCGAGACCAGCGTACCGAGCGCCACCATCACCGTGGAGAAGAAATGCAGGCCGCGGCCGACACGATTCCAGCCGAACAGCATGACGCCCAGGAAGCCCGCTTCGAGGAAGAACGCGGTCAGCACTTCGTAGGTCAGCAAGGGCCCGGTAACGGCCCCGGCAAAGTCGGAGAAGCGGCTCCAGTTAGTGCCGAACTGGTACGCCATGACCAGGCCCGAGACCACGCCCATGCCGAAGTTCACGGCGAAGATCTTCGACCAGAAGTGGTAGAGGTCGCGGTAGACGTTGTGGCCCGTCTTCAGCCAAAGGCCTTCGAGGACTGCCAGGTAGCTCGCAAGGCCAATGGTGATGGCCGGGAACAGGATGTGAAAGGACACGGTAAACGCAAACTGGATTCGGGCGAGATCTAGAGCCTCTAAGCCGAACATAGTGCTTCCTCTGTCAGGTGATCCGGCACTCAGGCATCAGGCCTGGCGCCTACTGCCCCCACGGTTACGAGTACGGCGAATTGGAATTGTTCTGTTGAATCGCAGGGAATCCGGCCAATTGGCCAATTCGTTACGGCTGGACCTTGATCCAGGTCAACGATTGCTCGAAGCATAGCCGCCAATGGCCCTCCTGGACGCGTGGTTGATTGCCGCGTGACCGGTTGCCTCACCGGCTTCCAAAAAATGTGAAAGCGTGAGCCGATCTCTCTGGGGATACTTTTTCTGCAACCTAATGTTACAAAGCGGTGATAACCTGCAGCGCCTCTCCCCGCTTGGTCCCAGGTTTGCCGATGTCTGATGCCGCCCCGTTGCTGTTGCGCCAACACCGTCCCTTCCTTGCCTTCTGGCTGGCCCGTGTCTTTACCGCCAGCGGCTTCCAGATGCTCACCGTGGCCATCGGCTGGCACCTTTACCAGCTGACCGGCAACGTCCTCGACCTGGGCCTGGTCGGCCTGGTCGAGTTCGCTCCGCGCGTGCTGTTCATGCTGCACACTGGCCACGTCGCCGACCGCTACGACCGCCGCCGCGTCGCCGCCTTGTGCCAGAGCCTGCAAGCGGTGATCGCCCTCGCACTGGCATTGGGCAGCGCCACCGACAATGTCAGTCGCGAGATGATCTTCATCCTCGCCTTCCTGCTCGGCGCCACCCGCTCATTCGAAATGCCGGCGACCCAGGCGCTGCTGCCCAACGTCGTACCGCCGGGCCTGTTCCCCCGCGCGGTGGCGGCCTCGGCCTCGGCGACCCAGGCAGCGACCATCGTCGCGCCCGCGGTGGGCGGCTTTCTTTATGCCTTCGGCAGCCTCTGGGTGTATGGCCCGACCGTGGTGCTGTATGCCATCGCCTGCCTGTTGACCCTGAGCCTGGAGGTACGCCCGCAGGTCGCCCAGCGCGGTCGTGCGAGCCTTGATTCGCTGCTGGCCGGTATCCGTTTCATTCGCAGCCGGCCGGACGTCCTCGGGGCGATCTCCCTGGACCTGTTTGCCGTCCTGCTTGGCGGAGCCACCGCCCTGCTCCCGGTGTTCGCCAAGGACATCCTGCTGACCGGGCCCTGGGGCTTGGGGCTGCTGCGCTCGGCACCCGCGGTCGGGGCACTGCTGATGTCGGTGTGGCTGGCACGGGTGCCGGTGGAACGCAAGGTCGGCCGGGTGATGTTTACCGCCGTGGGGATCTTCGGCGTGGCCACCATCGCCTTCGGCCTGTCCACCTCATTCTGGTTCTCCCTGGCGGTGCTGGTGGTGCTCGGCGCCGCCGACATGATCAGCATGGTCATCCGCAGCGCCTTCGTGCAACTTGAGACGCCGGATGAGATGCGCGGCCGCGTCAGCGCGGTGAATGGCCTGTTCATCGGTGCCTCGAACCAGCTCGGCGAGTTCGAATCGGGGGTGACCGCGCACTGGTTTGGCACGGTTCCGGCGGTGGTGATCGGGGGCGTGGGCACGTTGCTGGTGACCGGGGTGTGGATCAAGCTGTTCCCGACCCTGGCAGGGCGTGACCACATGCACAGCAAGCAGCAGGACGCTTGACCCATGAGGGTGCGTTTGACGGGCGCGTGGCGCGCGTCAGCCAAACGCTCAGAGCCGCAGGATCAGCCTGCGCTCGTAGTCGATGCGGCCGCGGTAGCCGTTACCGGCATCGACCCAACCTGTCGACAGGTACAAGGCGATCGCCGCTTGATTGTCCGCGGCCACCGACAGCTCGAGCCGTTGCGCGTCAGGCCACAAGGACCGAGCCATGCTCGGTAACGCGGCCATGCAGAAACGGCCCGCACCGCGTCCCTGGCACCGCCGGTCGACCTGCAAGGCGCTGAGCATGATCGCCTGCGGATCGGCCCAGGCCGGCAGGAACGCACGGCGCTCCAGCAACATGAAGGCTTTGGGCTCGCTGTTCATCAGCAAGGCCACGCCACGCCTGTCATCGCTGTCGACGCTGAGCAGCCTGTAGAGCGCACTGGCGATATCCCCGGCAAAGCGTACCTGCTCAGCCAGCACTTCTATCTCGATCAGTTGTTCGCGTTGGGCTGGGCACAGGTCGCGGTAGTCGATCAGCTGCATTCTGGGGGCTTCGGTAGCAGTGCGGTGGGGAGAGCGGTGCGGTTGCCCACAGATGAGCGCAGTGTATTGCAAGATGCGTTACCGCCCACCAATCATGCTGGTATGATGCGCGGCTTTTTTCCACCCCAGATAAAACCAAGGCAGCCGGTACGGTCTGTGCTTTGCTGATGGGGTCGATACATTTCACGGCGACATAGCGCCATGGGGAGCGGGCATGCTGGAAAGGCTGTTTCAATTAAGAGCACACAACACCAACGTGCGCACCGAGATACTCGCGGGCGTCACGACCTTCCTGGCCATGGCCTATATCCTCTTCGTCAACCCGAGCATCCTCGGCGAGACCGGCATGGACAAGGGTGCGATCTTCGTCGCTACCTGCCTGGCCGCGGCCATCGGCTCGGCCACCATGGGCCTGATCGCCAACTATCCGATCGCCCTGGCGCCGGGGATGGGCCTGAACGCCTTCTTCACCTATACCGTGGTCCTGCACATGGGCCACAGCTGGCAGGTGGCGCTGGGCGCGGTGTTCCTTTCAGCGGTGCTGTTCTTCCTGCTGTCGATCTTTCGCATCCGTGAATGGATCGTCAACAGCATCCCGCTGCCCTTGCGCTCGGCCATCGCCGCCGGCATTGGCCTGTTCCTCGCGCTGATCGCCCTGAACAATGCGGGCATCGTCGTGGACAACCCAGCCACCCTGGTGGGCATGGGCGACCTCAGGCAGCCGGCCCCGGTGCTCGCCACCCTCGGCTTCTTCCTGATCGTCGCGCTGGAAGCCATGAAGGTCCGTGGCGCCGTGCTGATCGGCATTCTCGCCGTGACCCTGGTGTCGATCCTGATGGGCTTCACGCCGTTTGCCGGCGTAGTGTCGATGCCGCCTTCGCTGGCGCCGACCTTCCTGCAACTGGACATCAAGGGCGCGCTGGACGTCGGCCTGATCAGCGTGATCTTCGCCTTCCTGTTCGTCGACCTGTTCGACAACTCCGGCACCCTGATCGGCGTCGCCAAGCGCGCCGGCCTGATGGGCAAGGACGGCCACATGCCGAAGATGGGCCGCGCCCTGATCGCTGACAGTACCGCCGCCATGGCCGGCTCGCTGCTGGGCACCTCGACCACCACCAGCTACATCGAATCCGCCGCGGGCGTGAGCGCGGGCGGGCGTACCGGCCTGACCGCCATCGTGGTCGCGGTGCTGTTCCTGCTGGCGCTGTTCTTCGCCCCACTGGCCGGCAGCGTGCCCGCTTTCGCCACCGCTCCGGCCCTGCTGTTCGTCGCCGTGCTGATGGCCTCGGGCCTGGCGGAAATAAACTGGGACGACGTCACCGAGGCCGCGCCGGTGGTGGTCACTGCCCTGGCCATGCCGCTGACCTACTCGATCGCCAACGGCATTGCCTTCGGTTTCATCGCCTGGACCGCCATCAAGCTGATCTCCGGCCGCCACCGCGACCTCAACCCAGCGCTGGTGATCCTCTCCATCCTGTTCGTCATCAAGCTGGGCTGGTTCAACGCATGAGTGCCGTCTTAGACCCTTCGCGCTACGCCGAGCAGTTGGCCGCCAAGGTCGCCCGCCTGCGCGAGCTGCTGGCGCCCTTTGCCGCGCCGCAGCCTTCGGTGTTCGACTCGCCGCGCGAGCACTACCGGCTGCGCGCCGAGTTCCGCCTGTGGCGCGAGAATCAAGAGCGGCACTATGCGATGTTCGCGCCGGGCGAGAAGCACACGCCGATCCTCATCGACGACTTCCCCATCGCCAGCCAGCAGATCAACGCGCTGATGCCGCGCCTGAAGGCTGCCTGGCAAGCCAGCCAGGCGCTGAGCTTCAAGCTCTTCCAGGTGGAGTTCCTCACCACCCTGGCGGGCGATGCGATGATTACCCTGTGCTACCACCGGCCGCTGGACGAGGCTTGGGAGGCCGCGGCTCGCCAACTGGCCGAGGACCTGGGCGTGAGCGTCATCGGTCGCTCCAAGGGCAAGCGTGTGGTGATCGGCCGCGACTACGCCGTCGAGGCCCTCGAGGTCGCTGGGCGCACCTTCCGCTATCGCCAACCCGAGGGCGCCTTCACCCAGCCCAACGGCACGGTCAACCAGAAGATGCTGGGCTGGGCCTACGACGCCCTGGGCCAGCGTGAGGACGATCTGCTCGAGCTGTATTGCGGCAACGGCAACTTCACCCTGCCCCTGGCTACCCGCGTGCGCAAGGTACTGGCCACCGAGATCAGCAAGACCTCGGTCAATGCTGCCTTGCACAACCTCGACGACAACGGGGTGGACAACGTGCGTCTGGTGCGCCTCTCCGCCGAGGAGCTGACCGAGGCGCTCAACGAGGTACGACCCTTCCGCCGCCTGGAGGGCATCGACCTGAAGGGCTACGATTTCGGCAGCGTCTTCGTCGACCCGCCGCGCGCCGGCATGGACCCGGACACCTGCGAGCTGACCCGCCGTTTCGAGCGCATCCTGTACATTTCCTGCAACCCGGAGACCCTCGCCGCGAACATCGCCCAGCTGCAGGACACCCACCGCATCGAACGTTGCGCGCTGTTCGACCAGTTCCCCTATACCCATCACATGGAAAGTGGGGTGTTGCTGGTGCGGCGCTGAACCGGTAATCGGGAGGCGTCCTTTTTCGCGGGTAAACCCGCTCCCACAAATACCCCGCAGTCTTCGAGACCTGCGGGGTACCTGTGGGGTACCTGTGGGAGCGGGTTTACCCGCGAAAAAGGCTGCGCAAAGGCGCTGTCTAAAGCAGATCCAGCCTCAGAAATCGAAGAACACCGTCTCCCCTTCCCCCTGAATCCGAATATCGAAGCGATACGCCGTCTTCCCCTCGACTTCACAACGCCGCGCAATCAATGTCTCGCGCCGCTGCGGCTGTTCGATCAGGTTGAGCACCGGGCACTTGGCATTGGCCTCGGCCTCGTCGTCGAAGTACAGGCGGGTATGCAGCTGGATGTTGATGCCTCGGGCGAACAGGCTGACATTGATGTGCGGCGCCATTGGCACGCCCGCCGCGTTGTTCGCCACGCCCGGCTTTACCGTGTGCAGGGCCCACTCGCCGGCATCGAAGGTGGTGGCGGTGCGGCCGAAGCTGTTGAACGGCTTCTCCAGGTTGAAGTCGTCGTGATACTGGCCTGAAGCGTCCGCCTGCCAGAACTCCAGGAACGAATCGCGCACCAGGTGGCCGTTGCCGTCGTAGACATGGCCGATCAGCACGATGTGCTCGCCCGCCGCTTCGGGGCGTGCCAGGCGATTCCAGATCTCCTGCTCACGGGTCGGGTTGCCGGCCGCGTGGAGGGCCAGGCCGATGTGCACGTACGGGCCGGCGGTCTGCGAAGGGGTTTCGGGGAGCAGTTCGATAGGCATTGGCAGGCCTCCTCAGCAGTTTTCGAAGTGGGTCCGGCGCTGGCCGCGCAAGACGATGTCGAAGCGGTACGCCAGGCAATCCATCGGGTTGGCGTTGTTCATGTCCAGCTTGGCGATCAGCTGCTGCACCGCCTCGGGATTGGCGATGGACTTGACGATCGGACACAGCGGGATCAGCGGGTCGCCTTCGAAATACAGCTGGGTGATCAGGCGCGTGGCGATCGAAGGGCCGCTGACCGACACATGGATATGCGCCGGGCGCCAATCGTTCGGGCCGTTGCGCCATGGATACGGACCTGGCTTGATGGTCCGGAAACTGTAGTAGCCCTGGCTGTCGGTGAGGGTGCGACCGACACCGCCGAAGTTGGGGTCCAGCGGGGCCAGGTAACGGTCGTTCTTGTGCCGGTAGCGGCCACCGGCGTTGGCCTGCCACATCTCCACCAAGGTGTTGGGCACAGGCTTGCCGTATTGGTCGCAGACGCGTCCGGCAACGATGATGCGCTCCCCGATCGGCAGGCCGCCATGGTTGAAGTTGAGCAGCAGGTCGTTATCGTGGGGCTCAAAGCCCAGGTGGGAAAAGTCCGGGCCAGTGCTCTCGCTGATCGACTGCGGGATGCTCACCAGGGCCTGGCGCGGTGAGCGCGGCACGGAAGTCTTGTAATCGGGGGTGAAAGCCTTGGGGTGCCAGTTGCGATCACGGATCACGAAGCGGCTGGTGTCCTGGGCAGGCATGCCGGTTTTCCTCTCTCTTGGAATTATCGATTCACCTGTGCGTGGCAGGCGAGATTGCAGTTTCAGGTATGTCGCGCCCCCTGAATACTGAAAACAGCGGCCATAGCCATAACCGTGTGGTTATGGATAACGGGTAAATCTGACAGGCATCCTTGGCCTGGGCTAATCTTTATCTTCATGTTTCCAGGGCCGGGAGAGCTTCATGCAATGGCGAAAAGGCAGGCGTAGCGACAATGTGGTCGATGCCCGGGGTCAGGGCGGTGGCGGCATGCGCTTCGGGGGTGGCAAGGGCCTGGGCATCGGAGCCATCCTGCTGATCGTCGGCATTGGCTGGCTTACCGGCCAGGACCCGCTGCAGATTCTCGGTCAGCTCACCGGGCAGATGGAGCAGAGCGCGCCGGCTACCGGCACGGGCAAGGCGCCACCGGGCAACGATGAACAGGCCGAGTTCGTCGCCTCGGTGCTCGGCGACACCGAAGACACCTGGAAAGCGCTGTTCGCCCAGGGTGGCCGCCAGTACCGCGAGCCCAAGCTGGTACTGTTCAGCGGCCAGGTCAACTCGGCGTGCGGCTTTGCGTCCTCCGCCGTGGGCCCGTTCTACTGTCCTGCGGACCAGAAGGTCTACCTGGACATGACCTTCTTCCGCGAGATGGAGCAGCGCTTTGCCGCCGAGGGCGACTTCGCCCAGGCCTACGTCATTGCCCACGAGATCGGCCATCACGTGCAGACCCTGCTCGGCGTCTCGAACCAGGTCCAGGCCGCCCGTCAGCGCGGCCAACGCATGGAAGGCGACAATGGCCTGCTGGTCCGCCAGGAGCTGCAGGCCGACTGCCTGGCCGGTGTCTGGGCCTACCAGGCGCAGAAACGCTTGAACTGGCTGGAACCAGGGGATATCGAAGAGGCGCTCAACGCCGCCAATGCCATCGGTGACGACCGTCTGCAGCAACAGGGCCAGGGCCGCGTGGTTCCGGACTCCTTCACCCATGGTACTTCGGCGCAGCGGGTACGCTGGTTCAAGACCGGCTTTGCCAACGGCGAGGTCACCGAGTGCGACACCTTTAGCGCGCGCAACCTCTGAGACGGTTAGCGGCGCCGCCGCTAGCGGTCATGTAACAACTTCCGGCAAAAAAGCGTTTCAGCTTCCGCGGCGTCCGCCGATAACAGCTCCACGACATCAGCGGGGCCCAAGAACAACAACGCCTGGCGATTGAGATCAAGTGAGCGAAATCATTCCGGAGGGCGTGCATGAACAACTGGTTTGCCAATATAAGTGTCAATCTAAAACTTGGGCTGGGTTTCGGCCTGGTCCTTCTGCTGACCGGCCTATTGGCCCTGACAGACTGGAACAGCCTGGGCAGCCTGATCAACCGCAGCAATTGGATGGGCGACATCGCTCAGCTCAATAAAGACCTGACCAACCTGCGCGTGGCCCGCCTGCAATACATGCTGACCAATGGCGACGATACCTCGGCGGCCAATGTGAAGGTCAAGCTCGATGCCTTCAGCGCCCAGCAACAGAAACTGGTCACCACCTTCGGCAGCCCGGAAAACGTCAAGCTGCTGCGCGAGTTGGGCGAGATCATCAAACAGTACCAGGTGTCGCTGGAAAAGATGCGCACCGGCTACAAGAACAGCCTGGCGGCGCGTGCTGCCATGACCCAAGCGGCCAGCCGAGCCGATGAGGTGATCGAGGCGCTCGACAAAGACGTGCTCGCCGGAACGCAAAGCGACGCGGAGCGCCTGCAAGACCATCTGGTGATCAACACGGCCAGGCAGCAGTTGAGCCAGTTGCGCCTGGCCGTGCGCAGCTACATCGCCGACAACAACGCCAGCGCCGAACAGGCCGCGCGCGCCGAGCTGGAAAGCGCCCGGGCCCAGATCGACAGCCTCAAGCGCGCACTGCCTGAAGAAGCGCCGCGCATCCAGCAGTTCGAAAGCGCCGTGCTCGCCTACCGCGAAGCCCTGCGCCAGTTCCGTGATGCCATCCTCGGGAATGTCGAAGCGCGCCAGGAAATGACCGTGGAGGGCGCCGATATCGTCAAGATCAGCGACCAGCTGTACCAGATCCAGCTTGAACGCCGTGACAACGAAAGTGCCCAGGCGCGCTCGCTGCAGATCATCGCGATCCTGCTGGCCCTGCTGTTCGGCGTACTGGCCGCGGTACTTATCACCCGCCAGATCACCCGTCCACTGCGCGAAACCCTGGAGGTGGTGGAGAGGATCGCTGCTGGCGACCTTACCCACACCCTGCGCGTCACCCGTCGTGACGAACTGGGCGTTCTACAGCAGGGTATCGCGCGCATGGGCACGACCCTGCGCGACCTGATCTCCGGTATCCGTGACGGCGTCACCCAGATCGCCAGCGCCGCCGAGGAACTGTCGGCCGTGACCGAACAGACCAGCGCCGGGGTCAACAGCCAGAAGGTCGAGACCGACCAGGTTGCCACTGCCATGCATGAGATGGCCGCGACCGTTCAGGAAGTGGCGCGCAACGCCGAGCAGGCCTCCCAGGCGGCCACTGAAGCCGACGGTGAAGCCCGCTCCGGTGACCGCGTGGTGGGCGAGGCGATCAACCAGATCGAACGCCTGGCCGGGGAGGTGCTTCGTTCCACCGAGGCCATGGACCTGCTGCAGCAGGAAAGCCAGAAAATCGGCAGCGTCATGGACGTGATCAAGTCGGTGGCCGAGCAGACCAACCTGCTGGCGCTCAATGCCGCCATCGAAGCAGCCCGTGCTGGCGAGGCCGGGCGTGGTTTCGCGGTGGTGGCCGACGAAGTGCGCGGCCTGGCCCAGCGCACGCAGAAGTCCACCGAAGAGATCGAAGAGCTGGTCGCCAGCCTGCAGAACGGCACTCAGCAGGTCGCCAATGTCATGCTCGGCAGCCGTACCCTGACCGAAAGCAGCGTCGAACTGACCCGCAAGGCTGGCGCCTCGCTGGAAAGCATCACCCGCACGGTCTCGAACATCCAGTCGATGAACCAGCAGATCGCCGCCGCGGCCGAGCAGCAGAGCGCCGTGGCCGAGGAAATCAGCCGTAGCATCCTCAACGTGCGCGACGTTTCGGAGCAGACCGCCGCCGCCAGTGGCGAGACCGCGGCGTCCAGCGTCGAGCTTGCGCGCCTGGGTAACCAGCTGCAGACGCTGGTCAGCCACTTCCGCGTCTGACCCTGGCTAACAATGGGGCTGCTTTGCAGCCCCATTGGGCTTTACTTGACCACCATCCCCACCCCACGTCCGCGTGGGTCGGAAGCGGTCTCCAGCGCCGTGCCATTGACACGGATGGCCTGGATATCCCCCATCTCCCAGCCTTGGTCCTCCAAGGTATACCCCATCGTCTTCAGCTCCTCGGCGACCTTGCCGGTCAGTGGCGCATAGGCGTCGAAGTAGACCGTGTCCTTGGGCAGCAACTGATGATGCACGCGCTGGGCCGCCACAGCCTTTTCCAAGGGCAGGTCGTAGTCGTAGAGGTTGTTCATCACCTGGAAGATCGAGGTGAAGATCCGCGAGCCACCCGGCGTGCCGAGCACCAGGGTGACCTGGCCGTCGCGGGTGACCAGGCTCGGGCTCATGGACGACAGCATGCGCTTGCCTGGCTCGATGGCATTGGCATCGCCTCCGACCACGCCGAAGGCGTTGGCCACGCCCGGCTTGGCGCTGAAGTCGTCCATCTCGTCGTTGAGCAGGAAGCCCGCGCCCTTGACCACCACGCCACTGCCATAGTCCCAGTTCAGGGTGTAGGTGTTGCTGACCGCGTTGCCCTGCTTGTCGACGATGGAGAAGTGCGTGGTCTGGTGCGCCTCAAGACCTGGACGGACCTTGTCGGTTTCGGAAATCGCCGTCGGGTTGACCTGTTCGGCACGCTTGGCCAGGTACGCCTGGGCGATCAACTGGTCTACCGGCACCTTGGTGAAGGCCGGATCGCCCAGGTAGTCGGCGCGGTCGGCGAACACGCGTTTTTCGATCTCGGCCAGCAGGTGGATATACCGCGCCGAGTTGAGCTCGACGCCCTTGAAGTCGGCGGCGCGTTGCTCCTTGATCCCCAGGAGCTGGGCCAGGGCCACGCCACCGGAACTGGGCACCGGCGCGGTATAGACCACGTTGCCGCGCCAGTCGATGGCCATCGGCTCACGCCACACGGCCTTGTAGTCCTTGAGGTCGTCCTTGCTGATCAAACCCTTGTCGGCCTGCATCTGCGCCACCAGCAGGTCCGCGGTCCGGCCCTGGTAGAACTCGCTGACGCCCTTGTCGGCGATACGCTCCAGGGTTTGCGCTAGCTCGGGCTGCTTGAAGGTCTCACCGACCTTCATGTGGCCGAAGTAAGCGTTGAAGTTGGTGCTGTCCTTGAACAGGCCTTGGACGTCCTCGCGGTACTGGTATTGCTTGGCGGCGATCGTGAAGCCGTTCTGCGCATAGCCGATGGCCGGGGTCAGCAGCTCGGACCACTTCAGCTTGCCGAACTTCTGGTGCGCCTCCCACAGGCCCATCACCGTGCCCGGCACCCCGGCGGCGCGAGCGCCGACCAAGCTCAGGTTCTCGATGATCTCGCCCTTGTCATCCAGGTACATGTTGCGGCTCGCGGCCTTGGGCGCCACTTCCCGGTAGTCGAGGAAGTAGGGCTTGCCGTCCATGTACAGGGTCATGAAGCCACCGCCGCCGATATTTCCCGCCTCGGGGTAGGTCACCGCCAAGGTGAAGGCAGTGGCCACGGCGGCATCCACCGCGTTGCCGCCCTTTTTCAGGATATCGGCGGCGACCTGTGCGCCATATTGATCGGGCGCGGCCACTGCAGCGCCCTCCAAGGGCACCGCAAAGGCCTGGGAACTGCTGAAGACAGCGACCCCAAGGGCCAGGGAGTGGAACATGACACTGCGCATGTGGACGTCCTTGGTGTTGTTTTTGTTGATCAGTCATTAAGGCCGAGGCCGTGCGACTAAGCAAATACACCAGGCGCTTTGCGCCGTCTATGGGCAGTATCTGTCGCTTACGAGTAACTCAGCAGGCGTAGGCCGCCAGCTTCTGCTGGATGAAATCGAGGAAGCACTGGATGCGCAGGGCCAGCTGGGTATTGCGGTAGTACACCGCATGGATCGGCTGGCGATAACCGGTGTTGACGTCGGCCAGCAACACTTGCAGGCGGCCGGCGCGGATATCGTCGTGGGTCATGAAATGCGACAGGCAGACGATGCCTTCGCCAGCCAGGGCCAGCTGGCGCAGGGTCTCGCCGCTGGAGGCGAGCAGGTGCGCACGGATGCTCCAGCGATCGCCCTCGGCATGGCGCAACGGCCACTGGTTGAGGCTCTCGGGCGCGCTGAAGCCGAGCAGGCAATGCGCGTCCAGGTCCTCGACCCGCTGCGGGGTACCGTGCTGAGCCAGATACGCCGGGCTGGCCAGCACCTGGATCGGGCTGCAGCCCAGCGAGCGGGCATGCAGGCTGGAGTCGGCCAGCTCACCGATGCGGATGGCCACGTCGGTGCTCTGCTCGAGCAGGTCGATGATCAGGTCGTCGGTGTTCAGTTCCAATTCGATGCCGGGGTACTGGCGGCGGAACTCGCCGATCCATGGCACGATGGCGTGCAGCATGAACGGCGCTGCGGCATTGATCCGCAGGCGCCCGGAGGGTGTTTGCCGATGCAGGAACAGGCGCTCTTCGAGCGCGTTCATCTGCTCGAGAATGGCCTTGGCCCGCTCGAGGAAAAACCGCCCCTCCTCGGTCAGGTCCATGCGCCGGGTGGTGCGGTTGATCAGCGTGGTGCCGAGCTTGGCCTCCAGGCGCGACAGCGTTCGGCTCACCGCCGAGGGCGTCTGCCCCATCTGTTCGGCCGCCGCGGAGATCGATCCGCAGTCGATCACCGAGACGAACACCTGCAATTCATCGGAACGGGTTTTCACGCGACAGTCCTGCTGGTGGAGTGAGCCGTGATTGATAGCCGCTCGCCGCCGCCGACGCAAGCGTGGGTCATGCGGCCTTGCCGAAGACCCTGGCCAGGTGCGCCTCATAGGCCGCGACAGTGGCCTCGACATTCGGCCGCTTCATCACGTCCACCGCCAGGAAAGTCGGCAGGCCGGTCATGCCGAGGAACTGATTGGCCTTGTGGAAGGGGAAGTAAACCGCATCCACGCCCTTGCCTTCGAAGAAATCACTCGGGTCATCGAAGGCCTGCTGCGGGGCGTTCCAGGTAACCGAGATCATGTATTGCTTGCCCTGCACCAGGCCGCCGCTGCCGTATTTCTGCGAGGCATCGGAACGGGTCCGACCATCGTTGGCGTACAGGCTGCCGTGGCCGGCGGTGAAGATTTCGTCGATGTACTGTTTGACGGTCCAAGGCGCGCCCATCCACCAGCCAGGCATCTGGTAGATCACCACATCGGCCCAAAGGTACTTCTCGACCTCTTCCTGGATGTCGTAGCCACCGTCGATGAACGTCTGCCGTACATCGAAGCCGGCGCGGTCGAGATAGGCCAGGGCAGCGTCGTGAAGGGTCTCGTTCAGGCGGCCATCGGAGTGAGCGAAGCGTTTGCCACCATTGAGCAGAAGGATCTTTTTCATGCAGGGCCTCATCAGGTTTTCGATCCGAGGCCTTTCGCCTGCCGACCGAGTCAATTTGAATGACGGCAGATTAGGCATTTGCCGGCAGGGGAAAAAGCCATCCACAGGCAAAATACATTTGATTTCAATTCACGAATACCAAGCCTATTGTTGCTTTAGAATCGATTCACCATTTCCCTAGAGGCCATCCCATGAGCGAGCACTACGCCTTCATCCTCAAAGCCAAGACCCGCCCGGAAAAGGCCGATGCCTTCGAGGCGCTGTTCAGGGCCTACGTCGAGCCAAGCCGCCAAGAGCCGGGCTGTATCGAGTACCACATGCTGCGCGACAAGGAAGACCCGAGCCTGTTCGTGTTCTTCGAGGTCTGGGCAAGCAAGGCGGCCTTGGACGTGCATTCGGCGCTGCCGCACATGCAACAGTTTTTCGAGCAGCGCATGGACTACCTGGAGCGTGATTTCGATGTCCAGCTGATCGAGATGCTCAGCCCTTCCTCGGCTAGCCGTTGATCAACAAGTGTCCGCCCAGCAGTGCCAGGCCGATGAAGAAGCAGCGCTTGAACACCGCCGCGCCGATACGCTGACGCAGCCATTGGCCACCGAGCATGCCCAGCAGGGCGGGCGCCAGCATCAGCAGTGACGCCCCCAGCGCCTGGCCGCCCAAAGCACCCTGCCCGGCCAGGCCAACGGCCAGCGCCAGGGTCGAAACGGTGAACGACAACCCCAGGGCCTGGACCATCTGGTCGCGGTCTAGCCCCAGGCTCTGCAGGTAGGGCACCGCTGGCATCACGAACACGCCAGTGGCGGCCGTCACCACGCCGGTCACCGCGCCGCACAGCGGGCCCAGCCAGCGCTCGTGCACAGGCGCTACGCGCAGCGCTGGCCCGAGCAGCCCATAGCCCGCGTAGACCAGCAGCGCGCCCCCCAAGGCATGCACCGCCCAAGGACCGCTGTCGATACCGAGCCAGACGCTGCCCAACAATGTGCCGACGAAGATCATCAGCAACATCGGGCCCAGGCGGCGCAGCAGCGCCAGCAGATGACCGCCCGCCGCCAGTTGCCAGAGGTTGGTCAGGGTCGAGGGGACGATCAGCAAGGCCGCGGCCTGCGCCGGCGGCATGGCCAGCCCGAGCAGGCCCATGGCGATGGTCGGCAGGCCAAGGCCGATCACCCCCTTCACCGTGCCCGCCAGGAAGAACGTCAAGACCACCAGCACGCAAAGCGCTGGCCCCAGGTGGTGATAGAACGCGAGGATTGTATTCATGGCTCTATCCTGAACCCGCCGCCGCGCCCTGAACATCTGCCATATACTCAGCCAGACTCTTGCCAGGACAGAGGCTGATGCACTTCGACCTGATCGACCTCACGCTCTTCCAGCACACGTTGGAGTGCGGCAACATCACCGCCGGCGCCCAGCGCAGTCACCTGTCGTTGCCCGCAGCAAGCGCGCGCATCCGCGCCATGGAGGCCTCGCTCGGCATTCCTTTGCTCGAACGCAACCGGCGTGGCGTGCAACCCACACCCGCGGGCCAGGCTTTGCTGCAACATGCCCGGCTGGTCCGCCAGCAGGTCGAGCGCCTGCAGTACGACCTCGCCCAGTATGCCCAAGGCGTCCAGGGGCAGGTCCGCCTGCTGTGCAACACGGCCGCGCTCACCGAGTATCTGCCGGAACTGCTGGCGGGCTACCTGAACGAACATCCCGGGGTAAGCCTCGATGTCCAGGAGCTGCCTAGCCTGCGCATCGTCCAATCCCTGACTCAGGGCATGGCCGAGCTCGGCATCCTCTCGACGGCCGCCCCCAGCGACCACCTGCAGACCCGCCCCTTTCGCGACGATCCGCTGGTGCTGATCCTTCCGGCCGGGCACGCCCTGGCCGAGCAGGCTGCGCTGAGCTTTGCCGACACCCTCGGATATGGCTACGTGGGCCTGGGCACCAACAGCGCCTTGGCGTTGCACCTCGAGGAACAGGCGTTGCGACTGGGTCGGCGGATGCAGGTGCGGGTACGTGCCGAAGGCTTCGACGGCGTGATCCGCATGGTTGCCGGCGGAGCCGGACTGGGCGTGGTGCCCCTGGCTGCCGTGCGTCGCTGGGAAGGGCTGTTGCCGCTGCGGTGGGTGGCTTTGCAGGAAGATTGGGCCAACCGCCAGCTGCGCCTCTGTGCCCGCGATTTTGCGGCATTGCCGGGGTATGCGGCGAGTTTGGTGGAGAGATTGTGTGCAGTGTGAGGCGAATTTCGGTACGCCCCTCTCTGTGAGGGGGGCGTTCCGACAGCGCGCCCAGACACTTGGACGTCGAGCCCAGGCAACTGGTGCCTGCGCAGACGGCCTATGGTGTCGGGTCAAACACCTGCCTCTGGAGCCCAGCATGTCCGATTTCATCACAGTCCTGCGCGAAACCTGCCCCACCCCAGTGCTCGATGCGACCAAGTGGAAACGCATCGGCGGCGATCCGCACACCGTCAACCTGAATGCCTACCTGTCCCAGGACGGCAGCAAGATCATGGGCACCTGGATCTGCACACCGGGCAAGTTCGAGGTGAACTACGAGAAGTGGGAATACTGCCATTTCCTCGACGGCTATTGCATCGTCACCCCGGAAGGTGAAGCACCCAAGCACCTGAAGGCTGGCGATGTGTTCGTCATCGAGCCGGGCATGAAAGGGACCTGGGAAGTGGTCGAGACCGTGCGCAAGTATTTTGTCTTTGCCTGATTGGCGAGACCCCGAGCAATGGCACTGGATGTCAGGTGCGCCTGGACGCCAGCTCCATACGGAGGGCCAGGGTGTGCACACATCTCCCACGACGATCAGGTGCATGCCTTGGATTTTGCAGCATCCTTGAGATCGAGCGCCGCGCGGCGGCGCTCGATCTCAAGGCGCCGCAACACTAAAGTCAGCCATTACAACCCTGCAAAAAAAAATCGCGTCCCAAGTCCCTCCCCCAAGGTGCGCAGTTACATGGGGCAGGAACCTGGTCCGCGATGAACTCCACCTCGCTCGTCACACCTTCTTGAGATACCCCTCGACGATCGCCGAGAAATCCTTGCCGCCGTCGCCGCGCAGGCTCATGGCCTGGTAAAGCTGCTGGGCGACGGCGCCGAGGATCACGGGCTGATGAACCTGGCGTGCCGCTTCAGTGGCCAGGCCCAGGTCCTTGAGCATCAGCTCGGCACCGAAACCGCCGGTGTAACCGCGTGCAGCGGGCGCGGTCTCGATGACCCCCGGCCAGGGGTTGTAGGTGTCGGAGCTCCAGCAACGCCCCGTCGAGCTGTTGATGATCCCGGCCAAGACTTGGGTATCGATGCCCAGGGCATTGCCCAAGGCCATGGCCTCGGACACACCGATCATCGAAATGCCCAACAGCAAGTTGTTGCAGATCTTGGCGATTTGACCGGTACCCACCTCACCGCAATGCACGATGTTACGGCCCATCTGTTCCAGCACCGGCTTGAAGGTGGCGAACAGCTCGGGCGTCGCGCCGACCATGAAGGTCAGGGTGCCCGCAGCCGCGCCACCCGTGCCGCCAGACACCGGCGCGTCGCCCATGTCCACGCCTTTGGCCGCCGCCGCCCGTGACACATCGCGGGCGGTCTGGGGATCGATGGTGCTGCAGTCCAGCACCGGAGTGCCGGGGCGTACACCGGCCAGCACACCGTCTTCGTTGAGGTATACGCTGCGCACATGAGGCGCGGCCGGCAGCATGGTGATGACCAGCTCGCTGTTGGCCGCCGCTTCGCGGGGCGAGGTACTGATCTGCCCGCCGAGTTCGGCGAGCTCGGCCAGCACGGTCTGGTTCAGGTCGAACAGGTTCAACGAATGCCCGGCCTTGATCAGGTTGCGGGCCATGGGGGCGCCCATGTTGCCCAGCCCGATGAATGCGATACGCATGGTGGTCTCCTTAGCGCAGGCTGATGGTGGTGTTCACACCGTCATTGACGCTGTCGTCGTCGAACCAGCGGGCGGTGACGGTCTTGGTCTGAGTGTAGAACTGCACCACCTGCTTGCCGTAGGGGCCCAGGTCGCCGAGCTTGGACCCGCGCGACCCGGTAAAGCTGAAGAAGGGCACCGGCACCGGGATCGGGATGTTGATACCGACCTGGCCGACGTCGATCTCGTTCTGGAACTTGCGCGCTGCCGCGCCGCTCTGGGTGAACAAGCCGGTGCCGTTGCCGAAGGGGTTGCGGTTGACCAGGGCAATGGCCTCGTCGAGGGTATCGACCTCCAGTACCACCAGCACCGGACCGAAGATTTCCTGGGTGTAGATCTGCATATCGGTGGTCACGCCGGAGAACAAGGTGGGCCCGACGAAGTTGCCCTGTTCGTAACCCGGCACCGTGATGTCCCGTCCATCGAGCTCGAGCGTGGCGCCTTCCTGGATGCCGCTTTCGATCAGGCCCAACACGCGCTCTTTCGCGCGCTTGGAGACCAGCGGGCCGACGTCGGTGCCCGGCTCGCTGCCGGCATTGACCTTGAGCTGGGCGGCCAGAGCCTTGAGTTCAGGCAGCCACTCACGGGCCTTGCCCACCAGCACCGCCACCGAGGTGGCCATGCAACGCTGGCCGGCAGCACCGAAACCGGCACCGACCAAGGCATTGAGCGTCTGCTCACGGTTGGCATCGGGCAACACCACGGCGTGGTTCTTGGCGCCCATCATCGATTGCACGCGCTTGTTGTGCTGGCTGGCCAGGTTGTAGACGTGGGTGCCGACCTCGGTCGAGCCGACGAAGGAAATCGCCTTGATGTGTTCGTGGGTACACAGCGCATCGACCACTTGCTTGCCACCGTGCACGACGTTGAGCACACCGGGCGGCACGCCGGCTTCCAGCGCCAGTTCGACCAGCATCATGGTCGACAGCGGGTCCTGCTCGGAGGGCTTGAGCACGAAGGTGTTGCCGCAGACGATGGCCATGGGGAACATCCACAGCGGAATCATCGCCGGGAAGTTGAAGGGCGTGATACCGGCGCAGACGCCGATAGGCTGGCGCAGGGTGTAGGTGTCCACGCCGCCGGCGACGTTTTCGGCGAACTCGCCCATCTGCAGGGTGCCGATCGAGGCGGCATGCTCGACCACTTCCAGACCGCGGAAGATATCGCCTTCGGCATCGGCCACGGTCTTGCCCTGCTCGGCGCTAAGGGTCTGGGCGATGCGTTTGCTGTGTTCGCGGATCAGCGCCTGAAGCTTGAGCATGATGCGCAGACGCGCGCCGATCGGCGTGTCGCGCCAGGTCTTGAAAGCACGCTGGCCAGCGGACACGGCAGCGTCGACTTCCTCCACCGTGGCGAAGGGGACGCGCGCCAGCACCTGTTGGGTGGCCGGGTTGATCACATCGCGCCACTCGCTGGTTTTCGATTCGACCCACTGGCCGTCGATCAGCAGCTTGACCTGCTCGACTTTGGCCTGGTCAGGGGTATGGGGTGCGTTCATCTGCGCTCTCCTGGAATTATTGTTGGGGACGAGATCGCCAGCGCCGGTGGCAAACGCGGGGCGCTTGGGTCTGAGGGCTGTTTGGAGTATAGATGTGCAAACATCTAACAAGAACGCACATAAAAGCCGGACCATCATGCAAAAAAACCTCACCTCCCTGGGTTCATTGAACTGGGACGACCTGAAGTTCTTTCTTGAAGTAGCGCGCACCCGCAAGGCCAGCAGCGCGGCCAGGCGCCTGAATGTCGACTACACCACGGTGTCGCGGCGCATTGGCTCGCTGGAGCTGGCACTGGGCACCCTCCTGTTCGAGAAGTCCCGGACCAACGGCTTCGTGCTCACCGCCGAAGGCCAGCGCCTGCTGGGTTATGCCGAGTCGATCGAGAGCACCTTGCACATGGCCTGCGAGCAGGTGTCCGGCTCGGGGGTCGCGCTGTCCGGGCATGTGCGCATGGGGTGCACGGAGGGGTTCGGCAGTTTTTTCATCACCCCGCAGCTGAGCCACTTCGTCGATGCCTACCCCGCGATCACCGTCGACATCTTGCCATTACCGCATTTCATCAGCCTGTCCAAGCGCGAGGCAGACATCGTCATCGCCCTGGAACGCCCGGAACATGGGCCCTACGTGTGCTGCAAGCTATGCGACTACCGCCTGCGGCTGTATGCGACCCAGGATTACCTGGACCGCCATCCGCCGATCCGCAAGGGCAGCGACCTGGCCGACCACCCGTTCATCAGCTATGTGGACGACCTGGCGTTCAGTTCCGAGCTGCTGTACCTGGCCAATCTGATTCCCAACGCCAACGCGAACCTGCGCAGCACCAGCGTCATTGCCCAGTACACCGCTGCCCTGCAAGGCCGTGGCCTGGCCATTCTGCCGTGCTTCCTGGCCGCCCAGGATCCGCGGCTGGTTGCCGTTCTGCCCGAAGAGGTGGAAGTCACCCGGCAGTTCTGGATGTACTGCCGGGAGGATTTGAGGAAGCTCAAGCGGATTACCTTGTTGTGGGATTACATCCGCGAGGTAACCGAGCTTAACCGCCCGCTATTGCTGGGCGAAACGCGAGACCTTCGGTTTACAGAGTGAGGGTCTACGAGGCGTAAGGGAAACGATCGTGGCGAGTAGCGCGCATCATCGCGGCAACCTGTGGCAGGCGTGATGACAGGACGTGTGACATGGCGCCCCGCCACGTCCACCCCACACGCTCATCCAAGAGCGCCCACACGAAGGCACCTCAGGCTAAGGCGCGTGGGACCTGCGCATGTGTGCGCAGTGAGCAGGTTATTCGGATTTTTCTGCCACACCCTCGAAGAGACTATTCCACCCGAGATCAAGACTGTTCCTACAGACCAGCTCTTCGGTTTCTGGCAGCCTCCGCGAGCCAGCTAAAGGCTGGTTATGTCTATGGATAAAGGCGCAAGGATGATGATGAATGATCTCTTCTGCTCGATTAGGTGACCAACACGTCTGCCCATTGCCCGGTCACGGCACGACTCCAATTACTTCTGCCAGTGGTGACATCAACATCAACTTCATGGGCTCTGCCCGTGTTGGCGATACCTGTGGATGTGGGGCAGTCATCACTACAGGCTTTCCTTCTATTCAAGTGAATGGTCGTCCTATGGCCCATTTAGGGAGCTCGACCAGTCACGGCGGGAGGATCATTACGGGATCTGGTGACACCTTCGGTGGGTTTGTCATGGGGGACGCTGGCGGTGCAACCATTATTAACTTCATGGCGCTGGGAGCCTTCCGGCCAGATGGCTCCGTGGACGATGAGAAGATGGCTATCTTGTTGGCTGACCCAAAGCTTACAGAGAAGGCCAAGGCGGCGAACGCATTGGTAGATCCTAAAGCAGCCGGTGAGGAGCCTGAGCCAAAAGCGGAACCTGTCGTTTGCAAAGATCCTGACATGATGGAAAAGCTGGCGAGCTACATTGCTGGCGAGATGAACACCAACATGAATAGCCCTTCAGTGCGGCAGATGAAAGAACTAAACAGCTTTGATCCTGACGAAGAAGCGCGTAAGTATGCTGCGTTGCCGTTCTACATGCGGCTTGGCCAAGGTCCGGACTTCTACAGTTTGGCATTGGCCAAAAAGGCCAAGGCGTTTGCCATTTGGACTGAGCGCGTTGGGCAACATCGCCCGTGGGATCACAAGCCGATACTCGCGAAGAAGTACAAGTCCGTGTATCACAAACAAGGTGACTACGATTACTTCTATGACATTTGGTCCAACATCCACTATGGGTACGTGGGTCGAGCTGGTGGCCTGTCCGAAAGCGTCCTATTGGATGGCGCCGGTGTCGAGCAGATAATTTCAGACGCTAAACGTAAAATCGTTGAGGTCACAACGGAACCCAAGGACCAATGGAAGCTACCGGGTCCAAATAGGACGCCGAATGTCGATGGCCTAAGGGCGTGGGATGATGCTCCTGATCGAATCTCCATTGGTATTGGGGTGAAGCTGTACCGGCAATATCCCAACGGAGGCATAACGGCGAAGATGGTCATGGACGAAGTACTTGCAGTCCCACCAAATGAATGGGGAGATGGTGTCCGTGTCCATAAATGCCAAACCCATTAAATACAGGTACGTTTTCGGTATTCTCTTTTTGCTACTGCTATCGCCCTTCGTATTTTGGATGGGGGCGACCCCAGTAGTGACCGTTTATTACTCGAAGGAGGGTAAAGAGGAGCTCTCGATGACCTGGAATACTGAGCACAGGATCTATCGCGGTGGACGCGGCGGGCTGCTTCCGGGGGAAGCGACATCTGACTTTGGGCACATTTTCCCAGATGATGACTTTTTTATGGAGTTCTATTGGTGGAATGCCAGTGGTCGTAACCATTGCGTGAATATCACTCCTAAATGGCGCAAAACCGAGATATATCTCGACGCGAATGGGGACATTGATTCAAGTCCGGGACGCGGTACGGATATGGAACGTTTGAGGAAATGCGTCACGGACCCGGCCGATCCCTAAGGAATCTCCGAACAAGTCTTCAAATGTGTTGACCCAGCGCGATCTTGTGCCCAACGGATCAGCGGCAGCCAAAGCGCTGGATTACAGCCTTAAACGCTGGGTAGCGCTGATGCGCTATCTGGAAGATGGGGCTGTGCCCATAGATAATAATCCAGTCGAGAGCTAGATAAGGCCATGGACACTGGGGCGTTCCAACAGGTTGTTTGCCGGATCTCTCACGGCGGCAAACGGGCAGCGGCGATCATGAATTTGATCCAGTCGCGCATGAATGGGCACGATCCGTATGCCTATTTCAAAGATGTGCTGACGCGGCTGCCGATGCACCGAGCGAGTGAAAATCGAACAGTTGCTTCCGCATCAGTGGATGCCTGTCTGATCTGCGCAAGGTGTGTTCCCCGTCCGCTTACGTTATATCCCCCGACGTGACCGAGGCCAATGCGCAGGCGATGGGCGATACGCGAAAAATACGTTACGCCGATCAATAGGCCTCCCTCGCCCTCCCCTACCGAAAAGAATCAGACCTGCTCCAGCATCAACCCGGAAATCCGCCGCACCTTGCGCGATACCGCCGCCTCGAAGATGCCCTGGCGGGGTTCGATCAGGCTGAAGCAGTGCTTGGCGCGGGTGATGCCGGTGTACACCAGCTCCTTGGTCAGCACGGGGTTGAGGGTATCGGGCAGTACCAGCGCGGTGTGGCTGAACTCCGAACCCTGGGACTTGTGCACCGTCATGGCGAACACGGTTTCCACCTCGCTGAGCCGGCTAGGGAGGACGAAACGCACGCCGCCGCGGCCATCGTTGCGGGCGAACGCGACGCGTAGCACCGGCTCGCCATGCTCGTCCGGCAGGCGCAGGGCGATGCCGATGTCGCCGTTCATCAAGCCCAGGCCATAGTCGTTGCGGGTCATCAGCACTGGGCGTCCTTCGTACCAGGGTTGCTGGCTGTCGATCAGCCCGGCATGGTCGAGCACCCGCTCCACACGCTGGTTCAGGCCCTGGACGCCCCAGGGGCCCCTGCGCACCGCGCAGAGTAGCTGGAAGGACTCGAAGCTGTGCAGGACAGTGCCGGCCCAGTGTTCCCAGCGCGGATCGTCGGCCGCGGTACCGGGTGCGGGACGCTGGCGGCCGATCGCCTGCAGGTAGCGGCGGTAGCCCTGAGGCCCATCCGCGCCCCGGCCCAGGCCATCGAGCAGCAGGCGGTCAAAGGCCCGGTCCTGCTCACCACGCAGGGCGAGACTGAAGACATCGTCCGGGGCCAGGGTCAGCAGGTCACGCGCGGCCTGCGCCTGCTGGCGGTTGACCAGCCGCGCCAGCTGGCCGATGCCGCTGCCTTCGCCGAAGCGCCGCGAGAAGCGCAGCATCACCACTTGCTGGGCCAGTGGATGCTGCGCGGCATCGCCGGCGCGCAAGCCGCTGGTTTCCAGGGATTGGCCGCTGATCTGCTCGAGCCAGGCGCGGGTGCCGGGCGAGTAGCAGCCTTCTTCGGCATCACGGCACAGGTCACCGAGCACGGCGCCCGCTTCCACCGAGGCCAGCTGGTCCTTGTCACCGAGCAGCACCAGGCGCGCCTTCGCCGGCAGGGCATCGAGCAGGTTGGCCATCATTTCCAGGTCGATCATCGACGCCTCGTCGACCACCAGCACGTCCAGCGGCAAGGGGTTGCCGGCATGGTGGCGGAAATGCCGCGAACCGGGCCGACTGCCAAGCAGCCGGTGCACCGTGCTGACGTCGGTAGGGATCTGTTCGCGCACCTGCGGGCTGACCGTCAGCCGTTCGACCTGCTGGCCGATCGACTCGGTGAGGCGGGCCGCGGCCTTGCCGGTGGGCGCCGCCAGACGGATGCGCAAGGGCCGCCCCTGCTCCACGGCGGGAGCCTGCAACAGTGCCAGCAAGCGCACCACCGTGGTGGTCTTGCCGGTGCCGGGGCCGCCGGTGATGATGCTGAACGCAGCACGGGTGGCCAGGGCACAGGCGAGCTTCTGCCAGTCGACTTGCCCGGGTACGGCACCGCTGTCGAACAGTTGTACCAAACGGGAGGGCAAGTCATCCGGGATGGCTTCACCCTGCGTCAGACGATCGCGCAGGGCCGCATCGATGCGTCGCTCGTAGCTCCAGTAGCGCCTCAGGTACAGGCGCTGGCCGCTGAGGACCAATGGCCGGGAACCCTGGCCTGGCGCATCGGCCGCAGCCACCAGGCCACTGGCGACGATCCGCTGCAGCCAGGTTGCAAGGTCCAGGCTCGCCAGCAATTGCGAGGGAAGCAGCAAAGGGCCGGCCAGGGCGTCGCCCTCGGGAGGCAGCGACAGGGCGAAGTCCGGCTCGGCCAGGGTCTGTCCCAGGTCCAGGCAGACATGACCGTGTCCCAGTTGGTGACTGGCCAGGGCCGCGGCCAGCAGCACCAAGGGATCGCTGCCCGGCGCGCGCTCCTCCAGGAAGCTGACGAACGCCCGGTCAAGGGCCCGCAGCCAGCCGCGCTCGACCCAGCGGTCGAGCAGCGTGAGCAGGTCATGGCTGGCCTGCAACGGCGCCAGGGCCGCCAAATGCGCGGCCTCCAGCGGCGTTGGCAGAAGGTCGTGGAGACATCGGGTCATGGGGCCACTCCAGAAAACAGGTCCTGCTGCTCAGGCGCGTGTTCGCCACGGAACAGCGCATCGAGCTGCTCGATCAGGCTACGCGGCGGCTTGACGAAGTACAGGCCGCAGGTCGCGGCGGCAGCGCCACGCAGGAAGATGAACAGGGCGCCGCCGACATCACGGTCGTAGTCGTAGTTGGGCAGACGCGCACGCAGCTGCCGATGCAACGCGAGCAGGTAGAGCACGTACTGCAAGTCGTAGCGGTGGGCGAGGATCGCCTGTTCCATGGCTGGCGTGCTGTAGGCCAGGGCATCGGGACCCAGCCAGTTGGACTTGTAGTCGGCCACGTAGTAGCGGCCGTCGAGCTCGAAGGCCAGGTCGATGAAGCCTTTGAACATGCCATTGAGCTGGTTCGGTTGCACCGCCAGGCGTGGCACCCCCTGGTGGGTATGCTGGGCCACCAGGCGGTCAAGGCACACGGCATCTACCTGATGGCTGGCGAACCAGAACTCCATCTCGATCTGGTAATGACGCAACTGGCTCAGCACCAGGAACGGCCCATCCGCCTGCAGCGGCATGGGCTGCACCAGCAGCTGCTGCAGCCACTGGTTCAGGGCAGGGATCCAGCCAGTCCAGTCACGGCGATTGCAGCGCTGGCCCACGGTGCGCTCGATCAACTCAGGGTTGTCGCTGACCTGGGCGAAGCCTTCGCGCCCAGCCCACTCGAGCAGCCCATGAAGGAAGGTGCCGGGGTTCGGGCCGCGCGGGAAGCGATGGATATCGCCGCTGTCCGCGGGTACTTCGCGCAACTGCTGGACATCGGGGCGCTCATCATCGAGCAATTGCTGGGCCTGTGAACTGTCGGCCGTGAGGCCCTCGTCACCGATGCGCAAGGCGCTGTAGGAGGCGATCCACCAGTTTTCCGCCGCCTGCCGCCGCGGCTTGCGCGCTGGTAGCAACTCATGTCCAGCGCGGGGGCTAAGGTACTTGGCGTCGGCGGCCTCGGACACGCTTTGGCAGGCAATCGCCGCACAGGCGGCCTGCAGGTTGCCGAGCCATTCGCTCAACTGGCTGGAGGCTGGCAATGGTGCACCGCCTCCGAGCAGATAACCGAGGGCCGAGCGGTGCAATTGCGAAGCCTTGTTGCTGCCTCGCTTCAGGTCGGCGACGCCGAGCCAGCAGGCATGCTGGGCACGGGTCAGGGCCACATAGAGCAGGCGCAGGTCTTCGGCCAAGCGCTCGTCATCGGCGCGGGCGATTTGCTCGCTGTCCGGGGTCAGGGTCAAGTGTGCGTGCCCTTCGCTGTCATGCCATGCCAGCGGTAGGCGCTGGCCATCCACCGGTTTGCTGGTGCAGATGAAGGGTAGGTAGACCAAGGGATACTCCAGGCCCTTGGACTTGTGGATGGTCACCACCTTGACCAACTGCTCATCGCTCTCCAGTCGCAGGATCTGCTCCTCGCCGGCCTGTGCGGAACTGGCCAGGTGCTCGGCCAGATGTCGGATCAACGCTTGCTCGCCATCGAGCTCGCCGGAGGCCTGCTGCAGCAGCTCGGCCAGGTGCAGCAGGTTGGTCAGCACGCGCTCGCCGTCGCTGCGGCCCATCAAGGTGCGTGGCAGGCTGAAGTCGTGCAGCAGGCGGCGCAACATGGGCAACACACCCTGGCGCTGCCAAGTCTGGCGATAGTCGCGGAATGTCATCACCCAGCGCTCCCAGACCCGCTCGTCCTGATTGAGTTGTTCCAGGGCGCTCAGTGGCAGGTCGAGCGTGAGGCTGGCCAGCGCGGCCTTGAGCAGACGCTCGGAGTCCGGCTCGGCGCAGGCCTTGAGCCAGGCGAGCAGGTCATGAGCCTCTTGCGCCGCGAATACCGAGTCCTTGTCGGAGAGGTAAACGCTGCGTACATCCCTTGCAGCCAGTTCGGCGCGGATCAGCTGCGCCTCGCGCCCGTCGCGCACCAGGATGGCGATGTCGGAGGGCCGACACGGCCGCAGCACGCCTTCGCCATTGCGAAAGCCCGTGCGCCCCTGCTGGCCACCGTTGAGCAGGGCAACGATGTGGCTGGCACAACTGGCCGCCAGTTGCTGCCGGTAGGTGGTGCTGGACACCGGCTCTTCGCTGCCGAGGTGCCACACGTGCAATGCCGCGCAGGGCTGGCCGTCGATCTGTAACTGTTCGCCACGTCCCTTGGCCTGGACTTCGACGAAGGGCAAGGGGTTATCCCCCCCGTCCCGAAATAGAAAGGCGCCACGGCCCAGGCTGCGCTGCTCAGCCTGCAGGAACACCTGGTTCACCGCGCTGACCATGGCTTGGCTGGAGCGGTAGTTGGTGTCCAGGCTGTGCAGGCGGCCGGTGGTCGCCCGGCGAGCGCTCAGGTAGGTGTAGATGTCAGCACCACGGAAGGCGTAGATCGCCTGCTTGGGGTCGCCGATCATGAACAGGCCGGTCTCGCTGCGATTCTCGCTGATGCGGTAGATGCGCTCGAAGATCCCGTACTGGACCGGGTCGGTGTCCTGGAACTCGTCGATCAGGGCTACTGGGAACTGCTCGCGGATCAACGAGGCCAGGCGCTCACCGGCCTCGCTGTTAAGGGCCTGCTCCAGGCGCAGGAGCATGTCGTCGAAGCCCATCTCGGCGCGTCGGCGTTTTTCCACCTCGAAGCGCGTCCAGACCCAGGCTGCGGCATGCTCCAGCAGGCAGGCATCGGGACTGGGAAGGTCGTGCAGCTGCTGGCGCAGGTTTTCCATCACCTGCAAGGCCGGGTGTGCGGGCGGCTCGCCGACTTTCCAGGCTTCGGCCATGCCAGTGGGGGTCAGGCGAGTGAAGCCGGTCCCGATATCCAGCTCATGGACGTCATCGTCGGTGGCCCAGGCCTTCAGCTTTTCGAACCAGGGCTCGAAGTAACGCGCCTGCATCTTGCGTCCATCGACCTGCTTGGCTGCCAGTGCGTCACGGCACAGCAGCAGCAATTCGTCTGCCCACTGCGCCCAGGGGGCCTTGAGTTGGCTCAACTGCTCAGCACGTTGCAACAGCACCGTGTCGATCAGCGCCTGAGGCTCCTCATCGCCGTTATCGACCCGCTGGCGGCCGAACAGCGGACGAACTCGCGGCAGCAAGGCGTGCGGGCTGATCCAGTTGCTGCGCACCCAGGCCAAGGCATCGCCTTGCATGCTGTAGCAGAAGCGTCGCCAGTAGTCACGCATGACCTGGCCCAGCAATTCGCTATGGTCGGTTTCCAGGCTCTGGGTGAACAGGCTGCCACTGTCGAAGGCATGCTCGCGCAGCATGCGCTGGCACCAGCCGTGGATAGTCGAGACCGCCGCCTCGTCCATCCATTGCACCGCCGTTTCCAGGCGACTGGCACAGCGCAGCCAGGAGGCCTGGGGATAGGCGTCGCGCAACTGCCAGAGCAGTGGATCGGCCTCGTGCAGCTCGTCGCGGAAAAAGCGCGCCGCTTCGGCCAGGCGGGTACGAATGCGTTCGCGTAATTCCTTGGTAGCCGCATCGGTGAAGGTCACCACGAGGATCTGCGGAGGCAGCAATTCACGGTCGAAGCCCTGCTCCCCGCCATGGCCAAGGATCAGGCGCAGGTACAGGGCGGAGATGGTGAACGTCTTGCCAGTCCCGGCGCTCGCTTCGATCAACTGGCTGCCGTGCAGCGGGAAACTCAGCGCCAGTGGGCGGGACTGCTGGGTCATGCGGCGTTCTCCTGGTTGCCCAGGGTCTGCCAGGGCGCATCGATCAATGGGCGGTAGAGGGCTTCACACCAGCCCTCGAAGGTTTCGTCGGCAGTCAGCGCCGCAAAGTCGCGGAACTGGCGGGACAGGGCGATGCTCTCGCTGCGCTCGCCGTTGCTGTTCTGACCATCGCCCTCGTACGCGCGGGCAGCGGCAGCCTGGGCCTTGTCGGGGTCGCTGTGGGCGAGCCAGGCAAAGGCAGTCTTGGCCGCCACCGGCAGCGGGGCGTTCATGCCTGCCTGACGCGCCACCAGCAGATCACCGAGCAATTCGGCAGCGCGCACCTGCGGCAGCGGGGCAAGCAACAGGGTCATATCGCTGGCGACCAGCGCGCTGTGCAGCGGGTGGCCGACGGCACACGCGGCCAGGTGCAGTACCCAGGTCGGTACCAAGCGATGCCATTTGAGGTTGTGGCGGCCGCTGCTGATGGTATTGGGTACGGTGGTAATGCTGAGCAAGCTGTGGTCATCGGCCTGGTAGACGCGCCCCAACCAGCCTTCAAGCTGGTGCGGACCGTGCTCGAAGTGGATCGGCAAGGCGCTGTCGATCACCTGCGGCCAGCGCTGCAACAGTTGCTGGTGACGCAGCAGCAAGTCCGGCAAGGGCTGGATCAGCTCAAGCTGCAGGCATTCGCCAAAACCGGCCAGCGGTAATAAGCCATAGGCCTGCAGCCGACGAGCCTGGGCCTGCAATGCCCGCTCGCTGTCCTGCGGCTCGGCGAGCGCCGCGGTCAGCAGGCTTTCGCTGACGCTGTAACGCTGCAGGGCATCGAGAACGAAGGGCTCTTCATCGGCCATTGGCGCTTGGAGGGCCTCGAAAAAGACCTTGAGCCGCTGGCTGAAGAAGTGCCGCACCGGGTGGCGCAGGAAGTCCTGCAACAGTGTCAGGCTCAGCGGCTCATCATTGTTGTAGGGGGCGAGTATTTGCTCGCCCGATGGGCCCTGCTCCGTCGCCTGATGCAGCGCGTGCCATTCTCGGGCATAGCTGAACAGCGGACTGCCCTTCTGGAAGTAGCGTTGGCTGAAAGGCTGCAGTGGATGTTCCTGGGTCAGGGCGTGCAGCAGTTGTTCACCGCCATCGTAGTCCCCCCCCTCTTGCGTGCCGCACAGCCGCCACCCAGCTGCCAGGTGGTCACGCAGCTGGCCGATGAGCACCGAGGCAGGGCGCTCGCTGTTGTCGCGTATGCTCCGTCCTACCCAACTCACGTACAGTTGGTCGCGGGCCGAGAGCACTGCCTCGAGCAGCAGGTAACGGTCGTCCTCCCGGCGCGAGCGATCTCCAGGGCGGTAATCGCTGGCCATCAGGTCGAAATCAAGCGGTGGCTGGGCGCGCGGATAGTCGCCATCGTTCATGCCGAGCAGGCAGACCACCTTGAACGGAATGGCACGCATGGGCATCAGGGTGCAGAAGTTCACCGATCCGGCAAGAAAGCGCTGGGACAGCTTGCCCTGGTCCAAGCCCGACAGCCAGGCCTCGCGGACCACGGTTAGCGGCAGCAGGTCTGCCAGGCCCACCGACTCACAGGTCTGCAACCAAGTTTCGCGCAGGGTCTGCAATTGCACCAGCAGGTAGTCGTCATGCTCGGTCTCGGCGAGGAAGAACACCTGCAGCAGCGCATGCAGGCGTTCGCCCCACTGCGCTGCGGTGGCCGGCTGGGTCAGGGCCTGGCAGGCCACCTCCAACGCATCGAGCAATGCCACCAGCGGGCCGATCAATGCCGCATCCAGGCCACCGATCTCATCAAAAGGCTCGATGCCGTCACATCCCTCGCCCATGCCGACGGCATAGCCCAGCAACATGCGCCGCAGGCCAAAACGCCAGGTGTTCTGCTCAAGGCCCTCGGGCAGCCCAAGCGTTGCACGCTGCTCGGCGTTCAGGCCCCAGCGGATGCCGGCGCCGTCGATCCAGCGGTGCAGGGTGGGCAGGTCGCTTTCCTTGATGGCGAAACGCGCGCGCAGGGCCGGAACGTCGAGCAGGTCGAGGACTTCGCTGACGGTGAAACGGCTATCGGGCAGCTTGAGCAGATGCTCCAGGGCAATGAGCAGCGGATCGCGGCCACGCTGGCCCTGGTCGGTCAGTGTGAACGGGATGTAACGCGGGTCCTTGCGGTCCAGCTGGCCGAACACGGCGCGGATGTGCGGGGCGTAGGTATTGATATCCGGCAACATGACGATCACATCACGCGGACGCAGCTGAGGATCGGCGCTGAAGTGGGCGAGCAACTGGTCGTGAAGGATCTCGACTTCACGCTGGGGGCTGTGGGCCAGGTGAAAACGCACCGACTGATCCTTGGTCGGATCGACCTCGGGCCATAGGCTGCGCGTCTCGGCCAGGGGGCGCAACTCGAGGATGTCGTCCTGCAGCTGGTTGAGCAGGTTGCCCGGCTGGGCATCGCTGAACAGGTCGATGCGCCCTTCGGTAAACACGCCACGGTAGCTGCCTGGGTCGTCGTAGCTGTCGAGCAGGTTGATATAGTCACGGCCCTGTTTGCCCCAGGCGGCCAGGAGGGGATGGGCATGCTGGTGCAGAGACTCGTCGTCCAGTTGCAGGGGCATGCCCTGCTTGCGTTGCTGGCGTTTGTACTGGTGGCGGAGCAGGTCCTTGTCGGCGACGATATCGGCCCAGTGATGACGACAAGGATTGTGCACGCACAGCAGCACCTGGCTGAAACGCGCAAGGCCGGCCAAGGCTTCCAGTGATTGGGCTGGCAAGGAGGAGATGCCGAACACGATCACCCTCGAGGGCAACCCGGGCGGTGCGTGTTCAACGGTGGTGATGCGCTTGATGAAGCGCTGATGCACGCCGGCCCGACTCTGCGCCATGCCCTCCTCACCCACGTCCAGAAGCAGCGCGCGCCACAACTCGGCCTGCCAGCAATTGCCTGCCACCAGCGGCTTGCGTTCGCCACGGGCGGTGTTCACCACGTGCTCGCCAGCCGCCCAATCCTTGAGCCAATCAGCCCGGTAGACCTGGTACTGGTCGAACAGGTCGGCCAACCGCTCTGCCAGCTGGTAGCGCTTGCGCAGGTCGCTGTCATCGGTAAGGAATCGACGCAGGGGCTCGAAATGCGGACGCTCGATCAGCTCAGGCAGCAGGCGCATGAGGCGCCAGGTTAGCGGCGCCTTGTCGAGCAGTGACACCTCCGGGATCTCGTCGCGCCCCAGCACGCGTCGGTACAGCTGCCACATGAAACTGCCAGGCAATTGCACATCGATAGCGGCGGCGATGCCGCAGCCTCCCAGGTCGTCATCCAACGGGTCTTCGGCCAGGGCCAGCTTGAGCCACTGGGCGATGCCGTTGCTTTGCACAAGGGCAATCTCGTTCTCCAGTGGCGCCAGGGGATAGCGGCGCATCCAACTCACCACCAGGCTGCGCAGGTCATCCAGACGGTTGCTGTGAACGACCATGAAGCCGGGCTGCAAGGAGGACGTGCTGAACATTGAGATACCCTGGTGCGAGACGGATGGTTCCTGAGGGAAACCATATCATGGGGAACGGGGGATTTCGTGGCAGCAAGAAGGCCGGGTATGAGGCTTTTTGTGTCGCCGGACGCCAGCGCCTGAAAAGACAAAACCCCTACCTGCTTGCGCAGATAGGGGTTTTGCGAAATGAATCTTGACGATGACCTACTCTCACATGGGGAAACCCCACACTACCATCGGCGATGCATCGTTTCACTGCTGAGTTCGGGATGGGATCAGGTGGTTCC
>Ga0160433_100211_pt1 | contig 45566 bp, 50 predicted proteins | sample HID1972K_E0MG_FD_108235 | JGI IMG/M metagenome (GOLD analysis project Ga0160433, IMG submission 108235) | Enriched pill bug-associated microbial communities from UW Madison campus, WI, USA - HID1972K_E0 MG | ecosystem: Host-associated > Arthropoda: Insects > Digestive system > Unclassified ...
GATGATGGCACAGGGACTGAAGCCTTTGTTGTTTAACATGACGTATTCAAGGGTATGACCTACCTGGTCATACATCAGCAGCGACATGCTCAGCATCACGATGCAGCTCGGATCCGCCTGTGCGTTCAGACTGATGGTTGGGCCTCCATGATCTGTGATCCCTGCAAATCCAGGTCCTTTATATCCAGATACTCCAGGTACTCTTGCCGGAAATCGAAAGCTACCGCCATCAGCCGTATCCGGTAACGGGATGCCCTTTTCGGATATCCTGCGGCTTTCTTTACGTCCTCCCTTGGGTTGAACCTGCCCAGAGTTACTTCCAGATTACCCTCTGCATCCCTGCTGACGCTGTGACTGATCTGCAATATTTCTGAAAGGGGACTTGAACCGTTAAAATCCATCCCAAGCAGGTCCTGCAGGTTAGCATCATGCAGATCACGCTGACCTATGCTGCCAGTAAGGCTGTTGCGCAAGCTGCGGTACACCTGCTGAGTACTGCGGCTAACCGCTTTTCCATCCCGGTGAATATAAGCCGGCTCAAAAGCCCGGCGGATCACCGCGGCGGCGGAACTGCTTAAACCGAATTCGGTAGATGCCCGGATGCTTCCTCCGCTTTGTTTGATCTTACCCGGTTTTCCCTGAACGATGTTTTTGTCACGGTACATGCGATACACTACAGGACCTGCGGTTCCGCGTATCTTTCCTTTGTTGTCTATGTAAGCCATATTTGATAAAGTTTAGGGGAGCAATGTAGAAAAAGGGGTAGATAAAAAACTGGAAAACAGAAATTTAGAAAGAAAATAAATTATAAAAAAACGTCACCTTGAATAAACATTTTAAGAGTTTTCAGCACAACCTGATCTATATCAGCACCTATAACAGCAGTATTCAATACGAGATGAATCCGACTTTCAAGCCTTGAAGTCGGACTCATCTCGGCTTCAAGGCGCTTTTCATACGCCAGCATATAAGCGAAGATATTTGCGATCTTAGAGCCGTTTACAGTGTGAGTCAAAATAAGCGGATCTTTATTTTGATATAATTAAATTCAGCATACTAAACTAAAAGATAGACAGTGTCAGATTTTCGATTGGAAGTATTTTATAGTGTCGCAAAAAGATTAAGCTTCACAAAGGCTGCGCAGGAGTTATTTATCAGCCAACCTGCTGTAACCAAGCATATAAGGGAATTGGAAGAGAAGTATCAATCCAGGCTGTTTGAACGGAACGGAAACAAAATTGAATTAACAGCTGCCGGTCTCATTCTTTTAAAACATGCAGAACAGATCTTCAGTATTTATCGCCAGGCAGAATTCGAAATCAATGCTGTGAGTCAGCGCAATAAGGGACTTTTACGGCTTGGTGCCAGTACAACCATCGCACAGTACGTGATCCCTCCACTTCTGGCACAATTCCACCGAAAATTTCCAGGAGTACGTGTTACGTTGATAAACGGCAATACAGAATGGATTGAGCAATCCCTCCTAAAAAAGGAAATTGATCTCGGGCTCATTGAAGGTGATTCTAAAAACCCACAAATAAGTTATTCAGAATTCCTTAAGGATGAAATTATCCTCGTATGCAGTAAAAACCATCCCTTAGCTAAAGTGGCGGAAATCAGTCTCGAGCAACTTCAAACTATCCCGTTAATATTGAGAGAAAGAGGCTCTGGAACACTTGAGGTAATAGAGCATGCAATGGAACCTTCAAAAATAAAACTCAGTGATCTGCAAATTGAAATGCAGTTGGGAAGTACGGAAGCTATAAAGTCATATCTCACTCATTCCGAATGCATGGCACTTATGTCTGTTCATGCCGTTTTGAAGGAACTTAATTCTGGTGAATTAAGGGTTGTCGATATATCCGGATTAAATATTGGAAGGTTCTTCTATCTGATACATTTACAAGGAAAAATTGATGGTCTCTCGGATGTGTTTGTTCAATTTTTGAAATTTCATCATAACCTGAAGTAATGAGGTATTAGAAGAGATGATTTGATCGGCACGGATATGTAAGTCAACTTTGTATCGACGAAGAAAGACAAACATATCATGGCAGCATATAGCAAACGACTTTTCAATCCTGGCTCAAATACACACAAGATAATTTTTATCGGCTGCCTGGCTATGTGCCTAATGCCGGTTATATCACCACCTGTTGCTTTAGTACTTGGGTTGGTAGTCGCGCAGACCATCAAAAATCCTTTTCTTCATCTCAATCAAAAAGCTACGAATCTGTTGCTGAAAGGATCTGTAATCGGCTTGGGTTTCGGAATGAATATGTTCGCTGCTCTCAAGGCCGGGGAAGAAGGCATTTTGATTACTATCGTTTCTATTGCAGGCGTGCTTACTGCAGGAATTCTTTTGGGAAAGTGGATGAAAATTGATAAAAAAATATCTTTCCTTATTTCTGCCGGCACAGCGATCTGCGGAGGAAGTGCTATCGCCGCCTTATCACCGGTGGTGATAGCGGAAGAAAAGCAAATATCGGTGGCCTTAGCGACTGTTTTTATTTTAAATTCTGTCGCTCTGTTTTTATTTCCGGTAATCGGACATTATTTTGATCTGAGCCAGACACAATTTGGGTTATGGTGTGCTGTCGCTATCCATGATACCAGCTCTGTTGTAGGTGCGGCAAGCAGATATGGAGCGGAGGCTCTTCAAGTTGCAACCACTGTGAAGCTTGCACGTGCGCTTTGGATCATTCCGGTAGCTTTCGGTACTGCATTTGTGTTTAAGGCCGATAGAAGCAAAATTCAGTTTCCTTACTTTATAGGACTGTTTGTTCTGGCCATGCTGTCAAATACTTATCTGTCTTTCATACACCCTTTTACCCCTTACATTGTTGCTATTTCAAAGACAGGACTTACTATAACATTATTTTTGATCGGAACCGGCTTATCCTTCGAAGCCATAAAAGCGGTGGGTGTTAAACCACTCGTTGAAGGTCTGTTACTTTGGGGCCTGATATCTGCGTCTGCATTGTTTGCAGTAATTAAGTTGATTTAGAGGAAGAAGAACAGAAAACTCCGGATGATGCAAGCGTGAAGATTTTTCTACCTGTCTCCATAATGCCCCTTAGCGGAGATCACGGTTACGACAACTTCAAGATCATTGATCTTATAAATAAGCCTATCCTTTGAATTGATACGCCTTGACCAAAACCCAGATAGTTTATACTTTAATTATTCGGGGTTACCTGTCCCTTGATCCGGATGTTCTTCTAATTCCGCAAAAATAACTTCGATCTTCTTTATATCAGTTTTACTGCCTGATCTGTAAAACTTGGCCAGTTGCTTTTTAGCTTTTTTTAATGTCTACAGAATATCTGCCCATATATTTTTGGCATCTTTAATCCTCGTAACATTGCCTTTTTCCGCAGATTTGCCGGCATCAAGAATTAGCTTTACAAATTTAGGATTATATGGACTTTTTGTTGCTTCTCTGGTCTCAAAATCCATCTTCAAGGCTTTAGCAAATGCTTTTACCGCAGCCAATTGCTCTCTGTGTTTTTGCGATGAATAAGTATTGTTTCCATGATACAAATTTACGGAATACACTGAGGCAAGCAAAATACGAGAAACCGAACTTTGCGTATTTATGCTATGGCGGGTAACGATATCAAAGAGATTGAGATTGGAGCTTCAGAAGTTGCTGATTATTCTCAACGACTAAATAGCGCCGTAATTCTCCAGTCGTTTAATGATCAGCTCAGGGTCGATCGTCTCATGCTCACTTTTGAGGTAGATGTCGGCCAGGAATGAAGGAGATGCCTTAACCTTGAAGTTCATCAAGAAGGTCGCGAGCGTCCTTTAAATCTAAACTTCCTTCCTGAAATTGATGTACTTCCAGCAAGGAGGTTTTTAAACGCTTGTATATAGCCTTTTCCTTTTTATTGAGTGTGCGCTCTTCATTAACTTCATCATACGCTAAGCCAAAGCGATTCAAAGTCTCCTTCAAAATTGGAAGATCTTTATCATTATCTTCATGAACCTTTAGTATCATCATAACCCAATCTATTTGGTTTCGATGCTCAAAGATAAAAATTAATATCTGTAGCATCAGAAATAGATACCATACAAAAAGAGGCTAATCACTTTGAAGTGAACCCCTTAAAGCCTTTTAAGGAGATTTTGAAGATAATCCGGGATGTTTACAAAATCAAGAAAGAGTAAGACATATTACTGTCCAATATGAATACTTAAATTAGGTAACTCAACTTGAAGTTTTACTTTTGCTTTTAATGCAGTAAAGACCCTCAACAAAGTGTCCATTGTCACATTACTTGCATTGTTTTCAAGTCTGGAAATTTGGGCCTTCTGCACGCCGATGAGGTTCCCCAGTTCTTCCTGAGTCAAATTTCGTTCCCGCCGGGTTTGTTTAATTGCTTTACCAATCAAATCCATTTGAAGTTCATATTCAAATAAATCTCTTTCTACAGTCCCTGTCGTTCCGATAAGTTCGTCCTGCACTTCGTTTAACGTATGTATTTTCATAACATCTTACCGACTTTATCCTCCTGTGCGGGAGTTCTGTTATGTTTGTTTTTAATTAAAGTACTTTACCTTTAATTGTATTTCCTGAGAACTCGCCTTGCATCAGCTTATCATATAGAAACCATTTCCAGCTATAACGATCCATTCGCTAATGCAGGGGTATGATTATTTAGCCTAGTATCGTCCCTGTTAATACGGACCTCTTGCAGAAACCAGCTTTCTAGTCCCGCTTTGGTCGTCCAAGCCAGGTAAAGGTCAATTAAGGTCGCTTTAACAGCTATGCGTTTTGTAAAGGATGTCCAGTCGAAATTTTTCATACATGCTCTTAATTATACGGTATTACGATTTGTGATAATCTTTTTGATTAAAGAGATTTGTCCGAGGTGATAGTAGCCGTGTTCGATAACGCCTTCAGTATTTCGTAAAAAGGTTCCGTATTCCTGTTTTATAAAGATTCGGTCAAACAGACCCTCCTCCATTTCCTCCACGTAATTAGCAAACCGCTCTGCATTGCCTATCAGCTCAGCAACTAGTCGTTTCCATTCCTTTTCAGTCCGCAATGGCGGAAAATCAAAACTGTATTTGTCACGGATCTCCAGTCTATCGGTCTCAAAGGCACTCAATAGCCCTGACAAGTAATAGTTAATGTGGTAAGTCAGCGCAGCAATCGTATTTAGGTCGCCTACATTCGCAGTAGCCTGTTCAATGCTGACATCTTCAAGCGACTGTTTATAATTTGTATTTGCGATAAAATAGCCATCTAAAAACACCTCACGGAAGCGGCTTGCAATGGTTAAGTTTCTGTTTTGATAGTTCATCTAATTTGCCTTTTGATCATCAAACCATTTTACAATAGAAGGCATATTCCGCTCAAAACCTCAAGGTATAAAAAAGTTCAGTAGTCCCGTTCTTTCATTTGTCTGATTTTTAAAGTCGTGCATGGTCTTGGCAGGGATCCGAATAAACGTACCTTTATCTGCCCTGATCCATTGTTCGCCGATAAGTAGTGAAGCCGCTTTGAAAACAGCGGTCATTATGCCGCATTTGTAAACACGTCCTTCGCCGGGTTTGAGCACAAGACTGTCTTTGTTGTCTTTGGGATGTTTCATTCCTTATCTATTTATGGAGACAATATAAATCAATTCTTTATTAACTACTACCAAGCCAGCTAGTTTCAATGAATTTAATCTAAAAAGCGGGCCACTTGTTCGTTATAAAATCGGGTGAGTCCAGTCGGTACATTCAGTGGGATTTTTTCTGTAAAAATTTAGTGTGCGAATAGTTAGATTTCCTATTGCAAAGAGGGTTCAGGACCTGCACCTATAGTCGATTTCTGTGCCGGTGTACCACAAAAAAAGGGATGATTTTTCAATCATCCCTTTCGGCGGAGAGTTAGGGATTCGAACCCCAGGACCTGTTACAGTCAACAGTTTTCAAGACTGCCGCAATCGACCACTCTGCCAACTCTCCGCGACAAAAGTACAAATAGTCGCTTCATTTGCAAATTGCTTTTATTGATTTTTTTAAAATAGCATTTAAGCTATTCAGTACTAGTAAATTAATTTTGATTGAATTATGCGTTGACCACGCATGGAGGTGCTTCAGCGGCAGGCTTCAGCTAAAAATTGGTAACTTGCGCCCTTATTCTTGAATACATTGCCCTTTAAAATGAGAGAACTACAACGTTATTTCGAAACATTCCTTACCCATTCAGGAGTTGCTGGTCAGCTGGTTCCTTATATCGCAATATTTTGCAACCTCATTATCATCGTACTCCTGGCCTATTTGTTTATGTATATGGCGAAGTGGGTAACGACGAATTTCATCCATTCCTTCTTCAAGCGTACCTCAACAAAATGGGATGATATTATTATCGAGTTTAAACTACTCAGCAACCTGGTGCAATTGATCCCGGTGCTGATAGTAAAGAGCCTTGCCCCTGCTGTGTTTGTCAATTTTCCTGAAGCGCTTCCGGCGGTTATCATTCTTCTGGATTTCATTATCATTTTGGTGATAACGAAGATCATTCTCTCTGTTTTGAAAGCGCTGGAATTTATTCTTTCCAGTTCTCCCCTTTTCAAAAGCAAGCCTATTGCGAGTTATTTTCAGCTCGCGCGGATCGTTATTTATATCGCGGTCGGAATATTGATGCTTTCCACTCTCATGGGTAAATCTCCGCTATATTTCCTCAGTGCTTTTGGTGCCATGACGGCTATTGTACTTCTGATATTTAAAGATACGATACTGGGTCTGGTGGCAAGTGTGCAGATCTCTGCGAATGATATGGTGAGGGTTGGCGACTGGGTAGAAATGCCGAAGTTTAATGCAGACGGTAGTGTGGTAGCTATGAACCTGAACACGGTTAAGATAAGTAATTGGGATAAGACGGTTACATCGGTGCCTACTTACTACTTTATAACGGATAGTTTTAAGAACTGGCGCGGAATGCAGGAGAGCGGAGGCCGGCGTATAAAGCGTGCGCTTCACATCAATATTCGTTCTATCAAGTTCGTCGATCCGGAAATGCGCGAGCGTTTCAAGAAATACTATCTGATCCGGGATTTTGTAGAACGTCGTCAGGAGGAGATTGCCGCATACAATATGGAACATGATGTGGATACTTCGGAGCTGATAAACGGCAGGCGAATGACCAACATCGGTGTGTTCAGGCATTATACGCAGGCCTTCCTTAACCATCATAAGAATATCCGAAAAGACATGACCCTGATGGTGCGTCAGCTTACGCCGGATGACAGAGGGGTGCCTATCGAAGTATACTGTTTTACGGCTACTGTTGTCTGGACGGAATACGAGGGAATACAAGCGGATATATTCGACCATCTGTTTGCAGCGGCTAAACACTTTGAACTGGAGATATTTCAGGCTCCAAGCGGTAGTGACATCGTTCTAGCAGGCGAAAATATAGGCAGGAACATAATGTGATAGTTCAGAAGTGCTGTAGATAGAACTTTATAGTTACATTTGCAGCCTTTTGGATATAAAGAGATTACATGGTTGATATTTGCTGTATCGGGCACATTACACTGGACAAAGTCGTTAATCCTTCCGGTCAGGTACACATGCCGGGTGGTACATCGTTCTATTTCTCACATGCTATGGCTAATCTTGACGTGCGCTACAGGCTGGTTACCGCCATCGCGGAACCGGAAAAGCATATCGTATCGGACCTACGTGCAGCCGGGATTAGTGTAAAGGCGCTTACGAGCAACAATACTGTCTATTTCGAGAATATTTACGGGGCTAATCAGGATAACCGGACACAAAGGGTACTGCAGAAAGCAGATCCATTTGATATGAATTCGTTTCTCGATGTGGATGCCGGGATTTATCATCTTGGTCCCTTGCTGAGGGATGATATACCACTTTCACTGATTAAATATTTATCTGCAAAAGGAGTTGTGTCTCTGGACGTGCAGGGCTTTCTGAGGTTTGTTAAGGATGAGAATGTGCTGGCAACAGATTGGTCTGAAAAGACGGAAGCGCTTCCTTATGTCGATATTCTGAAAGCGAATGACGCCGAACTGGCGGTACTGACCAGTTGTGACGATATACGGGAGGGTGCGATGATCATTGCCGCTCTGGGCGTGAATGAGGTTATAGTAACGCTCGGAAGCAAGGGTTCGTTGATTTACACAGGGGGTGTTTTCTACGAGATTCCTGCATACACACCGGACCAGGTTGTGGACGCGACCGGATGTGGCGATACCTATATGGCTGGCTATCTGTATAAAAGGGCAAAAAATCATGATTGTGTGGAGGCCGGTAAGTTTGGGGCAGCTATGGCTACGCTGAAGATCGAGTCTTCAGGTCCGTTTAAGGGTAGCTTTGACGATGTGGACCGAAGAATTGCCAGATAAGCACATTCAGGTGAGTTTCCGATAGAGATAAAATCCCTTGATCCGCTTGTTGAGAAAGGTGCCCTTAGACTTGACTGCCTTCATTTCCTCATACACAGATTCGGGAACGCCCTGATACTCGTAAACCAGGCCTGAAAGGAAGATCACCTTAAGCGTATGGGTTAACGGGTCAAAGTGATATGAGGATATAACAGACGACGGCATATGAAATACGCGTTGGAGCTTTAGTACATACTATACAAATGTTTTATTGGATATATTTGTTTTAATGGAAGACAATAATAAACCACTCATTAGCCTGAATGACTTCGATTTGTCTTCAATTTTTGACAGCGCGCACGATGCTATTATTACGCTGGACACAAATGGATATATTATACACTGGAACTCTGCGGCGACCAGAATTCTGGGGCATGCTGCCGCAGATGTGATCGGTAAGCACATAGATTTTATGATTCCGGAGCGCCTTGTCTTTGATGAGAAGATCAATCTCCGGAATCTGACCACAGGCGGTTCGATGGAACATCACCAGACAACCAGGTTAAACAAACAGAACAAAGAAGTATATATATCACTAACTGCATCTGCGATCAGAGACGCTCAGGGAAGAGTACTTGGCATATCACATATCTTTCATGATCTCACCATGCAGCAGGTGGCCGAAGAGAAGCAGGCGATGCTGGCTGCGATAATTGAATCGTCGGATGACGCTATCCTTAGTAAGACACTTGATGGCTTTATTACAAGCTGGAATAAGGGGGCTGAGCTTATATTTGGGTATACGGAAGAGGAAATCATAGGTGAGCACATTTCTTTTCTCATTCCGAAGGAACGCCTGTCTGAAGAAGATAATATCATCAGCAACATCAAAAGAGGTATTAAGGTTGAGCATCTTGAGACGGTGCGGCTTGGTAAAGGCGGCCGGGAAATCGCGGTATCGCTGACCATTTCTCCTGTTAAGGATAAGGACGGAAATATTATAGGTGCATCTAAGATTGCACGCGATATAACTAAGAATAAGGAAGCGGAAAGAGCCATCAAGCGTCACGCAAGTGATCTTGAAATTCTGAACGCTATCGGCAAAGTTATTTCGGAGGGTCTTGAAGTGGAGATGATCCTGCAGAAGGTTACTGATGCTACGACACAGCTGACAGGAGCTGAATTCGGTGCTTTTTACTATAACACAGTGGACGGGATTGGCAATCCTATACGTCTTCATACTTTGTCGGTGTCGTCTAAGGGATCTCCTGGAAACTTTGGTTCACCTGAGTTTGCGACGCTATTTGGAAGCATCTTTCTAAATGGGACTATTGTTCGGATTGACGAGCTAAGGGAGGACGAACGTTATTTGAATAATGCGTCACTTCCTGGCCTGCTGCAGGATGGTGTACAGATTTCGAGCTTGTTGGTTGTTCCCGTTACAACGAAAGGCAATGTTGTAGTCGGAGGCCTTGTATTCGGGCATTCCGAGGCTGCCGTGTTCACTAAGAATCAGGAAAATCTGGTTGCTGGTGTAGTGGCTCAGGCGGCTACAGCACTTGACAATGCCAAATTATACGAGGAAGTTAAAGCGCTCAATGCTAAGAAAGACGAGTTCATCGGATTGGCAAGTCATGAGCTTAAGACCCCTCTTACAAGCATGAAGGGCTTTTTGCAGATACTGGAACGGAACGAATCGGGTGAGATGAATAAAGTGTTCATCAAAAAGGCGCTTAAGCAGCTGGACAAAATATCGGGTTTAGTCTCTGACTTGTTGGATGTGTCCAAAATACAATCGGGAAAACTTTACCTTGATTTTGAGACCTTCGACTTTCAAACCTTGTTGTATGAGGTTATTGAGCTTATTCAATTTACCTCGGATACTCATGAGATCGAACTGGATAGCGACAGTATTGTGCTTCCGGTGCAGGCTGACAGGCAGCGCGTGGAGCAGGTGATTATAAACCTGATTTCCAATGCGATTAAATATTCTCCTGATGCATCGAAAGTGGTTATCAGGGTTAGAAAAACCGATCTGGAAGTACGAGTGGGGATTCGGGACTTCGGATTCGGTATCGAATCGGAGCAGATGGTTAATATATTCACTCGCTTCTTCCGCGTGGAGAGTCTCGCTTCGCATATCTCAGGACTTGGAATCGGCTTGTTTATCACAAAAGAGATCGTAGAAAGACATAAAGGCCGCATCTGGGTTGAAAGCGAACATGGCAAGGGGTCTGAGTTTTCCTTTAGCTTACCTCTGATAAGAGAAGAAGTAGAGATTTCTTAGAGTACCAGCTCGCTATGCAGCCTTTCCAATGTAGATTGTGGATCGGTGCAGAAGCCGGGATGTACACGCGAGGTTTGCAATATGGTGCTTCGCATCGCGGTGATCCAGCGGAAGCGATCTGCTATTGACTGCTGGCCTATTGGGCCGCCATGTTTCCCTCCTGCGCAGATCTGAGCAAATGCATTTAGATTTTGCTCAACGACGTGTAAGTCCAGGTCGGGAGCAAATGCCAGAAGACGCTGCGGATTGATTGCCATGGTCATTTTTAAGAACCGCGATGAAGAACAGTACAGAATCACACCGACATTGAGGAATTCTTCGCGTTCTACCCTCGGAACCAGGCGGATTACTGCGTACTCAAATAAGTGTTTGTCTTGCATTTTGGGCTTCTTTAACGAATATGTCAGAATTGGTGATTCTGGTTAATAAAAAATCATAGTATACTTGGCGGTTGAGTTCGGCTTGTTCCTTCGACTCTGTGGATAGCCACTCGCCTGGTATCAGGTCGACAATGGACTGAATCTGCTGTGGGGTTAGGATTTCAGTAAACTCATGATTTACAGCATCGAGCTGAGATGCCTGAGACAGTAGTACATGGTCTTTGACCTGTACAAAAGGTTTCCGCGCCTGTTCTTCCCAATTGCTCCAGGAATGGTGGAAATACAAGGATGCGCCATGGTCAATTAGCCATAGCTCATTGTGCCACATCAGCATATTGGTATTTCTGGCTGTACGGTCGACATTGGTAAGCAGACAGTCCAACCAAACGATCTTTGAAGCGAGAAGCGGGTCTACCGTATTCACTACGGGGTCGAATGTGATCGCACCCGACAGATAATGGAGGGCGAGATTAAGTCCTCTGCTGAACTTCAGCAGATCCTGAATTTCTTCGTCTCCTTCGGTGCGTCCAAACGCTTCATCCAGCTCGGCGAATACGACTTCCGGAACTTTGAGACCCAAGGTTCTGGCTATTTCGCAACCGAGAAGCTCCGCAGTAAGTGCCTTAACACCCTGTCCGGCCCCCCTGAACTTTAACACATATAAAAAATCGTCGTCCGCTTCCGCGATCGCCGGAAGGGATCCTCCTTCCCTGAGAGGAATGACGTAGCGGGTGACATTTACCGTTCGTAGTTGTCTGGTTCTTTCATCCATATTCTTGCGCCAAATTTAGAATTAAATATTTAAGTCGGAACAGGGTTTTGGTTAGGTTTAGTTAATATCAACAAACAAGTTGTTCTTGTATATGTTCCAGTATAAAACAGATACATAATGGAAAACATCACTGATAAATTAACGAGTACACTGAACAATTCGTTCCTCAAAAATAGCGGAACACCAAATGTGGACACTACTGAACGTGTTATTTCTATAGCGGCAGGTGCCTTCATTTTCTATAAGGGACTGAAGAATATCTGGCATCATCCGATCATTGCATTGCAGGAAGCGGCAGTTGGCGGGGTTTTACTTTATCGCGGAGCGACAGGTGTATGTCCTGTTTACACCAGGCTTGGTAAGGACACTTCGGATCCGGAAGCGATCAATATCACGGAACGGTTTATTGTGAATGTTCCAAGGGAAACCCTTTATCGTTTCTGGAGTGATGTATCCAATCTTCCGAAATTTATGAAACACCTGAAGTCTGTCGAGCAAACTGGAGATAACGTATCTCACTGGGTTGCCAATACGCCGGGAAATATTGTGGGCTTGAGCTGGAACGCAGAGGTAACACGTCAGGAAGAGAATGCTTATATCGGCTGGCGTTCTATTGAAGGATCTATGATCGACAATGCAGGGAAAGTAGAGTTTAGCGATGCGCTTAATGGTACCGGGACTGAGCTGCTTGTGGAAATCAGCTACTTCCCTCCTGCAGGTAGCGTAGGTCGCGGAATTACTTCACTATTCAACGGAGTATTTGAGGATATGATCAAAGAGGATATCAATAACTTCAAACGTTATGTAGAAGCTGAAGAGTTTAAGACATTTGCCGGCTTACAGCAATAGCAAGCAACAAAAAAAAGGAAGCCTTAGCTTCCTTTTTTGTTCTATACAATCTTCTAATTAATTATCTGTGCCTCCTGGAGTAGCCATTGTAAGCAGAAATGAAGAATCTTCATAGGCCTTAACATGGTGCGGGATGCGCTTGTGAAGCGTGATCATCTGTCCAGGTTCCAGATCTTCATGATGCTGGTCCGTTGCGAAGTTGATTTTGCCCTTTAACACTTGTACACTGATGACGCCGGGTGCTGTATGAGGTTTCATCTCCGCTCCTGCGTGCAATGCAATCAGAACAATGCGCAGATCATCGGTTTTAAATACCGTTATAGCTGTCCGGTCGCCTTCCAGCCAGGCAGTCTCCCGGTGTATCTGTTCATTTAAGTCTGAAAGGTCTATCCTGACAAGCTTCGCATCCAGCAGGCGCTCGCCTTCGGGCCGAAGGGAGGTTGACTCATTGCGTTTCTCTTCCATTTCTTTGGTTATAAGTGATCTGCTACTTTTTCCAGGTCCTGTGCTTTGAGCACACTGGCAGCTTCTTCTCCGTCAATCATTACTTTGACTTCGTCTGAATTAGCTTCCTGGTCTTCCTGAACGGTTCCTTCCTGGCCATTCGTGGTTTTTATTCTATTTCCAAATTTTAAAAGTTCCATATATGTCTAACATTTAAGCACTATGATAGTTTTAAAACTTGTTATTTACGAATAGTCAGACGGTTAAGCATGGAAATGGTATAGGAAAACGGCTTCTCCGTTGAAGGCGGTTTTCTTCTCGTCTTTAATTTCGAGGATCACCTCGACGGTAGCTTTCACTGTTCCACGCAGGTTTACAATATCCGCCAGCTTTGCCTTGAGCCGTACTTCATTATCGACGCGTACCGCCTGACCGAAGCGAAGGCTTTCGACTCCGTAGTTGATCTCCATCTTCAGGTTCTGGATAGAAACGATCTGCTGCCATAAGTAAGGGATTAGCGAAAGAGTGAGATAGCCGTGAGCGATGGTTGCCTTGAACGGACTTTCCAGGGCAGCACGTTCAGGATCTGTGTGAATCCACTGATGATCGAGGGTTGCTTCAGCAAACTTATTTATTTGATCCTGAGTGATCTTATGATAGGCCGATATGCCTAAATCCTGTCCTTTATACTGTTCAAATTCCTGGAAGTTACTGATGGTAATCATGAATGTCTATAATTTATGCGCTTAAAAACTGCTAATGTAACAGTTTACATCCAATGTGCCCTTATTGGAATTTAGTGGAATGAATATTGTATTGATAGCAGTATAAACAAGTTATGGGATTATTGAGATATATAGTTCTTGGGGCTGCAGTAGCTGCAGGCGTCAAGTATGCAACGAAAAAACGTCCGGATGGAAAGTCATTCGTGGATGATATAAGTGAAAAGGCTCCTGAGTGGATGAACCAGGCAAAGAAGTATACAGAACAGTTCAAAGATCAGTATGGCGGGCCGAAGCCTGCACATCGGGATTACGAATAGTTTTTTGGCGGCAGGGTTTCCTGCCGCCTTTTCTTTGCGAGTATTATTTTTTGGTTAGCAATGCGTATGTTGCTGCAGTTACTAAACCTCCGAATGTATAATATAATACGGTAAGCACTTCTGCCTTTCTGTTCTTCGTTACCGGTGTGTCGTCCAGACCCATTGGTTTAGGTAATTTCAGGGCTCCAAGGCCTGCTGAAGCACCGAGCATTGCACCTCTAAGCCATTTCTTATTGATGTCTCCTGAAGCGATCAGGCTGTAGTAGAGCGTGTTGCTGACAATGTCGCCAGCCAAAGTCGCCTGATGAAGATTTTTGCCTTTGGGTGGCTCCACTCCTATTCCTGATAATGATTTGGATAACGCTTCTTTTCCGATAAGATCGATTCTGGGCGCCTTACTATCGTACCTCCTTATCGTTTCATGGAGAATATTTACAGCCAGAGCGCCAGCTAATCCGGATATGATACCTTTCAATTTTCTCATAACCTATAAAGCTCCGTTGAGAATGTTTTGTTTGCTAAATAAACAATAAGTGTTTAATAAGCTTGTAAGGGTGATATCGCTTTTAGGTGCCGGGCAATAAACCATTCTATTCCGGCGATGATATAGGGTACTTTCTGGTGTCTGTACTGGATAGTCTGAAAGTAGACAGTGTCTTTCTCTGTGGATACATAGAACTGCAATTCGTTATCCAGCGTTCTGAAGTTTTCAGAACCAATGTAGACGGCTATTGTTATACCTGTAACTTTTCCGGTAATGAGCCAGGTATAGGGTTCTGTAGTTGACTCTTCTGCACTGAATTCTCGCATATATGTAAAGGAACAGGTGTGCCGGCTTATGGTTTCGTCTACGAAGAGTAAATTTACGTATATGCGACCTGTTCTTAAGTGTTTGTTATCGGATACACTAATATAAACGTTACAGCTAAGATGAAAGAAATTAAATCGTTAAATAATCGTACCGTTGTTATTACCGGTGCGTCTTCAGGTGCGGGCCGGGCTATGGCGCTCGAGTTCGCCTTTCACAAGGCACGCCTGGTGTTGGCAGCCCGAAACGAGACAGCACTTCTGGAACTTGCGGATGAATGCCGTGCCCTGGGATCTATGGTACTGATCGTTGCAGCTGATGTTTCTGACCCGAAAGCGGTTATCGGTCTGGCGAACGATGCAAATATCTTTGGAGGACAGATCGACGTTTGGATTAATAACGCAGGAGTGTTAACAGCCGGTGAGTTTGATAAGGTACCTATGGAGGTGCATGCGCAGGTTATTCAAACAAATCTCATGAGTTTTCTATTCGGTGCCCACGCTGTGATCCCGTACTTTAAGAATCAGGGTAAGGGCATCCTGATTAATAATATCTCAATTGGCGGTTTTTTACCTGTTCCCCTGGGTACGTCATATACAGCAAGTAAGTTCGGACTGCGGGGATTTTCGGAAGCTTTAAAGGCAGAGCTTCAGGGTTGGCGGGATATCCATGTATGTGATATGTTTCCGGCTTTTCTGGACACACCTGGAATACAGCATGCTGGGAACTATACAGGTAAAGTACTGAAACCTGCTCCTCCGGTCTATGACCCGGTTCGTCTTGCGCAGGCAGCGGTTTCCCTGGCACTTAAACCGAGATCGTCAGTAACAGTAGGGAGCGTATCGATCCTGTTAAGGCTTGCTCACGCGCTTATGCCGGAGCTTACAGCAAGTTTAACAGCAAGGGTTATCCGCACTTACCTGAAAACGGCCGACCCAATAGAAGTTACAAGCGGTAATGTATTCAACCCACTACGTTTTGGCACCAGTACACACGGTGGATGGGGTGTACCCGGCAAACCAAGGGCACATCGTAAGTTTATACTGGCGGCTGCTGTTGTGGTTGGTGTGCTGTCGGCAGGGATTGTCAGTACCCGGCGCTAAACTTAAACAAATTGAAATACTTGTGGTTGTCTTTAGAAAATATAAGAAATGATACAATCTGATGAAAGTTTTCGTGATGAATTTAAACCGCTGTCTATACCAGCGTCTTTCGAATCTGCTGACACTCAGGAAAGCAAAATCATCTTTGCGCTTGCACAACTGGGTGAAGGCAGCGCGGATGATGTTCTCGCCAAGCTTGAAGAGCTTCAGCCAGGAAGCGCAGACCCTCAGCTGGCTGCAATGACGGAGGTAGTGCTCTCGAGCTTTTTCAACAAGGGTCTGATAAAGGGCACCGATCATAGCGGAAAGATGAGCTACAACCTCAGCAAGATCACGGAGTCTAACGAAGGGGAAGTTAACCCTGATCTACTTGCTCCTGGTCTCGACTAGGTTTAGTTGTTTTTTAATCCAGCTGATCGATTCCCGGTTGGTTTCCTCAAATCTCCAGTGCCCGGAGATGGGCGTAATACTGATGGTTTTTGGTGCCTGTATGGAATTAACTGCTGCGTAGATCGATGTAGGCGGACAAGTATTGTCATTATATCCCCAAGAATAAAAACCAGGTACTTTAATCTGTCTTGCGAAGTTAACGACGTCGTAATATTGGATGGTATTGAGGTTCTCCGGGCGGTTGTTTAATCTGGCATTGGAGGGGTTCAGCATGTGCGGCCATCCTCCTGCCCTATTATGCAAATAACCCTTAATGTCTGAAAGCGCAGGATAGAAAGACACCAGGCATTTAACTTTGGGATGCAAGGCAGCGGTGACGATAGCCAATGCCCCTCCCTGGCTGCCGCCTGTAACGGCAACGTTTCTGCCATCAAATTCCGGCAGGCTGCATAGATAATCTATTGCCTTGACACAGCCGAGGTAAACTTTTTTATAATAGTAGGTGTCTCTGTTATGCAGGTTATTCAGCCAGTAATCGCCAAAAGCTGAGCTAATGCTACGGTAAACGGTTGCGTCGATCATTGGTGAGAGGCCATGGATTTCTGTTGTAAAGCTGATAAAGCTTTGATCTGCGAAGAAAGTATTCGGAGCGAAGGGTTTCACTCCCGCTCCCGGAGGTGAAAATATCACCGGATATTTTCCTGGCTTTTTTGGCTTGCAAAGATAGCCGTAGAGACGTTGCCCTTTTGCGTTGATCTGGATACTGACCAAATAAACGTCAACGGTACTTGTTGAATGCTCTGGAAGCTGTTCAACGACCGGATTTAGCGCGACATTTCGGTTTTCTTCTATATTTTGCTTCCAGAACTGGCTGAAGTCGGCAGGTAATGCTGTTGTTGCTTCTATCTCCTCCGGTGAGAAGGCAAGCTTGACTTGATTTTCATAGCTGCTTCCATTATGTTTCGCTTTGACCTTTAATTGTCTGAAACCGGGTTGGTGGCTGGTACCTATGCCAATAGTTCCAAATCCTTCTCTTAACTTCAGAAGGCGACTTCCTTCGGGCTCCATCATTTCCTGTCCGAAGGAGTATTCCACTTCAGCATCGTTGATGGGCACGCCATATTTCAATACAGTGACCTTGACTTGTGCTTCCTCTCCCGTCTTGTAATTCCAGTCGGCATGATCTGGTGTCAAAAGGATTTCCACAAGTTTTAGTGGCGCAGGTGAGTTCTGTGAAAATACGGTGTGGGATACCAGTATTAACACTGTATTGATAAGGGATTTTACGGTTCTGCGGTTCATAGCATAAAGGTTACAAAAAAATGTTATTTGAACAGCACTTTTAAGTAATTTTGTGGTTTGACCAATTAGAATGTCATACCGAGATTATAAGTGCCCTAAGTGTAATACCCCTTTTCATTATCAAAGTCCGAGGCCCTGGGTTCTCAAAAAGCTTTTGCCATTTCTACCTATTCGAAGCTATTTCTGTCCTAAGTGCGTTAAGAACAGGCTGGTATGGCTCAAAGACACTAAAAAGGGAGAATAAAAGTAGACTGAGCTTAACAGTCAGGGAACGTAACGTTCTACCGATCTTACGGAAGATGCCCCGAAGAAGCCGGTCACGTTTGCACTTGAGGGATTGACTTTTCGGATGTTGGAACGGGCATTCGGAAGCGGACTCGCGAAAAGACCGCTGTTGTTTAGCTGCTCCCGGATATCCGCTAAAATATTGTAGTTGGCTTCGGTCAACGACCAGGCTTCTACCCGGATATTATCTCCGGAAACAAATGGGCTATCAATTTCAAGTTCGTAATTGCCAATTCGGTTACCATCAACGTATTTGTCCTGGAACAGGTTTATTTCGGTTGCTTTGTTGAGGAATTTGTCGTTTCGGAATATTTTGTACTGGGTAAAATCGCCAGGACCTTCAAGCTCTTGTCCGCTTATAAAGGGATAATACCCTTCATCCGGATATAGCAATTGCTTTTTCTTGTATTTGAACTCGAGAGTGTCGGGCACCATACTGAGTCTGGGCATTACAGAGGTTGCCTCGTATGCATTACCGTCGAACGCTACTGACAGTGTATAGGTGCGTCCCTCTCTTCCCCGCATTCTGCTTATTTCATAAACTCCTTTTGATACTTCTTTAAGCGTTTCGCTGTTGCCGGCATTATCTTTAAGCGTTATAAGTGCGTTGCTGACGACTGTGGGTGCTGTTACTGCGATAACCGGACTAGTGTAGTAAAGTTTGACTGTATGGGGCTCTCTTTTGCTGGTTAGCGAGCCTTCGATTACCAATACCGGTTGTTCTTCCCTGATATTGATATCGAGTACCTTCTCACATGCGGCAAGGATGCCTGTCAGTAAAAGGATGATGAGTATTCGTGTAATTCTCATAATCAAAATTTGAAGTTCCATGTAACAGAGGGTACAACCATCCCCAGCATGGAATACTGAACCGCCTCCAGGTTTAAAGGGTTGTTCTCTTTCTGACGCAGATACATTGAAAATGCATTTCTGCGATTAAGAGCGTTAAAGGCAGATACAACCCATTCACTGCTTACCTTCTTTCCCGGCCTTGTCTTGTTTTTGAAAGTTACCGATAAGTCAAGGCGGTGGTATGAAGGAATGCGATAATTATTTCTGGCGTTTTCCGGATTATAAAGTACGGTATAGCCGCTGATCTCATACCGGGAGGATGGTAACGTTGCCGGCGTTCCGCTGGCAGCACTATAAGTTGCAGACAAGAGGACGCGAGGCTTCAAAGGGTATATAGCAACGGCTGCCAATGCATGCGTTTTATCGTATTTTGCCGGATAGTAACGGTCATTATTGATGCCGTTAATTTTACGTTCCGTTCTGCTTAGCGTATAGCTAATCCAACCGGTTAGCTTCCCCGAGGATCTCTCAATTTGAAACTCCGTTCCGTAGGCCCTGCCTTTACCAACCAGTATATCTCCTTCAAGATGCTCATTAAGCAAGGTTTCGGCACCGTCGACGAAATCGAGCTGGTTGCTGAGCTGCCGGTAATATGCTTCTGCGGTAAACTTATATTGCGCGTTAAACGGGCGGTTTGAAAATCCAACAGAGATCTGTTTTGCCCGTTCGGGTTTGATGTTATATGAACTGGGTGTCCACATATCCAGCGGACTGGTGGAAAGGCTGTTTGAGATGAGGTGCAAATTCTGAACCGTATGGGTATAGGAGGCCTTCCATGTAGCAGATTTGCCGGTTTTCAGTGTGACTGATAATCTTGGCTGCAGACTGTGATACCATTTTATAGTTGTCCCATCATTGTACTTCTGTGGATTAACTGGTTCTCGGCGGGTACCCGGTTCCCCTGCGTAGTCGTAAATAAGCGCGGAATCTGTAGCAATGCTCTGAAAGGCTGTATAACGTGCGCCATACTCGATGCTGAGCCGCTTTGATGGTCTAAGCTCATGGTTCCAGAAGAGGTTATAATCTGCTGATCGTTGCCCGTTCATTCGTACGGGCTGAAAAATAGAAGCCAGACCTTCGGGCATTGCTGATCCCGGACTGAATACATGAAGAGCAGATTCGGCACCAAAATTCACCATGCTGCCTGGAGCGGGATACCAATTATAGACGTTTTTGGCAGTATAATCTCGTATCGAGGCCTTCCAGAGAAAGCTGGATGTGGGTTCACTCATAGATCCAAGGCTATACCGGTAGTCTGAAAATATCAGACTGAGGTTAGAAAATAGCTTGTTGCTGAATACATGATTCCATCGTAGGGTTCCGGTTCCGGTACCCCATTGAAGCATGAAATCTTCGGCTGACTGGATTTTATCTTTTCCGAGGTATCCTGAAATAAAGATGCGGTCCCTTTCTCCTAATGGAAAGTTGATCTTGGTGTTTAGGTCGTAGAAATAAATGGAATTATCTTTTATGTCAGAATTAGATGATTGCCGGGTGATCACGTCAGTGTAAGATCTTCTGGCACTGATCAGGATGGCGCTTTTATCTTTTTTCAATGGTCCTTCCAGAGTAAGGCGGCTCGCAATCAGGCCGATGCCTCCTGTTGCCTGCCAGTGTTGGTTATTGCCGTCTCTTAAGCGGGTATCAAGTACGGAAGAAAGACGTCCTCCGTATCTGGCAGGAATTTCTGATTTGTACAAAACGGCATCCATTACTGCATCGGGATTTGCGACGGAGAACAAGTTAAACAAATGAGAAGTGAAATACAATGGCGCTTCATCAAGGAGTACCAGATTTTGATCTACTCCTCCACCCCTGACGTTGAAGCCAGATGCTCCATCACCAATAGTAGTCACACCAGGCAGAAGCTGGAAAGACCTGATCAGGTCTGCTTCTCCAAGGAAAGACGGGAGCAGCTTTACAGCGTTCATGTTCAGCGCTTTGGCAGTTCTGTCTGAAGCTGTATTGCCAGAGACATTGATGACGACCTCCGATATCATGTTGGATTGCATATAAAGCCTGACGTTGATCACTGTATCTTTACCTGTTTGAAGGCTACGCTCCTGTGACGCATACCCAAGGCAGGAATACTTCAGAGTTTTAGTATGCGCGGGGATTGATATCGAATAGTAACCGTAAGAGTTAGCGGCACTTGTAATTGAGGGGCTGCTAACCAGTGCCGTTCCAAGCGTCTCACCATTTGATGCATCCATTAAGAAACCACTCACTGTTATCATCCTTTGAGCGCGTGCAGGGTGAATAAGAAATGATGTTATGATCAGCAGGATCATAAACCGGTAAAAGGTCATATAACGGGATACGATTTTAGATAAAGATAGCATTTCTTGTATTCCAAAGATGTTATCTAATTATTTTAACTTTAACGGTTTCGAATTTATGTAAATGCTACAATGCAAGAGATCAAGAAAGTTCTGTATGAGAAATGTATCGGGTATGCTGATGAGCGGATATCTTCCATTGAAGATGCGCTACAGGCGTCACACGAGGCGTCAGTCAACGACACAAAGAGCAGCGCCGGCGATAAGTACGAAACGACGAGGGAAATGATGCAACAAGAAATTTCCCGAAACGCTCAGCAGCTAATGGAAGCGAAAAAGCTGCGTATGGCGCTTGATAAATTCACTTCTGAAACGGCTTCAGATATCATAAAGCAAGGCAGTTTTGTAGTTACTTCGGAGGGTGATTTCTACATAAGTATCAGTGCGGGGCAATTGATGGCGGCGGGAAGATCGGTTTATGCGATATCTGCGCACTCGCCAATTGGACGTCTCATGCTCGGGTGCAAGGCAGGGGATTCGATAGAAATGAACAAGAAAGTTTTTAGTATACTGGAGGTTCACTAAGCGGTAACTATTTTACTCTTTTTGAGTCTATTGCCTTTACCCAGCTTTCGCGGTCGCACCTTTTGCAAAGGCATTCGTCTGCGGCCTCGAGATTTTCAACGTTTCCGCAAAAAGAGCAGGCATAAATACCCGCTTTAGTAATCTTGACGATCGCATTTCCGAACAGATCCGGGAGGATAGGCAGTCCATAGCGTACCTTTTCATCGGGATAAAAATAGACACTTATACTTCCGGAAGTTTCAATGATTGCTGTTTCTACCTGGCCGAGATGGGAAATGCTGTATTGTCTGAGTTCCGAAAAGAATTCATCATAAGCGAGGCCTTCTTTACTGAAGTTCCCTATGGAAAATTCACCGTCGCGAATGATGTAGGTAGCTTTGCCTTCAACGAGCGCATCAAAATCACTGCTTTTGGCTGACAGGTAGGTTGTGAGTCTGTAAGAAGAAACGATGATCGTAAAGATGACGACAGGTATGAGCATCCCCACCTCTTTATAGAACATAGGGTCGCCGGCGGCGGATCCGAGGCTTATGATGACAACCAGTTCAAAGACTGAAAGCTGGCCTACTCCCCGCTTTCCCAAAAGGCGCAAGCCAATCAATATGATGAGGTACATGGCGAAGGTACGAACGGCGATCTCAAGCAGAAAAGGCCAGTCTTCTTCACCCATTAAAAGCTTTGTCCAGTCTATTTTCAGCAGCATTTCTTTTCAGATAATATTTATACCTTTAGAAACAAAAGCACAAGTATTTGTTTGAAATGCTGCTAAAAATACTACTTACCATTGCAGGCGTACTTCTTCTGATCTGGATCAGGAAGAGGTTCAGATTCTGAACGCAGGGCGTTTAATCCTGAAGCGCTTTTGAGATAAGAGAAAATCCTTCAGGACTATACTGCAATTGCAGGGCGGCATCATGTCCGGTCTTACTCATCTTTTTCCATGTTTTCCGCAATACGTTGATCATCTTTTCTTCACTTAGTTTGCGTATAAGATCATCATATTGGAACTCAAGGAAAACGAGGCAAAGGGCATTTTCGATGACCTGGACGTCAGCATCCAGTTTCAGGCGCTGCTTTTGAATGATCTGCTGAACGCGCTCAACTTCTTCAGGGGTATAGCCCACCAGCGTCAAAATTTCTCCAGCTTTGGATGCGTGAAATTTCCCAAGGTCACTTCTCCATTTGAGATATCCGGTCCGTCCTTCCGGATAGTCGCTGCGTGGGATCTCCCATCTGCCGATATGCTGACTTCGTGATGCGAGAAGCAGGTACTCATTTGCGTCTGGTTGAATCTTCTTCACCCAGTTATACAGCTCTACCGCGTAAAAGTACTCTGAAGGAAAGCTCTGACCTTTCCATACGACCTGTTCAGGGCTTTTCTTATTGTATTGATCAAAAAGCTCGAAAGCCTGTTGTAATTTGCTCATAAGGTTTTTCATTTGATATTACTTCTTCTTGAGGAAGCAGATCTTGAGTACGATATTTATATTCTTATTTCGCGAAGATAACCAAGTCATAAACAAAACAAACAAGGGATTCTAGAAATCACCGGGCTCGTATTGGTAAACTACCTTATAGGGCAGGTTTTTCAGCTTTTGAGAGAGCTGCCCGATCTGGAGATTCTCTTTTTGTGGCGTTGGCTCACAGATGCTGTAGGCCTTGCCTTCATAGATTATGGGTTTCCCTATCGCTTTATCGAAACGGACGGCCATGGTTATATGCGTAGGATAAAGAATGGCTATCATCGGGAGATTATAAATCTCTTTCACTAAATAGAAAAATAGTGCTGCGCGGTCGTCGCAATCGCTGTATTTGGCGAACAGCGTTTCTTCGGCTGAAAGCCTCTTCTCTTTTCCGAAGTTCTCTTCATCGTCTTCATAAAGGAAGGCATAACGGGTAAAACGCATCAGATAGTCTACACCTTTCTTCTGACTCATGCCACTGATGTTTTGCTTAAGCAGTGGAATGAGAGATCCGTATGTTTCCTTACTTAAAGGGATGTTGAAGTAAGACTCGAAGTCTACTCCGGGATAGTTCGCGAATATGGTTTCGATCTCAGGGTTTAGCTTTACGGCGAAATGGAAGGTTTTTTGTTTATACCTGAACTCGATCTTCTTTACCTTATAATTCTCAGGCTTGAAGTCAGGTAGCCTTGTAATCTTGTAAGAAAATGAGCGGGTTGCTCCAGGTATAGCTATCCGGACCGGTAAAGGAGGATCCTGATGAAGATCAGCCTTTGGGTAGTCGTGTATATTCAGACACATGTACTTCCTGTCATCTACCATAAAGAACGGTATATCAGCGATATCTTCGTCATTGTAGACGTAGAAGATGATCTTATCTCCCGCGATGGCCAGCCGGGCATCATAGCCCGATTTGCTCATCAAAAACCATTTGTATAGCGTGTAGCGGGTATAGTTTTCGGCTTTTGGGCTGATCTGCTGGGAAACTCTTCTGATGAGTTGGTAATAGAGCCAGTCGTTCAATTGATAACGTGCGCGGTAGGCAAGCATCGAGTCGACGATGGGTTTGTACTTGCTTGCATTAAGTAAGGAGAAAAAGGACTTGATGGTCGAAGGCTTAAGTTCATGGGGAGCCGGGATATGAACGGACTTGTCTACTTCCAGATTATACGTGCTTTCGTAAAATTCAAAGCAGTACTGGTCACTTTCGCTTTGTGCGAATGTCCGGCCTATGGAGCCGATTATAAATATAGAAATATACAACACTAGCCTGAACATGATCGTAACCCTCTTATAAAGTTACGTTTAGCGAAGCAAGAAAGTTTGTATATTAACACATTGTTACCTGATCGTTATCATATTGTTATAAAAAAGGCTGAACCAATAGATTCAGCCTCAGTTAAGCAGGATATTTTCGGCCTGTTTTGACCTCGAGTCTTATGGCTTTACGTTTTTCAACGGAACCAGACTGTTCAGGTAATCTTCAATATTTGAGTAACCGCTTTTGCTGATCTGCACCGCATCGGAAGCATCTTTTGGGTTAAGACCCTTGCTTTTTTCATAAGTGTCAGGCATCCCGTCATTGTCTGAGTCCACATAAGGCTTTCCCTGGTAAACCGGATAGCCGCCAACCTGACTTACGTCAGTGATGATCCCTTTTTTATAGGAATCTTCTGGAAGCCGTCTTTTGATGTACTCTTTTCCTACGCCTGTTTTTCCTCCTTCTGTATACTCTATTTTTCCGGTCTTTACCTGTCTAACGATACGCTCATCAACGGCGTCGCGCTTTGGAAGTGCGGCACCTGCATTTGCTAGCACATAACTGTAGGCATCCTTTGCAGACAGGGTTGAGACCGGGCTCATCGGAAGGGGCTTATCGACTTTGATATTAGCAAGCTGGTCGCCCGCATTTGGCAGGTTCTCTATCTGCACACCTCCATCCCAATTGTTACTGGTTACTTTATCATTGCCTTCTACAATATTTCCGTGAACGTAGGCCTTTCCGAATTGGTTTTTGTTAGCCTGATCTCTGCCGGATTCCGGTTTCAGGATCCGATGTGCGATAGGCTCATTCAGAGGAGTGATCGGTCCCGGTTTGTAATAGTTATTTATAAAGTTGTAAAGAGACTTATGGTCACCTCCGTCTGCACTTCTGTTCCACCAGTTGAAAACTACATTGTTGACGAAGCCAAAGTCACCGTACATACCTATCGAGGGGTTCCGGCTGATGTTGCTTGCCCATAGATTACGCATAAATGTACTATTGAGTCCGCCTATAGTGCTTCCGAAGGCATGGTTATACGTGTCAAGCGCTTCAGAGAAAATAGAATTCTGGATAGTGACATTTACGGTGGGAAGTTTCTCCGGCTTTGAGCCATCACCCTTATCATATACGTGCCTGTACATAGACATGTTCTCATCAAGTCCCCAGCTGGCAGATACATGGTCGATTATAATGTTGCCGACACCATTACCTCCAAGGGCATCATCTCGACGTGTCACGTCTGTGCCGCCTCTGCGGAAACGCATATATCTGATTACGACATCGTGTGTGTTGATCCAGAGAGATTCTCCTGCGATGCAGACGCCATCGCCTGGAGCAGACTGGCCTGCGATGGTTATGTATGGAGCGCGGATAATAACCGGACTTTTTAACTGAATAATCCCCGCTACGTTGAATACGATGATCCGGGCTCCACCCTGTTCGCAAGCTTCACGTAGGGTACCGGGTCCGCTATCGGCAAGCGAAGTTACGACGTAAACTTTTCCTCCTCTGCCTCCGAAGCTATAAGCCCCGCCGCCCTCCGCACCCGGAAATGCAGGAATAGGTGCCTGCGGCAAATCAGAAGGTTTTGATGCCCAGGGGATAAACGGCTTTCCTTGTTTGCTGTCTCTTTCTACGATAGGAAGCGCCTTTTTCCACGCTTCGTCAGAAAGTTTTTCATACTCTTTCATCACTGAATCTGCCTGCGCTTCGAGTTGCTTCGGTATGACGGGATATTGAGCTGATACCTGCCCCGCATATCCGGTTACTGCTGAAAGCAGCAAAATATTCCAGATCTTCTTCATTATGTTTATTTAAGCTTTGGTTAAAATCAAATATATGGGCGGAAAATTGTAATCGGTAATAGGATTTTGGCGGAGTTTTGTAGCATTTTACCATTTATCGATCTGCCGGGCTGGCTGCAACGGCTGTTTTTACTTTTGATTTACTCAAAACAAAAGGCTCGGATCGAACATTGTCATTTCTAAAAACATACGCTTTATGATCAGGTGGCATATTGGTTGTTCCGGCTTTCACTACAAGCACTGGAAAGACCTTTTTTATCCGGAAGGTCTTGCGCAAAACAAGTGGTTTTCCTTTTATGCGGAGCGCTTCAGTGCATTAGAGCTAAACGCGACCTTTTATAGAACGCCCACTCCAAAAGCACTCGCGAACTGGCATGCCATCAGTCCGGATGGTTTCAACTTTGCGGTTAAGGCACCGCGGACGATCACCCACTACAGGAAGTTCAACAACGTTCAGGATATTATTACGCGTTTCTATGATCTTATTCAAACAGGACTACAGGATAAGTTGGCAGCGGTGCTCTTCCAGCTCCATCCCAATTATGCCTATACGGAGGCTCACCTGGATGCCATGATGAACAGCCTTAGTCCCACTTTCACAAATGTTGTCGAATTTCGCCATCCCAGTTGGTGGAATGAACACGTTTATCAGGCGTTTGGTGAAAGGAATATTGTTTTCAGCGGCATAAGTCATCCAACCTTACCGAGTGATGTCATAAGCAATTCCCGATCGCTCTATTACAGGTTTCATGGGGTTGAAAATCTATACAGTTCTGAATACTCTACAGACGAGCTGGTCAGTTTCATCAAGTCAGTTGAAGAGAAGGATATTTCTGACGCCTATATATTCTTCAATAACGATATTGGAGGAGCGGCGGTAAGGAACGCGGCTGAACTGAAAAAGCTTATCTCCTTGTAACATTCTCAATGGGAGGATTTCCGGACTTGTTTAAGTGAAATATTTAACTGACATTTGAAATAATGGCAACCCTGATAAATACATACAGCAAGTTAGAGGTTTCTGCGTCACGACCGCAGGGTGCCAGTGCTGTGTGCGGGTATGCGGTATTCCAAAACTCCAAGGACTTTATTACTATAGCCCCGATCATACTTGGTCTTGGGGCCAGCCAATAAGCAATCGTTTTTATTTCTTAGTTTTTACTGAATGGTTATTTTTTACTGACCATCAAATGCTTTTTTAAAATTTTTAAAGGCGTCATATCATTCGGCAATTCACTAAGGCATAAGCGCGGTGCTTGAGGCTCCCTATCATCGACACATCAATAATCTAAATTATTCATTATGAAGACAGAACAATTAATTATCGTTAAAAAAGAATTAGAATTACTAAAAAAGCATTTGGCACATAGTGACCTTTCTGAGTTCAACCGGAACAAGCTGCTGGCTGAACTTAAATCTGCTAAGATCATGAAGGAGCAAGATCTGCCAGACGACGTGGTATGTCTTGATTCCAGGATAGATATTCAGGAGATGGCCAGCAAGCAGACGTTTACGTTTCACCTTGTCCTTCCATCTGAAGCAAATATGAAGCAGAAAAAAATATCTGTATTTGCTCCTATTGGTATAGCTCTGTTAGGTTATCGCACCGGCTCAACTGTTCAATGGGAAATGCCTAATGGGTTGAAGACTTTCGAAATATTAAGGGTTGTTCAGAATGCGAGTCAGGAGACGCAGGAATTAGCAGCAGATAAGATCGCATAGTCGAATATTTTCGTTATTATTTAAAATAATAGCCCTCTTTTTATGATTAAATAAACTATGCTGTGATTTATTGTAATTTATTTAGTATCTATATACATATTAGCAGAGAAAGTCACAGAGAAACAAAAATCTGATGGTGGTTATCCTGTAAGAATCGGGCGTTTAAGGTTAATTGTTGATCGGAAACGCCCGATTTAAATGTTAACAGACTGAAAAAATGCAAGAAGAGCAGATCTCGGTATTCGATATTTTTAAAATAGGTATTGGTCCTTCCAGTTCACATACCCTTGGCCCCTGGCGGGCAGCACAAAAATTCCTTCAGACACTAAAGAAAAGTGGCTCGATTGACACTGTTCTTTCCCTCAAAATAGTACTGTACGGCTCGCTTGCGAAGACGGGAAAAGGTCATGGTACTGATTTGGCTGTCATATTAGGCCTTAGCGGCTACGATCCGGTGACTATACCGACGCACAACATTACGGAAACCTTCGACATTATCAGGCAATCGGCTAGATTGCAGTTAGACGGTAAATATTCAGTACCTTTTAATTTTGCTGAGGATCTTGAGTTTCGGATGTTTGAATCACTTCCCGGGCATCCTAATGCCCTTACATTCACGGCTCTGACGACTGGTGGATCGAGACTTTCGGAAACGTACTACTCCATTGGTGGAGGATTTATATCCGGAGGGAGTGACGATACGTCTCAGACAAAAAGCAGAAGGGTGTCACTCGTCTATCCGATCGAATTTGCGAGAGACCTTCTTGGATACGTTGAAGGGAGCGGAAAAAGCATTTCTCAGATAGTACATGAAAACGAACTTAGCTGGCGGAGTAGCAGTGAAATTGAACAAGAGCTTAATGCTATCTGGCAGGTAATGAAAGACAGCGTTTTTCGGGGCTGCCATACTACAGGTGTACTTCCCGGTGGGCTTGAGGTCAAGAGGCGGGCTGCGGAAATTAATCAGACCTTGCTAGGTAATGATCATTATGAGGGCTATGAGGGATGGATGGATAGCATTCAAAAGAAAGGTAGTGGTTTTCAGTACACGCTGGATTGGGTGAGCTGCTTTGCGCTTGCGGTCAATGAGGAGAATGCCGCTTATGGCCGGGTGGTCACCTCACCTACAAACGGAGCCGCAGGGGTTATTCCTGCTGTGCTGTTGTACTATCTGGCTTTTTGTAAGGGTAAAGAAAGTGATGTGAGGTGTTTCCTGCTTACTGCATCAGAGACGGGATGTATTTTTAAAAAGAGCGCGACTATCTCCGCAGCAATGGGCGGATGCCAGGCAGAGATCGGCGTATCTTCCGCTATGGCTGCCTCCGGTCTTACAGAACTATTAGGTGGCACTCCGCAGCAATGCCTCATGGCTGCGGAAATTGCTATGGAGCACCACCTGGGTATGACCTGTGACCCCGTAGGGGGACTGGTACAAATTCCTTGCATTGAAAGGAACACTATGGGAGCAATTAAAGCAATTACAGCTGCGCAGCTTGCGCTGCACAGTGACCCAAAGGTGGCCAAGGTTTCCCTTGACAACGTTGTGAAGACCATGTGGGACACTGCCCAGGACATGCATTCCCGCTATAAAGAGACATCAGAGGGAGGATTGGCCATCAATATCCCCATTAGTCTCAGTGACTGCTAGCTTGCCCGCTAAATAGTGATACGTCCGCCGGTTACAGGTATCGTAGCACCGGCTATGTAACTGGCTTCATGTGAAGCAAGAAAGACATAAGCAGGGGCAATTTCTACTGGCTGTCCCGGACGACCCATCGGCGTGTCAGATCCAAAGTTTTCAGGCTCTGGCATGGTAGATGGAATCAGCGGCGTCCATACCGGTCCCGGGGCGACAGCATTTACACGTATACCTTTGTTATTTTCCAGCAAGATCTGACTCAGGTTTGCTGTGAAATTCTGAATCGCGCCTTTTGTTGCCGCATAAGGAAGCAGTTTCAGGCTTGGAGAATAAGCATTTACTGAAGTGGTGTTGATGATGCTGCTCCCGGGCTTCATATGTGGCTCTGCGGCTTTGCACAAATAGAACATCGACGTGATATTGGTGTCAAAAGTACGCGTCCACTCTTCGGATGGTACCTCATGCAAGTCCTCGCGTGCCATCTGGTAAGCGGCGTTATTGACCAGAATATCTATCCTGCCAAATTCTTTTACGGTTCTGTCAATAATTTCTTTACAATGCGATTCCTGGCGTATATCTCCTTTTATAACTAGGACCTTTCTTCCCGCATTCCTTACGTATTCAGCTGTTTCTTCAGCGTCTTTATCCTCCACATCGGCGAGATAACTAATACAGACATCGGCTCCTTCTCTGGCAAAGGCAATGGCCACAGCACGGCCGATACCTGAGTCTCCTCCGGTTATTATGGCTTTCATACCTTCCAGCTTACCGGTTCCCACATAAGACTCTTCTCCATGGTCTGCTTTCGGTTGCATCTGGTCTTCTGTGCCAGGTACTTCCTGTTCTTGTTTAGGGAATGGTGGCTTCGGATACCGCTCATGCGGGTTGGGATTTAACTGTTCGTTTTTCATAAACATACTTTGTTTTTTGTTAGATAGCTTCAAAAAGACGAACAATGCGGATAGCTGATGGTTTTCCGAATTTTGCAAACATTTTGATTTAGGACAGGTTAACATGACAAACGATTAACCTATGAAAAACGCAACATTTTTAACGATGACACTTGGCGCCCTACTGGCGTTTCAGGCTTGTACAGACAGCAAAAACAATAACGGACGCAATACTGAAACGGACAGCACCGCTTATCTGGAAGATATTTCGGCAGAGGAGGATACTACACAGGCGGGTGCGTCCACTTTTTTTATGAAGGCAGCCGATGCAGGAATGGCAGAAGTTGAATTTGGAAAACTGGCGCGGGAAGCGGCTAAAAATCAGGACGTCAAAGATTTTGCTGCGCAGATGGTGAAAGACCATACGAAAGCAAATGATGAGTTGAAAGCCCTGGCAACATCTAAGAATGTTCAGCTATCACCTGTTATGAGCAGTGTATTTCAGGGACAGCTGACAGACTTGAGCTCTAAAACTGGTGTAGCATTTGACAAACAGTATATGGATCTTATGATGGTTCATCACATGGATGCTATTAAGTTGTTTGAAGAAACAAGTAAGAATGAGACAGATCCCGAAGTTAAAGCTTTTGCAGCCAAGACCCTGCCAGTGTTAAAAGCACATCACCAAAAGGCAGAGCCGCTGGTGAGGAAATATAAGCAGGATCAGACTATGGGAAATCCTTCACGAGTAAACACAACTAATTAAAACCGCTATGGCTCAACTTGATGTTCAACCGAAGAAAAACAATCCATGGTGGATTTGGCTAGCAATTATCTTGCTTATAGTCGCCTTGTTACTTTACCTTTTTTAAAAAATTACTATGGAAGCAAATGATGAGAATTTAAAAAGCAACCACCTTCAGGAACTGGGTGGAAGCGATTTTGAAATAGTTGATGGTCAGCCTAATATTAAAGGCTGGGAAGTTCTAGGTCCGGAAGGTCAGGATCTGGGTGAAGTATCTGAGCTGCTATTCGATGAAGGCTCCCGCAAAGTGCGTTACATCGTTTTGGATCTGGAAGATAATGAATGGGACCTGGAAGCGCGCGACGTGCTGATTCCGATCGGTCTGGCAGAAATAGATGTCGAACGTGATGAGGTTATATTACCTATGGTTACGCCGGAACAGCTCGCTGCCCTACCCGATTACAGTAAAAACAACATATCCTTAGAGACAGAGATGAGCATCAGAAGCATTTTTATGAATGCTGACCCGGTAAGCTCAGCGTCTTTTCAGGATAACTTCTACGGTCATGAACACTTTGACGAGGAAAGACTTTACAGCCGCCGTAAAGCTGCACCAATGAGCACCCCTCATACGGTGATCGGTGTATTTGAAAATGGATTTACCGCGCAGACAGCTATTCAAAACCTGAAAAACAGTGGTTTTCTCGATGAGAATATAGACGTATCTGTTCGGGGAACACATCATACAGAGTCAGAATATTTGAACAGGCTGAGTGGCTTTTTCGGAACCTTATTTGATGACCATGACGAGGCCGCCCACTTTTCCAAACTTGCGGCTGAGGGTTCAGTGGTAACTGTACATACCCAGTCTATTGCAGAATCAGAAGTAGCAATGCGTGTACTTGAGGACTACGGAGCGCAGGTTGAGGAAGATCCGGAGATACCTGCTGGCACAGCGATAAATCCGGAGCCTGAAGAAGGAAGCGAAGCGTTCAGAAAGCAGATCCGTACCCGGATCGTTGAACGTCAGGTCGAGAACAGCAAGAGACTTCGGACAGGGATCTGATACTCCGGGTAAAATTACTAACTTTGTTAGCAATGAAACACTCAGGAACTGCTGATCTTCCACTGCACTACGGGAAAGTACCCATTTGGCTTGCGGAGCGTATGTCGACCCTTGGCCTTGCCATTGTAGAATCTATCGTTTTGGAATATGGCAAGGCCGAGGTTTTGAGACGCCTGAGTGATCCCTTCTGGTTTCAAAGTATGGGCGCGGTAATGGGCATGGATTGGCATTCCTCGGGGATAACGACTTCCGTCATGGGGGCATTGAAGCGCTCTGTAAATTCGCGGTCACGCGATCTGGGCTTGTATATATGCGGCGGTAAAGGTAAAGCCTCGTTGATGGCACCTTCAGAATTGCTTGCTGTGGCGGAACGAACCGGACTTAACGGGGATCAGTTGGTAAGGAGCAGCAAGTTAAGTGCGAAGGTTGATAACACGGCAATTCAGGATGGTTTTCAGTTGTATATGCATTCATTCATCGTAAGCAGTGAGGGTGATTGGACTGTAGTGCAACAGGGAATGAGACAGGGAAGTTCGACCGCCCGGCGTTATCACTGGCACTCCGCAGGCTTACAGTCTTTCGTTGAAAATCCGCACACATCAATTTATGGCGAAGGTTTAGGTTCCATAATTAATCTGGCGGATAAGCAGGCTTTAGGGGCAAGAACGAGCATCATGGAGATGACCGCTGAGTCGCCTGAGAGAATGATCAGGGAAGTTAAAAAGCTTGTTATGCCTTCTCATCATGATGTGCGTTCAAAAGATGTCGACATGAAGAGATTGGGTGCAATGCTTTGGGTTGCTCATGATCAAGGGCCTAAAAAGTTTGAAGACTTATTGCTATTAACTGGTATGGGACCACGGACGTTGCAGTCTCTTGCATTGGTAAGTGAAGTTATCTACGGCGCTCCAACGCGTTTCAGTGATCCGGCGAGATTTTCAATGGCCCATGGCGGGAAGGACGGACACCCCTTTCCTGTTCCTGTGCGGGTTTACGACGACACCATCCAGGTATTGAGGAAAGCTGTAGATAGCGCTAAAGTTGGGCAATCTGAGAAGATGGATGCGGTGAGGCGTCTTTCCAGGATGTCCGAAATAGCAGAAAAAGGATTTACACCGACGAGCAGCTTAGAGACTTTACTTGAAAAGGAACGGAAAGATTCCTGGCAATATGGTGGTCGGACCGTTTTTGGAAAGGCGGAATCGCCGTTGGATCATCAACTTAAGCTTTTTTAAAATTCGAGAAAGGCTTTTTTTATCACACAATACCCTCTTTTTCATGTTTAAAATCTATGAAGCCAACTGCAGATGAAATTAGGAAAGCCGCTGAACAGGCAATACCCGACCTCGAGATAAAAAATATGCCAGTGGAAAACGAGTTGCATGTGCCAATAACAATGAATGGTTACTTCTATCTCGTAGTCTTTTGCAGGGATAGTGTTGCCGAAGAAACGGGTAGCTGGGTATTCGACAGTATAATCGAGAGGTAAGGCGTCGATGTTCACTTTTTTTTCAAAAACGTATATTTTCTTCTATAAATAGGTATTTTTCTGGCCAACATTCTGGTTTAGTTAGTTGTTATAGCATCAACACTATAACCAACCAAATGATGAAAAAGATACTAGCCATTAATCCGATAGATACACCGGATGAAGATATTTCCCAGAGCGCCATATGTATATCCAAAGGCTTGAAAGCCGAAACCTTCCTCTGGATGAAAGTGAACGCCGGCTTCGTACAGAACAAAAAGAAAGAAGTGGTCCATGCGGGAGGGGTCGACACAGTGATCGACGAGGTGCCTCTGGATGAATTTGACGGCGTTCATGAAAGGAAAATGGCGAACAAGCCCAAAGTTGATGGAAATGTTGCGCACCTTCTTGAAACTAAATATTCAAATGAACTGCTTTCTGATATTATTAGCAAGGAGGAAATAGAACTTGTTGTAATATCATCGGGTGCTATGAACTCAGTGCCAGATGTACCGGAGAGTGAAGTATATGACATTCTCGAAAGGGCGAAATGTCCTGTATTGATCATTCCGAAAAATCATGTAATAAAGAGCATTAACACTATTGCATATGTTACCGACCTCAGATATTGCGATATGTCTGTCATTCGTCCTTTAGTCAAATTAGCCGGAGCGTTCAGTTCGGGAATTCAACTTGTTCATCTGACAGCCGACGGGTTGCCTGAAATGGCAGAATGTTATATGAGGGACTACTTTAAACATGAGCTATCAAAGTTGATGAATTATCCAAGAATGCGATACGTTAATCTCAAGCATAAGAATAAAGCTGAAGAGCTTAATCAAAAGATGGGAGAAATTCAGGCGGACATAATGGTGTTGCAGTGGAAGCGCCACGGGATGTTTAATAAGCTGTTCAAGGCGAATTCTTCCGTCTATAGTTTTTCTCAAATACCTGTAATTCTGTTTCCGTAGTATTATTCCAGGAAACAAGATGTTATGTCTGTGGAACCTACGTGTTTCTGGGGAAGAAATACCTGATCTTATCATCATCTGGTGCCAGTAACGGTTTGTGTTACCTTATATGAAAGTGTTTAAGAAAACTTGATTTAACTGTAAGTCAACTATTTGTGTCTTTTTATACTTCCATTACAGCAAATTAATAAGCTTTGAGACTATTTGTTTCACAGTGGGACATTATTGACGCTCAGAATGGTCACCCTTATTCTAAACATTAGAAGCGTTCGTTTGTCAACACATTATCTACTTATAGAAAAACAATTATTTGTTAATGGAAAAAAGCTCTGTTGATAAAAATCCTTTCAGATCATTTCTGATGGCTGGCTTTGAGTGCGCCGATCTTGTGAACGTAAGCGGTGAGCGAATTGACTTTATGACGGTTACTGGCCATCTTGATCAGCTTAACCTTGATTATGCATTGCTGGAGGATTTTCATATTAGCACCGTCAGAGAAGGTCTTCGCTGGAGTCAGGTTGAATTGAGGCCATACCACTATGATTTTTCGGTTCCCGAGCTAATGATTAAGGCCGCGGCCGAAAAAGGTATTCAGCAAATTTGGGACATTTGTCATTTTGGTTATCCTGATGATTTGAACCCTTTCCATCCGCATTTTGAAAAAAGGCTCGTATCGGTATGCGTCGCTTTTGCAAAGTTCTGTCTAGAAAGGACAGATTTTAGTCAGCCTCTGATTATAACGCCTATAAATGAAGTCAGCTTTTTATCTTGGCTATGCGCAGAAGTAGGCGAAACCTCTCCTTACTGTAAAAAACAAGGCTGGGAAGCGAAGTATGCGCTCATGAAAGCGTATATCGCCGCTGCGAAAGCGCTGAAGGCCCTTGACAGCCGGATACTCATCCTTGCAACGGAGCCTCTTGTCAATATAGTTCCTCCTTTGAATGCAACTGATGAGCAAATATCAGAGGCTGCATTACATCATGAGTTTCAATACCAGGCGGCTGATATGCTTTGTGGAAGGATATGTCCCGAGCTGGGCGGTAGCCCGGATCTTCTGGATATTCTTGGCCTTAACTTCTATTATAACAATCAGTGGATAACAGGATTTGAAGAATTCCTACCCTGGGCCAACCTGGAGCCTGACGATAGGTGGCGTCCGTTGTCTGAGCTGTTAACAGAGGCTTATTCCCGCTACGGCAAGCCGATGATTTTGAGCGAAACGAGCCATTCTGGAGTGGACAGACCAAATTGGTTCAACTTCGTTTGGAAGGAACTCAATCTGATTGTTGACGAAATCCCCTTTTGGGGTGTATGCCTCTACCCTATCATTGACCGGCCAGACTGGAATGATCTGAGTTATTGGCATGGTTCAGGACTATGGGACAATATGGCTACTTCTGGTAAACCTGACAGAATACTTTATCAACCATTAGCAACAGCACTAAGAAAAAATATATTACAAAAAGACGTTTCCTATGAAATCGAAGATCGCGTTTATAAGTGAACATGCATCTCCGCTTGCTACAATCGGCGGAGTTGATAGTGGTGGTCAGAATGTTTACGTGGCCGAGCTGGCAAAGCAACTGGCGGCGTTGGGTTATGATATAGATATCTTCACACGAAACGACAATCCCGGTCTTGAGAAGATTGTTTTTTGGGTACCCGGAGTACGCGTTATTCATGTAAACGCAGGTCCAGCATGCTTCTTGCCGAAAGAAGACTTATGGCATTATATGCCCGAATTCAGGGATAGCATGCTTGGTTTCATGCAGCGGGAAAGGTTGAGCTATGAGCTTATCCACGCGAACTTCTGGATGTCTGGCTGGGTAGCATCGGAGATCAAAGAAATTCTTGGTATTCCATTCGCCATTACATTTCACGCATTGGGGCATATACGGAAGCTTTATCAGCATGATGATGATAAGTTCCCTGCAATACGTATCTCGGTAGAAAAAGAGATTGCAAAGTATGCTGATGCAATTATTGCGGAGTGCCCCCAGGATAAGCAAGACCTTATAAATTATTATATGGCGCCTGAAGAGCGAATAGCCATAGTACCCTGCGGCTTTAGTAAAAAGGAGTTTCAGCCAGTCAGTAAGGCGTATTCGAGGAAGAAACTGGGACTCAATCCGGACGAACAGATCATTCTGCAGTTAGGGCGTATGGTAGCGAGAAAGGGAATAGATAACGTGATCAGAGCGACTTCGATGTTATATAAGAATAACACGCAAATCCGGCTTTTAGTAGTGGGAGGCGATTTTGAGAATCCTGATATTTCAGATAATGCAGAACTGAACAGGCTGAAGTCAATTGTTAAAGATGAAGGGATCGGTCATGCAGTGACTTTTACCGGAAGAAAAGACAGGAACATATTAAAATACTATTATTCTGCTGCTGATATATTTGTTACTACACCGTGGTATGAGCCCTTTGGAATCACTCCACTTGAATCTATGGCGTGTGGCACGCCGGTAATCGGATCAAATGTTGGCGGCATTAAGTATAGCGTTGAGGATGGTAAGACGGGATTTTTAGTACCTCCCGAAAGTGCCGCGATACTGGCGGAGCGCATCGGCACCATACTGTCTGATACCCACATGCGCCAATTGATGCGTATCGAATCCATCAAGAGGGTAAACACTATGTTCACGTGGCAGAAAGTCGCTATGTTGATCAGAGATCAGTACAAGAGGATGATGGCTCCTGCTCAGCATGAATTGTTATTGGCCAAAGCGAAAACCAAAGCGGCTTGATAGAAATCAGTTTACATGACCCACATGAATATCATAAATTCATGTGGTAATTACTCTTGAGTTAAGCTAGTTGATGATACTGTTACGAATAGCAAATCTGATTAACGTAGCCGTATTCTTGGTGCCCGTCTTTTCGAGTAGGTTTTGCCGATGACCTTCGACTGTTCGGCGACTAGTGAATAATTTGTCGGCAATCTCCTGATTGGTAAATCCATCAGCTATAAGATGAAGCACCTCTTCTTCTCTCTGAGAAAGATCTACAGATTGACCAGTTACCACCTCGGTCGGTGAATCAAGTTGCTTTTTCAGCATTTCAAAGACAATTTCCGAGCATATATATCTTCCTCCGGCGGCTACATGCCTGATAGCAAAAAGCATCTGCTCAATGTCAATATTCTTCAAAAGATAGCCGCTAGCTCCAGCTGTTATGGTCTGCTTAATATAGTTTTCATGGTCCAACATGGTCAGCATGATGATCCGTATGTCCGGAAACTCAGGTTTAACAATATTGATCAGGTCAAGGCCACTCAAACCAGGCATATTGATATCAGACAATATGATATCAACCTGTATTCCCGTTCTAAGCTTTTCAAGAGTCTCGTTAACAGTCTCTGCCTCTTCAGCTATCTCGATGTCTGGCTGTCTTTCCAATAATGTGCGAATCCCGTTGCGCACAATGTTATGATCTTCAACCAAAAAAACTTTAATGGACTTCATATGATAGTTTATAATTTTCTATGCAAGATCGTCTTGCATGTCTCGGTCATTATGTAAAGAGTTCTTAAAAGGCTCTTAAATTCTTCCATTATCCATATGGAAACCCAAACAGAAGTTTCTATATTTTCCGCCTGTGTTTTGAGTAATATTTTCCCAAGTATTATCTATAGCGTTCACTATGATTAACACCATTAGTGTTTCAGTTGTTTCTAGACAAATTTGCTGGAAGATGCGGAACGATAACCCAAATATCAGATTCACGCCTTGAAAAGTCAGGTAAGATTCACCTTTCGCGTCATAAACCGGTTCTTCAAAGAAATGAGTCGTGCAGTCATTTGAAACTCTGGAAAGCAGATATTGTGGGTGGTTGATAAACGAAAGATGAGAGAACAAACAATACGTTCAGGAAACGAGCTGCGTTTTTTATAGAAGAAGGTTAGGATTAATACTTCACTCATACTAATTATTCAATTTTCCTTCTTCGTTTGTAAACCTACTTATGTGGCCAGCGGTTATACCGGTGGCCCCGGTTATTCAACAAGAGGTTTTGTATTGTCTGGTGGAGTTGAAACGATCTCACCGAATTCATTCACATAAGCGAGCATACTTTCAAGACTCCCACCTGCAGAATTTTGCTGACGTTCTTGCTTACGTAGCTCTTTTTCTTCCTTCTTCTTTTGTCTTGTTTTTTCCAACTGCTTTTTCATGAAGGTTGCCTGTGACTTAGCCATAATAATCAAATTAAATTTAGAAGCATAAAAAATGTAACCGCGTCATATCAGAGTAGAAACTGTAGTCGCTTAAGAACTTCCCCTGTTGCAACGGTTTGAACAAACAAAGTGATGGGAAGCTGGAGATAACCGTGGGCTATCGAAACAGGTTACATAGAAAACACTAGAAATATACCGTTTGATGCAAAGGTACGATTTTACGACTACAAATCAAAGTCCAGAGAGCTCCGGCTCCCGGACACGGTTATCTACCCGATGTGTGAGAGCTGAAGCTTTGAGTAGATTCTTAGACATCAGTGAACGAGAACTTCTGACTCAGCCATTCTATGTTTCGCTTAATCGATGAAGAAAATTCCGTCTGCTTGTTGTCTGCTGCCAGTACCTCGAGCGACTGCAATACATACATGCCAATGCGGATGTCCTGTAATGCACCCCTTTGGTGGTTGGGTGACAGGGACGAAATAAAGGTTAGCTCAGCATCCAGAAACTGGACAGTATCTTCTGCAATTTCCCTGGCCTTATCCGTTCGGTTACAGGCATAAAGATTTTTAACGGTCATCATCCTGTTCAGGGTGTCTGTGACAGTACTAATATCACCAGGCAAATCCCTGAGGCCTTTTTGCATCACGGCGTCCGCCTGAATACTCTTCCCTTTCGCGATGAGATTAGCGGTGAGCACATTTGTTAAGTTCCATGTTCCACCAATTACCCTCCGCGTCTCTGGATCGGCGTAAGAGGCCTCTGAATAAGAGGAAAGGTCAAATTTTGTCATGAAGTTTGAGTACATGATGTCTGAATGCGCCCGTTCTGATTTGTCTGTTTTGATTCCTGGTTCAGGCGCAAATGGCAAAAGTCTGTAGGCATAGCCCTCCAGATAAAGATAATCGTCCAATCCAATATAAGTATCTTCCGATACTGATGTCGCAAAATAAATCGGACGCTTCCATTCATTGCTGACCAGAATATCAAAGAGAACCAGGTCTGCCTTCGTTGCGAAATCTTTATTAAACGTCCACTCCATATTGCCTATCTTGTCTATTTCATCATTTTTGAGGGTCTTGGTGGCGAGCAACGTTTTTTCGTCAACTTCCAGTTTTAACTTCTTTGTCGGTAAAAAGTTAATGAATGAACCGTCTGACATCTGTATCTTATCCTCTTTCGCGTCCGACTTCATTACTTCTACAAGATCACCAAGGTTCACGCTATCCGTAATTCCATAATCTATAAACGGGAAGTAGTCTCTAACGCCATCCATATATAGCGAGCGATCCATACTTATAGGAAGAGGCGCAGATAAACCTGATGCTTTTTTCATCTGGCTGATATAAGCATCGTCGGCAAGGAACTGCATGCACACTACGCGTACATCTGTACGAATTCCTTCGACTTCCTGAGCGTACCATAAAGGAAAGGTATCATTATCCGCGTTAGTAAACAGGATAGCATTCGGTGCACAGGAATTGAGATAATTTTTCGCCCAATGCAGAGCTGTCAGCTTATCTGATCGATCATGATCATTCCAGCCCTCCTTAAGCATTAATCCGGGAGCACTTGTAATGCATATTAATGTAGCCATGGCAAAAGAAGCCTTAGCTGGACCGACTCTTTTCAAAGCATCTTTAACTGCTATAAAGCCAAAGCCAATAAATATAGCAAACGCATAGAAAGACCCTACATAAGCGTAATCCCTTTCCCTTACCTGAAGTGGATCCTGATTGAGATATAGCACAATTGCGATTCCCGTCAGGAAAAACAAACTCAGAAGGGTCAGGAAATCACGTTTGCTTTTCCTGTAAACCCATAAAATACCAGCAAGACCAATAATAAATGGCAGACCATAAAAAATATTATGTGCCGGGTTATCTTTTATGCTCGGGGGTAAGTCATTCTGGCTGCCAAGTCGTAATGCATCTACCGATCGAATTCCAGAAATCCAGTTCCCTTCAAGTACATTCCCCTGCCCTTGGATATCATTCTGCCGACCAGCAAAGTTCCAGAAGAAATATCTCCAATACATAAATCCAAGTTGCCAGGAGCTGAAGAAGCTTATGTTTTCAAACATCCCGGGGCCTTGTCCTTCTTCTAAAGCGAGCCAGCTCTTATAAAAATCTGCGTGGCCTGGTTTCTGGCTATATGTCCTGGGAAAGATCAGATTCTTATCGTAATCTGTCTTATACTTAGATCCCGACACCTCATACTTTCCGTTATTTTTCCGATAGAGAGGAGCTCGTTCTTCGTGACGGATAGGCTTAGCATCGAATGTCGGACCATACAAGAGAGGTGTTGTTCCATATCCGGAGCGACCAAGATATTCATACAAAGAAAAAGCGTTGTCCGGATTACTGAGGTTTATATTGGGTTTGGCATTCGCCCGAATATAGATCATAAAGTATGAGCTGTAACCGAGTAGCACGAATGTAAGGCATATCAGACCTAAATTCAAACGGTATAGTTTTCGCTTTATTGAGATGAATATACCTGCAGTTATAACCGCCCCTACGAGTCCAAGGAATACCACTGCTCCAGAGCCGAACGAAGCATTGAAACTGTTCACAAATAGCAGGTCTGACTTTGCCGCTGCCAGCACGAGGTACTGAATGATTCCGTACTGAACCACTCCTACCAGGAAACAACCTGTTAAGAAAGCAATGCAAATTCCCTTCAACCGGGGACGCGGCTGCTTCTTAAAGTAATAGATCAGTGTGACCGCGGGGATCACTAAGAGACTCAACAGGTGAATACCTATCGAGAGCCCGATCATAAACGCTATAAACACAAGCCAGCGGTCTTCGCCCGATATCTCCCATTTTAGCGCCGCCCAAAACACTATGGCAGTAAACAGCGTCGACATTGAATAAACTTCTGCCTCTACAGCAGAAAACCAAAAGGTGTCTGAGAATGCAAAAGCGAGTGCTCCAACAACACCGGCAACCAAAATGCTGCTGGAGGGCTGCTTCGCACGCTTGTAAATTCTTGTTCCTATCGAAGTTATCGTCCAGAATAAAAACATAACTGTAGCACCACTTGCCACAACCGAACTCATGTTTACCCAATATGCGACTTTCGATGCGTCACCGAACGAAAGTATCGAGAACAGCTTACCAAGCATTAGAAATAGAGGTGCTCCAGGTTGGTGTCCCACCTGCAACTTGTAGGCGGCGGCAATGAACTCTCCACAATCCCAAAAACTGACAGTAGGTTCCATTGTCGACCAGTATGTAAAACTCGCTATCATAAATAGCAGAACACCTAGCAATGAGTTCAAACGTTTGTATTTGTTGACATCCGCCTCCGTTTGAATCATCTGCCGAAATCCAGATACCGCCAAATGCTCCACAACTTTCATATCGAAGGGTGTATTGTGAGGTTTGGCCTCCAGTGCACTTAAAACGTGGTCATACATCTCGTCAAATAGTTCCGGAGCGGTATTTACCTTACTGAGATAAGCGCGGATGTCTGAAAGTTGTTGTTGGGTTAGGTTCATGACAGGTCAGGTTTAAGGTTTAAAAGCAACTGCAAATTCCCGATGAAGCTTTCAGCCTCCCTCAATTTGTCAGCCAGTTCGGTCTCACCGGCAGCAGTCAGGGCATAGTACTTACGCACCCTGTTTTCATAGGTCTCTGTATGTGTTACGAGTAAACCTTCTGCCACGAGCTTATGCAGAGAGGGATAAATTGCCCCTTCAGTAAGCTTTATATCTCCGTTAGTGAGATCCTTTACTTTCTGAGTAATCTCATAGCCATACATTTTTCCATTTTCATGTAAAAGCTTCAAGAGGATGGTTTGTAAGCTTCCTTTGAGCATACTACTAGATGTTGCCATATGCGAATATAGGTTTTCTTATATACATAAGAAAATTATGCATATACATTTTCAATGAGTTATATGCTCTGAAACGAAAAAAAGCACCTACCTTTCGGCAGATGCTTCCCGTAATTTGCATTCTACTCAGATTACCATCTGTAGGTCAATACCCCTGCGAAACTGCGCGGGTCTGTCTGATTGATCCAGGACGTGCGGTATGCGTTGTACCCGATCTTATCAAAAATATTATTAAATAGAACTCTTGCCCCGAGTTTGCTGGTAAAATTATATGACAACTGCGCATTAACTGTAGTAAGCGACTTGATGTCAAAAGGCTTTTGTCCCGGCACAATGCCTTCATGTGTTACTGTTCTTGCCCAGTCGTTCATCGGACGCTTGCCTACATAATAAACACCGCCACCAATTGCCAGACCTTTTAGGTCTCCGTTTTTAACCTCATAATTAGCGTATAAATTATAAGTATGTTTCGGTGTATTCAGCGGAGCTGAATTGTAATAGTAAGAAGTGTGATCTTTATACTTCGCATCGATATATGAATATCCTGCAATAACTTCCAGATTAGACAAAATACGACCGGTTAACTCCACTTCAACACCCTTACGCTCGTCGTTTCCGCCTTTTTCATAATATCCTGTGGGATTCCAGTTCTCGTCGTAAACTACCATGGAAAGGTTCTTGTTGTTGATTTTGTATAAAGTAAGGTTGAAACGAAGACGGTTATTTAACCAATCAGATTTCACACCTGCCTCTAACTGATCGCTGCGTGAGTTTCCTAAGGGATCACCATTTACATCAGCGTTCGCCGCACTGCGTATACTTGTGGAGCTGGTGTATGAACCGAAAACGTTGATATTCTCCCTCGGGCTCAGCATAATACCAACCTGGGGGTTCCATGCGCTTCCGCTGGTTGTTCCGATCTCACCTGAACCTTTGCTTTGAGCGTAGCTATAACGAACGCCCAGAACCAATTTAAGCCAGTTGCTGTAAGATATCACATCCTGTGCGAGGGCACCGTAGTAGGTTTCGTCGGCGGTTACAGGGGTGCCACTAGCTAATGTCCCATTGGTAACCAGCTTATTGTTTACAGGAGCAGTTACATCAATCGTGTCAATATTGATACTGTTAGTATTAGTCGTTATCAGACTGTTCGTACGAAAATCTACCCCGGCCTGAAAGGTGTGTTTAAAAGGCCCCGTATGTACATTCTGTCCTATCAGATCGAGTTGCAGAATAGAATTCTGATCATCACGGGTCGAACCACTTACCGAACGGGCACGTTTTGTGTAATCACCCCTCACTGAACCTAAGCTTGCGCCGCTGTTGTCAACGAACAGGTCAGAGCGAATATATGTTGTTCTCAGAGTCAGCTGGTTGTTCAGCTCTCTCTTTAAGCGTGCTGTATAGGTCGTGTTTTTTGTAGTTGTGATGTCATTAGTAAAACCGAGGAATCGGTCATAAGGAAGATCATAAATAGCATTGATGTCGTTAGACGCCAAATTCACAGTTCCCAGGTCAGGAGTCCTGTCATCATTCAAATGATCCATCTCCAGGGTTAATGATGTCTTGCTGTCAGGTCTCCACTCTAAAGAGGGATTTACATAAATTTTATTCAAAGATCTTACAGCTCTGTAACTGTCTGAACGTTCGTAAACGCCGTTTAAACGGAACGCTACAGTTTGCTCTTCATTAACAACGCCCTGCACATCAAATGCCGGACGAACCTGTCCCCAACTTCCTGCTCTCAACGAAACACTGCCTGTATTTTCAAATTTGGGGGTTTTCGTTACAAGGTTAATGATACCACCCGGACTACCTATATCAGTAGCAACTCCCTGCGTAATAGCAGCAGCACCCTTTAAAACCTGGATACTTTCAATTCCCTGCATATCGGTTAACACACCGGTACCCCGGAAATCAGAGTTGGTACGAATGCCGTTCTTCAAAACGGGGATTCCTCTATAACCCCGGGAAGACATGCTCTCTCTTACACCCCCATAAGTAGCAAATGTATACACACCTGGAACGTTGCGCGCAGCGTCCGAAATCGTTAAAGCACCTTGTTGCTCTATTAAGCGACTTGATACTACAGAGATACTCTGGATTTGATCGCTTGGCTTTAGAGGTAAACGCGTTATGACGTCAAGCTTTTCAGGTTGCTTGTTTCTTTCGCCGAATATTTCTACTTCATCAAGATTGCTTGCTTTCTCCTGGAGATCAAAGCTGAATTTCAGAATATCTCCTGCCTGAACCTTAACGCTTCTGATCTGCGGTTCGAAACCCACAAGGGATACCCGTAACTCGTAGATTCCTTCTTTCACATTTCTAAACTCAAAAAAACCGTTCTCATTCGTTTTAGTGCTTTTCTGGGAACCGTTTAGTGATACAGTTGCAAATCCCAGACTTGTTCCTTGCGACGTCACCCTACCGGTGATGCGTGCTGGTTCTTGTGCCATAAGGGCAATTTGTATGAATAAGAAAAGAAGAAAAAAGGTATAATTTTTTACCATGGTTATTATTTAGATTAATTCTAACTGGCGCCAAAAGTAAAAACACTTTAATCATTTCCAAAAATTATTAAGAATAAATCTAATTAACTCAAGTTGCTGGCTATGCAAGTTGCTGGTTATAAATGAGAGAAGAAATAAGCATCAATAATGTCCATTCCTAAAAACACCTTACAAAAATCGGACTAATGATTAAATTAGAAAGACCATGGAAGAGTTAGGAAAATTCAAGAAGCCGGGATATGAGAATATCTATGAAGACAGTTTTAAGATA
>Ga0160433_100213_pt1 | contig 43923 bp, 42 predicted proteins | sample HID1972K_E0MG_FD_108235 | JGI IMG/M metagenome (GOLD analysis project Ga0160433, IMG submission 108235) | Enriched pill bug-associated microbial communities from UW Madison campus, WI, USA - HID1972K_E0 MG | ecosystem: Host-associated > Arthropoda: Insects > Digestive system > Unclassified ...
AGTCAAAGTAAATCTATATGATTTATTTCTAGTGTAAAGATATATCCGTACAAACTTTAATCGTTGTAAATACAAAGCCGTTTAACTGTCCGATTTTTGTAAGGTAAATTCAGTATAAGACACGTTTCTATGCTTCCGAGTAGAAAGCGCCTTACAGCCGTGATGAGTCCGACTTACTGGCTTACAAGTCGGACTCATCACGGCAATATCCCGGTTCGTTATGGGCATCATACAGATCAGGTTGTGCAGGAAATCCCTGTGTCTTATAATTTATTTTCCTTCTAAACTTTAGTTTTCCAGTTACTAACTTGCCGCTTTTCCTCACAGGACTTAAACAGCATCTCTATTTGTTATTCTCTTCCGTAGCGGTGTCGTCATGTTCTGTTGACGGGATTTCGGGTCTTATCGAGGCGATAAGCTTATCAGTCAGTGGGTCGCTTGATGGGCCATACCCGTTTACCAGGACTCCCTTTATATGATGCTTTTCTGATGAAATTGCGTAGACAATCGCTTCATCAGCTGGGTCGGTAGTGCCTTCAAAACGATAATGTTTATCCACTACGAAGTCTTCAGGAAAGACTTCAAGAGAATTTCCATTACAAATAAGGCAGTTGTCCTTCAGATTAAAATCCAGGCTGTAGCCATCCTTTTTTAGTTTCGCCAGTACTTGAGAAACGGTGTTCATTGTACCTGTAGGTGTATCTGTCATGGTGATTGAATTAGTCATGGTTGTATCTTGTTTTGGTATAACATATGTAAAGATAAAAAGTTTAAGTATAAAAGTACTTTAATACTTTTATTTGTATACCTTTGTCTTAAGAAATCATAAAGACATGGAAACTATAGAGCAAAATTACATTAACGTACCACTGATTGAACCTAAGTTAAAGCACCCAACCATCTTCCGGGTATTTGACGGATTAGCGGGTGGTGAAAGTCTGACTATTCATAACGATCATGACCCAAAGCCTGTTTATTATCAGTTGCTTGGTGAACGCGGGGATGTTTTTATCTGGGAATACCTGGAGGAAGGCCCGGACTGGTGGGACGTCAGGATCACAAAAAAAGGGGAAAACGACAAGGAAACAATTGGAGAGATCGCTGCGAAGGATTTACGGAAAGCCGAGGTATTTAAGAAATTCGGAATTGACTTTTGCTGCGGAGGCAAGAAAACGCTTGCTCAGGTATGTAATGAAAAGAACATTGACGTCACTAAAGTAGAAACAGAGCTTCAGCAGGTAAACAGCGTGGCAAAGGCAAGCGGGGTATCTTACAACGACTGGAACATTGATTTCCTGGCTGATTACATTGTCAACACACATCACAGCTACGTTCGGAAGTATATACCCGAAATTCATTCCTATGCTGTAAAGGTAGCACAGGTTCACGGTGATCAGCATCCTGAGTTAAAAGAGATCAGCACGATCGTTGGAGAAATCAAAGCCGAGCTTCTGGATCACTGCGAAGATGAAGAGAAAGGGGTTTTCAGTTACGTAAAGGAGATCGTTGCGGCTAAAAATCAACGGCGTCCTCTCGTAAAACAAGGTACACAGTTGGCATCGCAAATCGATGAGCTGGAGCATGAACACGACACGGTAGGAAGACTTCTTGATTTAATTAGAGAGCTAAGCAACGGATATGCGATTCCGGCTGATGCTTGCACGAGTTACAAGCTTCTGTACAAGATGATTCAGGAATTCGAAGACGATCTTCACATCCATATTCACCTGGAAAACAACATCCTTTTCCCGAAAGCCGCGGAAATGGAGAAGAGTTTAACCGCTTAACTTAAATCAATGTCATGGATATCCCACTCACCACAGGGAAACAAAAAAGGGTAGTAATAGTAGGGGCCGGTTTTGCAGGACTAAAACTGGCCCGCATGCTCCCTGCTCAGCACTTTCAGGTTGTATTACTTGACAGGAACAACTATCACCAGTTTCAGCCCCTCCTTTATCAGGTTGCTACGGCGGGACTGGAGCCGAGCAGCATCAGCTTTCCCCTTCGAAAGATCTTCCAAAAAAGCAGCAATGTCTTTTTACGGGTAGCGGAGGCGAGGGAAGTACTCCCGGATTCGCGGGAAATAGATACCTGTATAGGCAGGATATCGTATGACTATCTGGTGCTTGCGCATGGTGCAGAAACGAACTTCTTTGGCAATAGTAATTTGCAACATCATGGTTATCCCATGAAATCGGTTTCGGATGCTTTGCTGATCAGGAATACGCTCCTGCAAAATTATGAGCATGCCCTGACTACAAAGAATGAGGGGGAGCGAAATGCTTTACTTAATGTGGTGATTGTGGGAGGTGGACCGACCGGGGTTGAACTTGCGGGTGCTGTCGCGGAAATGAAAAACAAACTACTCCCTAAAGACTACCCGGAGATTGATTTCGGCAGCATGAAGATTTATTTACTTGAAGCCGGGAGAAAGCTGCTGGGAGGATTAAGTAATACATCTTCCGATAAGGTGAGAAAGTACCTCGAGGAACTGGGAGTAGAGGTAAAGACGGATACTGCGGTGAAAGACTACGACGGACAAGCGGTTTCGTTAGAAAATGGTGTCACCATTCAGAGTCGTTGCCTGATTTGGGCAGCTGGTGTAAGAGGAGTTGCAATGTCGGGAATTCCAAAGCAGTCGATACTGCCGAACAACCGGATACTGGTGGATGATTGTAACCGTGTGAGGGATATGGAGGGGGTGTTCGCCATTGGAGATATCGCCGCGATGGCTGCGATGGAATATCAGAAAGGCCATCCTCAGGTTGCTCCTGTGGCTATTCAGCAAGCTACTCTTCTCGCCAGGAACCTGCGGAACTGCATTTTGAATAAGCCATTGAGGCCTTTTATCTATGAGGACAAAGGCAGCATGGCTACTGTGGGGAGAAATCTGACTGTGGCCGAAATGGGCCGGATCCGTTTGAGCGGATTTATTGCCTGGGTTGCCTGGATGCTGGTCCACCTGATGTCTGTGATCGGACTCAAAAACAGGGTGTTCATTCTAATAAACTGGATGTGGCAGTATGCCACTTATGATCAGTCTTTAAGATTAATCATCAAACCGGCACAAAAAGCTCCGGCGCAACAGAAAAAAAGTAATCAACCTGAGAAGTTAGTGGGATCAGAAATGAGGGAAAGTCATTGTTATATTTCAGGGTTAAGCTAAGAATCAACGTACAAATATCAGATGGAAATAATAGAAGTAGACAGTAATGACCAATACAAGGTATTGAGTGTGTCTTTACATGCGGGCGAAGAAATCCCCTTACATCACGCCACCTCCGACGCATTGCTAATAGGAAGGAAGGGGGCGGGCAGGATCATTTTCGCCGATAGACAGGTTACGATTTCACAAGGTGACAGCTTGTTGATAAAAGCTGATGAACCACACAGGCTGGATATCAATGAGGATTTTAGTTCTTATCTCGTTCTTGATTTGAACGGTGTGATTAAATTCAACAATGCGACACTATAACTAAATCATTCAATGAAGACTATTTTATTATTATTTGCCGCGAATGCGATTCTGCTTTTTTCATGCCAACAAGCTGAGAACAAAAGTGCTCATGAAGCATCGCACGAACATGAGATGACGGCACATGCTGAACAAAATTTACACGAGCACGCAGTTGGAGATAAAAAGTGGCAAACTGACGAAAGTACCAGAATGCATGTAGGGAATTTACATACGCAATCAGAGGCATTCAAGCTGAAAAAGGACGCTGACGTCGCCTCTTACAAAGCTTTCGGTAAAGAGTTATCGGGCGAACTGAATAAATTGGTTTCTGACTGCAAGATGGACGGTCCCGCTCATGATGCATTACATGGTTGGTTGACACCGGTTCTTGATCAGGTAGCTGCGCTGAATAAAGCGGAAACCTTCGGACAGGGAAAGCTTGCAGCAGAAAAGATTGAAGATAGCCTTCGCGACTTTTACGTCCGGTTTGAGTAGTGCTGGTTCTCTGATAGCGGCGTCTTTTCAGATGTTAGCAATGGCAAGAGCCAGTTAAATAGTACATTTGCAACACTCCGGCTTTAAACAGGTCCCGGGAAAATAGCTTTTAATGAGGTTTGAATGTTGAGTTATACATGTAAGACGGCCATAAAAGCCGTTATTTACCTGGCTTCGAGAAGTATCGAAGGCGGGAAAGCGGGCATCAAAGAAACTGCTGAACACATCAATGCGAGCGAACATACCGTCGGCAAAATATTGCAGACCCTGGCAAAACGTGGGTTGATCAATAGCATTAAAGGTCCTTCAGGCGGTTTTTATGTTAATGATGCTCAGCTATACCAGCCGATTGGTGCTATTGTAGAAAGTATTGAGGGGAAAGAGATTTTCAAAGAGTGCGGTCTGGGCCTTAGTAAGTGCTCAGCGCAGCATCCTTGCCCTATTCATGATGAATATAAGGTAGCCCGGGATCTATTGGAAAAGCTGTTTGAAGAAAAGAAAGTAAAGGATCTTTGTGATCCTGTAAATAGTGGACTGGCACATCTTATCGGTTAAGTGTTAGTGCCATAAGAAAGTAGATAGGCATGTGCGCCGTACATGAGGCAGTTACCAATTGTAATTAATAGACGGCTATTTATAATGACCTTTCAATGAATGAATTAAGATGACATCTTCGATGATTTCATAGATTAGCCTATGTTCTTGATTAATTCTTCTGGACCACAATCCAGTTAATTCATATTTTAATTGTTCAGGTTTACCAATGCCCTCGAAAGGATCTTTCTCAATGGCCTTTATTAATTCAGCCACTTTCTTCAGCACATTTTTATTTCCTGATTTGATGAAAGATTTTAGATGCTTGTCTGCATCCTCTGTAAAATCTATTTGCATAATTCAGCCAACTGTTCATGGGTGTAAGTAACTACCTTACCCTTTCTGGCCTTCTCCTGACTTTTTTTGATTCGAGCTATGAAATCTGGATTATAGGGGCTTTTCTCTTCTTTTTTGAAAGCTACATTTAATGCCTTTAGTACCGCTTCGACTGCGTCCAGTTGCTTTTGATCTTTGGGATGTACTATCAATGTTTCCATATTGCAAAATTACGCTTTTACCTTTAGAATGTATTGGCTTATAACTCTTTAAAACTTAAGTAACAAAAGTCATGCAAAGATTTGGATTATTTTAGCTCCGACAGTTATTGGCGCTACAATAGTCTATTGCTGAAATGGCCGTCAGAGAGTAAGAGAAGTACTTAAAGAGGTATTCGTATAATTTAAAGAGCCCCAAAAAGTTAGACAAAAACATTTGGGGCTCTAAATAAAGGGACTTTTTTGTTATTTTACTCTTCCTGGTGGAAGGGATATCTGTAATCTCTTGCAGGATCAAGCGTTTCTTTGATCGTGCGGGGAGATACCCAGCGTAGCAGGTTGATCATGGAACCGGCTTTGTCATTCGTTCCTGATCCTCTGGCTCCGCCGAAAGGCTGCTGGCCTACAACGGCACCCGTACACTTATCGTTGATATAAAAGTTACCGGCGGCGTTTCTGAGTGCAACAGTTGCATTCTCGATGATATAGCGGTCGGAAGCAATAACCGCACCTGTAAGTGCATAGATTGATGTTTTGTCGATCAGCTTCAGGGTCTGATCCAGTTGAGCATCTTCATATACATAAATAGTAAGTACCGGACCGAACAGTTCCTCGCACATGGTTACAGACGAGGGGTTCTGGCTGACAATAACAGTAGGATCGATAAAGTAGCCTTTTGATTTATCGTAGCTTCCGCCGGCAATGATCTCTGATTCGGGATCGGCTTTGGCTTTATCTATGGCGGAGGCAAGTTTATCGAATGACTTCTCGTCAATAACAGCATTGACAAAGTTGCTGAAATCTTCGACGGGTCCTACTTTTAGGCTCGCCAGGTCGCGTACAAGCATCTCCTTTAGAGCAGGCCAGATGGACCTAGCGATGTAAACTCTCGAAGCAGCTGAACATTTCTGTCCCTGATATTCGAAAGCACCTCTTACAATAGCTGTATTGGCTACTTCTAAGTTAGCCGACTGGTGCACAAGGATAAAATCCTTTCCTCCGGTTTCACCAACGATACGCGGGTATGTTTTGTATTTATGGATGGAATTACCGATTGTTTTCCAGATATCCTGAAATACACCCGTTGATCCGGTAAAGTGGATTCCTGCGAAATCCGGATGCTGAAAGATCACATCGCCGGCATCAGGTCCGGATACGTAAATAAGATTGATAACACCGGCCGGAAGGCCTGCTTCCTGCAGGACTTGCATGATTACTTGCGCTGAATAGATCTGTGTGTTGGCAGGTTTCCAAACCACGACGTTCCCCATCAATGCTGCGGAGGTAGGAAGATTCCCGGCGATAGCGGTAAAGTTGAAGGGGGTTAATGCAAATACAAAGCCTTCAAGCGGGCGTTGCTCCACACGGTTCCAGCTTCCACGTGATGATATCGGCTGCTGAGCATAGATCTCCGTCATGTACTGCACGTTGAAACGCAGGAAGTCGATTAACTCGCAGGCTGAATCAATCTCCGCCTGGTAGGCGTTCTTGGACTGCCCAAGCATGGTAGCGGCATTGATCTTATAGCGGTAAGGGCCGGCAATCAGGTCGGCGGCCTTTAAAAATATAGCAGCGCGTTGTTCCCAGGCCATTTTCTCCCAGTCTGTTTTAGCTGCGAGGGCAGCGTCGATCGCTTGTTGAACATGGGTTTTGTCGCCCTTATGATAATGTCCGATTACTGTTTGATGGTTATGTGGAGGTTTTATCTCAACCTTTTGTCCGGTTCTGATTTCCGTTCCTCCGATATACATCGGAATGTCTGTCTGTTCTGAATAAGCGTTGATGATTGCTTCTTTCAAAAGAGCTCTTTCCCGGCTTCCCGGACTATAGTTCAACACCGGTTCGTTAACCGGTGCAGGTACATTGAAAAACCCTTTAATCATAAATTCGAAATTAGGTTGCAAAGATACGGAACACCTTGAATAAATTTAAAATTGCCTATATTGCAGGCTCTCGATTTCTTCCCGGAGAATAAAAGTTGTTTTTATTATGGAAAGCAATGTTCAATTGCAATTGGCGTCTGATTTTGTACGCTTCACTGACAAAAATATTTTTCTAACAGGTAAGGCGGGGACAGGGAAAACGACTTTCTTGCACCGTCTTAAAAACGATTCGGTGAAACGTATGGCTATCGTTGCGCCGACAGGCGTGGCAGCTATTAATGCGGGAGGGGTAACCATCCATTCTTTCTTTCAACTTCCTTTTGGTCCGTTTATTCCAGGCGACGGCAACGATAATCCTCAAAAGAGAAACACCTCATTTAACGCAAACAGATTTCATAAGGAAAAAATAAACCTCATCAGAAGTCTGGATCTTCTTGTGATAGACGAGATCAGTATGGTGAGGGCAGATACGCTCGACGGCATTGACGAAGTGCTGAGACGATATAAGAATCATTCAAAACCTTTCGGTGGTATTCAGCTGCTGATGATCGGGGATCTTCACCAGCTCTCACCAGTGGTGAAGCAGGAAGATTGGCAGATACTAAAGGATTATTACCCCAATTTATATTTCTTCAATAGCAAGGCTTTGCAGAAGACGTCGCCGGTAAGTATTGAGCTGAAACATATCTACCGCCAGTCGGACACCCGTTTTATCGGTCTGCTAAATAGCATCCGGGATAACCGTATCGACGCGTCGGTACTTGACAAGCTGAATGAGCGGCACATACCTGACTTCAATCCTTCTGATGAGGAAGGCTATATTACCCTGACGACGCATAATAGTTCTGCACAGGATATCAACATCCGGAAGTTGCTCCAGATAAATGAGAAAACGCACAAGTTCGCTGCGGCTATAGACAGAGAGTTTCCGGAATTTGCCTATCCTACAGAAGTGAATCTGGAATTGAAAACCGGTGCCCAGGTAATGTTTGTAAAGAATGATACCTCGAGAGATAAGCTTTTTTACAACGGAAAGATCGGGAAGATCGTTCGGATGACTGCTGAGTTGATCTATGTGAAATGTCCGGGCGACCTGGCTGAGATCCCTGTACAAAAGGCCGAATGGCAGAATATAAAATACAACCTGAACCCAACTACCAAAGAGGTGGAGGAATCAGTAATCGGTACGTTTACGCAGTTTCCTCTTAAGCTGGCCTGGGCAATTACCATACACAAAAGTCAGGGTTTGACTTTTGAGCGTGCCATCATTGATGCGAATGCGGCGTTTGCGCACGGTCAGGTATATGTTGCGCTAAGCCGTTGCAAGAGTTTTGAAGGCATGGTGCTTAGCTCTGCAATTTCCTCCGGCAGCGTGAAAACGGATGGGGCGATTGCTGCTTATACCCGTGATGCGAATAATAATGAACCGGGTCAGGACCAGTTGAATCGTTTCAAGATTGCGTTTCAGCAGAGCCTTTTGTTTGATCTGTTTGACTTCAGGGAAATCAAACAGGCTTTTTTCCAGCTGCAACGGATCGTTCAGGAGAATGATCGGGTGCTGGTGCCTTCTCTTGCGGACGATGTGCTTACTATGGGGCAATCTCTTGAAAAGGAGGTATATAAGGTGGCAGAGTCTTTTGAACGTCAGCTGAAGACACTTCTGCAGGAGGAAAAGCTTCCTGAAGATTACGAGCAACTGCAGGACCGGGTTAAAAAGGCCTGCGTCTATTTTGTGGCTAAGGTGCGTTCCGTTCTTCAGGAGGAACTTAAGAAATTTGACCTGGAAACAGACAATAAGGCATTGAAGAAAACCCTCACCGATGTTTTCGGAAGGCTGCAAAAGGCTACCCATATTAAGGTGATGGTGTTTAATTATGGCGTTAACGGTTTTGACACCCTTGGATATCTGAAGACCAAGGCGGATGCTGATATTGATTATGAGGCGGCACTAAAAGTTGTTCCGGCAACCCGGAAGACTCCGGCTACGAAAGGAACGGTGCATGCTGAGTTATACTCCAGCCTGTGGAAGTGGCGCAATGAGCTTGCCGCAGACAGGCATGTTCCGGTCTATATCATCCTGCCGCAAAAGTCTCTGATTGAACTGGTGGAACAGTTGCCGTCAAGCTTACAGGAACTGGAAAATATTAAGGGAATCGGAAAGACAAAGGTGAAGGCATTTGGAAAGGAGATTCTGGAATTGATAGCTACATATTGTGATAATAAGGGGATTGACCGGCATCCGATGGAAATGAAGTTGAAGGAACATAAATTGAAGCCTGATACCAAAGAGGTAACTTTTGAGATGTTCCGTGCGGGAAAGGCTGTGAGTGAAATCGCCTCGGAGAGAGGATTGACGGTTAATACCATTGAAGGACATCTGGTGCATTTTATTGGAAGCGGCAGAGTCGAAATTAGTGAAGTAGTAGCGGAGGAACAGGTAAAGCTTATATTTGAGTACATCTCGGAAAATAATCCTGAGTCGATGAATGATGTTAAAATGGCCCTCGGAGAAAAAGTATCCTTCACTGAAATAAGGGCGGTGATGAAATATTTGGAGTATACACATGTTGTAGTCTGATTTTAAATGAGTATCAGGTCCTTCTTCCTTTATGGCATTGTGCTCTTCGCATTTCTCGCCGGTGGCTGTGACGGGGACGTTCCCAATAGCTCTACGGAGTTTGGTAAGGTAGACACTGGTATTTACCGCACTATTGATTCACTCAATGAAGTTGCTTTCCGGGTAAAGAAAAATGACGTGATGAGGGCGCTTGATGTTGTTTACAAGGCAGCCTATCTTGCGGAGCTATACAATTATGATAAGGGGATGGCTGCGTCCTTACTGACTGAAGCCGGGATTTATCATCAGAACGGATATCACAAGCGAGCATTGACGTTGTACTATAAATCGCTTGATATAAGTACGAAAATTAAGGATTCACTTCATATTGCCAAAGCCAATCAGCAGATAGGAAATGCGTTGATGGAAAGTGAAAATTATCCTGAGGCTGAACGATTATATACGATTGCAGTTAAATATTACAGCATACTGCGTCGGGATGAGGATCTGGTCAATATGTGGAACAGTCTCGGCTTGGTTAAGATGGCATCGGGGCGAATTGACTCAGCCAGAGGCTATTTCAATGAGGCCAGAGAGGCGAGCCAAAAGCTGGGTTATACCTATGGTACTAAGAAGTCCAATCATAACCTCGGACGTTTGAATCTGAAGACGGGAGAGCTGGCAATGGCAAGGGCTTACTTCAATACATCGCTTTCGATTGACATCAAGGCAAAGGATTTATACGGAATTGCACTTAACAGAAATCAACTTGCGATGCTTGCAATTGAGGAAGGTGATTACGATGAGGCTGTTGATTTGCTGAAGTCGGCGTTAAAGTCGGCAGAGGCTATATCTGCGGTTCACCTTCAGATTGAGTCACTCAAAAGTCTTTGTGATATTCATAGGAAAAAGTCGGATCTGACGGAACTGATAAAATGTCAGGAAATGTTGATTGATATGCAGGATGATCTTGCGGAGCGGGAAAAGTTTTATTCGATGAATTTTCTGGAGATTTTGAAGGAAAAGGAGCAGGAGAGGTTTGTGTTTCAGAAGAAGATTGTGAATGCACAGCAGAGAGCCGCGTATTCAAACGTTGTGCTTGGCGTTGTATCTGCTGGTTTGCTTACATTAATCCTGCTGACGATACTTTGGTATAAAAACTACAAGCGTGCAAGGTCATACAGCAAGGAGCTGATGGATAAGAACGACGTTATTCAGAAGCATGTGCTGGCTCTTAATAAATTGAACAGCGCTATAACCGAGCAGAATGAAAGTCTGGAGGAGTCAAACCGCATGAAGGATAAGCTCTTGTCGATTATAAGTCATGACCTTCGTACACCTTTGTCGAATACTAAGGGCATTTTGGATCTGGTAGAAGGGAATTACCTCAGCTCTGCTGAGCTTAGTCAGTTATTAAAGGACCTCGATGCGCAATATGTAAAGTCGCTGACCTTGCTCGATAATCTGTTGTTCTGGATTAAGGGCCAGATGTCGGGTTCCCCCCTGGAATCAAAGATCATTGATCTGAAACAGCTGATTGACAGCCTTTGTCATGAGCTGGAGATATCTGCCGCAAAGAAAGATATCGCGTTAATTAATGACATCAGTGAGCAACTGTCTATTTCAGGCGACTGGGAGATGATGAAAGTTGTATTCCGGAATCTGCTCACGAATGCGCTTAAGTTTACTGAAAAGGGCTATGTGCGTATTTATGCGACAGTTGGAGATGGTATAACAGTGCACGTGGAGGACAGCGGAATTGGCATGAGCGGAGAAGTGCTGCAGAAAGTGTTAAGCAGAAGCTATTTTACCACTAAGGGAACACACAAGGAATCGGGGACGGGGTTTGGACTGCTTATTTGTAAAGATCTTATCGAAAAACACGGAGCTTCTTTATATGTTAAAAGCGAAGTTGGGCAGGGTGCTGTTTTTTCGGTAAGCTTCGGCAGGAAGTAGTTTTGGTTTCTTGTTATGGCTGCATTTTCCTACCTTAGCCGGATTATTTGTTTAGTGAAAAGTTACTTTCTGTTGGACCGAACATGATCTCATGATCGCTTCAGCACCATTAAGAAACAAATTATTCTGTTGAAAAATGACTACATCCTTTGATTTTGAAAAACCTATAGCTGATCTTCAGCAGCAGATAGAGAAAGTAAAGCAGATTGCTGAGAAGACAAAAGTGGATATGAGTGGAACGCTGACGGAGTTGGATCAACAGTTAGCTGCTGCAAAAGAGCAGATCTATTCTAATCTGACGGGTTGGCAAAAAGTTCAGATTTCCAGACATCCTGAAAGACCATATACGTTGCAGTATATTGAGATGATGTGTGAGAACTTCATTGAGCTGCATGGAGACCGGACTGTGAAAGATGATAAAGCTATTGTTGGTGGCTTTGCCTCGATTGGCGGTCAGACGGTGATGGTGATTGGTCACCAGAAAGGGACAAATACGAAATTGCGTCAGTACCGGAACTTCGGTATGGCGAATCCGGAAGGATACCGTAAGGCTCTGCGATTGATGAAACTTGCGGAAAAATTCAATAAGCCGGTGGTAACGCTGATCGATACTCCGGGGGCTTTCCCGGGTCTCGAAGCAGAAGAACGCGGACAAGGTGAGGCTATTGCCAGGAACCTGCTGGAAATGTCAGTTTTACGTGTGCCGGTAATTTGCGTGGTGATAGGAGAGGGTGCATCAGGCGGTGCGCTGGGTATTGGAATCGGAGATAAGGTGCTGATGCTGGAGCATTCCTGGTATTCTGTTATATCACCGGAGAACTGTTCGGCTATCTTATGGCGTACCTGGGATTATAAAGAACGTGCCGCGGAATGTTTGAAGCTGACCGGTGACGATATGCTTCAGAATGGATTAATAGATGGTATTATCCCGGAACCTATGGGAGGCGCTCATCAAGACCCTGTAGCAATGGCTGAAACATTAAAGAACAGAATCCTTGAGGATTTGAAGGGACTTAAAACTAAAGATATTGATACGGTAGTGAATGAGCGGATTGAGAAGTTCTGCTCAATGGGGGTTGTTGTTGAAGGGTAATATCTTCGTTCTGTATATAGAGCAAAAAGGAAAGGCCTGAAAATCAAATTTTCAGGCCTTTCCTTTTTGCTCTATTTTATCTCTATTCGTAATTAAGAGACAATGAACCCTGCAGGTTTGTAAACTGCTTTTGCAGTTCAGAATGCAGTGCAGTTTGCTTATTTGCTTCTGTGATCTTGAGCAATTCGTTGAGAACTGAAACACCCAGCTGGATGTCGTTCATGGCAAAACGCTGGCGGCTGCCGGAAAGACCTCCTACGTAAGCCAGCTCGTCTGAGATGAAGTTGCTGGTATGTTTAACCAGTTTGTTGGCCTTCTCTGTTTCGCCTACTTTATACAACAAGTCTGCTGTGTAATATCTGTGAAGAATATAATAGAAAAGGTAGTTCTTCTCGGGAACTACTTCCAGGGATTTGTTTAAAACCTTTCTCGCTTCGTCAACACGACCTTCTTCATATAACTTGCCGGCAAGTGTATTGAAGCTCTTGATGATGGTTGCGATCATGCGGGTAGTCTCAGGATCGAGGTACTTAGCACCTTTCATATTTCCCCACACAAACTTATTAAGCATGTTATCATACATGCGGTCGGCGTTGATCAGCTCCGGCTCCTGTGCTGTCGAGTCTACCGCTGGTTGCTTCAGAGGAAGTAGTCTGTATGCGAATCCTTCATTATACAGGTATTTGTCCAGTCCGATATAGTTGCTTGAAGGAACTGTAACGGCGAAATATACAGGTCTCTTCCAGTCATTATGTGCAAGGATGTCGAACATCGCCAGCTCTGTCTTGGTTACATAGTTTTTGTTGTATGTCCAATCCATGGTCGCTGCGATGCTGTCTTTCATAGACTCGCTTACAGTTTTAGTAGCGAGCACCTGTGCCGGATCGATCGTGATTCTGAAGTTCTTTGTAGGGAGGATGTTTTCCTTGGTGCCATCCTGCATAGGAACTTTGTCGTTGTCGTTGTCTGATGTCAGTACTTCAAACAGGTTCTTCATCTCGATAGGTTCTGCGAACTTGTAATCGTAGTAACGGATTACGTCTCGCACTCCCTGAACAAATTTCTCGTCAGCCATTGTTAACGGAAGTGGTTCTGCCTGGTTGATCTTATCCTTCATCTGGCGGATGTACCAATCTGTACCCAGTAAGCTTAGGTTTACAATGCGAACATCGGGACGTACGCCTTCTACTTCCTGAACATACCAAAGTGGGTACGTGTCATTGTCGCCATAGGTGAAAAGAATAGCATTGGGTGCACATGATTCCAGATAGTCTATTGCGAAGTCGCGTGTAGTGAACTTATCTGAGCGGTCATGATCATCCCATTCCTGTGAAGCCATTAGTACCGGGGCCGCTAATAAACAGAGGACTGTAGCTGCAATGCCCGCCGTTTTGAGGGACACCTTTTTACTGAGAAAGCTGGCAATTCCGGCTACACCCAGTCCGATCCAGATACCGAAGGCATAGAACGAACCTGCGTATGCGTAATCACGTTCCCTTGGTTGAAGGGGATTTTGGTTCAGGTATAACACAATGGCTACGCCTGTAAAGAAGAACAGCAAGCCAACTACTCCTGCATCTTTCTGGTTGTATTTGAAATGCCAGAAGGCGCCGATCAGCCCGATGATGAGGGGTAAGAAGAAGAGTGTATTATGTGCTTTATTGTCGCTTATGCTGGGGGGCAGGTTATCCTGCGGACCTAATAATATGGCATCGATCGGTTTGATACCGCTGATCCAGTTTCCGGAGGTATAGTTTCCATGTCCCTGATCATCGTTCTGCCTGCCGGCGAAGTTCCATAGGAAGTAGCGTGCGTACATAAATCCGGTCTGGTAAGAGAAAAGGAATCCGAGATTGTCTGTAAAAGTTGGGGATTCGGTTTCACCCAGTTTCATCCAGTCGCGGTAGTACCCTACGTGCTGAGGATCGTCGCTGTACATGCGTGGGAGTAACGTATTGCGGTCGTATTCTGTTGAGAACTTTCTTCCGGCGACTTCATACTTTTCATTTCCCTTGCGGTAGATATTATCTCCTTGTTTGTAATCTATAGGTTGTGAGTCGAAATATTGACCATACAGAAGAGGACGGTCGCCGTATTGTTCGCGGTTGAGGTAACTCAGGAAAGCGAAAGCGTTATCGGGATCACTGTTATTCAGTGCCGGGTTGGCTTTTGCACGTACTACGATCATCGCATAGGAGCTATATCCGAATACGATAAAGGCGAAGGAAATCAGGATGAGGTTAAGCGTAGGCTTTACCTTCTTGATGGAGTAGATGATGCCGTAAGTAAGAGCACCTGCTACCAGAAGAACAAAGACCAGAACGCCGCTTCCAAAGCCCATTCCTAAAGTATTTACAAAGAACAAGTCGAAGTAAGCTGCAAATTTTACGAGGTACTGAATGATTCCATATTGTACTATAGCAAGCACGACGATACCTGCGAGCAAGGAGAGCAGAGCTCCTTTAGCCGTAGGATTTTTATATCTTCTGAAATAATAAACCAGTGCTATTGCAGGGATCACCAATAAGTTCAATAAGTGAACTCCGATGGATAGTCCCATAACATAGGCGATAAATACGAGCCATTTATCTGCTCCCGGTTCATCTGCATGGTAATCCCATTTAAGGATTGCCCAGAAGACGATTGCGGTACAGAGCGATGACATGGCATATACTTCTGACTCGACAGCTGAAAACCAGAACGTGTCTGAGAATGCATAGGCAAGTGCTCCTACTAATCCGGAACCGATAATGGTAATGAGGGTTGCTGGTTTCAGCTCCTCACCGTACTTCCATAAGGTCTTTTTGGCCAGGGCAGTGATGGTCCAGAATAAAAAGAGGATGGTGGCACCGCTGGAAACTGCTGAGCCAATATTCATCCAATAAGCTACTCTGGTTACATCTGAGCCTGCCAGAAGGGAAAATATCTTTTGAAGGATCAGGAATAAAGGTGCACCGGGCTGGTGTACGATCTGTAGTTTGTATGCTGCAGCGATGAATTCACCGCAGTCCCAAAAGCTCGCTGTCGGCTCTGCGGTCATGACATAAGTCGCCGTGGCGATTATAAAACATAGCCAACCGAAGAGATTGTTAATTTTGTTGTAATTCATATATAAGATACCAGTATCGATATGGAGCCCGAAATTAACGAATAGAATTTAATTACCAAGTCTGATGCCCCAGGTTTATGGATTTATGTACCGTCTGGGAAACATTATGCCGGCCCGAGGGAAGCAACATGCCGGCAGTTGCGGGGACAGGAGTGATTTTTTTATTGTGATTTACAGATAGTTGTTTCGGAAATCAGACTTATGGCCTCAAAAACGAAAAAATGTTTTGGATATCTCTGTAATCGCGCTATATTTGCATTCCATTTCGCAGTAAGCACTACAGAATGGAAGATTGCCCGATAGTATAAAGGTAGTACGACGGTTTTTGGTACCGTTTGTCTAGGTTCGAATCCTGGTCGGGCAACATAAAAAATTCGGATTCTCTGATCGTTTTCATAGAAGTACATCTAATTCGAAGTCCGGATTTTTTCTACCGCTGATGGTCAGAGTTTGAATTCTTTATTGCACTCATAAGTTCCGAAATCCGAACGAATAAAATGCCATTCCAACCCAATCACGTTAAGTTATTTGCCGGTTCAGGCTCTACATTGTTAGCAGCAAAGATAGCCAGCTCATATGGAAGAGATCTAGGTGATGTTGTTACAGCTCGTTTTAGCGACGGAGAATTTCAACCCTCTTTCAACGAATCAGTTCGAGGTTGCGATGTTTTCCTGATACAGTCTACCAATCAGCCTTACGATAATCTGATGGAGCTCTTATTGCTGATCGATGCAGCGAAAAGGGCTTCTGCGCATTATATAACGGTTGTTATCCCTTACTTCGGGATGGCCAGACAGGACAGGAAAGATAAGCCGCGTGTAGCCATAGGGGCGAAGCTTATAGCAAATCTGCTTACAGCTGCCGGAGCACATCGTATTATGACAATGGATCTTCATGCGGCCCAGATTCAGGGGTTCTTTGATATTCCGGTAGATCATCTGGATGCCTCCGTGATTTTTGTTCCGTATATTAAGAGTCTTGGTCTGAAGAACCTGACGATCGCATCACCGGATATGGGTGGTTCTTATCGTGCCCGTACTTTCGCCAAGTTTTTTAATGCAGAGGTGGTGATCTGTGATAAGCGCCGTAAGCGTGCGAACGAGATTGAATCGATGTCTATCATTGGGGATGTTACCGGTCAGGATATTGTGTTGATGGACGATATCTGCGATACAGCGGGAACACTGGCAAAAGCTGCCGCCCTGATCATGGAGAACGGTGCGAATAGCGTGAGAGCAGTATGTTCACATCCTGTACTTTCGGGTCATGCATACGAAACTGTCGAGAACTCGGCTCTTACTGAGCTGATCGTTACCGATACAATCCCTTTGAAGCGTCCGTCTGACAAGATACGAGTACTGTCGACAGCTGATCTGTTTGCTAAAGCCATTTCTATTGTTCATGAACATGGCTCGATAAGCGGTCTTTTTAGCGTCGATCAAAATTTGAATACAAATAACTAAATATATATTATGAAAACTATCGCTATTAGCGGTTCCCTTAGAGGGAACGTAGGGAAACGCGACGCAAAGGAACTGCGTTACGAAGGTAAAGTGCCTGCAGTTCTTTATGGTGGAGAAGGTCAGAAGCATTTCGCAGTAGAAGCAAGTGATTTAAGAGCTTTGATTTACAGTGCAGATGTAAGCTTCGTAGACATTCAGATTGACGGTACATCAACTCAGGCTATTATTCAGGATGCACAATTTCATCCATTGACTGAGCAGGTTATACATGTTGACTTTTTGCAACTTCATGCTGACAAACCTTTGGTTATGCAGATCCCTGTTAAATTAACCGGAACTTCTCCGGGTGTGAAAATGGGTGGTAAGCTGGTACAGAAGCTTCGTAAGCTACGTGTAAAAGCTTTGCCAAGTGCAATGCCTCAGTATGTTGAAGTAAGCATTGAGCCATTAGAAGTTGGAAAGTCTGTTCGTGTTCGTGACCTTAAATTTGAAGGTTTCGATATCACTAACACTCCTGAGGATACTATTGTATCTGTAACAACTTCACGTGCGTTGAGACAAGCGGAACAAGAAGCAGCAAAGGGTAAATAATCTCTTTCTTCTTTGATTTTTACAAAAGAGGTTACCTAAACGGGTAGCCTCTTTTGCTGTTTATAGGAGTTTTACTATATTTTTGTCGGTAAACATTACGGGATTAAATTAAATATTGATGAAATACCTGATTGTAGGTCTAGGAAATATCGGACACGAATATGCGGATACACGTCATAATATAGGTTTTATGATTGCGGATGCGCTGGCAAAGAAGGCGGAGGTGAGCTTTATGAATCTCCGGCTGGCTTATTATACGGAATTTGGGTTTAAAGGAAGGAAAGTCTCTGTTATTAAACCCACTACCTATATGAACCTGAGCGGAAAGGCGCTCAATTACTGGATGCAGGAGCTGAAAGTTCCGATTGAGAATGTGCTTGTGCTGGTAGACGATCTGGCTATTCCGTTTGGTAAGGTAAGAATTAAACCGAAAGGGAGCAGTGCGGGGCATAACGGATTAAAGAGCATTGAATCAGTCCTTGGAGGTTCTAACAATTATGCGAGGCTCCGTTTCGGGATTTCGGATAATTATCCGAAGGGCCGTCAGGTTGATTATGTTCTGAGTGGCTTTGATGATGATGAAACGCCCGCACTACCGGAGATGATTGACCGTTCTATAGAGATGATAGAGAGTTTTGTTACAGTTGGTGCTGAGTTAACAATGACGCGCTTTAATAAATAGGTATGGTTAAGGTATATGGTATAAAGAATTGCAGTACGGTAAAGAAGGCGTTGGATTGGCTGGATAGGCACAATGTTTCTTATGAATTTCAGGATTTTAAAAAATGGGGTGTCGCTGAAGAGCGTCTGCTTGTCTGGTCGGATGCAGTTGGCTGGGAATCGCTTGTTAATAAACGAGGTACTACCTGGAAACAGCTCGATCCGGCGGTTCAGGCGAGCGTTGTGGATGAGCGAACTGCCTTTCCGGTTCTGATGGAGAAGACGAGTATCATCAAAAGGCCGGTTGTAGAGTTAGGCGACAAGGTTCTTCTTGGCTTTGATGAAGCCAGATATGCTGACGCCTTCGGTGTTTAATAATATCCGTTTTATTCTGTTCATTACTGACATCCTGTTCATCGTTGATGTTTGTTCATTGTTGGCTTAAGATGTCAGAAGTACCTATTTTATGCATTTAAAAAGTTTTCTAGTTTCTGTTCCTCTTTTTTTGAGTTCATTTTTTGCTGATGCCCAGCAGTCGGAAAGTTATTTTGACGGGGACAAAAATCCGGGCAGCTACAGCTATACGGAGGCCTTTGGCGGATCGATTTATACGCGTTCGGGGAATCAGTACCGTTCGGCGTCGGGTAAACCCGGACATGCTTACTGGCAAAATCGCGCTGATTATAATATTGATGTGGCGTTAAACGAGAAGCTTAAGACGATAAGCGGGACAGAGGTGATCACTTATACTAATAATAGTCCTGACGACCTGGAGTTTCTGTGGCTTCAGCTGGATCAGAATCTGTACAAGCAAGGGTCACGTGGGCTTAGCACGGTTCCCTTGGCTGGAAGCAGGAGTGGTAATAAAGGCCAGCAGTTTGACGGAGGATATGCGATCAAGGCCGCAAAGCTTGTTGACGAAAGTGGAAAAGAGATGGAGCTTAACTGCATGATTGATGATACTCGCATGCAACTGATGCTTCCTGAGCCGTTGAAGGCTGGAGGCGGGAGCCTAAAACTCAAGATTGAGTTTTCCTTTATTGTTCCTGATTACGGTTCAGACAGGATGGGTATCCTGGAAACATCGAACGGGATGATCTTTTCTATTGCACAGTGGTATCCGCGGATGTGTGTCTACGATGATATTTCAGGGTGGAATACGACGCCGTATACCGGTCCTGCTGAGTTTTACCTAGAGTATGGGAACTTTAATGTGAACATTACTGCCCCTGCAAATCATGCTGTGGTTTGCTCGGGAGAGTTACTTAACCCGGACGATGTTTATTCTCAGGATCAGCAGAAAGCCTGGGCTGAAGCGAAGCGCAGTGACGAACCTGTTGTAATTCGCTCGGAGAAAGATGCCAGGAATGCGTCGCGGCCGGTAGAGGGGACAAAGACATGGCGGTTCCGGATGGAGAATTCGCGGGATGTTGCCTGGGCATCTTCAGCGTCATTTATGATTGACGCAGCGAGGATTAACCTTCAGGAAGGCAGGACGGCGATTGCGATATCTGCTTATCCGGCAGAGGCAGCGGGAAAGCTGGCATGGGGGCGGTCAACGGAATATGTAAAGGCTTCAATCGAGTACTATTCAGCAAAATGGACTGAGTATCCGTATCCTGCCGCTATTAATGTTGCCAGTAATGTTGGTGGGATGGAGTATCCTGGTATTGTTTTCTGCGGAAGCAGTGCCAGGGGTGGTGCCTTGTGGGGTGTCACGGATCATGAATTCGGCCATATCTGGTTTCCTATGATCGTAGGTTCGAACGAGCGCCTTCATCCCTGGATGGACGAAGGATTGAATTCATTTATAAACGAGCTGTCGACTGCGGCTTTCAATAAAGGAGAGTACGATAAAGGGACGCGAAATATGCGGAAGTGGACTTCGCTGATCATGGACCCTTCTCTGGAGCCGGTTATGAGCAGTGCGGATAATATGAAAGAAAGAAATACGGCTTATTTGTCTTACTACAAACCAGCTATTGCCCTATCGCTGCTACGAGAGAATGTGCTCGGTCCCGAGCGCTTTGATCGTGCGTTCAAAGCCTATATTGAGCGTTGGGCTTATAAGCATCCAACCCCTGATGATTTCTTCCGGACAATGGAAAATGTGAGCGGGGAAGATCTTAACTGGTTCTGGCGCGGGTGGTTCTTTAATAACTGGAAGCTAGATCAGGCGATCTCCGGGGTTAGTTATGTAAAGAATGATCCGGCGAACGGCGTATTGGTAACGGTTGCCAACCTGCAGAAAATGGTTATGCCGGTTGTTGTGGAAATAAAACTTAAAAGTGGTAGTGCGTCCAGGGTGCAACTCCCGGTTGAAATATGGAAGCGGAACAAAAGCTGGACTTTCCAGTATCCTACGAAAGAAGACGTTGCCTCGGTGACGATTGATCCTGATCAGACGTTGCCGGATGTGAATACAGATAATAATACCTGGAAGGTTAAGAATTAGGTTGAATTTCTATCCTCAACCCCTTGATAATCAAAAAAACTTACTACCTTTGCATTCCTTTTTAGGATAAAAGAGTAAAGCAAATTAATTAAAAACAAAAAAACGTAAATGCCTACTATTCAACAATTAGTTAGGAAAGGTAGAGTAGCTCTGGAGGATAAGAGTAAATCCCCAGCGTTGGACAGCTGTCCACAGCGAAGAGGCGTGTGTACCCGTGTATACACTACTACCCCTAAAAAACCAAACTCAGCAATGCGTAAAGTTGCGCGTGTTCGCTTAACAAATGGAAAAGAAGTGAATGCTTACATTCCAGGAGAAGGACACAATTTGCAGGAGCACTCTATCGTATTGATCAGAGGAGGTCGTGTTAAAGATTTACCAGGTGTACGTTATCACATCATTCGTGGCGCACTGGATACTTCAGGTGTAGCCGGAAGAAATCAGCGTCGTTCAAAATATGGTACTAAGCGTCCAAAGCCAGGACAGGTAGCGGCGGCACCAGCAAAGGGTAAAAAGAAATAAGCAAAGGAGGATATATAAATGAGAAAGTCAAAACCAAAAAAGAGAATTATCCTGCCTGATCCGAAGTTTAATGACGTGATGGTAACCCGTTTCGTAAACAACATGATGTACGACGGAAAGAAATCAGTTGCTTATTCAATCTTTTATGATGCTGTTGAGTTAGTAGAAAAAAGAACTAGTGAAAGCGGTCTTGAAGCATGGAAAAAAGCTTTGAATAACGTAATGCCTGCTGTAGAGGTTAAATCTCGTCGTGTAGGTGGTGCTAACTTCCAGGTTCCTACAGAAGTTCGTGCTGAACGTAAGATTGCTTTGGGAATGAAGTGGTTAATCCTTTACTCTCGTCGTCGTGGTGAAAAAACCATGATGGAGAAACTAGCGGGAGAGATCATCTCTGCTTCTAAAGGTGAAGGTGCTGCAGTGAAGAAGAAAGAAGATACGCACAAAATGGCTGAGGCTAACAAGGCGTTTTCACACTTCCGTTTCTAATATAAAGATTACATAGATTTAAAGAAGATTACATTGACGGATATTAGTTTTGAAGATCGATGTAGTCTTTTTTTGGTCATAGAGAATCACAAACAATAAAATGGCAAGAGATTTAAAATACACAAGAAATATAGGTATTGCTGCCCATATTGACGCCGGTAAAACTACCACTACTGAGCGTATTCTTTATTATGCAGGAGTAAGCCATAAGCTTGGTGAAGTGCACGAAGGTGCTGCAACCATGGACTGGATGGCTCAGGAGCAGGAGCGTGGTATCACGATTACATCTGCTGCAACTACTGTAAACTGGAAGTACAGAAATCAGAATTATCATATCAACATCATCGATACACCGGGGCACGTGGATTTTACCGTAGAGGTAAATCGTTCTTTGCGCGTACTTGATGGATTGGTGTTTTTATTCTCAGCGGTTGATGGTGTTGAGCCTCAATCTGAGACTAACTGGCGTTTGGCTAATAACTATAATGTAGCACGTATCGGTTTCGTTAACAAAATGGACCGTTCTGGTGCTGACTTCTTAAAAGTTGTTAAGCAGGTAAAGGAAATGCTTGGAAGCAATGCTGTTCCTTTGCAAATACCAATCGGAGCGGAAGATACTTTCAAGGGTGTGGTTGATTTGATCAACTTCCGTGGTATCGTTTGGAACGAGCATGATAAAGGTATGACCTTTACTGAAGTGCCTATTCCTGATGATTTGCTGGAAGAAGCAACTGAGTGGAGAGAGAAATTGCTTGAATCTGTTGCAGAATATGATGAGAGTTTAATGGAGAAGTTCTTTGAAGCTCCTGAAACAATCACTGAGCGCGAGGTTCTTGATGCTTTACGCCAGGCTGTGCTTGATGCTAAGATCGTTCCTATGGTATGTGGTTCATCTTTCAAAAACAAAGGTGTTCAAACCATGCTTGATTATGTGATGGAATTACTTCCTTCACCTATGGATGTTGAAGGTATCGTTGGTCACCATCCTGATACTGAAGAAGAGATTCTTCGTAAGCCGGATGTAACTGAGCCATTTGCTGCTTTAGCATTTAAGATTGCAACAGATCCATTTGTTGGTCGCCTTTGCTTTATTCGTGTTTATTCAGGAAATCTTGACGCTGGATCTTATATATATAACATGAGATCTGGAAGCAAGGAGCGTATTTCCCGTATATTCCAGATGCACGCTAACAAGCAGAACCCTATTCCTAACGTAGGTGCGGGTGATATTGCTGCTGTAGTTGGTTTTAAGGATATCAAAACAGGAGATACTCTTTGCGACGAGAAGCACCCGATCATACTTGAGTCGATGAACTTCCCTGAGCCGGTAATCGGTTTAGCGATTGAGCCTAAAACTCAGGCTGACATCGATAAGCTGGGTATGGCACTTGCTAAATTAGCTGAGGAAGATCCAACGTTCCACGTAAAAACTGACGAAGAAACTGGTCAGACTGTAATTTCAGGTATGGGTGAGCTTCACTTAGACATCCTGATGGATCGTTTGAAGCGTGAGTTCAAGGTGGAAGTTAATCAGGGAGCTCCTCAGGTTGCTTACAAAGAAGCAATTACAGGTACTACTCAACACCGTGAGACTTATAAGAAACAAACTGGTGGTCGTGGTAAATTCGCGGATATTCAGGTTGTTATTTCTCCGATCGATGCTGATTACGAAAAAGGCGGACTTCAGTTTGTTAACGAGATATCTGGTGGTTCAATTCCTCGTGAATTCATTCCTTCAGTTGAGAAAGGCTTTGCTGCGGCCATGGCAAATGGTGTGTTAGCAGGATACCCTCTTCCTGATATGAAAGTTCGTTTGATTGATGGATCTTTCCACGCAGTCGATTCAGATGCTTTATCCTTCGAAATTTGTGCTCGTTCAGCATTCCGTGAGGCATTGCCGAAATGTAGACCAGTTCTGATGGAGCCGATCATGAAGGTTGAGATCCTAACTCCGGAAGAAAACATGGGTGATGTTATCGGTGATATGAACCGTCGTCGTGGCCAGCTTTTGGGTATGGACTCACGTGCGGGAGCTCAGGTTATCAAAGCAACTGTACCTTTGTCTGAAATGTTTGGTTATGTAACTCAGTTGCGTACTATCACTTCGGGACGTGCAACGTCTACAATGGAGTTTGATCACTATGCTGAAGCTCCTCGTAACGTTCAGGATGAAGTTATTGCTAAAGTAAAAGGCGCTAGAAATAGCGGTTAATAAAAATAAATCGCCCTGCTTAACCAATAGCTCTTAAGCAGGGCTTAACAAAAACAAAAATGAGCCAAAGAATTAGAATTAAATTAAAATCTTACGATTACAATCTGGTTGACAAATCAGCTGAGAAAATCGTTAAAACTGTAAAGCCTACTGGCGCAGTAGTAAGTGGTCCGATTCCTCTTCCAACAGAAAAGAGAATCTTCACAGTATTGCGTTCCCCGCACGTGAACAAGAAAGCTCGTGAGCAGTTTGAATTATGTGCTTACAAGAGACTTCTTGATATTTACAGTTCTAATTCTAAAACTGTAGACGCTTTAATGAAACTTGAATTGCCAAGTGGAGTTGAAGTTGAAATCAAAGTTTAAGTACAACGAGTACTCTGAAATAAGAAAGGCGGTTAGTTATTACTATCCGCCTTTCGTTGTTTTGTTATCCTCTGTAGCCTAGCTCATCGAGCTTATTTCGCTCGTCTTGTAATTCCCTGGCTAGCTTCTTTTCTCTTTCATTAGCCTTCACTTTATAAGTCTGGAATTCTGTCGACAGTTCTTCAAACAGCTTTACTCTGTATCTGGCTTCCATTCGTGCTCTTGTTGATTGAATGATGCAAATGGTAAGGGCAATTGCCAATACAATTACTGTTCCCCACATAACCAGGTTATATGTTCCCTTTTCCATGGGGAATCCCAGGAAACTTACCTGGTTCACCTTCGCGGTTGATTCGGCCAGTTCCTGTTCACTGGATGATAACGTGCTTTTGAGGTTTTCAAGCGATGTGCTTAGGGTGTTCACCTTAGCTCTCGCTTCGGCCAGGCCTCTTCTTTCTTTTCGCAAGGTGTCAGCAGTGCTTTTCCAAAATGTGGAGAGTCGGTTGGGATTAACGAGCTTGTACCCATCCAGGTTGCGCGACTTTCTCAGCATCTCAGTATACTGCATATTTAATGTTTGGTTCACTACTTTGGTGGTATCCTGTGCATTTGTTTGACTAATAGCTCCGCATAACAGCATGCCAGTTAGTGATAAACTAATAAAAAAGGATTTTTTCATGGTATTAGTGTTTAAGTGAAATTGTATTAGTACGAAATCATACGGTACAATGGCAATAATAGGCTAAAGTTCTTACTTGTAAAAATAAGATCTGAAATCTATGCATATATTTACCATATGAATATCGGTATCATAGGCTTAGGAGATATGGGCTCAGTATGCGCCAGAAAATGGGCGTCTAAAGGTTTCACTGTTTATGGCTGCGACCTCCCTGAGCGATATGGAATACTTAAAGAGCAGTTCAGCGATACATCCGTTATCATACTTCAAACCGGCAACGATGTCGCCAGGGTAGCCGATTTTCTTCTGTTTTCGGTTGAGGCGTCCAATATAGGAAAGGTGGTTGCTCAGACTGCAAGCTCGGTGAAGTATGGGTCGATCATTTCAGGACAAACTTCTGTGAAAACACCGGAAATCGCTGCTTTCGAGAAGTATCTTCCAGAAGATGTACATATTGTAACCTGCCATTCATTACATGGCCCTGCGTTTTCAACGGAGGGGCAGAAGCTGATCGTTGTTAATCATCGCTCCACTGAGGAGGCATATCGCAGGGCTTTTGAAGTCTTTGAAGCATTGGAGTCGCAGATCATAGAGGTGGCCGACTATCAGCAGCATGATCAAATTATGGCTGACACGCAGGCTGTAACTCATATGGGGTTTGAAAGCATGGGTACGGCATGGAAAAATGCCGGTTTTTATCCTTGGGATCATGGAGCCTATTCAAATGGAATTGATAATGTAAAGATTCTGACAACCCTTCGTATATTCAGCTATAAGGCACACGTGTATGCGGGGCTTGCTATCCTAAATCCTTTTGCGCGCAAGCAGGTGAGACAGTATGCTAAGTCTGAATCTGAGCTATTTAAAATGATGATTTGTGAGCAAGAGGATCAGTTTCGTGAGCGTATACATGCGGCAAGTAAGTTTGTCTTTCACGGGGAGAGGGATTTTATAACGCTGGATCCTGAAGTTATGAAGGACTTCAAGATGGCTGAAAAGGCAGATGATTATATGCCAAATTCGCACTTAAGTTTATTGGCTATGGTTGACGCCTGGTACCAGATAGGAGTAAACCCTTACGAGAATCTTATTTGTCAGACTCCTCCGTTTCGCCTTCGGTTAGGTATTGCTGAATATCTGTTTAAGAATGCGGATCTACTGGAGGAGACGATACAGACAGCTTTATATGACAAGAGTATCCGGGCGGATGATCTGGAGTTTCATTCAGCAGTACGTGAATGGGCGTCAATTATTGAATATGGTGATATGAGCGGCTATTTGTCTCATTTCGACCAAGTAAAAGAATTCTTTTCTGACAGGTTACAGGAAGGCGCGCAGCAGAGTTCGAGATTGATTGCAAAGCTGACATCTTAATCTAACTTCTCGCAATTGGCTCCAAACAAAGAGACACGTTATGTCGTTCAAAGGTAATAACGATCTCATATGATAATAAGAAACTTACTCTTCCTTGCTCTAGGCTATTCGCTGACACTAGGAGCCTGTAGTTCCGGAAATAGCAATTCTGGAACTGATGCAGATACAAATTCAGTTAACACCGATAGCAGCGGACTTCCGCAGCCCAGTGAATCTAAGAATAAGTTTAGTAAGGTTATAGGTTGGCCAAATGGTAAAACCCCTGTGGCCCCTCCGGGCTTTTCCGTAAATAAGTTTGCAGGAGATCTGACTAATCCGCGATGGATATACGTCGCGCCAAACGGAGACATCTTCGTTGCTCAATCGACGACTGAAGGAAAAAAGGCATCTGATGTTGTATCGGGGCGGGCACAATCGCAGAACATGAACGAAAGTCCTAACTCCATCCTGATTTTCAGAGATGCTGATAATGACGGAAAGCCTGAGATAGGTAAGGTGTTTTTGTCGGGACTCAATCAACCTTTCGGCATGCTTATCATCGGTGACTCCTTTTATGTTGCAAACACGGATGGTCTCTGGAGGTATCCGTATAAGGAGGGGCAGCAGCAAATCAGTGCGCCAGGAAAGAAGATCGTCGAACTGCCAGCGGGCGGATACAATAATCACTGGACCCGGAATATCATTGCCAATGCGGATAATTCTAAGATCTATATATCTGTAGGTTCGGGAAGTAACGTTGGAGAGAATGGAATGGAACATGAGGTGCGACGAGCGAATATTCTCGAGGTTAATCCTGATGGCAGTGGTGAGCGGATTTATGCTGCCGGACTGCGTAATCCTGTAGGTATGGACTGGAATCCCGAGAGTAAGCAGCTGTGGACTGCGGTGAATGAGCGAGATGAATTAGGGGACGAGCTCGTGCCTGATTATATCACCAGTGTTAAGGGTGGATCCTTTTACGGTTGGCCGTATGCATACTTCGGACAGAACGAAGACCCAAGAAGAAAGGGTGAGAAGCCAGATCTTGTGAAGAAGACCATTGCGCCTGATCTATCTGTAGGCGCCCATACTGCCTCGCTTGGATTTGTATTCTATACGGCTGAGGTGCTTTCGGCAAAATATAAAAACGGTGCCTTTATCGGTCAGCATGGTTCGTGGAACCGCTCGGAGCTTGCTGGCTACAAGGTCGCTTTCGTGCCCTTTAAGGACGGGAAACCTGCAGGAAGACTGGAGGACTTTTTGACAGGATTTATAGTTGAGGAAGGTAAGAGCGAGGTTTATGGGCGCCCAGTTGGCGTGGCGGTGGCAAACGATGGCTCCCTGCTGGTGGCTGATGATGCTGGCAATACGATATGGCGCGTTTCTTCTAAGTAAATATAATGCGCACACGATTATTAGTCCTGCTCATATTGCTGGGTTTTAATGTAAAGGGACAACAGGCAGATAGTGCCGGTTTGCTACACACAGTTGAAGTGAAGGCCTATTTCAATAGGCAGCCCGTACTAAGCCTGCCTGCGTCTGTAAGTGTACTGAGTGCTGGAATGCTTGCTGAACAGCAACCGTTCTCGCTGGTACCTGCAATAAATTCTATTCCAGGGATTCGTATGGAAGAGCGTTCGCCGGGTAGTTACCGTCTGTCTATTCGCGGGAGCGTGTTGCGCTCACCCTTTGGGATCAGAAATGTGAAGATGTATATGGATGATTTCATTCTTACGGACGCTGGAGGAAATACCTACCTGAATGCTATTGATGCCAGTGGCATTTCCGAAATAACCGTGTTGAAAGGTCCGGAAGCCAGCGTGTTTGGAGCTAATACGGGAGGGGTAGTTTTAATCAATACTGCTACGGCGGATTCAAGTTCGGTTGGAGGGGCGCTGACAGGTGGGTCCTACGGTCTCTTTCATCAGAAAGTGTCTTTACACAAAAAATGGAGAGATGCAAGTATAAGTATAAGCCAGGCTTATCAGCGTTCCGATGGATACAGGGAGAATAGTGCTATGGATAGGAAATACATACAAGCCTTACCTCAGTGGAACTATTCTGATCGTGCTATGCTGAAGGCCTTAGTTGTCTATTCAGACATGCACTACCAAACTCCCGGAGGATTAACAGCGACTCAGATGGCCGCTGACCGGAGAGCTGCGAGGCCCCCTGCAGGAAGTATGCCAGGCGCAAGTGATCAACGAGCAGGGATTTACAATAATACCTTCATTGGAGGTGTTATGCATGAAATAGATTTAAACAGTTCCTTCAGGCATGTAATTGCTTTTACTGGCTCGTATACTGATTTGAAAAATCCATTCATTACGAATTACGAAGTTAAGAAGGAACGGACTGTTGGGCTGAGGTCTTATTTTCAGTATACGGCTAAGCAAATTCCACTGACATGGCAGCTGGGGTATGAAGGGCAGCGTACACATTCTGAAATTAGCAATTACGACAACAATGGTGGTGTAAGAGGAAATACACAATCTGCAGATCAGATGAGAGCCATTCAGCAGTTCGCTTTTAGTCATCTGTCTTTACAGGTTAATTCACGTCTTCTATTGGAGGCCGCAGCCAGCATAAACCTTTATGGATATGATTATGGCGGCTTGGAGTTAAAGAAGTCTGAGCTTGATAATAAGACGTTTGATCCGCAGTTAATGCCTCGCATAGCCGCATCTTACAAATTGTCTGATCAGTCTGCCCTCCGTATTTCGATGAGCAGGGGTTATTCCGCTCCGACTATTGATGAGGTGCGTGCTTCTAATCAGGTTATTAATACGAACCTTCAGGCGGAGTCTGGTTGGAACTACGAAGCTGGATTAAGAATGTCTTTGGCTAATAATAGGTTATACTGGGATGCTGTTGTGTTTAGATATGACCTGCAGAACGCAATTGTAAGGAGGGGAGCTGAAGGTGGTACAGATTATTTCATCAATGCCGGCGGCACAGATCAGTCAGGACTAGAGTCCCAGCTCCTTTACTGGATTATTCCTCAGCGAAACCAGGGTTTCCTTCGAAGCACGCAGCTCAAAAATAGTTACACATATAGTGGCTTTTCTTTCGATAGCTACCAAAGTGGTTCAGAAGATTACTCGGGTAACCGGCTGACCGGAGTGCCTAAGCATGTCCTGGTTAGCTCCGTGAATCTTGGCTTTCCGAAAGCATACAGCTTATTTCTGCAACACAATTATACGTCTGACATCTCATTAAACGATGCCAGCTCGGTTTACGCAAAGAAGTATCATCTCCTGCAGGCAAAGGCCAGTCGCAGGTTCGCTACATCGGGAGGAACGAGAATATCTGTTTACGTGGGTGCAGACAACTTGCTTAACGAGACGTATAGCTTAGGTAACGACCTGAACGCATTTGGCAACCGCTACTTTAACCCGGCAGCCAAAAGGAACTTCTTTGCAGGATTGAACGTAGAATTATAATTCTATCCTTCTATCTTTGCAGCTAAATATGATGAAGCAGATAGAAGACTATATAGATCGGTACCCGGGTAGAGTATTCCTTTTTTTAATTATCCTGTCGATACCGGCTTTTCTCTTTAACCTTGGCTTGCTTCCTCTGTTTGCAGATGAACCGACACGGTCGAACGTAGCGTTGGAGATGATCGTTAGCGGTAATTATTCGGTGCCTACCATAGCAGGCGAATACTATTACAATAAGCCGCCACTTTACAACTGGATTCTGGCGGGCCTGTACCTCCTGACAGGAAGTTATTCAGAGTTCATTACGCGCCTGCCTGCAGCCGTGCCTATGTTCCTGTATGCGCTGACAATCTACGTAGCTGTTCGGTCTTTCATAGCAGATAAGCGCATAGCTCTTATGAGTGCATTCTTTTTTCTGGTAAATGGACGTATGCTGCTGTATGATTCCATGCTGGGTCATATTGACATCTTTTACTCGTGGCTCACGTTTATTTCTTTCATGAGCATCTTCTACTTTTATCAAAAAAAACAGTGGTTTCTGCTGTTTTTGGTATCATATCTCATAACATCAGCAACATTTCTAAGTAAGGGACTGCCTTCGATAGTATTTCAGGGTTTTATGTTAATTGCGTTTTTGGCCGTTACACGGAACTTCAAAAAGCTTTTCAGCTGGCAGCATATCGTTTCAGGTCTGATATGTCTGGCAGTAATAGGCTTGTATTTTTATAACTACTCATTGTATAACCCTGATCTGGGAGGCTACTTTGCCACTATCTGGGATCAGAGCAGTCAACGCACAGCGGTTCGCACCGGACTCTGGAGTAGTATTCAGCATGTGATCGTCTTCCCTTTTGAGCATGTTGCTCATATGTTGCCGACGAGTTTGATCGTGATCTTTTGTTTCCACAAGAAGTTTCTACAAGAGCTGCGCAGGAATGAATTTTTGTTCTTCTGTGCTGTTACCTTCCTGGCAAACATCTGGGTGTACTGGTTGTCGCCTGAGACAAGGCCACGATATCTGCTGATGCTTTATCCTCTGCTTTTTATTATCTGGAGTCATGCATATTACACCTATAGAGAAGATTTTCCGAAACTCAGCAGAGTATTGGATAGTGTCCTGCTTGTTATTGGAGTACTGGTATCTCTTGCTATGCTTGCACCGCTATTTTTGGAACTTGAACAGTATGTAGACTTTCTGGTATTAAAAGTTGTTGTTGTATTTTCAGGAGCAACCTTCTTTACATGGCTGATATATAGATTTCAACGGCATAAGCTTGTAGCATTCTTGGGAGTACTCATCGTCGTTAGGCTGGCTTTTAGTTTCTTTGTGTTGCCTCACCGCGCCGCACATAATGAAAGCGGTTATTTTAAAGCTGCATCCGTCGAAATGGCTGAGATCAGTAAGGGAGAGAATATTTACTTCTATCATTTTAATCCTCCCGTGCACCAGCTTCCTTTCTATCATCGTCTCATTTTCTACATTGAAAGAGAGCGCGGCGAGATTATGCATACTACTAAGGATGACACGAAGCCGGGCTATTATCTTACCTTTGACAGGGATTTAGACAATCCTCAAGGGGTTTTGGTAAAAGCCTATAACAACAATCTCAAACTATTTAAAGTTAAATGAAAGACCTTTCCGTAGTTATTACAGTCCTCAACGAGAGAGAAAATATACAGCCTCTGCTGGAGGCCATACGCAAAGCATTAGGGACCCTTAATTATGAAGTGGTTTTTGTAGATGACGGATCCTCTGATGGCACCCAAAAGGAAATCCGGAAGTATGCCGACGAGCGAATTACCCTTGTCGAGCTAAGAAGGAACTATGGGCAAAGTACGGCTATGACCGCGGGTATTGAGCACTCGACAGGACGATATGTAGCGCTACTCGATGGAGACCTGCAAAATGATCCAAGTGATATCCCCATGATGCTGGAGAAGCTGATTGACGAAGACTGGGATGTTGTAGCAGGCAATCGAAAGAACAGGCAGGATGGAGTGTTCCTGAGGAAGGTACCATCTAAGATTGCCAATAATATCATCAGACGTATGACCGGTGTCTATATAAAAGACTATGGTTGCACGCTGAAAGTGTTTAAGCGCGAAATTGCAGAAGATCTGGGAATCTATGGTGAGCTTCATCGCTTCATCCCCGTTCTGGCTAAGCTTCAAGGCGCGAATATAACACAGGTGGACGTAAAACACCATGCGCGTATTCATGGTCAGTCAAAGTATGGACTCAACCGTACATTCAAAGTAATGGCCGATTTAATGACCATGGTATTCTTCCGGAAGTATATTCAAAATCCGATGCACCTATTTGGAACTATCGGCTTTATATCCTTTGGTTTGGGTGTGCTCATTAACTTTTATCTTCTGATCTTGAAGGTACTGGGTAATGATATAGGAGGGAAGCCTCTGCTGATATTAGGGCTTATTCTGTTGCTCGGAGGGATCCAATTGATCACCATCGGCATTATTGCAGAGATCAGCATCAGAAACTATTTCGAGGGAACAAACAGGAAGACATACCAGGTTAGAAGGATATTTAATGGACAAGAAGAAACTCTGGAATAAAGTAAAAATTCCTCTGAAGGTAATTATAACTGCCTTACTGATCTATTATGTCTTTCAGAAAATAGATTTTAATCAAGTTAAGCAGTTGTTTCTGACGAGCAATATGTGGTTCATCTTGCTGGCATTTTGCTCTTATTTCTTATCGCAGGTCGTATCATCCTGGAGGCTGCTTAGCTTCCTGAAAGCAATAGGACTGGAATTTAGCTTCTGGTATAACTTTCGACTTTACCTATTAGGGATGTTTTATAATGTATTCCTCCCAGGAGGAATAGGCGGCGACGGATATAAAGTTTATCTGCTAAGAAAGAAGTTTAAACTGCCGACGAAGCGTCTGTTGCTTGCGCTCTTTTTCGACCGTTTGAGTGGTCTTTGGGCTGTCGGCTTTATCTCAGTGGTACTTATAATCTTTATCCCGCAAATTGAGATACCTGCTACATGGCCTATAACGGCTTTATTGATCGGAACGTTGATTTACTTTCTGGTGTTACGACGCTTCTTCACTGATTTTTCCAGACACTTTGTCCGCAACCACATTAAGGCAGGAATGGTTCAGTCACTTCAAATACTGAGCGTAATATGTATACTGCTATCTCAGGACTTCGATGGCAAGTTTTCACCATACCTGTTCAGCTTTCTAATGTCTTCTATAGTTGCTTTGATCAATATTGGAGTAGCTGGCCTTGGAGTAAGAGATGTATTCATGGCTCATGCTTCCGATGTGTTTGATATAGATCAGATCCTGGCGGTATTCCTCACCTTCACGTTCTGGATGATCAATGTATTAGCATCGTTGCCAGGACTTTGGTATGTATATCGGTCCAAAGAGTTTGAACCTCTTCCTTCGGAAGAAGAGGTGGCGCATTTGAAAGAAGAGGAGCCTAAGAACCCTTAGACTTTCTCTGAATAAAATTCCTGAAACCAATCATAGAAGGCATCTAGCCCTTCTTCCAAAGAAGTAGAAGGATCATATCCCAGATATTCCTGAGCTTTGGAAATCTCGGCGTATGTCTGAGAAACGTCACCTGGTTGTTCAGTGTGGCGGTCAATGATTGCTTTCTTACCACAGGTATCTTCTATCGCCTCAATCAGGTTGCCTAACGTAATCGTTCGGTGATTCCCCAGGTTTATAATTTCAAAATCAGTTCTTGTATAGTCTAGCGCCGCTACGATACCCCTGACTGTATCATCAACAAAAGTATAATCGCGACTGGTTGTGCCATCTCCGTAAACCGGAATAGGCTGTTCATTAGAGATGGCTCTGAAAAATTTGTGTATAGCAAGATCAGGCCTTTGTCCCGGACCATATACCGTGAAGAAACGTAACGCGATGAACCTGATACCATACAGATGGCTATAAACATGGCCGAGCATTTCGCCGGCCACCTTAGAAGATGCATATGGGCTAATGGGCAGCAATGGGTCTTCTTCTATCCATGGCACATTTTCGTTTACCCCGTAGACGCTACTTGATGAAGCAAAGAGAAACTGTTTGATCTCGTTCTCCCGAGCGTAGTCAAGAAGAACCTGGGTGCCATTTATATTTACATCAAGATATAACTTAGGGTTTTGAATGCTCGGCCTTACTCCGGCTTTTGCAGCAAGATGGATGATAGTGTCGACATTCTGAGCTTTATTCAAATCTTCAGGATTGCGAATATCTCCGCGTATCAAAGAGAAGTTTGGGTTCTGATGGAAGTCTTTAATATTCCATTCTTTCTGTGCAACCGGATAAAAGTCGTCGAAGTTGTCAATACAGGTTACCTTATACTCCCCGGTTAATAATAATTTGTCTATGAGGTTGCTACCAATAAAACCAGCCCCGCCGGTTACCAGAATATGTTTCATATTTCGCTAAAGTGCAAAGCTACGTTTTTTCGACTTGCGGAACTAATGGAAACTATAATCCCTTTATGGACGTTTCAGGTATAGCGAATCTTTTTCCTAATTTCGTGTAGTTAAAGAATATTGTTCAATGAAGATTTTAATAACGGGTGTTAGCAGTGGCGTAGGGTTTGAGGCAGTGCTGGATATGATTCAAAATGGCGATCATGAAATTATTGCACTGGCACGCTCGGAAGACAAGCTGAAGAAATTGTATGAGATAGCATTAGGTCTGAATCCAGAGTGCAAGCTTTATCCGGCTAAGTTTGACATAGTGCACGATGACTACACTTCACTGGTTAATTTTGTTAAGCAGAAGGTAGGAACCTTAGACGTCCTGATCAACAATGCCGGACAGCTAATCCCGAAACCTTTTGGGGAGCTTTCCCAGATAGACTTTGCTGCAATGTTGCAAAGCAATCTCATGGGGCATATTAAGATGATCCAGAATATGCTTCCCTTGCTGAATGACAACGCTCATGTTGTAAATATAGGAAGTATGGCAGGATTTATGGGCAGTGTTAAGTTTCCTGGTATGTCGGCCTATGCGGCCAGCAAAGCTGCACTCCATGCATTAACCGAATGTTTGGCAGTAGAGTATACAGAACGGAATATCCACTTCAATTGCCTGGCATTGGGATCTGCTCAGACAGAGATGCTTGAAGAGGCTTTTCCCGGATATCAATCTCCGGTTATGGCTTTTGAAATGGGTAAATATATTGCAGACTTTGCGCTTACTGCTCATAAGTTCTTCAACGGTAAGGTTCTTCCCGTTGCAGTTACCACACCTTAAGGCTTAAATTACCAGATTATGAGATACGGCTGTTTCCTTCTATTATGTATGATCTTTTTAGTTGCTTGTACAAGGGATGAGAAACGGCAGTCTTCTGATACCGCTGATTCGATTATCACCGATACCTTACAACAAACGGGAGAGTTGGATTCGCTCCCCTGGAATACCAGCTACAATGAAACAACACAACGATTGCAGCTTGACCATAAAGCCGGAAGTATGGCAGGAGTGGGGCATGAAGAGATCATTAATCTGCTGAATAAGAAGTATTCAGGTATCAAAATGAAATACGTGCGCATGCAGGGTGATACCATCGTCACGCGAATTGATGACGCCATGCAGTTAACTCAAAGTATCGGCACATCCGGTGCGGAATCTTATCTGGCAGAAGCGACATTTTCCTTAACGGAGATCCCTTCGATTAAAGCTGTTAAGATTGAGTTTGAAGAAGGGGATCATGCCATGCCGGGTACCTTCACAAGAGCCAGTTTCAAAGACTTTAACTAAGATTTCAATTTGGCGTTCCCCGAAATTTCTGTTCCGCATGAAACCATCTGGGATAACTTTCGTCTATATAGGAAACACACCAGATATGAAATATTTACTAACGCTAATTTTGCCACTGATGCTGTTGGTAACAGCATGTGAGAAAACCGAGTATGTCGTGCCTAACAGGACAGTTATAGTAGATTTGCGAGCGCGTGATTGGGAGCCTGTTGCAAATGAGAATACGTATGAGGCGCTTATAGACTTGCCAGAATATGACGGGTATCTTAATGAACAAGGGGCTATTCTCGTATATGCCGCTCTCGAAGGGCAGAACTATGAGCAAATACCTCAGGTTTATAAGGGAGTATCATACAGTTATGTTGCTAATGCAGGAAGTATTTTAATTCAAATTCAAGCTGCTAACGGTTCAGCGGTTGTGACTCCTCCAGGTTCCATGCGACTGAAGATTGTACTGATCGACTCGTCAGCATATTAAAGTAAACGTCCTATGAACAAAAAAGGGCTGCAGATTTAACATCCGCAGCCCTTTTTTAGTATCTCAAGAAGAGTGCTTACTTTTCCATTTGATCGATAACAGCATGGCTGATACCTGTGTTGGAGAAACCTCCGTCATGGAATAAGTTTTGCATCGTTACCATCTTCGTTAGGTCGGAGAACAAGGTAACTGTGTAGTCTGCACATTGGTCTGCCGATGCATTACCAAGAGGTGATTGTTTTTCAGCAAAAAGAATAAATCCTTCGAATCCCTTAACACCTGAACCTGCAGTTGTGCGGGTTGGCGACTGAGATATAGTATTTACTCTCACGTGCTTTTTAACAGCGTACTGGTAACCAAAGTTACGGGCAATACTCTCAAGCATCGCCTTAGCATCTGCCATATCATTGTAGTCAGGGAATACACGTTGAGCAGCAATATAAGAAAGGGCTACAACAGATCCCCATTCGTTGATAGCATCCAGCTTCATAGCCGTTTGCAACACTCTGTGGAAGCTGATCGCAGAGATATCCATGCTCTTGTGCATGAAATCATAGTTCGTTTCAGTATAGTGATTCCCCTTGCGCAGGTTCATACTCATACCTACTGAATGTAGAACGAAGTCGACACCCCCACCAAAATGTTCCATAGACTTGGTGAACAGGTTCTCTATGTCTTCGAGGCTGGTAACGTCAGCAGGAATAACAGGAGCATTACACAGTTCGGCCAGTTTATTGATCTCACCCATACGCATCGCGATCGGAGCGTTTGTAAGCACTATTTCAGCGCCTTCTTCAACGCAGCGTAAGGCTGTTTTCCAAGCGATTGACTTTTCATCAAGAGCTCCGAAGATTATACCCTTTTTGCCTTTTAGTAAATTATAAGCCATTATTAACCAATTTGGCGTCTAAAATAAGGATTCTTATCAGTTAAAACGAAATCAATTGCTATGATTTTCTAAATCAGTTTATTATGATTTCGCGGCTTCAAGCAGCTCCCTTGCATGCTGTAAAGCGAATTCACTGGGGTTTTCACCGCTAAGCATCTTCGCGATCTCCGTCACGCGTTCATCACTTGTAAGCAAAGTGATATCAGTGTGTGTGATATCGTCCTTTTCGTCTTTGAATACAAAATAATGAGCGTCTCCCTTACTAGCGATCTGCGGAAGGTGAGTGATCGCTATCACCTGCATTCCTTCCGATAATCTCTCCATGATAGCGCCTACTTTCAACGCTACTTCGCCGGATATCCCGGTGTCTATCTCGTCAAATATGATGGTAGGTAAAGCGATATGGTTAGACATGAGCGACTTGATGCTAAGCATGAGTCTTGAAAGCTCTCCTCCCGAAGCAACCTTGTTCATTGGCGCCGGATCTTGTCCCTTATTCGCCGAAAACAAAAACTGAATCTTATTCCTGCCGGTTGCCCCCAAAGAGTCTTCGTCGAGCAGTTCATTTTCAATTTTAAGCACGGCATTAGGCATCCCGACCTCTGTCAGCATTTCTCTGACACGCTTCTCTATGGTAGGTATGATTTCATTTCGGCTGGCAGATAGGGTGTCAGACAGAATAACCAGTTCGTCTTTTAATGCAGCACTTTCCTTTTTTAGTCTTTCAATCTCCTCATCAGTAGTCGATGCTGAGTCGAGCTTTTCTTCAATGCCTTCCCGGATTTTTATCAACTCCTGAATGGATGTAACGCGATGCTTCTTTTGGAGATTATAGATAGTGCTCAAACGTTCATTCACCGCATCTGCGCGGGATTCGTCTATTGTCGTACTGCTTTCCAGTACTTCTACTTCTGCTGCTATATCACGAATTTCTATCAATGCACTATTCAGTCTTTCAGCGAGTTCATGCACTTCAGGAAGGTATTTTTCCGCATGCTGAAGCTGTAATAGCGCTTCTTTCAGCAGCATAACGGTTGATTGCTCATCTTCAGTAAGGGCTGTCCCTACGGTTAAGAGACTTTTCTTGATCTCCTCTGCATGGGTAAGAGCATTCAGCTCCTGTTCAAGGATTTCTTGCTCAAGCTCATCGTGCAGGGATGCCTCATCAAGTTCGTTGTACTGAAACTGATAGTAGTCGGCGTCAGCCTTTGCCTGATGGGAGCGTTCTTCCAGTGCTTTCAATTTCTGGTTTATAGACTTATACTGACGGTAGTTCTCCTGATAGCTTTTCAGCAGGAGGTCGTTCGCAGCAATAGAGTCAACTACCAACAGCTGGAAGCTTTCGTTATTTATTTCTAATGTAGCATGCTGAGAGTGGATGTCGATAAGAAGCTCACCAAGTTCACGTAATACCGTCAGATTGACCGGTGTATCATTAATGAATGCCCTTGATTTGCCGTCCGCCGAGATCTCCCTGCGCAGAACTGTCGAAGACTCATAGTCAAGATCTTTATCCTCAAAGAATGTGGCAATTTGGTAGGTTCCTATTTCAAAGTGGCCCTCTATGACACATTTTTTCTGCTGATTAAAGAAATATTTTCCTTCGATACGCTGACCGAGGATAAGTGACAGCGCTCCAAGAATGATCGATTTCCCAGCACCTGTCTCCCCCGTGATAATGTTTAGTTTCCCTGAAAATGCAATATCGAGATTTTCAATAAGTGCATAATTGCGTATTATTAAGCGACTTAGCATAATGGTATATGAACTGAGCTTTTGTTTTAAAGGTACATCAAATATACAACAGCACTATTGATTACTCTTTAACAAATCATATTTACGGATGTTCGCAGGATCAGCAGAACTTAATACGGAATACGCACGAATCCTGTCCTGTTCGGGCGCCGGCCTGAGAACATTTACTATTTCGTCTGCCTTTGCCGTAAATAGGATCTGGCTAAGCATGTTTCCCTGACGAGATCTGTCCGTTCGTTGCAGGTCGGGGAGGATAGATAGTAAGGTCTTTCTTGCTCTATCTGGCTTAGACGCCAGAACATCAAGGCAGTTGCGATGATATTCATAAATAAAATTACGGAGATCGTTATAATGTGCATTATTCAGATTTTCAGAAAGCCAGTAACGGTTTGTCTGGCCGTCTACCGCTTTCCATCCGCCAAAGGGGACATTCTGCGCATTATTCACAATTTGTTGAGCCTGCGCAAAATAGGGTGTGCCAGAATATTTTGAGAAGCTGTCTGCATCAAAGCCAACAATGATATAGGCATAATAAGCAAGAAGTGAAGTAATATTGGTCAGGAACTGTTGTTCAGAGAAATCAAGAGCTTGCCCCTCAATATAAGTGAAGTCAAAATTCTTATCGCTGATGTTAATGAGTGGTGAGTTATACGTCGTTCCGAATACAGGTCTGCTTGATTGAATCTGGGCTTCTGCCTTGAAGTTGGATGAGCCGTCCCATTCACTAATGTTGATTAAGAAGTTACAATCAATTCTTTCCTGCGGACGAGAGGCAAGACCAGTCCACCTGCGGCCATTCAGGAAGTCGCGTATCGCAGATTCAAGTTGAATAAGCGCACGTTTGTTATTATTCTGTACTTTCGGCGATATTACCTGCACTTGCGCATTCAAATCCTGTGCCTCTGCACTTATAGTAAATACGAGCAGGAGAATGACGGAAATGATTTTCATTGAAGGGAGTCAGCTATTTTCCGGCAGATGTCCTGTGCTACCTCTTCCTTGGATTTAAGAGAAAACGTTTCTTTTTGGAGATGACGATCAATAATGGTGATCTTGTTTGTGTCGCCCTGAAATCCAGCTCCCTCATCTCTTAGCGAATTCAGCACGATGAAATCAAGATTCTTCTTCTTAAGCTTTGCGATGGCATGCTCTTCCTCGTTATTTGTCTCCAGAGCGAAGCCGACAAGAATCTGATCGGCCCTTTTAATCTCACCCAGAGAAGACAGTATATCTTTCGTCTTCACCAGCTCAATAGCAAATTCGGAGGGACTTTTCTTGATCTTTTCTGACGCTACAAGCTTAGGCCTATAGTCGGCCACTGCAGCATTCATGATCATAATGTCGTTTTCAGGAAATTCCTGATGAACAGAATGGTACATTTCATCTGCGGAGCTTACGTCGATCCGTCTGATAGACGGGGTACGAAGTATTTGAGAGGAAGGGCCACTGACCAATGTAACCAAGGCACCTCTACGAGCGAACTCCTCCGCAATAGCGAAGCCCATCTTGCCGGATGAATGATTGCCGATAAACCTCACCGGATCAATTGATTCATACGTTGGTCCAGCCGTTATCAATACTTTTTTCCCCTTAAGAGGAAGATCAGCGCTCAACTCTTTTTGAAGAAATGTGATGATTTCCTCAGGCTCAGCCATTCTACCTTCACCTACAAGTCCGCTGGCAAGTTCGCCATAAGCAGGCTTAATCTGCTTGTTTTTATATGACTCAAGTAATGAAACGTTACGTTGTACGGCTGGGTGAAGCCACATGTCAAGATCCATTGCCGGAGCAAAGAAGACAGGGCATTTAGCAGAAAGATAAACCGCAGAAAGTAGGTTGTCACAAATACCGTTAGCTAATTTAGCAATGGTATTAGCGGTTATAGGGGCAACGAGAATAAGGTCAGCCCAAAGTGCGAGTTCAACATGGTTATTCCACTCACCCGAATCTGACTTAAAATAAGTGCTGAAAACCGGGTTTTTGGATAGAGTAGAGAACGTAAGAGGGGTAACAAAATGCGTAGCATCCTGCGTCATAATTACTTTGACGTCTGCACCAGCTTTCACCAGTAAACGGGTTAAAATAGCAGATTTGTAACTGGCTATACTGCCGCAAACGCCTAGTAATATCTTTTTTCCTTCAAGCATATCACATCAAGTAATGAACCTGGATGACTAATATGCTATCCAGACTTCCAGAAGAACAAATTAACCCTGTTGTTCTTTAGAAGGGTTACGATAATAAACTTTATCGTGTAAGAATTCGTCTATCGCAATCAGCGTAGGCTTCGGCATACGCTCATAGTGCTTTGATATTTCAATCTGTTCGCGGTTTTCGAATACCTCTTCCAGATTATCATTTGAAGAAGCAAACTCAGAAAGTTTTCCCTGAAGTTCTTCTTTTATGTTGTTCGATATCTGATTTGCTCTCTTAGCGATAACAACTAAAGACTCATATACATTATCTGTAGTTGTGTCCAACTGACGCAGATCTCTTGTTATTGTGCTTGAAGCAACTGTAGTTTTCGTATTACTCATCTTTACCTTATTTATTTTCCGCAGTGGATTTTTCTTCTTTTACTTCTTCTTTATCTTTTTCAGTTGCTGATGGCTGAGACAGCGCTAGCAACTTTTGCACCTCAACGATGCCCTGTTCAGCACGTTTTTTATGGTCCTGTACGTTCTTTAAAAACTTACTTTCAGGATAGTCCTCGCTGAAAGTACTCGCCATTTCCACAACTTGACTGTAACGTTCTTCCTGACGGATTTCCAGGCTATTTGCTGCATAAAGGTATTGGGCCTCCACACTTAAGGCTTCCATTTCTTCAGCATATTTGGTATCAGGATAGTCTCTTAAAGCATTTTCAAATGCGAATACAGCCGATTTGTAGTCGCCAATGTCCAGATAGAGACGGGCGTTTGCCATTGCCTTCTTCTCCAGTTTGTCGCGCAGATCAGCAATCAGACTACTCGCCTCAACAACACGATCGCTTTTTGGATAAAGGTTGATGAAAAGCTGTAGGGATTCAATCGCCTGATAGGTGTTCTGCTGGTCAAGAGTGAAGTTAGGGGAATCCAGGTAATAGCAATAAGCCGACATAAACCGGCATTCCTCTGCTCTTGCACTATTCGGATAGCTGTCCGCAAATACTTTAAACTGATAGCGTGCAGTAGTGTAATCTCTCAGTCTGTAATTTGTATAAGCGAAATAATAAGCGAGGTCTTCTGCTTCACCGCGACCTTTATATTTCTGGTTTAGTCCGTCAAACAGGAGCAGCGCTTTGCTATAATCTTTTTTGTTATATAAACGAATGGCTTCCTGGTACTTTTTACCAGTATCGTTGCTAGCAACTAATTTCTCAAATTTGCTCTTACAGCTGGTCACAAGAGCAACAGCCAGCAATAAGCACCACGTTAATAAACGCTTGTTTTTAAACATCCTGCAAAGATACATTAAATCAAAATAATAGTCAATTCAATTAATTGGTTCGAAGTTAGGTTTTTTTATGGCCTATGAAGTGATTTTAACAAAACTTAACAACACGATCTATGATCTTCCCCGCGGATCAAGTTGGCCAAACTAATGTTTCTCATGAATCGACGTTTTAATTAAAAAATGACGAGTATCATCTTAACGTTCTTGCGGTCATTTCAAAAGCAATCTTCTACCAGGGATCGACTACCGTTTCCAGTTTAGCAGCGATTTAATTTCTTATGTGCCACGTGGAGCAACTTGATTATGATGTTCGTAAGAGTAGGGATGGCGACAACTCTTATATAAGTGTCCGTTGCATAACGATTCACGATGTCAGTACCAGGGAAACAAGGTTATATCTTGATACGTATCATTAGTTTGTTCTGAATGTCCATGCGGTATTACTGGTTAGAGAAATATTGGTCGTAGTCGATGACAATTACATCTTGGACACCTATGTATATAGCAAATTCTAAATATCCATTACAGTATGATTCTTTACGAGGTATTAGAAGCAAGTGAGCAAGGTCGACATTGTATCTTGGATACATACTAATTCGTCAACTCCGAATATCTATTTCGGTACTATCGATTACAGAGGTATAGTTGCGGCAAAGCAGGTGGCAATTGTGTGTTGGTTGCGTATAATTCGTCAATTCTGAATATCTATTTCAGTACTATTTATTACAGATGTAATGGCTGTAGCAGGGCAGGTCGCGATTATGTGTTGAATACGTATAACTAGTCTATTTTGAATAACCATTGCAGTATAATTTATCACAGATGTAATGGCTGTGATAGGAGAAGGCGATGCAAAGCTATAGCAGGGCAAGAGATGAGACATGTTCACACCAGGCTTCGAACAGCTCCCTATCAACGCCCTATCAGATCCGGACCAGCTTCGGACCAGCTTCGAGAAAAAGCGAAGAAAAGCCGAAGCTGGTAGGAAGCAGTATCGAGGTTTGGTGCCGGTTGTACAGAGTATGATATGGACATAGTCAGGTCCTGTATATATATAAGTGGTCAGGTCCTGTGTAGATAATAATATACGGGTATATGGTCAGTTCCTGTATAGATAATAATATCCGGGCGCTATTAATCGGGGCGCTTGTAATAGCGTTCGATTTTCGTGAAGGCTTTCATGCAGGAGTGATTATCTAAATGTCCTGCCGCTACCCAGTCGGCTTGGTTGTTTTTTTACTGCTAAATGCCCTGCCGCGGTTCAGGCTGTCGGGTTGTTTGCTTGCGTTGATCATTGTTTTCCCGTCAATGACCCTATATAGTATAGTGCTGTTTTTCTCATTAGGCACGGGTCTGGTTCTACTGGCCCCTCAGGCATATGGGTAGTATCAGGCTGGCTTATGCACCGTTTTGCCCCTTTGCAAGCGACCTTTAAAATTTGTTTTAACAATTTTCACTTTGTAAGCTTCTGATTTCAAAGCGGCTGTCTCCTTTACGGCTCTGAAAGGGCGCTTTAAATGAAAATAAAAGCCATAAAGACTTGCAGGGAATAGGAAAAGTTCCCATCTTTGCAGTCCCAAAACGAACAAGGGATCGCAAAGCGCAAGGCAGAGCGGAGAGATTGAAAAGAGGAAGAAAGAAGGAAGAAAAAAGTTCAACTTTTTTTTGCAAATATCAAAAACCTTCTTACCTTTGCAATCCCAAATCGGGGAAACAAAACCAAAGGGCGCGACGCCTGGAG
>Ga0160433_100214_pt1 | contig 43868 bp, 43 predicted proteins | sample HID1972K_E0MG_FD_108235 | JGI IMG/M metagenome (GOLD analysis project Ga0160433, IMG submission 108235) | Enriched pill bug-associated microbial communities from UW Madison campus, WI, USA - HID1972K_E0 MG | ecosystem: Host-associated > Arthropoda: Insects > Digestive system > Unclassified ...
ATGGCCATAATTATCATCAGAGTCGAAAGCATTTGTGCAGCACGAGTACGGCAAAACAGGTCACGGATCATTGCTCGAGCCAGCATCGGCCCGGTACAGGCACCTAACGCCTGAAAAACTCGCCAGAAGACAATTTGTACAATATCTGTTGATAACGCGCAGCCCACCGAGCCGATGATAAATAGACCTAAACCGATAAACAGCGGTAGACGGCGTCCATAACGATCGCTAATTGGTCCCCAAATCAGTTGTGCAATGCAAAAACCGATAAGGAACCCTGTGATTGTCAGCTCTGCGTCACCCTGTAAATCTTTTGCCATGACCGGCATAGCCGGAAGATAGATGTCGGTGGATAAAGAGGTTACAGCCATCAGGGCGCTGAGAATGAGCAAAAATGTTAGACCGTGTTTTGTAGCCATGGGAGTTTGCTTTTGGAAATTAATAGTGGACATGTTAACCCTAAAAAGAGGCAGGAATCATCACATCTTAATGGATTTAGTAAGATTGATAATGACTGACTGTGGGATAGGCACTATGAATCATACTCATCAATCTATGAAATATGATGATTAGAGTAAGTAAAGGTGGGTTTTTATCTATCGGAAGACTCAATTCAAACTTCGCTGGAAGTTTACCTTTTATATTAAACACTTTGTATAGACGCGCAATACTTGCACTTGAAGGATTTGCCTCAAATCGCGCATAAGTCTGCTGAGTCACACCCAATCTGGCAGATAATTCTCTTTGAGTTAATCCTTTTGATTTACGAAAACCAATTAAAAGGGGGCGTAGATGGCTAAGAAGTTTAACTGGAAAAACAGTACTCATAAGAAGGTGACCATGTTTATTATTTGAAGTGCTTCAAGCTATCGCTGTAAAAAGAGCCTATAGAGTGTTTTAATCTTTTTAAAGCCTTTAGTTTTAGGTGATCTCATGATGTTAAGTTACCAATTTGCATATGGTTTTTATGAGCTTTAAAATGTTGCATTCTCAGCTGGTTAAGATTATATTTGTAAATGACTAGCATATAGTGGTGCGTGCTGGAAACTTCATTTATCGAGGGACTCCAGTGCATAAGTGGAGAGGGTGGAACTCGGTTTCGCCCTCTCTTTTTCTTACCTTATCTTCAAATATTTGTTCAGATTCATTAACAATTCTAATCAATGTGTTTATTTTTTCATTTATCTTAATGTGTTTTTTCTCTTGCTCAAGAGAAAGTCTCCTGAATTCATTTTTCCTGCTCGGTACAGCAACTATCAATTCTTCATAAATCTCCTTTGCTCCTGATACTTTCGCCAACTGACTGCTGTATCTCTCAATAAGAGACGTTATTTGGATATTTATATTCTTGTATTCATGGTTGGTAGCATTTGAAAAAAGTTGACAGGAAGATTTTGGAGTTGCCTCAATTAATTCCACGCATTCTATTGCGGCATTGAATTCAGATGTGGTTGAGTATAAATATTGATACACGCCTGTTTTTCTTACTTTGTTTAATAATCCTTTTCTAACCAAATGTTTTTTTATGCTTCTTATAGTAATAGACGTAAAAGAAACGCAGCGAACACAAAATGTTATCTTGAGTCCCCAGACGTTTCTTGCTCAGTTCATTCATTCCATAAATTGTGGCGAACATGACCGGTAGGGTAGTCATATCATCAACTATGAGATGAGTTCTCTGGTTGTTCCTCGATAAATGTAAGATGGAATATGCCATGAACTTAGCGGATGCCCCGTAATTTTTGCGTTATGAAGTCATCGTAAGTCCACAACTAAACTTTGGCAACTGACTGATTCATCGGTAAGTTCCTGAAAGAAAGGAACTCATGAACTTAAGAACAAACCCACCATATTTAACATAATATACATTATGCGCACTAAGATTGTAGTAGCAAAGTTGTAATGTCCGCTCTGGGCTAAGTTAAGATGTACGGCGTGTATAATCAAGTAAGGATTACCATGACGGCTCTCGCAGCGGAGTTTTTCACATTGGATGAAGTTAACCGACTCAAGATCATTCAGGACGTCATCGACCGGCGTCTGACAACACAGATGGCAGCTCACCGGCTTGGTATCTCCGACCGTCAGTGCCGCCGTCTGCTTGCGCGTTATCGTGAAGATGGTCCGCTTGGCATGACCAGCCGCCGTCGTGGTAAATCCAGTAACAACCAGTTGCCTCAGGGATTGGCCGCATACGCGCTGAATATTATTCGCGAGCGTTATAACGATTTCGGGCCGACGCTGGCATGTGAAAAACTGTCTGAGGTTCACGGCGTTCATCTTTCTAAAGAAACTGTCCGTAAACTGATGACTCAGGCCAGTCTTTGGGTGCCACGTAAGCAACGTGCGCCAAAAATTCAGCAACCGCGCTACCGCCGAGCCTGTGCCGGTGAACTCATACAAATCGACGGCTGCGACCACCACTGGTTTGAAAACCGGGGACCCGGAGGTGTGCCGATGGTGACGGCCCGAGGACGCGCCAGTGGCGATGCGTTTTATGCCGTGACAGCCATAGAGCTGGCCCGCCAATTACCCTGCCCGTGTGTTGAGTTCAGCGGCCATCACCTGAGTTATGCCATGGAACCGGTGGTATTTGCCAACGAACTGCATCAGATCCTTGTTTCACTGATCAAATAATCACGAACGGGTGTGGGTAAGATAGGCCTGCACGGCGGCGCTGGGTTCGTCTTTACGGCTGACCAGCATCAAATTGGCTGTCAGCGCCTTAGAATCAAGAACCCGATAGACCACGCCCGGAATGGCTACCTGCGCTAACGGCGCGGGAACCAGGGCGATCCCAAGTCCAGCCCCGGCCATGGCGAGTACGCTCAGTGAGCTTGCGATCCGCCAAGCAATATGCAACGAATCACCCAGCAGCTTTTGTAACTGCCTGTCCAGCTCAGAATCAGCATCGTTGATGGAGTACATGATTAATGGTTCATTGGCCAGCATATCAACAGTCAGACTCTCTTTATCGGCAAGCGGATGCTCGCTGGACATCACCACCACCCGTCCCCATTCACCCACGGATTCATACATCAGGGATGAGTCATGATCAGGATAGTAATCAGGCATATAGCCCACATCCAGAGTGCCGTTCTGAATAGCCTCATTTTGCAGCTGCGGGGCCAACTCTTGACAAATAATCTCAGCATCCGGATATGCCTGATGAAACGCGCGAACGTCCTGCATCAGCCTGCCGCTAAAGACGGCATTGCCGGCAAACCCGACCCGCACCCTACCCGTTTCACCGCGAATCGACCGCTCGACCGCAAGACGCGTATGTTCCATATGCTCCAGCGTGCGCATGGCTTCGGCCTGCAAAAGCTTACCGGCGTCGGTCAGTTCGACCCGACGGCTGGTGCGAATCAGCAACGGGCCGCCCAGCTCGGCTTCAAGGGCTTTTATCTGCATGCTCAATGCGGGCTGAACAATGTTGAGTCGCTCTGCGGCCCGGCCAAAGTGCCTTTCTTCTGCGACAGCCTGAAAGTATTTCAGGTGACGTAAGTCCATAACCCCTCCATCAATCAATAAAAATGATTGATCAGTCAAATCTATATATTTGAGTTTACCTCCTTTCGGGGCCAAACTGAATCCAGTTAAACAACGACAGACTACTAACAGGAATCCTCACCATGCAAAATCAACTTCAAGACCGCCAGCAACTTAATGACCTGATGAATGGCTGGATGCACCGCGACTTGGGTGAATGGGATCAGCTGCGCAATCTGTTCCACCCGGACGGTACTATCGAAATTACCTGGTTCGAAGGGCTGGCCAGCGATTTCGTAAATGGCTCAATGCGCATGGGCGCGTCTGACCTGCGAACTAAACATCTCATCGCGTCACCGGCAATCACCTTCAACGACGCCGGTGATAAAGCCATTCTGGAAACCAACGCGATAATCATTGCTGAGAACGTGAAGCTGAACATCGGCTGTGAATGTCATAACCGTTTTTACGACCTGGCAGAAAAACGCAATGGCGTATGGAAATTGTTCCATCGTCAGAGTGTTTACGATATTGGCACTTTCACCTTCCCCTTCGGCCCGGTAGAGGTTGACCAAGCGATTGTGACGAAATATCCACGCGAATATGCCGCGCTGGCCTATTTACTTGAGCAGAGTGGGTTCCCTCTGGGACGCATCTTCGCGACACGCGGCAGTGAACTGGAAGCTAAGATGAAAGCTGACGGTAAACGTTGGTTAGCCGCCTAAACCGAATTCAATATCACTGAAATAAAGGAGTAAATGATGGTCCAGAGAATCGATGTGCATGCACACTTTTTGCCCGAACGCTATCGTGCGGCCCTTGCCGCAGCGGGTCATTCGAAACCTTCAGGGATGCCCGCCATTCCTGAGTGGAACGTCAATGAACACCTTGAAATGATGGACCGTAATGAGATTGGCAGTGCGATCCTGTCGGTATCGGCGCCCGGCGTCCACTTTGGTGATAACGCCGCAGCCCGCGATCTGGCGCGTTTTGTTAATGAAGAAGGTGCCACCGCTGCGCACGATAATCCTCAGCGCTTTGGCATGTTTGCCACCTTGCCGCTGCCGGATGTCGACGGCGCGCTGCGTGAACTGGAATATGCCTTTGATACCCTGAAGGCCGATGGCGTGGTGCTGGAAAGTAATTTCCACGGAGTTTATCTGGGAGATGCCCGCTTTGATCCGGTGTTTGAGGAACTGAATCGTCGGCACGCGAAAGTGTTCATTCACCCGACCAACCCGCATTGTCCGTGCTGTCAGGTACAGCCAAAAGGTGAAAATGCCGAAGCGCTGCCACCGATTGGCTATCCGTACCCGATGATTGAATTTATGTTCGAAACTACGCGAGCAGTATTTAATCTGCTGCTTTCCGGGACCCTGGATCGCTTCCCGAATGTGCAAATTATCGTGCCGCATGCAGGGGCGACAATCCCGGTGCTGGCCGATCGTGTGGCGGGTCTTTCTCCTGCGCTCGGTCTGCCTGAAAAACTGGATGCGGAAAAATTCATGACCTCGTTGCGCGGCATGTATTACGACCTGGCCGGTTTCCCACTGCCTCGACAGCTTAATGCGCTGCTGGAAATCGCTGACCCCAAACATGTTTTGTACGGCAGCGATTATCCTTATACGCCGGAGCCGTTAGTGACCGCCCTTGCCGCCCAGCTTGATGGCAGTCCGCAGCTTTCAGCGGCATTACGGGCCGATTTTATGCGTAACAACGCCCTCGCCCTTTTCCCTAAGTTTGCGTAATTCTGGCAGCTGAGGTTACAAAACTATCTGGCGACAAAGCGGGTACAAAAATTACGAGCATCCAACCCGCTCAGGATTAGTGAGCAAACGTCAGCTCGGGCACTAAAGCATCGTTGTCCTGCATGCATTTTTTCCAGGTGCTGCCTTCTGAGTCGTTGTCCAGAATGGTTGAGGTTCGGTTCTCAACGGAGCGACGATGCTCTTTGCCTGCGGCATCTTTAGTGAAGTAGCCTTACTTGTAGATTGCTCCACCGCTTTCTCTTTCCGGCCAGTTCATCGATAACCAGTCGATACGCAATGTAGTATTTATAGATATTGCTGACGTAGGTTACGGTTTCCGCACCAATTTTCTCGGCGGCCACATTCTCAACGTTGCCAAACCATACGCACGGGAAAAGCTCGAGGAAGTTCATGGTCTGATCCTTGGCAAGGAAACCATCAGACGCCTCATGATAAAAGCCGGACTCTGGATCCCCGCAGACAACGCCCGCCCAAAAATTCATCAGCCCCGTTACCGACGTCCCTATACGGGGTGCTGATCCAGATTGACGGCTGTGACCATCACTGGTTTGAAAACCGGGGACCTAAGTCTTGAAAGAACCGAAAGACGCTATACGCAATGTGGGAAGCAAATCAGAGAAATAACCATTCAGACAAAATTCATTTGCCGATCAGATGGGCGTCGTTTCGACTGATGAAACCATGCTATGGACATTTGAACTTTGCCCTGCCCCGGACACCTGAACTTAGCTTTGACAAAGTGTGTAGGGGCTCAATGCTAATGTCTATTTGTGGCTCATTGAATGTCCAGGCTATAGTTTTCAGACCTGTATGAGTAGGTGAAAATAGCCCCCTTTTACAGGGGGTACTGTCAAAAGCCACATTCTTAGAAGGTGGTCTTGTACTTAAACAAAATAACTCTCAGTGGAAAGCTGACATGAGCTCTTTGTTTTCCTCGATAACAGCCTCTACAGCCTGATCCAGCAGCGTACCGCTTGTGATTAGAGGGTTGAGTACCAGCGCACGCCAGGCAGTGTGACGGTTTCCGGTGATGGCCGCTTCGATGGTGAGCTGTTCAAAGCTTTTCATTAACTGCAGCAGACGCAGGGTGTCTTCTGGGAAAGCTGCCACATTCAGCGGCAGCGGACCTGAGCGCGTGATAACAGAACTCACTTCCACCGCACAGTCATCCGGAAGACCATTGATTGCACCGTTATTGCGGGTATTAACGTGCATGATGATGCGTTTGTCATTGTGGATTGCGCTCATCAACTCGCAGGCCGCTTCGGAGTAATACTGCCCTCCTCGCCCTTCCAGCGCTTTCGGTTTTTCCGCCAGTTCCGGATTTTTGTAGATCTCAAACAGTTCATGCTCCAGCGCTTTAACGACTTCACCGCGGGTACCCTCGCCGTTGGCCTCCCCGATCTCCTGCTTCAGGATATCGTCTTTCATGTAGTAGTAACGGAGGTAGGCACAAGGGATCATTCTCAACCCTTTCAGTACATGAGCAGGCCAGGTAAACGGCGGAATATTGCGGGGAACCAGCGGATCGTTGCCAGCAATGATCTCATCAATCACGTCGTCGAGCTTGTCCTTACCGTTTTGCAGGATCTGACGGGCAAAAATGAAGTGATTGAGTCCTGCCACCTGCATGATGAAATCGCTTGAGCCACCCAGCAGTTTTGACACACCCTTCTGCATGATCACCGGCACGTTGCAGAGGCCAACCGCTTTAATTGTGGTGTGGCGCAGAATGGCTTCTGTCACCATACCCGACGGATTGGTGAAGTTCAGCAACCATGCGTCCGGGCACAATGTTTCCATTTCACGGGCAATCTCCAGCGCAATCGGAATCGTTCTGCAGGCATTAGCAAAACCACCAAGACCGTTGGTCTCCTGGCCAATCATGCCAAATTTCAGCGCTATTCGTTCATCGCTAATCCTGGCATCCAGGCAGCCTGCACGGAACTGCGAGCAGACATAGTCAGCACCAGTCAGGGCCGTCCGGCGGTCCAAGGTCTCATGAACGCTGACGTCCAGTCCTGCTTTTTTTAGCATCCGGCGTGCCAGATTGGCAATGATCGCCATCTTTTCACGACCATCTTCGATATCGACCATCCACAGCTCGCGCAAAGGCAGTTCAGCGGTACGGTTGATAAGCCCTTCAATAAGCTCCGGGGTATAGCTGGATCCCGCACCGATGATAACGACTTTCAGTTCAGACATGACAACCTCATTAAAATGATTAACTCATTATCATTAGAAAGATTTAGTTCTGGCCTGACAAGCGAATAAAAACCTATAATGCATTAAAATGATTAATCCATAGGTCATCTAATGCTGGAACAACAAAGTACCCTCGCTCTGCTGCAAAGTTTTGAGATTGCCGCCAGACATATGAGTTTTACCCTCGCGGCAAAAGAATTAAATCTCACTCAGGGAGCGATGAGCCACAGGATCCGCCTACTTGAATCGCAGCTAGGTTTCCGCGTTTTTGTCCGCATGACGCGAAAGTTAGGATTAACCGAAGAAGGTGAGCGTTTGCTTGCCACTCTGAACCATTCCCTGCGTGCTATTAATGATGAAATTGAAGATATCCGCAGCCAGTCACTAAGAGGTACGCTGCACATTGGTGTCGCTCCGACCTTTGCACAGTGCTGGCTTATGGCCCGACTTCCTGTATTTCAGGCGCAATGGCCCGGGATTAACCTCAAGGTCAAAGTGCGTGCCGGGATCATGGAATTTCACGATGAACGTGTTGATTTAGCAATCTATTATGGTGCCAGTCGCCACGCGGATTTACATCAGGAACAGCTGTTTGACGAAATGCTCGTGCCGGTATGTTCTCCGCGTTATCTGCAGCTGAATCCTGACATCAGCACGGAGGATTTAAGCCAGGCCTGCTTTATTCATACCAGCGAATCTACCGACAATCAGGATCCTTTCTCGGAGTGGCAAATCTGGAACGACGTCAACGGGCAGGAGATTCCTTACAAAAGAAGGCATTACAGTTTTAATCATTATCATATGGCCATCCAGGCTGCGGAGAGCGGAATGGGGGTGATGATGGGAAGAACAACGCTGATTCAGCCGCAGCTGCAGAGTGGACAGTTGATAGCACTTAGCGCGGTTCCTGTACCTTCAGGTATGAGTTATGACCTGATTTACCCCCGTGAAAACAGAGATAGGATCCGCTGCCGGGCCTTTATTGATTTTTTACATCAGCAGAGAGAACAAGCAACCTGACGTCCGACCGAATAACAAAAAAGGGGGCCTGTTTGGTTATCGAAAATTATTGTACGTTAAGGGAGCCTGGCTACGTCAACAGGCAGATTGGGAGCAAGGAGCGGACATTTTACCCCCCTCTCACAGAGAAAAATCAGAAAGGATTTAAATTGGTAGAGCTGCCACTTATTTCACTTCGACATCAACAGGCGCAGGCCCTCGAAAAGCTCTACGCCATTCGCTTGGGCTGACGCTGAATCTCGCTTTGAAGCTCTGGCGAAACGAGATCGGCGACTGAAAACCCACCATTTCGGATACACTTTCAATGCTACTGTTCGTCGTTTCCAGTAACTCCTGGCTTCTTTGAAGGCGCTCCGAATTCAGCCAATCTCCAAGCGTCGTTCCGGTTGCCTTGTTAAAATGACGCGTTAACGTTCGCCGACTCATGCTGACAAACCCGGCAAGTGAGTCGAGATCATGAGGCTTGTCCAGATTACGGCGCAAATAGTCTATCAGTTCGTTCATTTTGCTATCCCGAGTCGATACCGGGACCGGACGTTCAATGAACTGGGCCTGACCGCCTTCCCGGTAAGGAGGAACAACCATTCTTCTTGCCACCCGGTTAGTCATCGCAGAACCGTAATGGTCACGGATAATATTCAGGCAGCAATCTATCCCGGCAGCGGTACCCGCAGAAGTAATAAGACGTTCATCACTGGTATACAGCGAGTTGCTGTCCAGATGAACGGCCGGAAATCGTTCAATAAAGTCCTGTTCGAACTCCCAGTGCGTGGCGGCACGATGCCCATCAAGCAAACCTGAATAGGCCAGGACGTAAGCACCGAGACAAAGCCCCACCACTTCTGCGCCACGCTGCCACGCGTTTATTAACGCATCCAACAGGGCCTGAGAAGGTTTTTCTTCCGGATGATTCCAGTAAGGCACGATAACAATGTCTGCGGTGTCCAGCAGCTCAAGTCCATGCTCCACGTTGATGGAAAAGCCCATATCAGACAGAACGACGCCAGGGTTTTCAGCACAAATTTCGACGCGGAATAAATCCGGTTGCGGTATAGACTGCCCGAAAATAATACAGGGGACTGAAAAGTGAAATGGGCTGAATCCGGTCGTGGCAAGCACGGCGACCGTCAGTGCAGACATAACGTTAACCTTACCGTAAATGATAGCCACCGGCTCACCGGTGGCTAAAACGTTGATTTGAACTGACCAAAGGATAACAGGTGACCGATAATAATGGCATTCCTCACCGGGTCAGGTGGGATGGCCTATCAGAAAGCCATTGTCTCGCCGTCTGCAGGAATCAGAACCTTATCTTCAATACCATGTTCAAGCGTGAACTCGCGAAGTTCCGCGCGGGTAAGAAGGCAATGATTAATCGATTCCATATGAGACGCCACGACGGTCGCAGTCGGCAACATTTTTAGCGTACGCAGTGTATCTTCTTTACCCATGATAATCGGCCCGTAAAGGTCATTTACCGCATAACCGGTGTTCAGCACCACAATCTCCGGTTTGAAACGCTGCAGGTTTCTTGCGTAAGGCTTAACCCAGACGGTATCACCTGCGATATACAGCGTTTTTTCATCATGGTGGGTGAAGACCAGACCACATGCATCACCGAGAAGCTCACCCCACTGGGCATCTGCATACAATTCGTTGCTGCCGTGCTGGCCGTCGGTTTTATAAATAGTCAGGCCGTCTACGAAATAATTTTCCTCTTTCAGAACGCGAATGTTGCGAAAGCCCTGAGAATGGAGAAGCGCCGCATCTTTTTCATCCTGAGTGTAGATAAGCATGTCTTTGGGAACAGCCTGCTGGGCAGCTTCATCCCAGTGATCGGTATGGGTGTGAGTCAGGATAACGGCATCAACCGCCAGTAAATCCTCTACGGCCACTGGCAAGGCAACCATGGGATTTCGCAAGTGCGGGCGTGCATTACCAGCAAAACCGTCCCAGGCTTCTTTTTCGGCCAGCATAGGATCGATAAGGAATTTTTTACCGGCATATTCCAGTACCAGCGTGGCATTGCGGATTTGCGTTAATTTCATTGATTGCTCCAGTCATTAATCAGATTTATTCACCCACCGTATTGGCTGTTGTGCTGCCGGGGGATGCGAGTGGGCTTACTATAAAATGAGGAAGGGATCGGCCGTGATAGACTCTCTGGTCATTAACCGATGAAATCAGGTCAATCGTAATGGCTCAGGTTTACTGGCATTACGTTGCTGCCAAATGCTTGTTCAAAAAGAATAAAAAGGGGCGTGTTATCTGAAAAAACACACCCCATATACAGGCAATATGAGAGGGTTAAATCACACTGCAGCGTGCACTCAGTCCGAACAGGGCAAGATCGCTCAGAGCTTTAGTTGGTGCAGCGCATGCTTGCGCGATTATATGCATATTCATGCCCTGAGCTTGCGGGGAAAGCGCAGTATGTGTGACACAGTGCTGCGTCCGATTATCCCTACACACTGGAACCGTTAGTGACCGCCCTTGCCGCCCAGCTCGACGGCAGTCCACAGTTAATCGCCGCATTACGGGCCGATTTTATGCGTAACAACGCCCTCGCCCTTTTCCTTAAGTTTGCATAATTCTGGCTGCTGAAGTTACAAAATTATCTGGCGACAACGCGGGTACAAAAATTACGGGCATCCAACACGCTCAGGATTAGTGAGTAAACGCCAGCTCGGGCACTAACGCATCGTTGTCCTGCATACATTTTTTCCAAGTACTGCCTTCTGAGCCGTTATCCAGAATGGTTGACGTTCGGTATTCAACGGAGCGATGATGTTCTTGCCCCGTGGCATCGGTGGTGACGTAGTTTGCCGTCGTCCAGCGGGTGCGGGTCGGAGATCCTTTGGCGACAAGAGCAATGGTTTTCTCTCTGACCTCTTCTGCGCAGTCATGTGCCGCAGTGAGCACGCGCTGATATTGCGCGTCCTCGGGCGTCGTGGTTTTTGAAGAGGAACAACCGGACACCATAAATCCTGCAACCGCGATGGCGCAGACGATTTTTATCATTATTAATGCCTCAATGATTGCTGGCGGGTGATTCAGATTTTTTCAGTGGAACAGGCTCCGCTTTTTCCAGTGTAGCCTTAGTTGTCGATTGCTCCACCGCTTTCTCTTTTCGGGCCAGTTCATCAATAACCAGTCGATAGGCAATGTAGTATTTATAGATATTGCTGACGTAGGTTACGGTTTCCGCACCAATTTTCTCGGCGGCCACATTTTCCACGTTGCCGAACCAGACGTTAGGGTCAAAGCCGCGCTTTTGGGTTTCTGTGCGTAAGCGTGCGATTCGGGCAGGACCGGCGTTATAGGATGCAAACGAGAAAAGTACTTTATCAAGCTGCGTCATCGGCTCATCGCCGTAGTACTGGTCTATCATCCAGCGCATATATTTGATCCCGGCGTTAATGTTGGGATCCAGATGGCGAATATCACCGACATTAAGCTCTTTTCCGGTCTTCGGCATCACCTGCATCACGCCAATCGCGCCAACCGGGCTACGCACCTTCTGATTCAGCCGGGATTCCTGATACCCCTGAGCAATCATCAGCAGCCAGTCCACATTGTAGCGTTCGCCGTATTTGCGGAAAATATCGATTAAGGTTAAAAACTTCCGCCGTTCCGCCTCGGATGTCGCACTCTTGACGTATTTAGCGTTCTTTAAGTATCGAACTAACAGTATGTTTCCGAGTTTGCTCCCCACTTTATTTTCTTTCACGAAGCCATTTAATAACGCCAGAAGCTGAGGATTACTTTTGCGCACGCCCCAGGCAATATTACCGTGCTCGCGAAGCACAATATTTTCATGTACTTCAATGTTGGGGAATACCTGTTTCCAGAAAAGCGCTTTATGCCTGTCGACCACAATCAGGGGGATCAACCCGGCATTAAGCATTTCAATCAGGTCTTCATCCTCAAGGACTTCCGGCGCGGGTTGCAGCGTGACCGGGGGCAATGATTCCTTCGCAAAGTGTGCGTTCAGCGTTTTCAGGCTTTGGTAATAGCTTGATGAATAACGGACAAAAACAGTTTTGCCGGAGAGCTGTTCCAGGTTTTCCACCTTAGGTGAATCCGGACCTGTGAGCAGCAACTCTTTCACGTTGGCATAAACAGGGTCGGTGAAGGCGGCACGTTTTATGCGATCGGGGGTAATCGTCAGATTGGCGGCGACGATATCCCCTTTACCTTCTCTCAGGGCGCTAAAGAGCTGCTCGCGGGTCACTGGCACAAAAATAATGCGTACCTTCAGATGCCGATGTTTGAGCTTTTTATCCTTCATCAATTTGGTATTCAGGTAGCGCTCGAACGCCATAAACGCATCGTGGGTTACGCCGCGCTGGGTGCCTTTATCGATGAAGTAAAAAGTTTTGCTGTAGGTCGTCAGCACGCGGATCACCCGCCTATCGTACATCCCCTGCAAATCACCGACCCAGGGCTGCTGAATATCCTCCATGCTGACGCTCAGTGATTGGTCGCTGTCATCTTTTACAGGCGCTGCAAACGAGGCGGTAACGAACAATAAGGCGGCAAGGCCCATCAAACTGATGGCGGTGAAGGGATGTGAAAATGATGCATTCATGGAGCGGCACTCCGCGCGGTGCATCACTCTATTTTAGTCAATTTCCCGGCAACAGGCGTAAGAATAAAGGGTGAAACGGCTCGCAGGCGCCGTCCTTGGCGAGGGTATTCTGGCGCGACCTCCCTACTCTTTGACCAGCACCGGCGTGGCTTGCCACAGCGTCGGAAAGTCTGCTTTCAACTGCTGAACTTTGGGAATGTCGTTAATCACGATGTAGGGATAATCAGGGTTGTCGTTGAGAAAGTTTTGGTGATACTTCTCCGCCGGATAGAATTGCCCTTTTTGTTCGACGGTGGTCACCACCGGTTCACTGAAGGTATGTGCGGCATTCAGTTGGGCGATATATGCCTTCGCCACTTTTTCCTGACTGGCGTTCTGCACAAACAGCGCGCTGCGATACTGCGTGCCATAATCCGGGCCTTGTTTGTTCAGTTCGGTTGGGTCATGCGCCACGGAGAAGAAAACCTGCAACAGCTGGCCGTAAGTGATTTTTTGCGGATCGAAGGTCACGCTGACCGACTCCGCATGGCCGCTCATTCCGGTGCTGACCGTCGGGTAATTTGCGGTTCGCGCCTTGCCGCCCGCATAGCCTGAAACCGCGCTGGTTACGCCTTTGATATGCTGGAAAACGCCCTGCACGCCCCAAAAACAACCGCCCGCAAAGACCGCTGTTTCCAGCCCCTGACCTGAAGGCGCTTCATCCTGGACGGGGGGCGGAACGTTTAGTGTTTGTGCCCAGCCCGTGCCAGACAACAACATCGTGGCGGTGATGGCTGTGGCGATCCGCAGAGTCGTAAATTTACTCATCATCTTTCCCCTCTTAACCAAACCCCGGCATTAACCAGCGGATGCATCAGGCGTTCGCCGATCTACGAGAACAGCAAAGTGTTGTCCAGACTGTAGCGGGGAATGGGTAACGAGATCCTCGCGGAATATTCACATTTTTGTGATAACTGCGGGAAGCGCCCTCCATGAAGGAGAGCGCTGTCAGGTGTTAGAGATTGCCTACGCCGCCATCGACCAGTAAATCGGTCCCGACGATATACGCTGATTCATCTGAGGCCAGAAATACCGCGGCTTTTGCCAGTTCTGACGCCGTGCCTAAACGCCCAATCGGTACCAGTTGGCGGATATCCTCGCGCAGTTTTTCCTCTGCCACGCCGTTGCCCAGTTTACCCAGCGCCGGCGTTTCTGTCGGGCCAGGGCTTAATCCGTTGACGCGGATCCCACGCGGATGAAGTTCTCCCGACAACGTGCGAGCCAGTGACAAGATCGCCGCTTTGCTGGCGGCATAAACGCTACTCTGCGGGAGGCCAATCCGCGCGCTTACGGACCCGCAGACAATCACTGATGACGGATTCGCCAGCATAGGCAACAGCGCCTGGATAAGGAAGAATGGCCCTTTGAGGTTGGTGCTCATCAGGTGATCGTACGCCCGTTCATCCCACGCCTCCAACGGCCGATGCGTCACGTCACCGGCATTAGCGAAAAGGATATCCAGCCGTGGCCACTGCTCACGTAATACACCGGCCAGCTGTTGTTGCTGGTCTACATCGCCCGCATCGCTTTTGAGAATCAGTACATTTTCACCGAGTTGTTCTTTCGCGGCCTGTAAGCCAGATTCGCTGCGTCCGGTTATCGCCACCGTCGCACCCTCTGCCAGAAATTGTCTGGCGGTTTCCAGGCCGATGCCGCTGGTGCCGCCGGTAATTAATGCGTATTTGCCGTTAAGTCTGCCCATTTTGTCACCTCGTATTTAACTGGTGACAACATTATTTGCGCTATAGTATCGTTTGGATAGTAGGCACCTTTTGGATACTAAGGTACGCCGTGGAATGCATTGACGAACGACGGGAGTCCGCATGACAAAAAATATTTACCTGTTACCCACCGCAGGGTCGGAATGTCCGATGGTTGGCTTTGTAAACCTGATTGCCGGGAAATGGGCAATCCCGATCCTCTATCGGCTGATCCTGATAAATGAACCGGTGCGATTCAGCGAACTACAGCGCGCGGTCGACCCTATCACTCAAAAAGAGCTTACGCGGCAATTGCGCCAGTTTGAAGCTCGAGGATTGGTGACCCGACAGGTCTTTGCCGAAGTGCCGCCGCGTGTGGAATACCAGATTACCGCACGCGGGAAATCACTGCGCCCGACGCTGGACTCTTTGGCGGACTGGATGCGGGAGAATGCCCCGGCAATGGGGAGCGTATAGGCCCGGTAAGCATCGCGCCACCGGGCGAAATACACAGAAATTACAGCGCGGATTTCAGACGTTTAACGGCTTCATGCAGTTGTTCTTCGGTGGCGGTGGCGTAAGAGAAACGCAGGGTTTTCTTATCCGCATGATCGTTAAAGAAGAACTCGCCCGGGACGTAAACCACGCCTTTTTCCAGCGTCTGCTTCAGCCATTTTGTGGTGTCGAAGTCATAACGGAACTGCGCCCACAGGAACATGCCGCCCTGCGGCTGATTAAAGGTAATGTGGTCGCCAAGTTCCTCTTTCAGGAACCCTGACAGCGCCAGGCATTTTTGCTTATAGGCATCGCGGATCAACGCGATTTGTGGCTCGAGGCGATTCAGCGTCAGATACGCCGCCACCAGAGATTGGGTAAACGAGTTGGCGTGAAGGTCGGTCGCCTGCTTCACAATTGCCACTTTCTGTTTCATCCATTCCGGCAGAATAATCCAGCCCACGCGCAGGCCTGGCGCCAAAATTTTCGAGAACGTCGAAGTGTAAACCACGCTGTCGTGATCGCCCAGCTCAGCGGCGGTCTGGAACAGGGTTTTGTGACGTTCTTCGGTAAAGCTGATTGCACCATACGGGTCGTCTTCAATGATCACGAAGTCGTGTTTAATCGCCAGTTTGACCAGTTTTTCACGACGTTCGGCGCTCAGCGTCGTCCCGCTCGGATTACCGAAGGTCGGCACAACGTAGACCGCTTTGATGCGAGTGGTATGCAGGAGCTGTTCCAGCTCATCGACGATCATGCCGTCGGCGTCGCTGCCGACCGATTGCACGGTGGCATTGGTCAGACTCAGAATTTGCAGGGTCGCCAGATAGGTTGGGCGCTCAACGACAAACACATCGCCCGGATTGGCGAGCGAACGGATCAGCAAATCCAGTGCCTGCTGCGAACCCGAAGTCACCAGCAGACGGTCCGCCGTGGTGTCGATTCCGCGAGATTTACACAACCCGACCAAATGATCGCGTAATTCGACAGTCCCTTCGGTTAAACCGTACTGGAACGCCTCGCCGAAGTTCTCTTCGACGACGAGTTGCGTGGCCTGGATAAGCCCTTCTTTATCGAATAATTCTCCCGACGGGATGCCGCCAGCCAGCGAAATAACGCCTGGCATTTTGCTGTGTTTTAACAGTTCGCGAATGGCGGAAGGTTGAAGCTGTTGGATGCGGTCTGCGAGGTGATTGCTCTTGCTCATTTTATTTTCTCTCGTTTTTATTCACCTAAAATATACATAGCACCCAAACGAATAAGCAATGCCTTTAGCGGCCAAACGCAAAAAACCACGCCAGGCGTGGTTTTTATGCACAACTGACTCAGTTCAGTGCAATACGCACCACACTATCCGGGCCTTTGGTGGTGTTGTCTTCATTAAATTCCTGCTTGACCGTGACATAAAGTGACTGCCCATCCGGCGAGATCAACAGACTATTGGGATGGCTGTCAAAAGACCAACTGTGCTTCAGCGCATAACTGGTGGCATCAATCTGCAGTACTTTTTTCGATTCACGCTGACTGATATAAATTTCGTTGCGTTTATCGTTAAATTTAATCCCTAACGCGTCACCTTCAATGCGTTTAAGCACCTTGTCTGTACGTTCATCAATCACCAGAGTCACTTTGGCTTTTGAATCGTCAGTCACGAACAGTCGACCATTTTTGGCATCTTCCGCCATGTTCAGAAATAAATACGTTTTCCCGTCACCTGGCGTCCAGCGCTGTTCAATTTTGTATGTTTCTGGATTGATCTTGAGAATTTCACCGCCCCCATTGGCTGCATAGATGCGTTGAGTGACTGGGGAATAAATGATGCCAGTAACCCATTTGCCGGCATTTTCAATCCGATGTTTTAGCGTCATGGTGTTTGCGTCGACGACCGAAATAAAGCCAGGGTCCGCGACGCCACCGATAAACAGCATGCCGTTGTGCCAGAAGATTTCTCGCGCCCCCACCGGGTCGCCGTCTTTGTCTTTGCCTTCAAACATCAGGCGTTGCAGCACTTTTCCGCTTGCGGCATCCACTTTCGATACTCCGCCATCCAGCGTGTTGGTGGTGTAAAACACCTTCCCGTTCGGATCCATCGTCATGCCGAAGTTTTTGTAATCGGTAAAGGTTTCACCGGTTTTTTTCAGCGTAGCCGGGTCAAGACGATAGAGCGCCCCGCCGTTGACATCTTTAAAACCCTGCGCACTGGCGACGTAAAGTGCCTTTGCTTCTGGCAAATACACCATTTCATACAGTCCATCACCTACCACCTGTTCTGACACGCCGTTCACCGCGGTCTGCGCCTGAACATTCACGATCGACAGGCTGAAAGCTGCGGTCATCGCGAGGGCTATCGTTGTTTTGTACTGCGCGAAGGGAAATAGCATCTGAAACTCCGTAAAGGAAAGAACCCTGCCCAAAATGGGAAAATCGGTGTGGCTTTATTTTAATGAGAATCATAAGCATTTGCGTTATTTCTGTAAACCCGTTGAATGTCAGGGTTATCAGGCACTTCTGGATTCACAAATTGTTACACATGGAGTGAAACTCTTGCGCGACGACGCAAAAGCAAATAATTATTATTACCATTCTTATTAAGTCGTTCTCCGCTTTCGCGTACCAGGCCATGAGAAAGCCTGGATATCCACAGAAACAACAGCGCTTCACATAACAATAATTCTGACAGGAATCTTTATGCTTTTTATCTGCAAGGAAGCCAGCGGCGGTCCACGCTCGTCTGGCAAAAAGTTAATAACCGTTTCATTGCTGGCATCGGCTATCCATGCCCTGCTCTTTTCACCACAGGCGCTTTCTGCCGATTCGGAGAACGAGCAAACGATGGTCGTGGAAGGCAGCAGCGGTTCGGATAGCGAAGAAACGCATGATTACACCGTGAAAACCACGCATGCAGGCACCAAAATGCAGCTTGCGCCGCGCGATTTACCGCAGTCTTTTAGTGTGATCACTGAACAGCGTATGAAGGATCAGGACCTGGAGAATGTCGGTGATGTGCTGACTAACACCACCGGTATTTCAGCGCAGGTGGTAGACAGCGAGCGCTCGACCTACTTCTCACGCGGATTTGAAATCAGTAATTACACCTATGACGATATCCCCACCTCCGTTAGCGACGTGTGGAACTACGGCGATGCGGCATCCGATACGGCGATTTACGACAGAATTGAAGTGGTTCGTGGGGCCACAGGCTTGATGACGGGCGCCGGAAGCCCGGCGGCGTCGGTGAATATGGTACGCAAACATGCCGACAGCAAAACGTTTACCGGTAATTTAAGTGCCAGCTACGGTAGCTGGAACGATCAGCGCTACGTGGCCGATCTCTCTGCCCCACTCAATCAAGATGGCTCCGTACGCGCCCGCGTGATTGCCGGTTATCAGGATCAGGACGGCTGGCTCGACAGATATCATAAGACCAAAAAATTCTTGTACGGCGTTATTGATGCCGACGTTACCGACAATACCCTGCTCTCACTGGGTTATGACTATCAGGAAAGTCATACCGATAACCCAACCTGGGGAGGTCTGCCCACGTGGTACAGCAATGGCAAGCGTACCGATTACGATCGCAGCCTGAACAGCGCCGCCGACTGGACGCGATATAACCTGAATTCACGTAAAGTCTTTGCCAACCTGACCCACACCTTCGACAACGGCTGGATCTTCCGCGTTAACGGTACGCATGCGGAGCAAACGTTTAACGATAAGCTGCTATATGTGATGGGCAATCCGGACCCCATCACTGGCGAAGGGACCACCGGTTTTGGCAGTAAAGACCGCGGCGAACGTCATCTGGACTCCATTGACACCTATGCCAGCGGCCCGTTTGAACTGCTGGGCCGCCAGCATCAGCTGGTGGCCGGTGTGAGTTACAGCCGCCAACATAACTCGACTTTTAGCGCAGATGGCCCTTTGGATAGCGACCAAATGGGAATTTTCGACAATGGCTGGACCGGAAATGTGGTCGATCCTCAATGGGGTGACTGGTATCAGAACGCCGATGACATCGTGAGGCAGAAATCGGCTTACACCGCCACCCGCCTGTCTCTGGCCGATCCGCTATCGCTGATCCTGGGTGCGCGTTACACGCAATGGAGTACCCTCGGCAGTAGCGGTGACATGAGCAAAAACAACGTTACACCTTACGGCGGCCTGGTGTATGACATCGACGACACTTGGTCGGCGTACGCCAGTTACACCTCAATCTTCCAGCCGCAAACCAAACGCGATGCAAGCGGCCAGTATCTTTCACCCATCACCGGGAAAAACTACGAAACGGGGATCAAATCAGATTGGTTCAACGGCAGTCTGACCGCGACTTTCGCGATTTTCCGCATCGAACAAGAAAACGTTGGACAGGAAGTCGAAGGCGAATTTGTGAATGGCAGCAGTGAGCAGGCCTACCGTCCGGCGAAAGGTGCCGTCAGTAAAGGCGCGGAATTTGAATTAAACGGCGCCCTGACGGATAACTTGCAGATGACGTTCGGCGCGACGCGATACGTCGCGCGGGATTCTGAAGGCCGATTTAACAGCAATATGCCGCAGACCACTTTCAAGCTGTTCACCCGTTATCAGGTGCCCACGCTTGCAGACCTGACCGTCGGCGGCGGGCTGACATGGCAGAATAAAACCTTCCAGGATGCTGTCGGGCCAGACGGCGAAACGCAGCGTGTTTATCAGGGAAGCTTCCCGCTGGCGAGCTTGTTTGCCCGATATCAGGTCAGCAAGCAGGTCGCCGTTCAGGCTAATGTTAACAACCTCTTCGACCGCAGCTATTACAGCTGGCTTGGCGACTCGGCGGTGTACGGCGAACCGCGGAATGTCTCAGTCAGCGTAGGATATACTTTCTGATGTTCCCGCCCCGGCGATCGCCGGGGCTTCTTTTTACTGTGCAGTCTTAAGGTTCAGCCCTACTCCTTTCCATCAGTGTCGTTGACAAGCCTGATGCGATCGCTCAAACTTAAAATGTACTGAGTACAAACTAATGCTTAGTACATACTTTTCACGTCCTAGAGAAGCACTATGAATAAATCCCTGATTGTTATCTTCACAACAATCTGTCTCGATGCCGTGGGCATTGGCCTGATCTTCCCTATTCTTCCGCGACTGCTGGAAGACGTGGCGCATACCACTCACATCGCACCGTACATTGGCATCATGACGGCGCTGTATGCCGCGATGCAATTTGTTTTCGCCCCGATGCTGGGCGCGTTGAGCGATAACATTGGCTGTCGGCCAGTGCTGCTCATTTCCCTTGCCGGGGCGGCTATCAACTATGTTGTGATGGCGTTCGCGCCTCATCTTTGGATGCTGTTTGTCGGCCGGGCAATTGCCGGGCTGACCAGCGCCAACATTTCCGTCGCCACCGCTTACATTACCGACATTTCAAAACCAGAGCAGCGCGCGCACCGTTTTGGCCTGTTCAACGCCATGTTTGGCATCGGTTTTATTATCGGCCCGGTGTTAGGCGGCGTATTGGGCGATACCTGGGTCCGCCTGCCATTTCTGGTGGCAGCAGTGTTGAATACCTGTAACCTGCTGATGGCGTTGTTTTTACTGCCTGAATCGCGGGTGCCAGCGCATCGTGCGCTAAAACTCTCCGCGCTTAATCCACTCAAACCGCTGCGTTGGGTGTTCTCAATGAAAAAACTGATGCCGCTGGTACTGGTTTTCTTCATCCTTAGCGCCACCGGCGAAGTGTACGGCACCTGCTGGGCACTGTGGGGCTCGGACACATTCGCCTGGAACGGCATGTGGATTGGTCTGTCCCTCGGCGCGTTTGGCGTGTGTCAGACGTTGGTGCAGGCGTTTTTACCCGGCCCGGCAACCCGTCTTTTTGGTGAACGGGGAGCGGTTCTGGTGGGCGTCGCCTGTTCCTGCTGCGCGCTGGTGATCCTGGCCTTTACCCGCGAAGGCTGGGTAGTGTTCGCGATAATGCCGCTCTTCGCGCTGGGCGGAATCGGTATGCCAGCGTTACAGGCGTTAGCCACTCGACAGGTCGATGCGGATCGTCAGGGCCAGTTCCAGGGCGTGCTGGGATCGGCCATTAGTCTGGCGTCGATCATCGCCCCGCTCGGCTTTTCGTCATTCTATTTTGTGGTACAGCAAAGCTGGCCAGGCGCCATCTGGCTGTCGGTGGTGGTGGTGTACGCGATTGCGGTGCCATTGATTATTCTGGGCACGCGTAAATCCGTTGCCGCTGAATCCACTGACGCTGCGTAATTAAAGGAGAAACCATGTCTGAAGTGATCGACCGTCGTTCCAGAAAGCGTCTGGAAACGCGCCGTAATATCTCTTACGCCGCGACCGGGCTGTTCGCCGAAAAAGGGTTTGATAACGTCACCATTGATGAAATTGCCTCGGCGGCAGACGTCGGAAGAATGACGGTGTTTAACCACTTTCCGCGCAAAGAGGATATGTTTTTCGATCGCGACGCTGAGATTCGCCAAACCGTGGCCGACGCGCTGCGTCAGCGTAACAACGCGGAATCGCCGATTGAATCTTTACGCCTGCTGGCACACAGACTGATTGCTGAAGAGCGCCCTTTCTTGCAGTTTTCTGACGCCAGCCAAGGGTTTATTGCGATCGTTAAAGGCAGTGAAACGCTTAAAGCGCGGGCCAGAGCGATTCGCGATGAAGTCGCAAACGGCGTGGCCGCAGACCTTGCGCACTCTGCGGGGCGTGAAGACGTGGATGCGGATGCCCGACTTGCAGCGTCGCTACAATTGGCGTGCTGGAGCACGGCGCTCATCAGCGCCCATGAGGCGTTCGCGCAATCGCTCGACGCCTCCCAGGCCGCCGCCACGTTCCTGAAACTTGTTGATAAAGGTGCCGCCGGGCTCAAAGCGGCATTAGCTGGAACACCCTACGCATGATTAGCGTTCTGAACCTGCCGAGGCGCGTTTATCAAAGCGCTCGGGCAGGTTCGCCAGCGTGATATCCGCGAATTTCGCCAACCGCTTTTATTCCGCTTCGAACAGCACGATCTATCGCTGATGTTTCCGAAGGGAGAATATGATCGGGTTACCGCCTCGTTTTTAGAAACCCCCGTCGACTTTGGCCGTCAGACGGTTTTGCAAAAGGCTACAGCCCTTGTCGTGTAAGGCGGCGTGATGCTGATCACCTCTCACGGTTCGGCGGCGTCATGGTCCAATCATCGACCGTCACCCTTCCCCACGCCTGATAAAGCGCGGGCTGAACGGCTACTGGACGATGATGCGTGGCAGTCTGTTTTTGTCGGAAATATTGAACAGCTGGCGACGGAACCCAATGGCGAAACCGGGGAGGTTCGGGATACTGTGCTGGTTCTGAAGCGGTTTTGAACACCCACACCACTCAGAAACAAAGTCAACACAGTTGATTATCATTATATTTACTTTTAGAGGCGCGTCATACTTCTGGCAAATAGATCATTTCGCTTATTATGCACTTAAAGTGAATGAATTTAGGCTCAAAAAGGCGCCATGATGCCGTTTCCATTTGGATAGTTATTCAAATCTACTGTTAAAAATTACTTCCACTACCTCTCATTTCTTTACTTCGTCTGATGCTAAATTTTAAGAAAGTGTTAAATTTATACTCACATAGTCAGTAACGCTATGGTCCACGGCTAATTAAGAACATATTACTTACAATACTTAAGGTTCATCATGGATAAGTTATCTTACGCTTCAGATAGCAACACATCTGCCTGGAATACCTACCTGCAACAAATCGAGCGCGTAGCGCCCTACCTGGGCGAGTTGACCCGTTGGGTGGATACCCTTCGTCATCCGAAACGTGCGCTGATTGTGGATATTCCAGTTCAGATGGACGATGGCACCATCCGTCATTTCGAAGGTTATCGGGTGCAGCACAATCTCTCCCGCGGGCCGGGCAAAGGCGGTGTGCGCTACCACCCGGATGTGGATCTGAACGAAGTGATGGCGTTGTCTGCCTGGATGACCATCAAATGTGCGGCACTGAATCTGCCCTACGGCGGCGCAAAAGGCGGTATTCGCGTTGACCCGTTTGCCCTGTCTGAAGGCGAACTTGAGCGTCTGACCCGTCGCTATACCAGCGAAATTGGCATCATCATCGGTCCACAAAAAGACATTCCTGCGCCTGACGTCGGCACCAACGGCAAAGTGATGGCGTGGATGATGGACACCTACTCCATGAATCACGGCACCACCATCACCGGCGTCGTCACTGGCAAACCGATTCACCTTGGCGGTTCTCTCGGTCGTGAAAAAGCGACCGGCCGTGGCGTGTGGATCAGTGGTCGAGAAGTCGCGCGCCGGGCAAACATTCCGGTGGAAGGCGCTCGCGTCGCGGTGCAAGGTTTCGGTAACGTCGGCAGCGAAGCGGCTCGCCTGTTTGCCGCATCCGGTGCACGCGTGGTGGCGATTCAGGACCACACCGCGACGCTGTTTAACGCGATGGGCATCGACATGAACGCCCTGACCACCTGGCAGATTGAACACAAACAGATCGCCGGTTTCCCGGGGGCGGAAACCATCGCCAGCGAAGCTTTCTGGGACGTTGAGATGGACATTCTGATCCCGGCCGCGCTGGAAGGTCAGATTACCCGTCACCGCGCGGAAACGCTGAAATGTAAACTGATCCTCGAAGGTGCAAACGGTCCGACCTATCCGGATGCCGACGATATGCTTGCCAGCCGTGGCATTATTGTGGTGCCGGACGTTATTTGTAACGCCGGTGGTGTCACCGTCAGCTATTTCGAATGGGTTCAGGACATGGCGAGTTTCTTCTGGAGCGAAGAAGAAATTAATGCGCGCATGGATAAAATCATGACCGACGCGATGGTTCACGTCTGGGAAAAAGCAGCGGAAAAAACCTGCTCCCTGCGAACCGCCGCGTACATCGTTGCCTGCGAACGCATTCTACTGGCGCGTAAAGATCGTGGTATCTATCCAGGCTAAGGCCTGAAAAACGGTGAGTCGTCCGTCGACTCACCGTCGTTTCCTCTTCTGTCATCAGCGATATTTTTCACAACACTGCGCTTTTCCCATCCCTCCGACAGCACGTTTGTTAACGAAAAATGACGCGCGTTTTCAGTCAAATCACGCCGCCTGCGCTATGCTGTAAGCCGTTGAAACCGCGCTAAGGAGTCAGAAATGACCGACTGGAACCCGTCGTTGTATTTGCAGTTTGCGTCAGAACGTACCCGCCCGGCGGCAGAACTGCTCGCCCGTATTGCCAAACCGTCAGCCAGGCACATTGCCGATTTGGGCTGTGGCCCCGGAAATAGCACCGAGCTGCTGCGCGGTGCGTGGCCCGATGCTGTGATTACCGGCGTGGATAATTCCCCGGCGATGCTGGAAAAAGCGCAAAAAGCGCTGCCAGATTGTCAGTTTGTGAATGCGGATATTGGCGCGTGGCAGCCCGAACAGCCGCTCGACGTGCTGTATGCCAACGCGTCGCTGCAATGGGTGTCCGGACATTCAACACTGTTTCCGCATCTGGCCTCGCTGCTGGCAACAGATGGCGTGTTAGCGGTGCAAATGCCGGACAACTGGCAAGAGCCGTCACATGCCGCGATGCGTCAGGCCGCCGCCGAGCTTGGGCACCCAGTGCACGGGCGCATTCCGCTGGAAAGCGTGCAGCGTTATTACGATTTATTGAGTGGGAGCCGTTGTGAAGTGGATGTCTGGCGAACGACCTATTTCCATCCGATGGCCTCGCATCAGGCAATCGTGGAATGGCTGAGCGCGACCGGCTTACGTCCTTTTTTACAGGATCTGGATAGCGTCAGTCAGAAGGCGTTTTTGAGTCGTTATCTGCAATTACTGGAAGAGCATTACCCTCGCCAGCAAAACGGTCAAATCTTGCTGGCGTTCCCACGGTTGTTTATTGTTGCGCGCCGTATTACCAGCTGAAGTCGCGGACTAAAGAGAGATCCCATGCCGTCGCGAACAGGGAAACAAAAATAATAATGTTCAAGGCGGTCTCAATTTTCTTTTCCATGATGATTCTCCTGTTGGCTCAATGGCCATGTTACTGGGAAAATCTTAATGATTTCTTACCCTGCACGGTTACAGATTCATCCGATAAAGCACAAAGTCTTCTACCTCGGTGAACTCGTCATACAGTTTACGCGCCGGGTTGTTTTTTCGAGTGTGCCAGTACAGACGCGACCAGCCCTGCGCTTTGCCTTCATCGACTAAGGCCTGAATCAGACTGCGCGCGATACCCTGCCCGCGCATTTCCGGGGCGACAAAGAGATCTTCCAGATAACAGAGATGGGATAACTCCCAGGTACCCTCATGCAGCACGCTGTGCGCAAAACCGACCACCTGACCATTAACTTCCGCGACGCGCCCGAAAATGGACGATTGCGCGTTCAGCATCCGCAACCAGGTTTTTTCGGTCACAGATTCGCGGACTTTGGATTCGTAAAACTGGTTATAGCCATTCCACAGGCTACGCCACTGGGCTTTGTCCTGGGGTTGAATGTCACGAATCAAAACGTCCATTGCGGATTTCCTTAGGTGAGTTGATAGCACTTATCGGGAAGCATTTTTGCTGGAACGTCTTTTTCATCATTCATTTGCAGCAGATCGATCTCGATCGCGTTAGTGATGGCGTCCAGCGGCAGGTCATTATTTTCCACCCCGAACGGTTCTTCAAGCTCTTCCGCCAATACATCCAGGGAAATGAAGGTATACGAAATCAGCATCGAGATGAACGGTGTCATGTAGTGCAGGTCACTCACCAGGGCAAAGGGCAGCATGATGCAGAACATGTAGACCGTTCGATGCAGGATCAGCGAATAAGCGAACGGAACCGGTGTGCCCGCAATGCGCTCGCAGCCTGCCAGCACGCCCGACATATCGTTGAGCCGATTGTTGAGGCTGTGGAACAGAATGTCCGACAGCGCGCCCTGCTGACGGCGTTCCGCCAGCCAGTTGCCCATCAGCAGCAAAATACGGTTCGCAGGAGACTGCACCGCTAAAACCTGCGCGAGCTGTTCTGCCGTCAGGTATTTCTCCAGCGTTTTTTGCTGTGGCACACGACGCAGCTGCATCCGCAGTGAGTGCGCAAACGCAATTTGCAGACGCACAAATACCGCCACATCCGTTTCCGGCGGCAGCGTGTTTTTCACTTCCCGCAGAAGCGAACGAGAGGCAATCATCAACTGACCCCAAAGCTGGCGCGCTTCGACGTAGCGTGAGTAACAGGCGTTATTACGAAAACCGAGGAATATAGCGATGGCGACGCCGAGAATGCTGAACGGTGCGACGGTGAGCTTCACGCCGAGCGAGGTGTACCAGGGCAGCATAATGATAACCGCCACCGATAACAGAAAATTGAGCAACAGTCGGGAGAAAATCTTGGGTAACACCGCGCCGTGCCACACAAAAATACGGGGCAGCCAGTGTTCAGTGGGTCTGAGGATCATGAGTCACTATCAGTAAGAAAGGATGTCTGCATTATTTAACGTGATCCAAATCACTCTTTCAAGTTTATTGCGATGATTTGCTACAAACCAATAACAATCATTGGTTTTACTTCCCACGCCATTCGGCTCATACTGTGAGCCAATTACGATATTATTCGGCTCAGAGGTCATCATGTCACAGTGGATCTGGCAACACCCGGAATGGCCCGCGTTTCACTGGCGGGACGAAACCGTTTTGCCGCTGCTGCGTCAGCTGCAGCGTAAATCCGGCGTGCTGATTGGCCGAAGTGAAATGCAGGACGAAGACCGACAAACACTGGATGCGCTGCTGTCGAACGTACTCGCGTCTTCCGCGATTGAAGATGAACGGCTCAATGCCCAATCGGTGCGCTCTTCCCTCGCCCGCAGACTTGGCGTCGATGAGGATACTCCGTTTCCGGTGTCCGAACGCTCTGAGGGCGTGGCGTCGATCATGCTTGATGCCATCGATAATCGCCATGAGCCGTTATCGATGGCCCGTTTGAATCAGTGGCATCACTGGCTTTTTCCACATGATCCGTGGTCAATGCACGCCGTGCACGCGGGGGAACTGCGCGGCGGTGAACCGATGCAGGTGGTGTCTGGCCGAATGGATAAACCGGTGGTGCATTTCGAAGCGCCGCCGCGTGATGGGCTTGACGCTCGTCTGGATGCCTTCATTGTCTGGTTCAATCAGAGCAAAGACGACCCGCTCTCGGACCCGATTCTGCGAGCGGCCGTGACGCATTTGTGGTTTGTTACGCTGCATCCATACGATGACGGCAACGGGCGATTAACGCGTGCACTGACCGATCTGGCGCTGGCCCAGGCGGATAACCAGAGCATCAGACTGTATGCGATGTCGGTGTCGATTCTCGAACGCCGACATCAGTACTATCGCATCCTTGAACAGACGCAAAAAGGCGGCCTGGATGTGACCGAGTGGATGTTGTGGTTTTTGCAAACGCTCGATGCGACGATGGATACCGCGCTGGCCAGAATCGACAGTACACTGGCAAAAAGTCGCTACTGGAAACACAACGATGCGGTACGCCAGACGCTGACGGTGGAACAGCTGAAAGTGATTAACCGCCTGCTCGACGGTGGTGAATCAGGCTTTGCGGACGGGATCAGCGCCAGCCAGTATCAAAAAGTCGCTAAAGTCAGTAAAGCCACCGCCACGCGTCATCTGGCGTATTTGCTTGAACAAGGTTTGCTGGAAAAACTGCCCGGCGGCGGACGTAATACTCGCTATCAAATCACCCCACCTTCGTGAGCCGATAATGTGGACTAATTCGGCTCGCACCCTGAGCCGAATATTCACGCCATTTGGCTCATTTATCCCCTAATAGACAAAAAGCGCAGAGATGTTAAAGGGGATATTATGAAAGGCACAAAGATGTATGTTGTAACTAATAAGTGTTCTACATAACCCGGCACGTCGGCCGGGTTGGACTTCAGCTCATCAGCAAAGCGGTTTAACGGCTTCACGCATCCCTTTCGTCAGAATGGCATCGAGGTCGTGCGCCACCTGCGTGACCAGACCTTTCACTTCCGTCAGGTCCTGCTCCCAGTGATCTTTCACCGACAGCACTGACTCAACCAGCGACGTGGTACTGATTTGCTTATCGTGATGTAGCGACCAAAGTTGCTGGTAGCGCTCAATCCAGTGCGCATCGTCCTGCACCGGATAGCGTTCTCCGTGACGTTCTGCGCGATAAAACGCCATCAGCGCCGCCAGGGCAAACGTCAGTCGTTGCGGTAATTTACCGGTCGCAACCTGCCCCGCCAGCAGCTGAGGCAGAATACGGGTACGGAATTTGGTCATCCCGTTCAGCGAAATCGACAGCAGCTGATGCTTGATGTACGGGTTACGGAACCGCCCGGTCACCGCACTGGCGAATGATACGAGTTCATCGCGCGGCAAATCGAGGACCGGGATGATTTCCTGATGAATCGCTTTCTCAACGAACGCACAAATTTCAGCATCGTTCATCGATTCGCCCACGGTATCCAGCCCGGCTTGATACGCTACCGGCACCAGGGCGGTGTGTGCCCCGTTCAGGATCGCCACTTTACGTTCTTTATATGGCTTGATGTCGTCGACAATCAGTACGTTGAGTGCAAGTTTGTCGAGGCGCAGCTCGCTGGCCAACGTTTTTGGTCCCTGAATCACGAACAGGTAGAAGTGCTCTGCGGTATCGAGGAAACCGTCTTTATAACCGAGTTCGGCTTCAAGATTCGCGGATTCATCGCGCGGATAGCCGGTCACGATACGGTCAACCAGCGTGGAGCAGAAGGCATTCGCGGTGTTCAGCCAGGCCACAAACTCTGCCGGTAACGCCCATTCCTGAGCATAGCGCAGCACCAGTTCACGCAGGGCATCACCATTATAATCAATCAGTTCGCACGGAATGATGACCCAACCTTTATCCGCCGCGCCATTGAAGTGGCTATAGCGTTCGAACAGCAAGCGGGTCAGTTTCGCCGGATAGCTCACCGCGGGCGCGTCTTCGAATTTATCGCCTGCGTGGTAGCTGATGCCCGCTTCAGTCGTATTGGAAAACACAAAGCGCATGTCCGGATTGTGCGCCAGCTTCAAGTATTCCTGATAATCGGCGTAAGCGCTGATTTCACGGTTAACGGAACGAATCAACCGCGCGTCGCTGACGGCTTCGCCCTGCTCATTCAGGCCGCGAATAATGGTGGTGTAGAGGCCGTCCTGGGTGCTGAGCGACGGTGGAAAATCGCTTTCAATTGGGCGCACAATCACCACACCCGAATTAAGATCAGTGTGTTCGTTCAGGAGATCAATTTGCCAGTCGACAAAAGCCCGAAGAAAGTTACCTTCTCCGAACTGAATGATGCGTTCAGGGTACTGAGCGCCGGGAAAATCGCGGCGGTTTAATGTTTTCACAATGGGTTTCCCTTATTGATTGGTCATACAGCCTGCGTTATTGGTCTAATAACTTATCAGACTTTAAAACCCGGAAACCCTGTTTCGATCAAACCGGATGCTGCTTTTGAGGCGGTTTATACAAATTTGTAATACACCGACGTTGCCGTCATTTCACCGTCAGGCATCAACGCATAACGCGGGATCTCCCCCACTTTCTGCCAGCCACCCTGCTGGTAGAGCCCTTCCGCGCCGCTTCCGGTTGCGGTATCGAGGACCAGAACCGATTTCCCGTGGGCGGCCGCTTCCAACTCCAGGGCGGACATTAGCTGACGCGCGATACCCTGACGACGGCCTCGAGAGTGGACTAACAACTTTGCCACGTCCGCGCGATGCGGCTGGTTCTCAGGTAGTGCGGTGATCAGCTGTACCGTCCCGACCAGAGTGCCGTCAGCCAATTCTGCAACAAACACCACCCGCTCGTCTGCCGCCACGCTGCGGGCTATTTTTTGCCAGAACGCGCCTGCTTTATCGGAGTTAAACGGCTGCATAAAACTGACGGACGCGCCACCCTTCACGCTGTCGACCAGAATGTCGACCAGCTCAGGCAGGCGTTGCAGGATGTCGTGATGGGAAAGAGGAAAAATGCGCAGTGACGAAGTCATGTTGAGCTCCCTGTAAAATTGATATCACTATCCACTTAACAAGTTTGCAACACAACACGTCGGCTATAGGTTTTACTTATTCAGATGATGATTGCTTTCATGCGTTCGCTTCATGGCATACATGCGTTTATCTGCCGCACGCAGCCAGCCGAGCGTCAGCGGCTCTGCCCGGCGATGGGCGGAAGCGATGGCAAAATTCGCCAGATGCTCAAACCCACGGCGGTTAAATAATCCGGTCAGCGGATCGGTGGTGGCTTCGGCAATGATTTTAAATTCATCTTCCACAATCGAGGCTAAATCCTGCAGTAGCCCTAACTCTTCCGGGTTGAACTCGCGTGGCTGTATGTCGAGCAGGCAGAATGAACCGAACAGCGTGCCGTCGGGCAGACGCAGCGGGCATCCGGCGTAAAAACGGATATGCGGTTCGCCAAGCACTAACGGATTATCGTTGAAGCGGATGTCCTGACGCGCATCGGCCACAATAAGTGGCGCTTCGCTCAGAATAACGTGACCACAAAAGGAGATATCGCGTGGCAGAGTGGCGTAACGCAGACCGTTACAGGACTTAAACACCAGCGATTCCTCATGCAGAATAATTAACAGCTTAGCCTGGATTTATCCGTTGTAATGCCCTGAGCCGTTAGTGCGCGAAGATTTGGTTTTTACCGCGTCGTTTCGCCTCGTATAACGCGTCATCCGCGGCTTTAAGCCAGGCCGCAACGTCTTCCATTTCCGGGCTTGCGCAGGCAACGCCAATGCTGAGCGTCAGCGACAGTTCGCTATCGGGCAGCGTGGTGATGACCGCGGTCGCTTCCAGAATCCGATGCGCAATCAGCACCGCTTCCTGTTGCGAAGTATCCGGTAATAAAATCACGAACTCATCACCGCCCAGACGCGCGGGCGTATCGGTGCTGCGGGTGGCAACGTGCAGAATTTGCGAGACGGTTTCCAGCATTCCATCTCCCACTTTGTGGCCGTAACGATCGTTAACGTCTTTGAAATTATCGAGGTCGATAAACACCAACGCCGATTCGCCGCAGGAATTTTGCAATCGGCTGAGCTCCCAGGCGATGCGTTTTTCCAGCAGGCGGCGGTTGGCGATATCCAGCAGCGGATCTTTCATCGCGATCCGTTCCAGTTCGTGGCTTTTACGCCGCAGTTTCACCGCCAGCATATCCGTCAGCAAACACAGCGCCAGCAGATAAATGGCAATCAACGGCAGCGTCGCCAGCATTGTGCGTTGCGAGACGCCGAACTCCACTTCCATACCCATACACAGCCAGATGACGGCGAAAACGCATAGCATCATCGCCACTGCTTTGCGCATCAGCACGATGCCGCCCGCCGCCAAACGATCGGCCAAAAGAATGGTGGCGATCACCACCGATGGGAGAGGATTGAGCGCCATAATGGCTATCCAGAATCCCCCTGCGCCGGCATCAATCACCAGATTTTGATGTTCAGCCACCAGCGGTACGCGAGCACTTCGAGCGCGCAGATACGACACCACCGGCCAGACAAAGGCATTTACGGCCAGCAGGACACGTAACCACAGGGAACGGTCGAGTTCGTCGAGTACCGACAGGATGGGGAAAAAACAGAGAAAAGTGCCGAGAATGCGCATGAGAAACATACGCCGAACGAACCGTGTGCCTGGAACCTTATCATTCGTCTTTTGTTGGTAAAAACCGTTCATTAAGTGCAATTTTCCGATGCATGGCCGCAAGCATCGTATTTTTTTTAACGCGGCCCCGCAAGCTATCAATAAAGATAGTTGAATGTTTTTGCACAACAAACAGCCACAATGGTGACAGCGTCACCTTTACCTAAGACGCAAACGAATTGAAGACACCCTGTTCCGCGACTGATTTGGCGCAGGTCTTGTTTCGCCCGGCCTTTTTGGCGCGGTAAAGATACTCGTCGGCTTCCACCAGCAATTCATTGAAGGTATCAATCAGTTCGGTGCTTCCGAGCGTGCCGCTTCCGGTGCCAATACTTACCGTGACCCGCAACGTCTGCTGTCGCCACTGGAACACATTGGCTTCTACACGTTGACGAATTTTCTCGGCCAGATGGTAACCGTCTAGCGGATCACGCGTTTTGGCGGCGACAACAAACTCCTCACCGCCCATTCGCGCCACCAGCCCCTGCTCGCCAACTGCGTCATGCACCTGACGCGCAAACACCGTCAGCACATAATCACCACATTCATGACCGTAGTTATCGTTCACGCTTTTGAAGAAATCGATATCGAGCAGCATCACCGTCAGATGTTGATGGTGATGGGCTGGCTGGTTTTTGAGGGCTTCATATAACCCGGAACGCGAATAGACGCGGGTCAGAAAATCGAAATCTGCACGCAGTGATACCTGACGAACAAGATTATTGATGGCCGTCACGCTGGTAGAAACAATCACCGGACTGATAGCTAGCGACGCAATCCCCAGACGCGTGGAGAAAAGCTGCGCGGTTTGCAACGGCCCGCTGACGGCCAGATTGATAATCCCATTCGCCACCAGAATGATTTCACTGGCACCGGTGATCAGGGTCAGTGCAGAAGTCACCGGCAGCGGGTAACGGAGAGCGCACCAGATAAGCGCGGGCAGCGGAAATGCGAGACTCCCGGCCCCGCCAATAGCGATCGCTGCCAGCATGGAAAGCACCAGCGTCAGCACCGGCAGCAGCTGTTGCCAGCGGATCCGGCTAATTTCGTGAGGCAGCGTCAGGGTCATGACGCACGGTAAAATCAGCACCCCGGTAGAAAACTGTTCGCTAAACCAGTCCGCGAGCAGCGGCATAAACGATTGTCTGTCGATCCCGACCGATCCTAACGCCCCCAGCAGTGCGCAAAAAATCGCGGAAATAAGACAGTAATAGAATAACCGTAGGGTATTAATCGGCTCGGGTTCACTCCCTGCCTGACGTTTATCGCGCATCACCAACTGGGCGACCATCACAATAAATACCATATTCGAGGCGTTAATAATCAGCGACGCAAAACCCCATTGGGTGGTCATCACGTCATAAAGCAGCATTGCGCCGTAGCAGATCGCATAATAATGGAGTCGGTTAAGCCAGACGTAGCGGGCAAATATCGCCGCCATGACCGCATTCAGTGGCCAGAAGAGTGAAAGTTCCTGCACAAGGCGCAGCATGGCACCCATCGCATAAAAAAGCGTGGTAATAACAACCAGGGAAAATACATTACGCAGGACGTGCGCTTCACTGAATACAGTCAATCGGGGGACAGAAATCGAACGCATTAATTATCTTTCCATATAATCGCAAACAGCAATTATTTCGGGAATTGCAGGGCAATGATCGGTAATGCAGATACTATTGATCACAATCTGCGTATTAACAATTATCAGTGTTAGTTATTTGTTGTCCATTTGCTACCTGAAGCGGTGAATAGATCAATAGACCGAACGTCCCAACCGCTGAGTCAGTTTTTCCAGTACCGCCGTTCCCGCCAGCGAGTTGCCGGCAGTATCGAGCTGTGGGCTCCAGACGGCGATCGCCATTTCGTGCGGCACAATCGCGACGATCCCCCCGCCGACGCCCGATTTCGCCGGAAGCCCTACGCGCCAGGCAAACTCCCCGGCGTTCTGATACATCCCGCTGGTCGCCATTAGCGCATTCACCTGCCGCGCCTGTAACGGTGTGATGATGGTCTGATCGCGCTGCGGGGAATGCCCTTGATTCGCCAGAAACAGGAAGGTCTGTGCCAGTTCGCTACAACTCATTTTCAGCGCGCAGTAATGAAAGTAGTTTTGCAGCACCGTCGCCACATCATTATGGAAGTTGCCGAAGGACTTCATTAGCCAGGCAATGGCGGCATTACGGGCAGAATGGTCTAGCTCAGATCGCGCCACCACCGTGTCGTAGGCAATATCCTCGACGCCAGACAGCTTACGGATTATCTCCAGCATGCGCTGACGCGGCGCGCTGAGGCGACTTTGCAGCATGTCGCACACCACCAGCGCCCCGGCGTTGATAAACGGATTACGCGGAATGCCTTGCTCGATTTCCAGCTGCAGCAATGAGTTAAACGGCTGACCGGACGGATCTTTGCCCACCCGCTGCCAGATTTCCTCTTCGGCGTAGTGATTCATCGCCACCACCAGACTCAGCACTTTGGAAATCGACTGGATGGAAAAACGTTCCTGCGCATCACCGGCAAAGAAATGCTGGCCGTCAACGGTGCTGATGGCAATCCCCAGCTTTGCGCCATCCACACAGGCCAGCGCCGGAATGTAATCCGCCACTTTGCCTTTCCCTATCAGCGGTTTTACCTCTGCCAGAACAGATTCCAGCATACTGTTATCGATGACCGTTGCCACTTTTGCTCCTTGCCCACAGGCCGATTTCGGCCTGCGAGTATACCAGCGTCAGCGATTGCGCGCGGAAGGAAAATGACAGGATCCTGACAGAAAAGTGTGGTGTACCTGCCCGGCGAGCAAGGAAATCAGCTGCGATCCTTCCACACGGTTTGTACGTTACAGAACTCATGCAGACCGAAATGCGACAGCTCGCGACCAAAGCCGCTTTTCTTCACGCCGCCAAATGCCACGCGTGCATCGGAGGCACTGTAGCCGTTGATAAACACCCCGCCGCATTCCAGTTCATCGGCAAAGCGCTGAGCCTGTTTTTCGTCTGCGGTATAGACCGTAGCAGACAGACCGAAATCGCTGTCATTTGCCAGCGCCAGCGCATGATCGGCATCACGAGCAACGGTGATCGCCGCCACCGGGCCAAACATCTCCTGACGGAACGCGGTCATACTCGGCGTGACGTTGCCCAGCACTGTGGCGGCGTAGTAGTTACCTTTGCCGGACATCTTCTCGCCGCCGAGCAGCAGCGTGGCGCCCTCCTCCAGCGTTGCCGTCACCTGGTCGTGCAGCTCGTCGCGCAGGTCGTAACGCGCCATCGGCCCAAGGTAATTTTGCTCATCCTGCGGATTCCCCATTTTCAGCCGGGACGCCGCGGCGACAAACTTCTCGGTAAAGGCATCGGCGATACCCGCTTCCACGATAAAGCGTTTCGCCGCCGCACAGACCTGCCCGGTATTCTGGTAGCGACCAATCACCGCCGCCTTTACCGCTTCATCAATATCCGCGTCGTTGAGCACGATAAACGGATCGGAACCGCCCAGCTCCAGCACGCATTTTTTCAGCGCCGCCCCGGCCTGAGCGCCAATCGCCTTCCCGGCGCGCATACTGCCGGTTAACGTTACCGCCGCAATACGCGGGTCGTTAATCATTTGCGATACGCCGTCATTGGTGGCATTCACCCAGCCAAACACGCCCGTCGGAATACCCGCCTCAGTGAAGATATCGCCAATCAGCTTCGCGCTACCCATCACGTTTGGCGCATGTTTCAGCAAGTAGCTGTTGCCCGCCAGCAGAATCGGCACCGCGCCACGCAGAACCTGCCACAGCGGGAAGTTCCACGGCATCACCGCCATGATCGGGCCAAGCGGACGGTACTCAATCACCGCCTTATTATTTTCCACCTGCGTCGCTTCGGTAGAAAGCATCGCCGGGCCGTGTTCGGCATACCAGTCGCAGAGGTTCGCCGACTTCGTGACTTCGCCACGCGCCTGAATAATCGGCTTGCCGATTTCACGGCTGATCATCTGCGCCATCTCTTCGGCGTGTTGACGCAGCACGTTGCCAACGTTACGCAGCGCATCGGCGCGTTCAGCAACGGCGGTTTTCTTCCACTGACGATAACCGGAATCGGCCAGCGCAACCGCCTGATTGACGTCATCGGCCGTGGCCCATGCCAGTGAGGATAGCGTTTCACCCGTGGCCGGGTTGAGGGAAATGGCGTGAGTTGCAGGTGATGTCATGATTTTGTTCTCTCTGTTCGATGTGGCTGTTGATTAATACTGGACCACTCTGCTATTTATGGAAAATGAATAATATTAACCACTCCATTCACGATACGAGAACATTATGGACTTAACTCAACTTGAGATGTTCAACGCCGTCGCCCAGACCGGCAGCATTACCCAGGCCGCGCAAAAGGTGCATCGCGTGCCCTCTAACCTGACCACCCGCATTCGTCAGCTGGAGGCAGATTTGGGTGTGGAACTGTTCATTCGTGAAAACCAGCGCCTGCGTTTGTCCCCGGCCGGGCACAGTTTTCTGCGTTATAGCCAGCAGATCCTGGCCCTGGTCGACGAAGCCCGAATGGTGGTGGCTGGCGATGAACCTCAGGGTTTGTTCTCGTTAGGGTCGCTGGAAAGTACCGCGGCGGTGCGTATTCCCCCTACGCTGGCGCTGTATAACCAGCGCTATCCGAAAATTCAGTTCGATTTAGCGACCGGTCCATCGGGCACGATGATTGACGGCGTGACCGAAGGCCGGCTCAGCGCGGCGTTCGTCGACGGGCCAGTGATGCATCCGAATCTGGAAGGCGTGCCGGTGTATCAGGAAGAGATGATGATTGTTACGCCAAAGGGACATGCCCCGGTCAAGCGTGCTAGCGATGTGAACGGCACCAGCATTTATGCGTTTCGCGCCAACTGTTCATACCGCCGTCATTTCGAAAGCTGGTTTCATGCCGATCGCGCCACGCCGGGGCGTATTCACGAAATGGAGTCCTATCACGGAATGCTGGCCTGTGTGATTGCGGGCGCGGGTCTGGCGATGATCCCACGCAGTATGCTCGAAAGCATGCCCGGACATCATCAGGTAGATGCCTGGCCGCTGGCCGAAAAATGGCGTTGGCTGACGACCTGGCTGGTGTGGCGTCGGGGGGCGATGACTCGCCAGCTGGAAGCGTTTATCACATTGCTTGACGAAGGTCCGCAACCAGCAGTTTCTCCATAAAAATACTCAGCGGGTCAGGCAGATAAGGGGCAAATGCCTCGCGCTGGAGATACCCGCTGCGCGCATAGAGCTTCACCGCCGCATGTTGATGAATCCCGGTCTCAAGGCGCAGCGTGTCGCAACCGCGCTGCAACGTTTCAGTTTCCAGCGCGGTTAACAGCGATTCTCCCAGCCGCTGCCCACGGTGCGTTGGGTCGATATATACCCGTTTCATTTCGCCGCTGCCGTCACCGTTCAACACCACCGCGCCGCAGCCAACGGGTTGTTGCTGAGCATCACGAATAATCAGCATCAGCCGCTGTGATTCCGGTAGCTGTGTTAAATCGAGCAGATGATTACTTTCCGCCGGATACAGCGTCTGCTGATAGCGATCGAGGGCGTCAATCAGCGCCACGATATCGGGATGGTCAGGGGAACATGGCGTAATGGTATACATATCAATCTCCTCGCGCGTTTTCCCCTGACTGTAAACCGAAACGGACGCCCCAGTTCATAGCATTAACTTATGTCGCCAGACAGGCTTAACGCAGCAGGATTTTCCCCTGCATCCACGTCACCGCCGTGCCGCTCATCAACACGCGATTCCCCTGCAATTCACAGCGCACATCGCCGCCACGCGCAGAAACCTGGCGGGCCAGCATCTGCGTTTTACCGAGCTTTTCACTCCAGTAGGGAATCAGCATGGTGTGCGCCGAACCGGTGACCGGATCTTCCCATACGGCTTCTCCTGGAGAGAAAAAGCGGCTGACAAAATCGTAATCACCCGTACCCCGCGCGGTGATTGTGACCTTATGTTCTACAGGCGTCATTGCCGAAATATTCGCAGTGACAGCTTCAACCTGCTCACGACTGGACAGTTCTATCAACCACGCACGCCCTTTACGCGCAGCAACGTAATCCGTAATGCCCAGCGCAGCCAGCATTTCATCCGGTGGTGTTTGCTCTTCGGTTTGCCCGGCGGGGAAATCCAGCGTCAGCCATTCGCCTTCGCGGCTGACCGTTAACCGACCGGACGCCGTATCAAAGTGAATACGCGCATCCGGGTAATCCATATGATTGAAAATCACGTGCGCAGTGGCGAGCGTGGCGTGTCCGCAGAGATTGACCTCATTGCGGGTCGTAAACCACCGCAGTTCAAAGCCGCCTTTCGCCGGAATAAAGAAGGCCGTTTCCGACTGATTATGCTGTTTCGCGACTTGCTGCAATTGCTCATCAGGCAGCCAGGAATCCAGAGCGCACACCGCCGCCGGATTCCCGCCAAAATTATTCCGGCTGAACGCGTCAACCAACCAGACAGGAAGGGTTTTCATCATAACGCTCCTTGGTGCAGATAAATGCTGCCGATGATGTAGGTCGTGGCCTGGCCGCCGATCAGCACCCGCTCGCCCTGCCATTCACAGCGTAATTCACCGCCACGCGCAGAAACCTGCCGCGCTTGCATCTGCGTTTTATGCAATTTGTCTCCCCAATACGGGATCAACATGCTGTGCGCTGAACCGGTAACCGGATCTTCCGCCACGGATTCCCCCGGACAGAAAAAGCGGCTAACAAAATCGACCTCATCGCCCGGCGCCGTCACGCAGACCATTTTGCCGAGCGGCAGCATGGCGTGAATGTCCGGTGTCAGCGCTTCCACCTGTTGCTGGTTTTTCAACACCACCAGGTAATCACGCGCCACGCGGACCTCTTCATAGTGATCAATACCGAGCGCGCTCAGCAGCAGTGCCGGAGGCTCCACGGCCTCCGTTTTCCATGCCGGAAAATTCAGCGTCAGCCAATCGCCGCTGCGGCTCACCGTCAGCTCACCAACAAAGCGCGTGGAAAAACGAATTTCGGTGTGAGGATAATCGAGGAATTCGAAAATCACATGAGCACTGGCAAGTGTGGCGTGCCCGCAGAGATTGATTTCGCCCTGCGTGGTGAACCAACGCAACGCAAACCCGTCATCGGTGCGCACGAAGAAGGCGGTTTCGGACTGGTTGTGTTCCTGCGCCATTTTCAACAGCGTCTCGTCGGGAAGCCATTCGATAAGCGGACATACCGCCGCCGCATTCCCGCCAAACGTGCGATCGCTGAAGGCATCAACCATATAAAACGGAATTTCCTGCATAGCCAGTATCCTTTTGTTTTTATAATCACTTAGTTACATTAATAGCGCCTTTGCCCACGAATTACGAGCCTCCTTCCAGATTCCGCCGCTGCTTTTTTCTTTCTGCCCAATTCAACGTAGAGTTGTACGTAAAGAGATAAACATAACTGGCCCTGCGCAAACTGAACCGCAGCGTGACGCTGACCATCACCGCGTCATCACCTTCTGCTATGAGATCTTAGTCACAAATCGGTTGTGTTTTGCGCAATGATGGTTTTAAGATCCACGTCTCTTCTTACCGTTATTCATCCAGAAAACTGACATGACAACAAACACGGTTTCACGCAAGGTCGCGTGGCTGCGGGTGGTCACTTTGGCCATTGCCGCTTTTATCTTTAATACGACGGAATTTGTGCCGGTTGGGCTGCTGTCTGATATCGCCCACAGTTTCTCGATGGAAACGGCGCAGGTGGGGATCATGCTGACCATCTACGCCTGGGTAGTGGCGCTGATGTCGCTGCCGTTTATGCTGCTCACCAGCCAGATGGAGCGGCGCAAACTGCTGATCGGCCTGTTTGTGGTGTTCATTGCCAGCCACGTGCTCTCTTTCCTCGCCTGGAACTTTACTGTGCTGGTCATTAGCCGCATTGGCATTGCCTTCGCCCACGCCGTGTTCTGGTCGATTACCGCTTCTCTGGCGATTCGTCTTGCCCCGGCGGGCAAACGCGCCCAGGCCCTGAGCCTGATTGCCACCGGTACCGCCCTGGCGATGGTGCTTGGTTTGCCGATTGGTCGCGTCGTCGGCCAGTATTTCGGCTGGCGCACCACCTTCTTTATCATCGGCCTTGGCGCACTCATTACGCTGGTTGCGCTGATCAAGCTGCTGCCTAAAATTCCAAGCGAACATTCCGGCTCGCTGAAAAGCCTGCCGCTGCTGTTCCGCCGTCCAGCCCTCATGAGCCTGTATCTGCTCACCGTGGTCGTGGTGACCGCCCATTACACCGCGTACAGCTACATCGAACCGTTCGTGATTAACGTGGCCGGCTTTGACGCCAACTTCGCCACCCTGTTGCTGTTAGCGCTGGGCGGAGCCGGGATCATCGGTTCGATTATCTTCGGTAAGCTCGGCAACCATCACGCCTCTACGCTTGTCAGCGGTGCCATCGCCCTGTTGAGCGCATGCCTGGCGTTGCTGGTGTTAGCGGCTGAAAATGAGATTAGCCTCGCCGTGCTGAGCATCATCTGGGGCGTGGCCATTATGATTATCGGCCTGGGAATGCAGGTGAAAGTGCTGGCGATTGCCCCGGATGCCACCGACGTGGCGATGGCGCTGTTTTCCGGTATCTTTAATCTTGGGATTGGCGCTGGCGCGCTGGTCGGAAATCAGGTCAGCCTGCATTTCTCGATGGCCAATATCGGCTACGTCGGTGCAGTTCCGGCGCTGGCGGCGCTGATCTGGTCAGTGATTATTTTCCGCCGCTGGCCGGTGACCCTCGAACAGCCGGTTCAGCAGCCCTGAACCGGCATACGCCTGATTAGATAAACTGTTCGCCCCGGCTGAAGCTCCAGTCTTCAGCCTGGTTGAACTGAATCGTCACCATCACATCCTCCGGGCTGATGCCCACGTTTTCGGCAAGCCCCTCGCTTAACGCTTGGTAAAAGCGGCGTTTCTGTTCCGTACTGCGCGGCTTTCCGGCGGTAATCAGCACCAAAATAAAATCGTCACTGCGTCCTCCGCTCAGATAGTGCTTGTCGTAAATCCGCTGACTGGCGGGGAGTCGCTCGATAATCTGAAACTTATCCCGCGTCGGGACGGCGAATTCACGCACCAGACAGTCATGCAGCGTATCCGAGATACGGGTTAACGCTGCTTCACTTAGCGTGTCACGACACACGATTCGGGTTAACGGCATTCGCTTTTCTCCCCGGCCAGGCAGCCCAGTGCGCTAACGGCGGCGGGCCATCCCGCATAGAAGGCCAGGTGAGTGAAAAGCTCCGTGATTTCTGTTTCGCTCAGCCCATTTTGCCGCGCGAACTGCAGGTGCCATGGGATTTGCTGGACGCGCCCTTGCGCAGACAGTACCGCCAGGGTAATCAGGCTGCGATCGCGCGCAGAGAGTTCGGGACGTTTCCAGATATCGTCAAACAGTATTTCCTGACTGAGCGCCGCCAGCTTAGGGGCGTATTGGGCCAGACTTTCGCGGTCGAGTGAGGGATTCATTGGGGTTCTCCAGGTTGACAGTCAGACCATCCTCACGCAATAGTTCCATCCTGAAAATCAAATTATTCGGCATTCATCATCCCAAAATTCAGGAGTGACGGCGTGAAAATCCCTACGACGTTAGATCTCGATGCGCTGCGCAGTTTTGTCACCGGCATCGATTCAGGCAGCTTTGCCAACGCCGCGCTTAAGCTCGCCCGTTCAACCTCTGCCGTTAGCGCTCAATTGAAGAAGCTTGAGTTACAGTGTCACGCCGAGTTAGTGGTAAAACAGGGTCGGCATGTGCGACTCACACCGCAGGGAGAGATGCTGATGGGCTACGCCAGACGTTTGCTGGCGCTGAACGATGAGACGCTGCGTGCGCTTCGCGGCGAACTGCTGAAAGGCGAAATTCGCATTGGGATGCAGGAAGATTTTGGTGAGTCGCTGATGCCGGGCATTCTCGGTAAATTCAGCAGATTGCACCCTGATTTACGCATCCACGCGCGCGTCGACAGAAACACGCCGCTTATCGCCGCGTTGGCAGAAAACAGTCTCGACATCGCGCTACTGTGGCAGCCACCCAATCCCCCTCAACAAGGAGAAATACTGACGCGCTGCCCGCTGGAATGGATTTACCATCAGGATGTAAACCTGGGTGCCCTGCTTGCCAACGGAAAGCCGCTGCCGCTAGTGATGTTCGACAGCCCTTGTTTGATACGCTCGAGGGCAATTGAATGCCTCGATAACGCCGGGATCCCGTGGCAAATCACCTTCGTCAGTCATAGCCTCAGCGGTGTATGGGCTGCCGTTCAGGCGGGTCTGGGGCTGACGCTAAGAACGCATTTTGGCCTGCCCGCAAATCTGTTAACGGCGGGTTCGCGGCTACCCGCTCCAGGACATCTGGGAATAACCCTGGCCCAAAACGCGTCGTCCTCTGAGGACAGTCAGGTGCAGGCGGTGTTCGCGGAACTCATAAAAGACGCGGTGGCGGGACAGAACGGATAAAAAATAAAGGGCGGCAATGTGCCGCCCTTATGCATGACGAAAGCGTTACGCGTGGTAGGTAGTGATAATTTCCAGCACGCCGTTGATGATAAACTGCACGCCCATACAGACCAGCAAAAAGCCCATCAGACGGGAAATGGCTTCGATCCCCCCTTTCCCGACCAGGCGCATAATCGCCCCAGAGCTTCGCAAGCACCCCCACAGAATAATCGCCACGCTGAGGAAAATCAGCGGCGGCGCAACCAGCACAACCCAGGCAGGAAAATTAAAACCGTGATTTACGGTTGAGGCCGAACTGATGATCATCGCGATGGTCCCCGGCCCGGCGGTGCTCGGCATCGCCAGCGGGACGAAGGCAATATTGGCGGTCGGCTCTTCTTTCAGTTCTTCCGATTTGTGTCGTGCTTCCAGAGAGTCGTGCGCCTTCTGTTGCGGGAACAGCATTTTAAAACCGATAAAAGCAACGATCAGGCCTCCGGCGATACGCAACCCGGGAATCGAAATCCCGAAAGTATTCATGACCACCTGGCCTGCATAATACGCCACCATCATGATGATAAAGACGTACACCGACGCCATCAGAGACTGATGATTACGTTCAGCGTTGTTCATATTCCCGGCCAGGCCAAGAAACAGCGCCACGGTTGTCAGGGGGTTTGCCAACGGCAGAATCACCACCAGCCCAAGGCCAATGGCTTTAAAAAGTTCCAGCATTACTCAACACTCCTGTGATTGAAGTCACTTGCCGGCTGAGTATAAGAGCATTCTCGTCGCCGTGACTATGGCTAATTGATGACGAAATCTTACCCTCACGTGACCATAACGGCAGGTTATTCTTCAGCCACTTACCGCGCAAAAAGTGTGCCGTGAAGCGTTTTAGCAATTTGTGGCATAAGCTTATCCATTCAGTTGACTTATGGTTGCCTGGGCAATAATATCCCCCGCAACTAAACTACTTGCCAGGGCAACCTTTGTGAAAAGCACCAGTGATCTGTTTAACGAAATCATCCCACTCGGTCGCTTGATCCACATGGTCAATCAGAAAAAAGATCGTCTTCTGAACGATTATCTGTCGCCTATGGATATCACTGCGTCTCAGTTTAAAACCCTGTGTTCGATTCGCTGTGAAGTGTGCATTACCCCGGTTGAACTGAAAAAAGCGTTGTCGGTCGATCTCGGGGCCTTGACCCGAATGCTCGACCGCCTGACCTGTAAAGGTTGGATTGAGCGTCTGCCAAACCCGAATGATAAGCGTGGCGTCCTGGTGCAGTTGACTCCGGACGGCGCGGCAATATGTGAGCAATGTCACCAGCTGGTGGGACAAAACCTGCATCAGGAATTAACAAAAAACTTAACGGTGGATGAGGTCGCAGCCCTTGAGCTTCTGCTCAAGAAAATCCTGCCGTAAACAGAACAAAGAGGTAAGTCG
>Ga0160433_100217_pt1 | contig 43589 bp, 36 predicted proteins | sample HID1972K_E0MG_FD_108235 | JGI IMG/M metagenome (GOLD analysis project Ga0160433, IMG submission 108235) | Enriched pill bug-associated microbial communities from UW Madison campus, WI, USA - HID1972K_E0 MG | ecosystem: Host-associated > Arthropoda: Insects > Digestive system > Unclassified ...
CATCTGGAAGCACGTGCGCGGCGGACCGGCGCAGACTACGCTGTCTCGGACGAGCGGGGGAAACTGCTGGAGACGGGTGGAGGCCTGGTGAAAGCGCTGCCGCTGCTGGGTGACAAGCCGTTCCTCTGCGCCAACAGCGACAACCTCTGGATCAACGGACCGTTCGATTCGATCAGGGAAATGGCGCGGCGCTGGGACGATGCGGCGATGGATGCGCTGCTGCTGCTCGTTCCCCATGCGCGGGCGACAGGGCATAGCGGGCTGGGCGACTTTCACATGGACGCGAATGGCAAGCTCAGCCGCCGCAAGATGGGGCGCGTGGCGCCGTTTGTTTTCACGGGGGTGCAGATTCTCTCGCCACGCTTGATTGCGGATCCTCCAGGCGAGGTCTTCTCTACCAACGTCTTCTGGGATCGCGCTATCGGGGAAGGCCGGGCCTATGGCATGACGCATGGTGGGCTCTGGTTCGATGTGGGCACGCCGCAGGCCATTCCGCTGGTCGAGGCAGCGGTAGCCAATGGCTGAGCGCCCCGCGCCGGCGCTGTACACCATCCCTGCCCATCGGGCGTTTTCGGATGCATTGGCGACGGGCCTGCTTGCCCGGTATGGCGGGGATAAAGGTGGACTGGCGCTCGCGCGCGGCATCATCCTCCTGCCGAACAATCGCGCAGTGCGGGCGGTGCGCGATGCCTTCGTCCGCGCGTCCGGCACTGGTCTGCTGCTGCCCCGGCTGGTGCCGGTGGGCGATATCGACCTCGATGAGACGCTGGGCAGCGTCCTGGCGCCGATCGGTTCGGATGCCGGGATTGCGCCTGCCATCGCGCCGGCCGAGCGGCTGATGATCCTGACGCGGCTGGTGCTTGCCCAGCATGCCAGGATGGGCGAGCGGCTGGAGATTGGCGAGGCATGGCGGCTGGCGGCGGCCCTTGTCCGCGCGCTCGACCAGCTTATCGTTGAGCGCAAGGGGCCGGTCGATCTCACGGCCCTCCGCCCGGATGATCTCTCCGATCACTGGCAATCCGCCTTTAGCGCATTCGAGCAATTGCTGGAGGCTTGGCGCGGCGAACTGGCTACACGCGGCCTCATCGACATGGCGGAACGGCGCAATCGGCTGTTCGATCATATCGCCGCGCGCTGGCGCGAGAACCCGCCGGATCGTTTCGTGGCGGCGGCAGGTATCGTCACCAATGCGCCGGCGGTGGCGGGACTGCTCAAGACGGTGGCGAATTTGCCGCAGGGCATGGTCGTGCTGCCCGATCTCGACCAGAACCTGACCGATGAGCAATGGGATGCCATCGGTCCAGTCATATCGCCTGAACCAGGGCGCGATCTGCCTCCGCCCGCCAATGAATCCCATCCGCAGTTCGCGCTCAAGCTGCTGCTGGAACGGATGGACGCGCACCGCGCGGAAGTCGCGCTTTGGCGCTGGGGCAGCGAGCATGATGCGCGGGCGACGCGGGGGCGGGCGATCAGCAACGCCATGCTGCCAGCTTTGCTCACCGGCGGCTGGCCGGACGTACCTCTCGCGCAGCGCTCGCTCAAGGATGTGCGGGCAATCGAAGCTGCCAATCCGGCGGAAGAAGCGCAAGCCATCGCTATCGCCCTGCGCGAGGCAATCGAGACGCCGGGGCGCACGGCCGCATTGGTGACGCCGGACCGTGACCTCGCCACGCGCGTCTCCGCCCATTTACGCCGCTGGGGTGTCGAGGCGGACGACAGCGCCGGGCGTCCGCTCGCGCAATTGCCGCCGGGCACCCTGCTGCTGGCGCTGGTGCAGGCGGGCGCAGAGCAATTCGCGCCCGTGCCGCTGCTGGCATTGCTCAAGCATCCGCTGGTGAAGGCAGGCGAGGAGCGGTTGGGTTGGCTGGAGCAAGCCCGGCGGCTCGATCTCGTACTGCGCGGCCCGCGTCCGGCTGCCCATCTGGCCGGCATCACGCAATTGCTGGCGCAGGACGATCCGCGTAGGCCGGGATTGCATGCCGGGCTGCGGGATTGGTGGGCGCAGGTTGTGGCCTTGCTTGCGCCGTTGGAAGCCGCTTTCACGGTGGAGCAAGCATTGCCGGCCCTGTTCGCCGCTGTTCGGGAAACCGCTTCCACGCTGACCAATGAGCGCGTTTGGGCCGGGCATCAGGGCCATGCCGCGGCGCAATGTCTGGGCGATGCCGAAGCAGCCGCGATGCATGGCCCGGCGATGGCCGAAGGGTCAGGTTTTGTCGGCATGTTGGCGCAGATTCTCGGTGCGCAGGCCGTGCGCCCCCCGCAGGGCGGGCATCCGCGCATCCAGATCCTCGGCCTCCTCGAAGCGCGTCTGCAGCAGGCCGATCTGATGATTCTTGCAGGGCTCAACGAGGGAGTCTGGCCGGGGCTGCCTTCACCGGACCCATGGCTGGCGCCTCGGATTCGCCGGGCTCTGGGTCTGCCGGGACTGGATTACCGCATCGGTCTTGCCGCCCATGATTTCGCCAACGGCCTTGGCGCGCCGCAAGTGATCCTCTCTCGTGCCCGGCGCGATGCCTCGGCACCGACGATCGCCTCGCGCTTCTGGCTGCGCCTCAAGGCCATGGCCGGACCGCGTTGGATGGAAGATGAGCGGCTGATCGCATTGTCCCGCGCCATAGATCGGCCGGAAGCGCCGGCGCCGGCTTATGCGCCGCCTGCGCCACGCCCTGCAAAGGCGCTGCGACCGGTGAAGATCGCCGTGACCGATGTCGACCGGCTCCGCGCCGATCCCTACGCCTTCTATGCAGCGCGCATCCTACGGCTCTCCACGCTCGAAGCGGTGGACGCCGATCCCGGCCCGGCCTGGCGCGGTACGCGGGCCCATGACGTGCTCCAGCGCTGGATGGAGGAAGGCGGCACCGATCCCGCTCGGCTCGCTGCCCTAGCACAGGAGATGATAGCGGATGCCGCGGCGCATCCCTTGCTCAAAGCGCTTTGGCAGCCGCGACTGCTTGCCGCGCTTGAGTGGGTAGCGACTGAAGTACGGGAGCAGGCGGGGCAGGGACGCAGTGTCCTCTTCGGAGAGAAATGGGGGCGCATCGATCGAGGCGGCGTGACCTTGCGCGGCAAGCCGGATCGGGTCGACAGGCTGGCGGATGGGGCGCTGGCGATCATCGATTACAAGAGCGGCGCCACGGCCAGCGTGAAGCAGGTCGAGGCGGGCTATTCGCTCCAGCTTGGCTTGCTTGGGCTCATCGCGCAGGGCGGCGGGTTCGAGGAGGAAGCAGGACTGGCCGGCGGCGAGCGTATCGGCGGGTTTGAATATTGGAAGCTTTCCAAGGAGGGCCGCACAGGGCGGTTCGGTTACAAGCGGCCAATCACCGACCCCAAGGGAACCTATAAGCGCATCGTGACGGACGATTTCCTGCCGCTGGTCGCCCGCTTCTTCGACGATGCGGTGAAGCGCTGGCTGACCGGCGATGAACCATTCGCCGCGCGCCCCCATAGCGATGCGCCTGTGTTCACCGATTATGACCAGCTTATGCGCCTCGACGAATGGCTCGGGCGCGGCGGGCGGGCCGGAGGCGGCGATGGCTGAGGCGGGAGAACTCAAGCAGCTCACTGGCGAGCAGGCGCGGGCCTCGTATCCGCGCTCGCATGTCTGGCTGAGCGCATCGGCGGGCACAGGCAAGACGGCGGTGCTCTCCGCGCGCGTGCTGCGCCTGCTGCTGAGCGGGGTCGCGCCCGAGCGCATTCTGTGCCTCACCTTCACCAAGGCCGGCGCGGCGGAAATGGCCGAGCGCGTGCACAGCCGCCTCGCGCGCTGGGTGCAGGGGCAATCCGTGGATGTGGCACGCGATCTGGTGGCGCTGGGCGAGGACCCCGGCCCGGACTCGGTGGCGCGGGCGCGGCTGCTCTTCGCGCGCGTGCTGGATGCAACCGGCGGGGGGCTGCGTATCCAGACGATCCACAGCTTCTGCCAGGGGCTGCTGGCTGCCTTTCCGCTGGAGGCGGGGCTGGTGCCGGGTTTCGAGCCGCTCGACGATCGCGGGCGGGCCGAGCTTTCCCGCAAGGCATTGATTGCGATGATAGAGGACGCCGAGCGGGCGCAGGATGGCGCCATATTGGGCGCGCTGGAGATGCTGGCGCTGCGGCTGGGCGAGGAAGGCACGCTCGCCTATCTCGCCAGATGCGTGCCGGCGGCGCGGGCGCTGGAAGCGCTGCCGGATGATCTCGAGGCCGCTCTGCTCGATTTTCTCGATCTGCCGACCGGCGACATCGAGGAGGAGCTGGCGCGCCGTTGTGGGGATGACATCTTCCCCGCGCGCGCCCTGCAAGCGGTGGCGACGGCCAATGCGGGATGGGGCGCCAAGTCCGGCCTCGCTTGCGCGGATCTGATCGCGGCATGGCTTGCCGGGGGAGCGCAGGCGCGGATCGAAGCGCTGGAGGACTTGCTCGCAGGGATCATGACCCAGAAAGGCGAGGTCAAGAATCGCGACAAGGAGAAGCTGCTGGCGGCCGCGCCCGATTATGTCGCGCTGGCCAGCGCGTGCGGTGAAGCGATCAAGGCCATGCTCGACCTGCGGCGACAGGTGGCCTTCGCGAGCACGGCGGCCCAGGGGCTGACGGCGGGGCGGGCTTACGCGCGCAGCTATGCGAAGGCCAAACGGCAGGCCGGCGCTGTGGATTTCGACGATCTTATCGGACGGGCCAGCGATCTTCTGACCCGGCCCGGCATGGCCGAGTGGATTCGCTACAAGCTGGACCAGCAGGTGGACCATATCCTCGTCGACGAGGCGCAGGATACCAATGACGCGCAATGGGACATCGTCTGGTCGATCGTGGAGGAGTTTCTTGAGGTCGAGGAGGATGCGCTGGCGGCGTTGCGTACACTCTTCGTGGTGGGCGATACCAAGCAGGCGATCTTCGGTTTCCAGGGGACCAGCCCGGAAGCGTTTCGGCGGGCCCTGCATCGGTTCCGTGAGGCGACGGAGCGCGTGGAGCATCCCTTTGCCGAACTGCCGCTGGCGCGCAGTTTTCGCTCGATGCCCGCCGTGCTGGAACTGGTCGACGCGGTGCTGGACGAGATCGGCCATGACGCGCTGGGGCTGGAGGCGCCCTCTGCGCGCCATGAAGCAGCGCGGCGCCATCCCGGCGAGGTTCTGCTGTTGCCGCCGACGTCGCTGATCGCGGCGGATGCCGAAGAGGATGCGGAAGCGGACGAGAGCCCCGGCGAAGGGGACGAGGACTGGCTGGCGGATCATCAGCGCCGCCATGCCGAGAAGATCGCGCGGCTGGTGAAGCGCATGATCGGTACGCCGCTGACCACCAGGGGCCGGCCTACGCGGCCAGGCGATGTGCTCATTCTGCTGCGCAGTCGCGGTGCGCTCTCGCGGCTGATCGTGGCGCGGCTCTACGAGGCGGGGGTGCCAGTGGCGGGGGTGGACCGCCTGCGCTTGCAGGCCCCGCTGGCAGTGCGGGACCTGCTGGCTGCGCTGCGCTTTGCGGTGCAGCCGGAGGATGACCTAAACCTTGCGAATCTGCTCGTTTCACCCTTGATCGGCTGGACGCAGCAAGACCTGCTGGAGCGCGCTGTGCCGCGCCAGGGCGGGCTCTGGGGACATCTGCGCGAGACGCTGGCGCCGGAGTTGCAGGCTCCGTTGCGCGCGCTGCTGGCGCAGGCTGATTTCACCACGCCCTATCGCTATCTTGAAGCGATCCTTTCCGGCCCCATGGATGGGCGGCGCAAGCTGATTGCCCGGCTTGGGGAGGAAGCGCGCGACGCGATCGATGAATTGCTCAATGCCGCGCTTGGCTTCGAGGCGGACGATCATCCCTCGCTGCAACGCTTTATCGACTGGTTCGACCGGGGCGATGCGGACATCAAGCGCGAACTGGGTGAGGGTGGCGACATGGTGCGGGTGATGACCGTGCATGGCGCCAAGGGGCTGGAAGCGCCCATCGTGATCCTGGCGGATGCCGCCTTCGATCCCAAGCAGCGTCCACGTGCGGATGCGGTGGAGCTTCCCGTGGGCTCCGCCAGCCTGCCGCTCGTGCGCCCGGCCAAGGGCGAGGCCGCGCCGCTCATCGAATCAGCCATGGCTGCGGCCGAGCGGCTGGACATGGAGGAGCATTGGCGTCTGCTCTATGTGGGGCTGACGCGCGCGGAGGAGCGGCTGATCGTCACGGGGGCGCTTGGCAGTCGGGCCAAGGGCATCCCTCCCGAGGAGAGCTGGTATCAGGCTGTCGATCGGGCGATGGGGCGGCTGGATGCGGAGCCAGCCGTGCTTGAGGACTGGGGCGAGGGGCGGCGCTGGCCCGGCCCGCCCAATCTCCCGGCGGTGAAGCCGAAGCGTGCCGGAGCGGCGGAAGACGCTGGACAGGAAGCGGTGCTGCCGGTCTGGCTCCATGCCCCTGCGCCGGCAGAAGCACGCCCGCCGCGTCCGCTCGCGCCCTCCGCGCCGGTCGAGGACGATGTGCCCAATCCGCCGCCGGACGCGGCCATGCGCGTGGCCGCCGAGCGGGGGCGGCTGCTCCATGCCCTGTTCGAGCGCCTGCCGGACGTGCCGCAAGCCGAGCGGACCGAGGCCGCCGAGCGCTGGCTGGCGGGAGCGGGAGGACTGGCTGATGCTCAGGCGCGTGCGAGCCTCATCGCTCATGCCGTGGCTGTGCTTGACGATCCGGTGCATGCCGCGCTGTTCGGGCCGGATGCCCTTGCCGAGGCGCCCATCGCGGCGGTGGTGGCGGGGCAGGTGATCGCCGGCACCGTCGACCGGCTGCTGGTGACGGACGATCTCATTCATGTCGTGGACTTCAAGACCGGACGTTTCGTGCCGGAGGGCGATACGCCGCCGCCGGCCCATGTGCGGCAGATGGCGGCCTATGCGGCGGCACTTGGCGAGATATTTCCCGGCCGGGCGCAGCGCGTGAGCCTGCTCTACACGGCGGGGCCGCGCCTCATAGACATTCCCCCGGCGCTCCTGGCTGCGCACAAGCCCCGCTTGGAGGCGGCGCAGGACAAGTTGGGCGATACCAGTCTTGAGGGCAGCGCGGGAGCGACCTAGATAGGCTTGGACAGAAGGAGTTTACACCATGGCCACCAAGGCGATTTCCGACGCGAGTTTCCAGGAGGACGTGCTTTCCTCCGATAAGCCGGTTCTGGTTGATTTCTGGGCCGAATGGTGCGGCCCCTGTAAGATGATCGGCCCGGCTCTCGAAGAGATCAGCGATGAACTTGGCGAGAAGGTGACCATTGCGAAACTGAACATCGATGATCATCCTGATGCTCCGAGCCGTTATGGCGTGCGCGGCATCCCCACGATGATCCTGTTCAAGAACGGCTCGCCCGCCGCGACGAAGGTCGGCGCCGCGCCCAAGAGCGCGCTCAAGGGCTGGCTCGAAGGCGAGCTTTAAGATCTGATCGGCCGGGCGCTCATAATGGGTGCCCGGCTGTGCTTTGTTGGGTGTTTGCGCGGAACTTCTCGAAGTTCGCACATATCGCGCATAGTGAATCTCGCAAAAGTCCGGCGCGGGCCAGGAAGACCCCGGATTTCAGCTTGAGGTTTTTACGGAGAGATAGAGCCGCGCGTGTGACCGCGAGGCGCATATTCGCATGGGCGATGCGGTGTAGGACAGCTTAGGCGGCGTGGATGAATTCAAGCTCGGCTTTATCCAAGAATGTCTGCGGAAATCTCTCCGTTCGCCCTGAGCTTGTCGAAGGGCGGCCCTTTTCTTCAGCGGCGTCGAAGGAAGAAGGACAGCCCTTCGACAAGCTCAGGGCGAACGGGTGAGGGGGTAGGCCGGTCCGGACAGGCCGGGCTTCGAACCGTCATTGCGAAGAGTGGCTGTTCGAATTTGTCCACGCCGTCTAGAGGCAGATTCAGCGCTTCTTATCCGTACAGGATCGCGGCGGCCCGGTCCCACAATGCGGGCGAGGCAGCGGCGAGGAGGCCACGGCCCGGTTCGGCGGCGAGGCGGTAGGCGGCACCGTCCGGACGGGCGACACGGCCGCCCGCTTCGTTGACGAACAGGGCGCCGGGCGCGTGATCCCAGGGCAAGGTGCGCTCGAAAGCCGCGAGATCGTGGATGCCGAGCACGATGCGCGGATATTGCTCGCCGGCACAGCGCGGAATGTCCGCGACTTCGAACTTGCCTTCCACCCGGTCGATCATGGCTTGCCGGTCGGCGGGATCGAGGAACAGCACGGACAGGCCCGCGATGGGCATCGCCGCGCCGCTCTCACGCGCTGTCACCCGCTCGTCGTCGATCCATGCGCCTTTGCCGAGCGTGGCTGCGCACAGACGGCCGGTGAGCGGATCGAGCATCCAGCCGGCTTGCACCACGCCTGCATCGGCAAGCGCCACCATGATGGCGAAAGGTGACTTGCCGGACGCGAAATTGCCTGTACCATCAATAGGATCGATCACCCAGTTGAGACCGCTTTCGAGCTTCGATGTGAGCGAGGCATCGGCCGCGCAGGCTTCCTCACCCACGAGCCCCGCCTCGGGCAGGATGCGCGCAAGGCCCTCGTTCAACCGCAGTTCCGCCTCGCGATCGGCAATCGTCACCAACTCGCCGACGGTCTTCTCCTCGACCTCATGCGTGGCGAGATTGCGATAGCGGGGCAGCACGACATCGCGCGCGACCTCCCGCATCAGATCGGCGACGGCAGCGCTCAGAGCATGCATGGCCTAGCTCCGATAATCCGCGTTGATCGAGATGTAGCCATGGGTCAGGTCGCAGGTCCAGACGGTCGCACGGCCCTCGCCAAGGCCGAGATCCACACCGATGCGGATATCCTGCCCCTTGAGATGCGCGGCCACCGGCGCTTCGTCATAGCTGTCCACGGCAAGGCCCGCCTGCGCGACCCATTTGTCCGCAAAGCGGATGGCGAGCTTGTCCCGATCCGCCGGTTCGCCGGCCTTGCCCACGGCCATGACGACGCGGCCCCAATTGGCGTCCTCACCCGCGATGGCGGTCTTCACCAGCGGCGAATTGGCGATGGAGAGGCCGATGCGGCGGGCGCTCTCGTCGCTCACCGCGCCAGCGACTTCGATCTCGATGAACTTCTGCGCGCCTTCGCCATCGCGCACGACCAGATGCGCAAGCTGGGCGCAGACATCGTGCAGCGCGGCCTGAAAGGCATCCGCGCCCGGATCGTCCATGCTGGCGAGCGGTGGATTGCCGGCCTTGCCGGTCGCGAAAAGCAGCACGGTGTCGCTGGTCGAGGTGTCGCTATCGACGGTGATACAGGAGAAGCTGCGGGCATTGGCCGCGCTCAGCATCTGCTGGAGCAAGGCGGGCTCGATGGCGGCGTCCGTGAAGATATAACCCAGCATGGTGGCCATATCCGGCGCGATCATGCCCGATCCCTTGATGATGGCGGACAGGCGGATCGTCTTGCCGTTCACGATCGCGCTGGCGGTGGCGCCTTTCGCGAAGGTATCGGTGGTGCCGATGGTTTGCGCGGCCTGCTCCCATGTGCAGGGCTCGGCGTGGAGGGCCGCCGCGACGCCGGCCTGCGCCTTGTCGCGCGGCAGCGGCACGCCGATGACGCCGGTGGAACTGACGAATATCTCGCCGGCATCGCAGCCCAGATGCGCGGCGACTTGTGCGCGAATCTGGTCCACCGCCTCGCGGCCCCGATAGCCGGTGAAGGCATTGCTGTTGCCGGCATTGACGATGAGCGCGCGGGCCTTGCCGAGCGCGGCGCTCTCGCGGCCCATCTCGACTTCCGTGGAGCAGCAGACATTGCGGGTGAACACGCCGGCGACGGCGGTGCCTTCACTCAGCTCGACATAAGTGAGATCGCAGCGGTCCCACTCCTTGTAGCGCGCGCGGGCGACACGCGGCGTGACGCCGGCGATGTCCGGAAGAGCGGGGAAGGGGCGAGCGAGGGGCGAGCGGTCGATCATGCGGCCGCGATTAGCGCAAATGGCGCAGGGGTGAAAGCGTGCTCAGGTGGTCGACGGGGGTGGGGTGAATAGGGGGTGTGCGGGGCTGACCTGTTGGTGCGGGCTTTCATGCGTTGTTGCACCGCCGTCATCCTGGACTGGATCCGGGGCCAGCTTGGTTTTGACGCAATGGGCCGAGTGAGCAGTCCGCATGTGGCTTCCGATCCCATCGTTGATTTGAAGAGAAGCGGGGCCCCGGATCAAGTCCGGGGCGACGGGAGGGGGCGCGGGGCGACGGGAGGGGTGGGGGGTGACCGGGTCAGGCGGTGACGGGTGAATATCGTGGGACGATAGCTCCCCCATACGAAAGGGCCCCGCCGGATATCGGCGGAGCCCTTCATGCATGCTTTTGCCTTGGGTTCAGGCGAAGCGCACGTTGAGCGCGCGGCGACGCATTGCACCGCCCGCCAGCGCGAAGCCCGCAATCATCATGGCCCAGGTCGCCGGCTCGGGGACGGCGGCGGTGGGCATCGCGGTCAGCAGGAAGGCGCGGGTTTGGCCATCGACGATACCGTAACCGACGATCTGGCCTGCATCGTTGATCGCCTCGGCCCGACGCAGTGTCCATCCAAGGCTCGGGTCGATCAGGCTGTTGAGATCCAGCATCTCACCATTGTCCCAGAGGAATGCGCGGTTGTTGACGGCGAGGTTGTCCGAGCCGATGCCGCTATATCCGACGACCTGACCGTGGATATTGATGCCGTAGGCCTCGCTCCGTGCGCCATCGGCAAGCACGCCGAGATCGAGGAGCGAGCCATTATCCCAAAGCGTGGCGTGGCGGGCGTTCGCGTTGTCCGCAATGCCGCTGTAGCCGACGACCAGGCCGGCCTCGTTGACGCCATAGGCATAGCTGAAATTGCCGCCGAGCGTGCCGAGATCGGTCACAGAGCCGTTATTCCACAGCGTGGCGCGCTGGGCACCGGTCGAGGTGGCGCTGACGCCGACGATCTGGCCGCTGTTGTTGATGCCCTGGGCATAGCCGTAATTGCCGCCGAGCGTGCCGAGATCCGACATCGTGCCGTTCTGCCAGACGAACGCGCTGTATTCGGTGCCGCTGGCGGTGTTGCTGTATCCGACCACCTGGCCATGGTCGTTGATGTCGTTGGCGTAGCTGAGGTTGCCGCCGAGCGAACCCAGATTGGTCGTCGTGCCGTTGCTCCAGAGCGTGGCGCGCACGGTGCTCGGGTTGCCGTCCAGGCCGCTATATCCAACCGCATGACCCAGATTGTTGAGACCGTTGGCCTGGCTGGCCTTGCTGCCCAGCTTGCCGAGCGCGCCGGCCGATCCATCGGTCCAGGCAACGCCGGTGAGGCCAGTGCCGCCGCCGCTGGAACCGGCGATCTGGCCACTGTTGTTGATGCCATAGGCATAGCTGGCGCCGCCAAGGGTGCCGAGATCCGTAAGGGTGAAGGTGATGCTGGCGCTCGCCGGCGCTGCCAGCGCGGCGCAGGACAAGGCGATCGCCAAGGCGATATTGGACGTTTTCATGATCTGGCTCCCACAAGAACGGAAGGTCTCCACAACCTTCGCGACGGCGGGGGCGTAGGCAGGGATTGTAACAGCGATGTTACAGAGGTTAATTCTGATTAATCATATCTGTCCCGATACGGGCCGGTCGGCTGCGCTTGCGCGGGCCCCATGAGCCGCACGTGCGCTGCCGTTTCCGTGAGGTTCATCGTGAAGGGCGTAGACGAACCGCTTGTCGCATCCTATGTGATGCCCGTCTCACCGGCGAAGGTGCTCCGCATTTGCAGTTGATGATCCTCCTTTCCGCGCTTCTGGCGTCGCTCACTGGCCTTGTTGCCGGCGAACGGCCGGCGGCGAGCGCGCAGGTGGAATTGAGCGCAGCCGCGGCGCTGGCTGAGCCTGGCGAGAAGGCGATTGCCGCTACGTCCTTGCCGTCCCCCGTGCCGCTGGCCCTGCCGGCGCTCCGGGATAGCGCCGACGCCGAGGCGATTTTTTCCGCGCCCGTGCGCGATGGCCGGGCCCATCTCGATATCAAGCAGAGCTGGCTGATCTGAGGATCGGCGGGGCGCCTGCGGGCGCTCATGCTTCTGCACGCGCCTGAGCGGGCGCGTTCGCTTTCCGGTCAATTGGGCCGGGCTCTCAACTTTCCGTTTCAGACAGGAATTGCGCTTATGTTCGGCGGTATTGCCAAGTTCTTCCTCGGGTCCTCCAACGAGCGTTACGTCAAGTCGCTTCGCAAGATCGTCGAACAGATCAATGCGTTCGAGCCGACCATGTCCGCGATGAGCAATGAGGAGCTGGCGGAGCAGACCGTCAAGTTCCGTGCACGGCTGGCGGATGGCGCGCGTCTGGACGATCTGCTGCCCGAGGCCTTCGCCACCGTGCGCGAGGGTGCGATCCGCACGCTTGGCCAGCGCCATTACGACGTGCAGATGGTCGGCGGCATCGTGCTGCATCGCGGCGAGATCGCGGAAATGCGGACCGGCGAGGGCAAGACGCTGGTGGCCACGCTCGCGACCTATCTCAACGCGCTGCCGGGCAAGGGCGTGCATGTCGTCACCGTGAACGACTATCTCGCCCGCCGCGACTGCGAGTGGATGAGCCAGCTCTATAATTTCCTCGGCCTCACGACGGGCGTGATCGTGCCCAATCTGGGGGAGGACGAGCGGCGCGCGGCTTATGAGGCGGACATCACTTACGCCACGAACAACGAGCTGGGCTTCGATTATCTGCGCGACAACATGAAATATGAGCGCAACCAGATGGTGCAGCGCCCCTTCAATTACGCGATCGTGGACGAGGTGGACTCCATCCTCATCGACGAGGCGCGCACGCCGCTCATCATTTCCGGGCCGACAGACGACAAGTCCGAACTCTACATCTCCGTCAACGCGCTGGTGAAGAACCTCGCGGACGAGGACTATGAGAAGGACGAAAAGCAGCGCTCCATCGTCCTTACCGAGGACGGCACCGAAAAGGTGGAGCGGATGCTGGAGGATGCCGGCCTGCTGGAGGGCGCCAATCTCTACGATTTCGAGAACACGCAGGTCGTCCACCATGTGAACCAGGCGCTCCGGGCGATCTTCATGTTCCGCCGCGACATCGACTATATCGTGAAGGACGACAAGGTCATCATCATCGACGAGTTCACCGGCCGCATGATGGATGGCCGGCGCTGGTCCGATGGACTCCATCAGGCCGTGGAAGCCAAGGAAGGCGTGAAGATCGAGCCGGAGAACCAGACGCTCGCCTCGATCACGTTCCAGAATTATTTCCGCATGTATCCCAAGCTCTCGGGCATGACCGGCACGGCCGCGACGGAAGCGCCGGAATTCTACGACATCTACAAGATGAATGTCGTCACCATCCCCACCAATCTTCCGGTGCAGCGGCAGGACGATCAGGACCTCTTCTACAAGAGCCTGGAAGACAAGTTCAAAGGCATCGCCAAGACGATCGGCGAACATGCCGCGAAGGGTCAGCCGGTGCTGGTGGGCACGGTTTCCATCGAGAAATCCGAGATGTTGTCCGAATTCCTCAAGCAGGAAGGCGTGAAGCATGCGGTGCTCAATGCCCGCTTCCATGAGAACGAAGCGCATATCGTGGCGCAGGCGGGGCGGCTGGGCGCGGTGACGATCGCGACCAACATGGCCGGTCGCGGCACCGACATCAAGCTGGGCGGCAACCTTGAATTCCGGATGGCAGCAGAGCTGGCGGACATGACCGAAGGCCCCGAGCGCGCGGCGGCCATCGCCCGCATCGAGGAGGAGATCGAAGCCGAGCGACAGCAGGTGCTGAATGCCGGCGGCCTCTTCGTGCTCGGCACCGAGCGGCACGAGAGCCGCCGCATCGACAATCAGCTGCGCGGCCGTTCGGGCCGTCAGGGCGATCCGGGCCTCAGCCGCTTCTACCTCAGCCTGGACGACGATCTGCTCCGCATCTTCGGCCCGGATACCCTGTTTGCACGCATGATGCGCTCCAGCCTGGAGGATGGCGAGGCGCTGCCGCCCTCCAAGTGGATGAGCAAGGCCATCGAGACCGCGCAGAAGAAGGTGGAACAGCGCAACTACGAGACCCGCAAGCAGGTCGTCGAATATGACGACGTGATGAACGACCAGCGCAAGGTCATCTACGAGCAGCGCAGCGACATCATGGACGCCGCGACCGTGAGCGATGTGGTGACCGAGATGCGCCACGAGACGATCAACACGATCGTCGCGACTGCCTGCCCGTCCGAGAGCTATCCCGAGCAGTGGGATATCACCGGCCTGAAGGAGCGGCTGGAAGCGGTGATGGATCTCACGCCCGACATCGATGGCTGGCTCAAGGAGGACGTGGTCGATCCGGAGATTTTCGTCGAGAGGATCATCGCCCTTTCAGACGCGGCGCTGGCCGACAAGGTGAACGAGCTGAAGCCCGAGACCTGGGCACAGATCGAGAAAAGCATCCTGCTCCAGAATCTCGACCACCACTGGAAGGAGCATCTGGCGACGCTCGATGCCCTGCGGCAAGTGGTGCATCTGCGCGCTTATGCGCAGAAGACGCCGATCAACGAGTACAAGCAGGAAGCCTTCGCGCTGTTCGAACGGATGCTGGAGAATATCCGCGAGGATGTGAGTCGCACGGTGAGCCATGTGCAGTTCCAGATGCAGGACCCGGCGCCGCCGCCGCTGCCGGACCTGCCGGACTTTCTCACCAGCCACATCGATCCGTTCACCGGCGAGGACAACAGCGCGGATATCGATGCGGGCACGCGTGGCTTCATCACCACGACTATTCCGCGCCCGGCATCGGCGGCCGCAGCCGGCGAAGGCAATCCCTATGCCGACCAGAATGTCAGCCGCAATGCCCCATGCCCTTGTGGATCGGGCCTGAAATACAAGCATTGCCATGGGGCGCTGGCCTGACAGCGCTCGCGCGGGAGCGGTCCTGAAAAGGGACAGGGCGCTCCCGGCGGGATGGCAGGATTGTCATCCCCGGTTGCGATCCATATCATGCGCGAGGGCTCTGCTGCCGGTAACTTCTTTGGAATTGGGATGGATCGATGCTCAGACAGGTGCGCGCGCTGGTCGACCTCGGGCCACTGCATGGTCCGCTCCGCGCGCTGAGCTGGCTCGCCGGGACTCGCGATCTGGAAAGGAAGGTCCTGCAGTGGACGAGGCGGCCACATGTGCGGTCGCGCTATGGCGTCAAGTTGACCAGCAACTGGTCGGACGCGACCTTCAAGCTGTGCTATTTCGGCAGTTACGGGCACACCCTTTCAGGGCTGCTGAAAGGCCAGAAAGATCCGTTCATCTTTCTCGACATCGGCTCCAATCAGGGGCTTTATTCCCTGATCGCCGGCCAAAATCCTCATTGCCGCGGGGTCATCGCCTTCGAGCCGGTGCCTCAGACCTTCTCGCTGCTATCCAGGAATGTCGCACTCAACGGATTGGGCGCGCGCGTCCAGCCCGTGAACAAGGCGATTGCCGCCGAGAAGGGCACATCCGTCATCAGGATGAACCCGGAGCACAGCGGTGGCGCGTCAATGCAGACGGCCAACGCGGTCTCGGGGCAGGAAATCGAGATCCACACGATCGACCATGACGATCTGGATGAGCTGATCCCGGCGGGCGACATCCCGATCATCGTCAAGATCGATGTGGAGGGCTTTGAGCAGATCGTCGTCTCGGAACTGGTGAAATCCCGCCATGTCAAACGGATCACCGAGATCTTTTACGAGATGGACGAGCAGTGGGCCGATGGTGAGGCCGTGGAAAGGCTCCTGAAGGAAGCGGGGTTCAAATCCTTCCGGCGCATTCAGACCGCCCCCGAGCATACCCATTACGACGTGCTGGCGTCTCGCTAGGCCGGATCGACATTCAGCCCATGTGGGCCTGCAAATGGCGCTTCTGCGCGCTTCCGGTGCGCACGTACCGTGAGTAGGCTGCGCTCCGGGTCACGCAAAAGCACCCTTTTCGACTCCACCTGAACTGAATGTCGATCCGGCCTCTTATCGACGCCGGCCGGTCATGCCGCCTGCCGCGGCGCGAGCCACGCGATACCGATCAGGCTGACGAGAGCAGCCGCCGAAAGATAGAGGCCGACCGCGCTCACACCTTGGGTCGAGACGAGGAACTGCGCGGCCATGGGAGCCAGCGCTCCGCCCAGGATACCGCCGACGTTGAAGGCGAAGGATGAACCAGAGTAGCGCACGCGCGGCGGGAAGAGCGCTGTCAGCCATTCGCCGAGCGGTCCATAGGCAAAGCCCATCAGGAACAGCGCTACCGCGAGCACCAGGAACAGGGCCAGCGGCGCTTCCGCGCTGAAGCCGGCGCCGAACACGAAGCCGAGCGGCACCGTCGCGGCGCAGCCGGCGATGAGGGCCTTGCTCGCGGATTGGAGATCCGACCACCAGCTGGCGATGATGATCCCCAGCGCCAGCATCACGATGGCGGCGAGCTGGATGAGCAGCACCTCATCGCGCGCCATGCCGAGGTTGACGGTGGCATAGCCCAGCGAGAAGGCCGTCGAGATATAGAAGAGCGCGAAGCAGCACACGACCGAGAGCGTGCCGGCCATGGTCGCTCGTCCGTGCCGGCTGAATAGCTCGGCGAGTGGGATGGGGGCGGGCGGTTCGGCTTCCAGCGCGGCCTTGAATTCAGGTGTCTCGTTGAGCCTGAGCCGGACCCACAGGCCCAGAATGACCAGCAGCGCGCTCGCGATGAACGGAATCCGCCAGCCCCAGCTCAGAAAGTCAGCCTCGGTGAGCCATAGGCCAAGCAGCAGGAACAGGCCGTTCGCGGCGATGAAACCGAGCGGAGCGCCAAGCTGGGGCATCATGCCGAAGCGTGCGCGCCAGCCGGGCGGGGCGTTCTCCACTGCGAGCAACGCTGCGCCGCCCCATTCGCCGCCCAAGCCGAAGCCCTGGCCGAACCGCAGGATGCACAGCAGCAGCGGCGCGACCCAGCCGATCATCGCGTAAGTGGGCAGGAAGGCGATGAGGAATGTGGAGGCCCCCATGAGCAGGAGCGAGGCGACCAGTGTGGACTTGCGGCCGATCCGGTCCCCATAATGACCGAACACCGCTGCGCCGAGCGGGCGGGCGAGGAAAGCGAGCGCGAAGCTGGCATAAGCCGCCATGAGCTGCGCGCTGGGCGAATGCGCCGGGAAGAACAGCGGGCCGAAAACGAGGCTCGCGGCGGTGGCATAGATGTAGAAATCGTAGAACTCGACCGTGGTGCCGACGAGGCTGGCGGTGAGCACGCGGCGATGCCTGACCATCTCGGAAAGGCCGTGCGGCATGACGGTTCTGGCGGTGGCTGCCTCGCTCAATTCATCCCCCTCTCATCGATGCGCCGGCCCTCTGCAGGGGATCGGTCTGTCAAGGTGAGGCCCCGTAGCCGAATTGGGGTGGTGGACGCCAGTTTTTCCTCTCGGGAGCTACACTCCCGGCAAGTGGCGATTCAAGTAGTATCGTTCGCCCTGAGCTTGTCGAAGGGCCGTTCTTGTCCTGAAGCTTGGAGAAGCAGGGCAGCCCTTCGACAAGCTCAGGGCGAACGGTGTGTGTGTATGTGTAAACTGCGCCCGGGTTTATCATGGCGGAATGTCTGATCGCCGTCCTCCCCACGGCGGAGGAGGCACATTTGGCCGCTATCTTCGCCGCTGCTGGTTCAGCACCTCATAGGCCATGACGGCGCCCGCCACGGCGGCGTTGAGGCTGTCGGCGCGGCCCATCATCGGCATCTTCACCAGCAGATCGCAGGCCGCCTCATAGTCGGCGGGCAGGCCACGCGCCTCGTTGCCGATGAGAAGGAACGTCGGCGCCTCATAGCGGGGCGCCTGATAATCCACATCGGTGTTGAGGCTGGTGCCGACGAGCTGGCCGGGGCCGGCGCGCAGCCAGGCGAGGAAATCGGCCCATTCGGCATGTACGATCGCTTGCGTGAAGATGGCCCCCATGGATGCGCGCACCGTCTCCACCGAGAAGGGGTCCACGCAATCGTCGATGAGGATCACGCCGCCCGCGCCCACGGCATCGCCAAGCCGCATGAGCGTGCCCAGATTGCCGGGATCACGCATGGCCTGCGCGACCAGCCAGATCGGCGCGACAGAACGATCCAGCGTGTCGAGCGGCGTCAGGCGATCGCGATAGATGCCGACGAGTGCCTGCGCATTGTCCTTGCCGGAAATCTTGCCCAGAATGTCGGGCGTGGTGAGGATGACATCCCCGCCGGCCGCCTCCACCTCATCGACCAGCGCCTGCGCAAGCGGGTGAGGGCGGGCGTCGGTCGCCATGAACAACATCTCGGGCAGGATGCCCTGCTCGCGGGCTTCGGTGAGGATACGCAGCCCCTCGGCGAGGAACAGGCCCTCGCGCTTGCGCAGCTTCTTCTCACGCAGGCTTCGCACCTGCTTGACGAGGGGATTGGAAAAGCCGGTGATCTCGCGCGTCATGGTTCAGTCGCACTGCTGGACGGACATGCAGGACGTGCTCACGGTCTCATTCCTCGCCGAAGCGGTTTTCGACCAGATCCACAACGGCAGCCAGCGCCGTCTGCGCGTTCTCGCCGCTTGCCGAGATCACGATATCATCGCCCATCGCGGCGCCGAGCATCATCAGGCCCATGATCGAGGTGCCGACCACTTCCTGCCCGTCCTTGCGGACGGTGATCGTGGCGGGAAGGCCGCTTGCAAGGGTGACGAACTTGGCGCTGGCGCGGGCATGAAGGCCGCGCTTGTTGGCGATACGGACAGTGAGGCTGACCGACTCGCCGATCATGAAGAAGCGTCTCCGAGCAACTCGGACGCGACGCTGATATATTTGCGGCCTGCCTCGCGCGCGGCGGCGACGGCCTGGGTCACGCTCATGTTGCGGCGAGCGCTTTCCAGGCGGATGAGCATCGGCAGATTGACGCCCGCGATCACCTCGACTCGCCCGGCGTCCAGCAGGGAGATGGCAAGATTGGACGGTGTTCCGCCGAACAGATCGGTCAGCAGGACCACGCCCGAGCCGTCATCCACGCGCTTCACGGCCGCGGCGATATCCGCGCGGCGCACTTCCATGTCGTCATCGGGACCGATGCAGACCGTTTCGATGGCCTGCTGAGGGCCAACGACATGTTCCATGGCGACGCGAAATTCAGTCGCGAGCCCGCCATGCGTTACGAGCACCAATCCAATCATGGTGAGTGTGCGCCCCGCCCTTTGTGTTCCGTCTGTTCGATTTCTTGCTCGCTTCGGCGCCGATTCTCATAGGCGTCCAACGGCACCGATTCCAGATTGCGGTGTGCAATGGTGGGCGAAAAGCCAGCCTGGCGCAAGCGTTGTGCGATCTCCTCGACAACGCAGACTGAACGATGGCGCCCGCCGGTGCAGCCGAAGGCGATGGTGACATAGCCTTTTCCCTCCTCGCTGTAGCGCGGAAGAATGGTGAGGAGCAGCCGCTCGATCTGGCCAACCGCGGCCTCGAACAGCGCATCCTCCTTCACATAGTCCCGCACCTCCGCATCGAGCCCGGTGAGGGGGCGCAGCGCATCGTCCCAATGGGGATTACGCAGGAAGCGCATGTCGAACATGAGATCGGCATTGCGAGGCACGCCGCGCGCGAAGCCGAAGGAGAGCAGCGTCAAAGTCGATTCGAAGCTGCCGGCGAAGCGCTGGCGAATCGCCTGCTGGAGCCCATTGCTGGTAAGATCGCTGCTATCGATCACATGCTCGGCGACGCGGCGCAGTGGCTCGAGCAGCTCGCGCTCGCGAGCGATGCCGTCCGCTGCCGGTCGATCGAGCGCGAGCGGATGGCGACGGCGCGTCTCGTCATAGCGCCGCTCCAGTTCGGAGCCCGAACAATCGAGGAACAGCATCTCGACATGATACTCGCCCTGTTCGCGCAAGGCGGCGATGGCGGCGAGGATGGTATCGGCCGCGAAGCCGCGCGTGCGGCTGTCTATGCCGATGGCGAGCGGGCGCTCGTCCTGGGTCTCATGGCCGGCGGCGACGGGCGCGGCAAGCAGCCGATCGAGCAGGATGAGAGGGAGATTGTCTACCGTCTCCCAGCCAGCGTCCTCCAGAGTCCGCAGGCTGGTGGACTTGCCTGCGCCCGAGAGGCCAGTGACGATGAGAATCGCCTTGGGCAGGGCGGTCTCTACGGTGCTGGACATGATCACGCCTCCGCCCGGCCGCACAGGCGACGCAGAACCCATTCCACCTTGAGTGGCGCGGAAGCCTCCCGGCCCGCCAGCGCGACGAGCGGTATATCGACGCCTGCGAGGCGAAGGGGGGCGGCGGGTTCGGGCATACGCGCGGGGTCGTCTTCCAATTTGATGGCAAGCCGGGCCGGCACGGCGCCGACATGGGCCATCTCAACTATGCCAAGGTGGCGAATTTCCATCTTCCCTGCAATATTGGCAGGGGCATCGAGGAGCAAGAGATCGTCCCGCGATGAAGCGATGGTATAGTCGTCGCTGATGAGGATTGCACCCCGGTCGATGAGGCGCAGCGCCAGATCGGACTTGCCCGCGCCGCTCGGGCCGAGGATGAGCACGCCATGGCCGTCGATCGCCACGCTGGTGGCGTGAACCGTCTCGCGGGCGGGTGTGGATGATGAGGTCATGACTCCGCCCGGGTGTGCGGGGGTGGCGCGGGGTCGGCCAGCGGCAGGGTGAAGACGAAGCGCGCGCCGCTCTTCCCGTCCGTCCGGTCCTCGACATGGATCGTGCCGTGGTGCCCCTCCAATATGGTGCGGACGATGGCGAGGCCGAGGCCGCTGTGCTGGCCGAAGTCCTCATTCTCCGGCCTTACGCTGTGGAAACGGCGGAAAATCGCCTCGCGCTCCTCCTCGGGAACGCCGGGGCCCTCGTCTTCCACCGTGACCTGCGCCTTGTCTTCAAGCGCCTCGACGGTGAGGCGCACACGGCTGCCATCGGGCGAGAAGGAGCGGGCATTATCGATGAGATTGTCCACCACGCGGACGAGTTTCTGCGGGTCGCCCGAGACGAACAAATGGCCGCGCCCCGGCCCGGCATAAGTGAAGCGGACATTGGGCGCGCCTTCGCGAGGGGACTGAGCGCGCACGATCCGTCCGATCATTCGGCCAAGATCGATCGTCTCGAAGGGCGTGCGCGAGAGTTGTGCGTCGATGCGCGTGGCCTCGGCGATCTCGGTCACGAGGCGGTCAAGACGGCGCACATCGTCTTGCGCGATCTCCAGCAGCCTGGCCTGAAGGGCAGGGTCCTTGATCTGCGAGAGGCTTTCCAGAGCGGAGCGCAGGGAGGCGATGGGATTCTTCAGCTCATGGCTTACATCGGCGGCGAACGCGTCCGTCGCATCGATGCGCTGCCGCAGGGCCTGGCTCATGTCCGAGATGGCGCGGGCGAGCATGCCGATCTCGTCGCGCCGCTCGGGCAGGCGCGGCACGATGACTTCCCGCGCGCGGCCAAGGCGCACGCGCACGGCAGCGCGGGCGAGGCGACGCAGCGGCAGGACGATGGTGCGGGCGAGGAACAGCGAGAGCAGGACCGAGGTGATGATGGCCGCCGCGAAGACGAGGCTGATGCGCAGGCGCTCGGCCCGCACGATGTCCGTAATGTCCCGCGTGTTCACCGTGGCAAGCAGGATCGCGCCCTGACCCGCGCTGTCCAGCGGACGCGCGACGGACAGGAACGGCGTGCGGTCCGGCGCGAACCGGTAAGTCGAGGCAGGCTCCCGAGTAGCAGCGGCATCGCGGGCCTCTGGCCATGCATCGCGCCGATCCGTTGCCGGCTCCTGGAGATAGGGCGGGCGCCGGGCCAGCGCGATCGTTTCCACGATACGATCGAGGCCGCGCGCGATCTTGATGTGGATGGGGTCCTTCACAGGGTCGCGCAGGGTGTAGGTGGGAGCGGCAAGCGTGAAGCTGTCCACCCGCTTGTCTCCCTGCGCGTCATAGATCCTCAGGCGCAGGCCGGTGGTTTGCGCGGCGCGGATCAGCAGCCGCTCATGATTGCGGGGCGATGCCGTCTCCATGGCCGTGGCGATCATCGCCGTCTCGCGCCCGATGACGACGAGCCGCCCATCGATGAGGCGCGCGCGATAGCTATCCAGATAGAAGAAGCCGCCCGCCAGAATGGCGAGCGCGAACACGTTCACCGCCAGTATCCTGCGGGTGAGCGAGATGCGGGTGGCCCATTCGCCGCCGCCCGGCCTCTCGTCACTCCTCGTTGAAGCGGTATCCGGCGCCATAGAGGGTATCGATCGCGTTGAAATCAGGCGCTGTCTCGCGGAACTTGCGACGCAGGCGCTTGATGTGGCTGTCGATGGTGCGATCATCGACATAGATGTCGTCCTGATAGGCGGCGTCCATGAGCTGGTTGCGCGTCTTGACGATGCCGGGGCGCTGGGCGAGCGCCTCCAGGATCAGGAATTCCGTGACGGTGAGGGTGACGTCCTGGCCTTCCCATTCCACACGGTGGCGGGCCGGATCCATGGTCAGGCGGCCGCGCGTGATGATCTCCGGCAAGTCTTCCTGCTGCTCCTGCGCCGGATCTTCCGACGCACGCGCCAGAGCAGCCCGACGCAGCAGGGCGCGGATCCGGGCGATCAGCAGGCGCTGGGAGAAGGGCTTGGCGATATAATCGTCCGCGCCCATCGCGAAGCCGAGCGCCTCGTCCAGCTCGTCCGTCTTGGAGGTGAGGAAGATGAAGGGCAGATTGCTTTTCTCGCGCAGGCGCCGCAGCAGCTCGACGCCATCGAGATTGGGCATCTTGATATCGCACACCACGACATCTGGCGGATTATCGAGGAGGGCTTTGAGCGCGGCGTTTCCATCCGAATAGAGGCGCGTGACGAAGCCTTCAGCGATCAGGGCGATGCTGAGGGAAGAGAGGATGTTACGGTCATCGTCGACCAGGGCGATCGAAGCACTCATCGCGCGTTATTTGGGCCAGCCCGTTCAGTTCACGACCCCTCGACTAGACGAAGCCACCAGTGGGCGCAACAAGGCTCCCTCGCGTCCCACGGGCCACGGCTGCGCGCCGGACCGTGCCGGAACCGTCCCAATGCGCGGCACTGCACAATGGCTGATGTTTGACGCTGGCGGGGCAAACGCTTATGCGGCGATGACAAGGTCAATTCTTGAACTTTTCGCGCAGCGACCGGGCTGGCCCCGCATCGCCTTTGCGCTGGCTTGGGAGACAGGTGTGCAGGTTAAACCTTCCTTCGGTATGAACGACCAGGGCATTACAACCGCGGCGGACGTCAAGTGGAACCTCCTGACGGCGCCGCTCGTCGAGGAAGCGGTCCGCAATGGCGAAGGCGTGCTGGCCAAGGACGGCCCGCTGGTCGTGGAGACCGGCAAGCACACGGGTCGTAGCGCCAAGGACAAGTTCATCGTGCGCGACGCGACCACGGAAGAGACCATCAGCTGGGGCGACGTGAACGTGCCCATGACGCCGGAGCGCTTCGCGGCGCTCAAGGCCGATTTCTTCGCCGCGCTGGGCGAGAAGAAGCAGCTCTACGTCGCTGACCTCTTTGGCGGCTCGCAGGCCGAGCACCGCGTGAACGTGCGCGTCATCAACGAATTCGCCTGGCACAACCTGTTCATCCGCACGCTGCTGGTGCGCCCCGAGCGGGATACGCTTGCCGGCTTCACGCCCGAATACACGATCATCGACCTGCCGAGCTTCCGCGCCGATCCTGCGCGTCACGGCAGCCGCAGCGAGACGATCATCGCGGTGAACTTCACCGAGAAGCTGATCCTCATCGGTGGCACGGCCTATGCCGGCGAGATGAAGAAATCCGTCTTCTCCATTCTCAACTATCTGCTGCCGGCCAAGGGCATCATGCCGATGCACTGCTCGGCCAATATCGGGCCTGATGGCGACACGGCGGTCTTCTTCGGCCTTTCCGGCACGGGCAAGACCACGCTCTCGGCGGACGCGAGCCGCACGCTCATCGGCGACGACGAGCATGGCTGGTCGGACACGGCGGTCTTCAATTTCGAGGGCGGCTGCTATGCCAAGATGATCCGTCTCTCCGCCGAGGCCGAACCGGAAATCTTCGCCACCACCAAGCGCTTCGGCACGGTGCTGGAAAATGTGGTGATTGACCCCGAGACGCGGGAGATCGATCTCGACGACGCGACGCTCGCGGAGAACAGCCGCGGCTCCTACCCGATCGACTTCATCCCGAACGCCTCGGAAGACAATCTGGGGCCGGTGCCGAAGAACATCATCTTCCTCACCGCCGACGCTTATGGCGTGCTGCCGCCGATCGCGCGGCTGACGCCCGATCAGGCGATGTACCACTTCCTTTCCGGCTACACCGCGCGCGTTGCCGGGACCGAAATCGGCGTGACCGAGCCGCAGGCGACCTTCTCGACCTGCTTCGGCGCCCCATTCATGCCGCGCCGGCCGAGCGTCTATGGCAATCTGCTCAAGGAGCGGATCGCCAAGGGCGGCGTGAAGTGCTGGCTGGTGAACACTGGCTGGACCGGCGGCAAGGCGACCGATCCGGGCATCAGCCGCATGCCGATCAAGGTGACGCGCGCGCTGCTCAATGCGGCGCTGGACGGCAGCCTCAACAATGCCGAATTCCGCGTCGATCCCAATTTCGGGTTCGAGGTGCCGGTGGCTGTGGGCGATATCGACCCCAACATGCTCGATCCGCGCGCGGCGTGGAGCGACAAGGCGCGCTATGACGAGACGGCTGCCGATCTGCTCGGCAAGTTCGTGGCCAATTTCACTCAGTTCGAAGGCGACGTGGATGCCTCCGTGCGGGACGTGCTGAAGGCGCCGGTCGCAGCCTGAGCGACTTTCCTCTCGCCGGCTTTCGGGTCGGCGGAGCGACTTCCTGACGGCGGCTTCCCGTGATAGGGTAGCCGCCGTCGCTATGTCCGGCGACCTGCGATGGGGACGATCATGAACATGCTAAATGGTTTGCTCGGCAATCTCGGTAATCTGGATGAACTGGCGGCCAAGCTGGGGCTACCGTCCGACAAGGTGCAGGGCCTGGTCCAGTCCGTGCAGGACAAGATGGGGAGCGGCGGCGACATGATGTCCGCCATCACGCAATCGGCGCAGGAACATGGCATCTCGCTCGACAGCCTCAAGGGCCTGCTCGGTAATGCCGAGGGCGGCGCGCAAGACCTGCTGGGCAAGGTGACGTCCGCGCTGGACAAGGACGGCGATGGTAATCCGCTCAACGATCTGGGCGAGATGGCCAAGGGATTTTTCGGCAAGAAGTAGCGCGGCGCGCCGGTCGACAGGCATTCCGCATGGGACGCATCGGCTCGGGCTGAGCTATTGAAGGCGCGCTTTGGGAACAGCGAGCCCGGGCAGTGCCGCGTTCCCCGCGCTCTGCCTGGCCCGTTTCCGCCGCCTGCCAGGAAACCAAAACGCGCCTGAGCGGTAGCACCGTCATGCTGCCCTCTGAATGGACCCTGCCGCCGCTGCTGGTAACGCTGGTGCTGATCGCCTGCGCAATCGTGGCAGGCCTCATCATTCACTGGATCGGCCTGAGGCTGATGACCGGGCTCGCGGCGCGAAGCGGCACCGCTCTGGACGATCCCTTCGTGGCGCGGGCATGCCGTCCCTCGCGCTGGCTTACGGTGGCGCTGGCGCTGGCGCTCGTTCGACCCTCGCTCACACTGGGCGAACGAGGGCACATGATCTGGAGCCAGGCGGCGGCCATCATCGTGCCGGGGTTGATCGGCTGGCTGGTCGTGGCAATGATTCGCGCTACGCAGGACGTGATCGAGCTGCGCGCGGACATCAGCGTGGCCGACAATCTGCACGCGCGGCGCAAACGCACGCGCACCGCTATTCTCGGCCGCATCGCCATCGTGGTCGCCATTTTCGTGACGCTGTGCCTGATGCTGTTCAGCATCCCTTCCGTGCGCGCGGTGGGTGTGACGCTGATGGCTTCGGCCGGTCTGGCCGCGCTGGCCGTGGGTGCTGCCGCCCAGCCACTGCTCAAGAACATCATCGCAGGCATGCAACTCGCCTTTACCGAGCCGATCCGCATCGACGACGTGGTGATCGTCGAAGGGGAGTGGGGCAAGGTGGAGGAAATCCACATAACCTACGTCGTCATCGCCATCTGGGATGAGCGCAGGCTGGTGGTGCCCATCTCGCGCTTCCTGGAGGGCAGCTTCCAGAACTGGACGCGCTCGACGAGTCAGCTTCTGGGTTCCGTCTTCTTCCATCTCGATCCCACCGCCGATATCGATCGGTTGCGCGCCCGCTACGAGGAAGTGGTGAAGGCATCACCCCTTTGGGACGGCCGTGCGCAAGTGCTGCAAGTGACGGAGACCAGTCCCGACGCGATAGAAGTGCGGGGACTGGCGACCGCTCGCGATGCCGGCACCGCTTTCGACCTGCGCTGCGAATTGCGCGAGAAGATGCTGGCCTTCATTCGTGATGAGATGCCCGAGGCGTTGCCGCGCCATCGCGGCCTGCTGGCGCGCGACGTGACTGGCCGGCCGGGGGAGGGACGACCGGGGGAGGGGCGGGAAGCGTTGGCTCCGTCCGCCTGATCCTGGCGCCGCTCAGGCAGCGCGGGGGCCCAGGAGGATGATCGCCGCGCCGCACAGGCAGATGGCGCCGCCCGCCAGATCCCACCGGTCCGGCCGCGCGCCTTCCACGATCCAGAGCCAGAGGATCGCCGAGGCGATATAGACCCCGCCATAAGCGGCATAAGTGCGGCCGGCATGTTCGGCTTCCACCAGCGTGAGCAGCCAGGCGAAGAGCGCCAGCGAGATGAGGCCGGGCGCCAGCCAGAGCGCCGACTTGTCCATCCGCAGCCATGCCCAGAAGGCAAAGCAGCCCGCGATCTCGGCAAGGGCCGCTGCAATATAGGCAAGGGCGGTCATAAGCGCTCTATCGCAGCCGGCCGCGCGATTGCCAACGCCTCAGGCTTCGTTCCCATCTTCCGGGGCGGGGAGACGGGAAGGCAGGGGTTCGACGATCAGGGCCGCGCCTTTGAGCCCGGTGACGAGCACATAGCTGCCCGCGTCGGTATCGGGCCCGGTCGCCGTCCAGCTCCCGTCATCGACCCGGACTCGGCCGACGCCATGGTTGATGGGCTCGATGACCAGCAATTCGCGGCCGATCAGGCGCGCCGCGCGATCGTTGAGGAAGGGATCGTCCGGTTCGACAGGGCGCGCGAGATACCAGAGGCGCCCGCCGGCCACCGAGAGCGCCGTGAAGATGGCGAAAGCGAGAAGCTGGAAATGCGAGCCGATTGGCAGCAGCAGCGTGAGGCCGGCGGTGAGCGCGGCAGCGACGCCGAGCCAGATGAGGAATACCCCCGGCACGAGGATTTCCGTCGCGGCGAGGACGAGCGCGAAGATGCCCCAGAGGATGGAGGGATGGATGCCCTCGAACATGGGGCCTCAGGGCGTCCGTGTGCGGGGCAGGCCAGTGCCGGCGCCACTCGCGGGTGCGCGCGGCGGGCCGGCCACGTCATCGCCCAGCGCTTCGCGTGCGAGCTGACCGATGCCGCCCAGCGTGCCGATGAGCTGCGTCGCCTCCACCGGGAAGAGGATGGTCTTGGCGTTGCTGGACGTGGCGAACTTCTCCACCGCCTCCACATATTTCTGGGCGATGAAATAGTTGATCGCCTGCGCATTGCCGCCGGCGATGGCCTCGCTCACCACCTGGGTCGCCCGCGCCTCCGCCTCGGCCTCGCGCTCGCGGGCCTCGGCATCGCGGAAGGCGGCCTCGCGCCGGCCCTCGGCCTCAAGGATTTGGGCTTGCTTGGCACCCTCGGCCCGCAGGATCTCGGCGCTCTTGAAGCCCTCGGCATCCAGGATATTGGCGCGCTTCTCGCGCTCGGCCTTCATCTGCCGGGCCATGGCGTTCACGATGTCCTGCGGCGGGCGAATGTCCTTGATCTCGACGCGGGTGATCTTGACGCCCCATGAATTGGTCGCATGGTCCACCACGCTGAGCAGCCGGGCATTGATCTCGTCGCGTTTCGAGAGCGTCTCGTCCAGGTCCATCGACCCCATCACGGTACGCAGATTGGTGGTCGAAAGCTGGAGCAGGGCGTTGCCCAGATCGCTTACCTCATAGGCGGCTTTGGCCGGGTCCAGCACCTGGAAGAACACCACGCCATCCACCGAGACCATGGCATTGTCCCGCGTGATGATTTCCTGCGACGGCACATCAATAACCTGCTCCATCATGTTGATCTTGCGGCCAACTCGATAGAAAAAGGCGGGATAGATGTTGAAGCCGGGAGCGGCGACCTCCGTGAACCGGCCGAAACGCTCTATGGTGTAGCGATAGCCCTGGCGGACGATCTTCACGCTCGCAAAGAGGTAGAAGATCACCAGAAGTGCGATGAACATGGTGAAGGTAATCAGGTCCATGGCCGATAGCCTCTCGTTGCCAAGGTGGTTACTATGAACGGACAACATGGCGCCGGAAAGCAGAATCGGCACTTAACGGGGAAGCATGGATGAGAAAAGAACGGCCGATGATAGACAAGGCACTGCCGCTGAGGCTGGTGCGCTCGATGCTGTTCGTGCCGGCCTCGCGGCCGCGCGCCATCGAAAAGGCGCTGACGCTGGATTGCGACTTCATCATCCTGGACCTGGAGGATTCGGTGCTGCCGGCGGACCGCGACGAGGCGCGCCAGCGCGCGGTCGAGGCGGTGAGGGCGGGCTTCGGCGGTCGCCCCTGCGCCATCCGTATCAATGCCGAGGGACGGCCCGAACATGGGCTGGACATGGTCGCCGCGCGGACGGCCGGCGTGCCCTATGTGATCGTGCCCAAGGTGATCGAAGCACGGCAGGCCTATGACGCGCATCATGTGACGCAACGACCGGTCATCGCCATGATCGAAAGCCCGGCGGGGTTGATCGACGCGTTGACCATCGCGCGGGAGCCCGGAGTCGCCGCGCTGATCGCCGGGACGAACGACATGCGCCGGGGTCTGGGCGTGCCGCCCGATGCGCCGCGCAGCGCCATCTCCCATGCGCTCCAGTCCATCGTATTGGCGGCGCGGGCGGCGGGCGTCGCGGCTTTCGATGGTGTCTACAATCACCTTGAAGACCCCGAGGGCCTCGCGCGTGAATGCGAGGAAGGCCGGCAGATGGGTTTCGATGGCAAGACGATCATCCACCCCAGCCATATCGACATCGCAAACGAGGCCTTCTCCCCCAGTGAGCCGGCCCTGGAGCAGGCGCGCGCGCTGGTGGAGGCCTTCACCGGGGGCGCGCAGCGCTACGACGGCCGGATGATCGAATCCATGCACGTCGAGGAAGCCAGGACGATCATCGAGCGGGCGGAGCGACTGAGGGCGTAGGGGCTCCCGTGCCCCGCGGGCGGGAAAGTATTTGCTAACCTTCTTCGTTCAGGGTTGGCTGATGGACCTGCCCGCTACTTATGTGGCCCTGACCGAAGGGGTGCTGCACACATTTTCCCTGTCGCACGAGGCAGGGCATTTCTGGGCCGGCGTCATCCTTTACCTTGCCGTCCTGGCCCTGCCTCAGGCGCGCTCTGTACCGGCGCTGCCCTTTCTGGCGGTCCTGTGCGCCGAGCTTTTCAACGAAAGCGTTCAGGCGGCTTATTATGGTTCCTGGCGCGTGGCGGACACGCTGGCGGATATCGGCTGGACGCTCGCTGTGCCCGCCATTCTCTTCATTGCAGCTTCGCGTTTCCCGCTCCGCCTGCGCGCTGCGAGGCAGATCACGCACTCGTCAGCTGGATGATCGAAGCGCCCCTTGATCTGGAGCCATAAAAGCTTCGTTCGCCACCCCCTAGCACTGCGCGGGCGAAATGGTTACATGGGCCGCCACTGATTCCCCCAGGGGGTCCTCCAGATCAGGTGGCGATTGCATGGATATTCGGCTCGGCCTTACTTTCGACGACGTGCTTCTTCAGCCGGCCGAGTCCGAGATATTGCCTAGCCAGGCCGATCTCTCAACGCGGGTTACGCGCAATATTTCGCTCAACATCCCGATCCTCTCTTCCGCCATGGACACGGTGACGGAAGCGGATATGGCGATTGTCATGGCGCAGCTCGGCGGCATCGGCGTGCTGCATCGCAATCTATCGATCGAGGAGCAGTGCGCAGCGGTGCGCGCGGTCAAGCGCTTCGAGAGCGGCATGGTGGTGAACCCCATCACCATCGGCCCGGATCAGCCGCTTTCCGACGCACAGGCGCTGATGACGCGGCACAGGATCAGCGGCATTCCGGTGGTCGAGGCCTCGGGCCAACTGGTCGGCATCCTGACCAATCGCGACGTGCGCTTTGCTGAAAATCCCGCCCAGCCCGTGCGCGAGCTGATGACGCACGAGAATCTCGCAACGGCGCGCGCCGGCGTCTCGCAGGAGGAGGCGCGCCGCCTGCTCCACCAGCGCCGCATCGAGAAGCTGCTGGTGGTGGACGATGATTTCCGCTGCATCGGCCTCATCACCGTCAAGGACATCGAGAAGGCTGTCACCTACCCGCAGGCGACCAAGGACGGGGCAGGGCGTCTGCGCGTGGCGGCCGCGACCACCGTGGGCGAGAAGGGCCTCGAGCGCACCGAAGCGCTGATCGACGCGGATTGCGACCTCATCGTGGTGGATACCGCCCATGGCCACTCCAGGATGGTGGCCGAAAGCGTGGCGCGCATTCGCAAGCTCTCCAACGAAATCCAGATTCTTGCCGGCAATATCGCGACCGCCGAGGCGACTCGCGCGCTGATCGATGCCGGGGCGGACGGTGTTAAGGTGGGCATCGGCCCCGGCTCGATCTGCACGACGCGCGTCGTCGCCGGCGTCGGCGTGCCGCAGCTCACCGCGATCATGGATGCGGCCGAAGAAGCCCTCAAGAGCGGCGTGCCGGTGATCGCCGATGGTGGCATCCGCACATCCGGCGACGTCGCCAAGGCGCTGGCGGCCGGCGGCTCGGCCGTCATGATCGGCTCCATGCTGGCGGGCACGGAGGAAGCGCCCGGCGAAACGTTCCTCTACCAGGGCCGCGCGTACAAGAGCTATCGCGGCATGGGCTCGGTGGGCGCCATGGCGCGGGGCAGCGCCGACCGCTATTTCCAGCAGGACATCAAGGACCAGATGAAGCTGGTGCCCGAGGGCATCGAGGGTCAGGTGCCCTATAAGGGCCCGGCGCGAGACGTGATCCATCAGCTTGTCGGCGGCGTGAAGGCGGCGATGGGCTATACCGGCAGCAAGACCATCCGCGATCTCCAGCAGCGCGCGCGCTTCGTGCAGATCACCAATGCGGGCCTGTCCGAAAGCCATGTCCACGACGTGACGATTACCCGTGAGGCTCCCAATTATCCTACGCGCTGAGCTTTTCGCGCCGGCTCCGGGCGAGCGCCGCTCGTGACGCCTGCCGCGCGCGTGCAGGCGGCCATCGAGTTGCTGGATGCGATCATAGTCGCCGCGCGCGATGATGGGGCGGCCGGCGATACGCTGATCGCCCGCTATTTCCGCGAGCGTCGCTATGCCGGCTCGAAAGACCGGCGGGCGGTGCGCGATCTCGTCTATCGGGCCGTGCGAGCCTATGGCGACCGGCCGGAGAGCGGCCGCGCGGCGATGCTGGGTCTGGCGCGAGAGGACGCCGCTCTGGCCGCGCTTTTCGACGGCTCCGTGCATGGACCAGCGCCGATTGAGCCGGACGAGGCGGTGGCGTCTCCCTCGCTGCTGCCGGGCTGGATCGTGCCGGAATTCTCTGCCTTGGTCGATGAAGCCGAGCAGGCGGCCTTGCTGGAGCGCGCGCCGCTCCATGTGCGGATCAATCCGTCCAAGGCGTCGCGCGAGACGTTGCAGGCGCGATGGCCGGATGCCGAACCGATCTTGGCCACGCGCAACGGTTTCGCGCTGCCGGCCGGCACCGACGTGCCCGAGGATGGCATGGCGGAAGTGCAGGACGCTGGCAGCCAGCTCATCGCGCAGGCTTGCGGCGCTCAACCCGGCATGACGGTGCTGGACCTGTGCGCGGGCGCCGGCGGCAAGACTCTGGCGCTGGCGGCGGACATGAACGGGGAAGGACGCCTTATCGCGGCCGATACCGTGCGCGATCGCCTCTCCCGCCTGCGACCGCGCGCCGAGAGGGCGGGCTGTGCGGACTGGATCGAGACGCTCCTGCTGGACTCGGGACGCGAAGCCGAAGCGCTGGCGCCGCTGGAAGGCCAGTGCGACGTCGTGCTCATCGATGCGCCATGCACCGGAACGGGCACATGGCGGCGCAATCCCGAAGCGCGGTGGCGCCTGACGCCGGCCCGGCTCGACCGCGTTATCGAATTGCAGGCCCGGCTGCTCCGCCTCGCGCTTCCGCTTGTGAAGCCGGGCGGAAGGCTCGTTTACGCTGTGTGTTCCCTCATCGATCGTGAAGGGAAAGCGCAGGTTCAGCAATTTGTCAGCAGCATGTCTTTAGGAGCGGCTGCGCGAGGGCGCGACTTGCAGGAGTCGCCGGGCCGATCATGGGGGGAGGGCAGGCTGCTCACCCCTCGCCATGACGGAACCGACGGCTTTTTCTTCGCCGTTCTCGAGAAACCGTGCTAGCGACGGACCATGGCGTCTGTTGCGCGCGGATCGATTTTGGAGACAATCATGCGGTTCACTCCCGCTTCCATCCTGCTTGCAAGTGCGCTTGCCCTCTCGGCAAGCAGCGGCCTGAGCCAGCGCAGTGCCCTGGCTGAGCCCAGCCCGCAGGCGGCGCAATGGATGGCCAAGGGCAGTGCGGCGATGAAAGCCGGCGATCTTTCCAAGTCACGCGACGCCTATGAGACGGCGCTGCTCCTCGCGCCCAGTCAGCCCGCCATCTTCATGGAGCTGGCCAAGATCGCACGGGCGCAGAAGATGCCCGGCAAGGCGATCCGCTATTACGGCCGCACGCTCGATCTCGATCCAGGCAATCAGCTCGCGCTTCAGGGCGAGGGGCTGGCGATGATGGACAAGGGCGCAACCGAGAGCGCGCGCGAGATACTCGCCAAGCTGCGCCTGCTGTGTAAATCGAGTTGCGCGGGTGCGGACCAGCTGGCTGCTGCCATCGCCGCCGGCCCGCCGGCGACGGTCAAGACCGCCGAAGCCGCGCAGAGCGGCAGCCAACCGAAGGTCGAGCAGCAGTAATCTGCCAGCACCCCGTTTGGGCGCGGACCGGCACTTGGACCAATGGCGGTGATGCCGTTTGCAATCGAGGGCTGGGCTATCCCGCTTCGATAGATCGACGCCGTGCTCCTGCGTAGGCGGAAATATGGGCCGATATCGACATGTTGGGCATCCTTCCGGACCCCGTTCGTCCTGAGCTGGTCGAAGAACTGCACTTCTTTTTCAGGTTCGCAAGAGAAGGACGGCCCTTCGACCAGCTCAGGGCGAACGGTGCGTTGGGTACACTAAACGCTTATTCAGGCGCGCCGAGTATCCGGGCGAGGGCGAGATAATCGTCGACGGTCAGCGTCTCGGCGCGGCGGCTCGCGTCGATTCCGGTCCGTTCCAACGCCTCCAGCGCACCGGGCAGGCCCTTGAGGCTCTGGCGGAGCATCTTGCGGCGTTGGCCGAACGCAGCGGCGGTGATGCGAGCGAGGGTGGCCACGTCCACCCCGGCCGGGGCTTCCTTCGGTACGAGGTGGACCACGGCCGACATCACCTTGGGCGGCGGCGTGAAGGCCGAGCGATGCACTTTCATGGCGATCCGCGCCTGGCATCGCCATTGAGCGAGCACGGCAAGGCGGCCATAGGCGTCGCTGCCGGCTTGCGCGACGATCCGCTCGGCGACCTCGGCCTGAAACATCAGCGTGGCGGAGAGCCACCAGGGCGGCCACACGCCGCTTTCCAGCCAGCCCACCAACAGCGCCGTGCCGACATTGTAGGGCAGGTTGGCGACGATATGGGCCGGCCCGCCACAAGCTTCCAGCGGGTCGACCCGCAGCGCGTCCTCCTCGATCACACGCAGCTTGCCGGGAAAAGCCGTGGCAAGCTCGGCCAGCGCGGGCAGGCAGCGGGCATCGCGTTCCACCGCCGTCACCTGCGCGCCGGCGCGGAGCAACGCACGGGTAAGGCCGCCGGGGCCGGGCCCGACCTCATAGACGCGCGCGCCGGCAAGCGGGCCGGGAATGGCCGCGATCCGGTCCAGCAGCTGTTCGTCCAGCAGGAAGTTCTGGCCCAGCGCCTTGCTGGCCCGCAGGCCATGCGCCGCAATGACCTCGCGCAACGGTGGCAGTGACGTCATGACGTTGAGCCGGGCTCGACCCATGCATGGCGATGAAGCTCGGCCTGATGCGCCATGCGGATGGCGGCGATCATCGCGCCGGGGTCCGCGCTGTCCTTGCCTGCGAGATCGAAGGCCGTGCCGTGGTCCGGCGAGGTGCGCACGATCGGCAGGCCGAGCGTGATGTTGACGCCCTGGTCGAAATCCAGCGTCTTGATGGGGATGAGCGCCTGATCGTGATAGCAGCACAGCGCCGCATCATAGGTGGTCCGCGCGCGCGGCGTGAACAAGGCATCGGCGGCATGAGGGCCGGTGATGTTCACCCCTTCCTCGCGCAGTTGGGCGATGACCGGCGCGATCACGCGCTGCTCCTCATCGCCTAGCAGGCCCTGCTCGCCAGCGTGGGGATTGAGGCCGGCCATGACCAGCCTCGGCCGCTCGATGCCGAACAGGCGCTTGAGACCGCGCGCCGTGGCCAGCGTGCGATTGCGGATCAGTGCCGGCGTGAGGGCTTCCGGCACCTCGGCCAGCGGCATATGGATCGTGAGTGGCACCACGCGCAGTGACGGCCCGGCAAGCATCATCACCACATTGCCGCGCGCTACGCCGCATCGCTCGGCGACGAACTCCGTCTGGCCGGGATGCGTGAAGCCGACCTGGGCAAGCTGGGCCTTGGAGATGGGCGCGGTCACGAGTGCGCTGGCGCCTTCCGAGCGGGCAAGGCCGGTGGCGGCCTCCAGCGCTTGTAAGGCGCAGCGCGCGCCGTCCAGCGATGGACTGCCGGGTATGATCTCGCCGGCTTCAGCGACCTGGAGGCAGGGCAGGGCGAGCGGAAAGACATCGTCGGCCTCGACCGGGCCGCCGATGTGCCGGATCGGGCCCGGCCATATCGCTGCGATCGCGGCGCTATCACCCACGACGAAGAACGGCGGGAGCTGCTCCCGCTCACGCAGCGCCCACGCCTTTGCGATGACTTCCGGCCCGATGCCTGCCGGATCGCCAAGCGAAACGGCGATGGGGCGCGGATGGGCCGGCTCGGATAGCCTGGTCTGAACGGCCTCAGTTATAGTCGATCACCGCATCGCGTCGCAGATCGCGCAGGTAGGTGCGGGCGCGCTTGTTCACCCGATCCTCTTCCATCTGCGCCATGATCTGGTCGAAAGAGGGTGCACTGCTGTCTGGCGGATCGTCCCGCCCGCACAGTACCAGCGCCCGCACGCCTTCGGCAGCCGAGCCGAACGGGGGCGTGGCCTCGCCGATCTGCATGGCGAGCAGGATGGACTGGAGCTGCGGCGGCAGGTTGCGCGCCTGAATGTCGTTCTCCACGACGCTTGCACCGATCTTCGTAGCCATATCGTCCACTGAGCCGCAGCCTTGCAGGGCTTGCAGGGCCTGGGCAAATTCATTGGCCCGGCGCTGCGCCGCTTCCGGCGAGGTGCCGTCGGGGAAATCGATCGCGACCTGCTTCAAATTGAGGATGGCGTCGCGGGCATCGGCCATCAGCACTTGCCGCTTGTCGATGAGATAGACGAGCGAGAAGCCGCCCGGCACGCCGACAGGGCCGGCGATCTGCCCGACCTCGAGCTGCTGCGCGGCGACGGCGATAGGCTCAGGCAACTGGGCGGCACGCACCCAGCCCAGATCGCCGCCCACCGCGGCGGTGGATGCTTCCGAATATTGTCGCGCATAGGCCTGGAACGAGCCGCCGCCACGGATCTGCTCCATGATCTGCTGCGCGTTCTGGAGGACCTGCTGACTGTTCTCCGGCGAGGCGGACAGGTAGATTTCCCCGATGTGGAATTCTTCCTTGCCCTTGGCGGCCTGGAGGCGCTCCACGACCGCGCGGACTTCTTCCTCGGATACGTTGATGAAGGGCTGCACTTCACGGCGGAGCAGCCGGCTCCAGGCGACTTCGCCCTGAATCTGCCGCTTGATCGAGCGCGGCGAAGAGCCCTGCGCGGCGAGATACTTGGAGAAATCGTCTGGCGAATAGCGGAAATTGGCAGCCACGCGCGCGAAGTTCTCGTCAAGCTCGGCCGTTTGAATGGTGATGTCCTTGGCGGCGGCTTCCTGAATCTGGAGCGTCTCGTCGATGAGATTGCGGAGAACCTGGAGGCGCAGCCGGTTCTTCTCTTCCTCGCTCACCTTGCCGCCATTGGCCAGCACGACAAGCGCGAGACGCTGCTCCACGTCGGTCTGGGTGATGACCTCGCCGTTCACCAGAGCCGTGGCGGTGCGGATATTGGGATCACGCTTGCCGAAGAGAACGACCGATTCGGGAATGTCGAGCGCCGTGGCGGCTGAATCGACCGCGTCGTCCTCGGCGGGCTGTGCGACGGCGGCGGTGCAGGCCAGCAACGTCGTCGCGACGCCTGCCAGTATCCGGGAGGCGAAACGGGGAGGCATTCTTTTCACGCTTTTCACGCGGTTCACGTCAATCAAATCGCTCTCCATTCAGAAGCGGGCGACCGTCACGAGGGTCGCCGGGCCTGCCCGGGCGGGTAGTGCATGGCGGCTGAACCGGGGCTGAGCGGCCGCCGAGCAAGCGGCGGCGCCACCCCGTGCCGGGCGCCTGTCTTTACAGACCCAGATTCTTAAATACCAGACGAAGCTGAAAGGAATTGCCTCGCCGCGCATCGCCTACCGTCTGATAATCGCGCCGCCAAGTGAGGCCGAGTTCCACGCAGTCATCCTCATAGGCAATGCCCAAGCGGTGGCGGACCGGCTCGAAGCCGGAAAGCGTGCTCGCCGGGTCATCCTCCTGACCGGTAAGATCGATGTTCGTGGACCCGAAGACCGACCAGAAACGCGCGAACGCGACGCGCGCGCCGAGCCGCAGTTCCTCGACATCGCGCAGATCCTCGACGCCGGCGGTGATATTGCGATCGAGCCGGAGATAGCCGACCTCCGCATACGTGCGGCGGGTGCCGACCGTGGCTTCGATCTCATTGCGCCGCACGGCCAGATTGTCCTTGTCCAGCCGGAATCGGTGGGTGAAGGCGATGAAGTCCTTGTAGCGCACCTGTGCGCGCCCCACGATGTCCGAGAGCCGATCCGACAGGCCGGTGCCATTGGGCAGCACCGTCTCGCGCTCATCGATCCGGTAGCTCTGGCCCACCGTCGCATCGATGGAAAAGTTCGGGAGGTCCAGCCGGTAATCGAAGCCGTAGGTGATCCGCGTCGAATCCTCGAAACGGTCGTATCCGGGAAAGCGGTTGAGCGCGAAGAGATTGGAGTCCTCCAGATCGATCGCGCGCGCATCCTCATTGGGCACGTGCAGATTGGCGAGCCGGGGCGCCACCACCATCTGCACGCGGGGCACGATCCGCTGTGTGCCGCCCAGAGCCTCGCCAATGAAGGGCCAGCGCACGTCCAGCGCCAGAGCGGCAATGCCGCGCGTCTGCCAGCCTTCCTCGCCGCGATAAATCACGGTGGGCGAAAGATGGTTCTGCGCGCTGTTATAGACATCGCCCCGCGCATAGCCCGTCAGCGAGACCTCCTGGCCCATGCCCGTGAGGAGGCTCTGCTTCCAGGTGACGCCCACGAACGCCCGCTGCGTATCCTGCCCATCGGTGCGCAAAATGGAGAGGCTGTTGGCCTGGAGCTCGATTTGTCCGCCCAGCAGGGGATCCGTGGCGCGCAGCCGGTAATCGATGGCGGGAATGGCAATGGGCGCCTGACCGCCGGAATCGCCTGGGCGCAGCGACTGGAAGGCCCAGCCCGCGATCGAGAGATAGCTGCGCGTGCCGATGCGCTCGAGATTGAGCGTGGAGCGCAGCCGATCTTCGTGACTGATGTTGTAGCGGTTGAGGAACGTGCGGTCGGTGACGTGGCGCAAGGAGCCGGAAAGCGACCAGAGCGGATCGAACTGGAACTTGCCGCTGGCCGCGAAATAACCCCGCAGCCTGTCCTCGGTGATGGGCGTCGTCGGATCGTCCAGCGGCGTGACCGCGCTCACCGTTCCATAGCCGGTGATCTGATAGGCGCCCTGGGAGAGCAACGCGCGGTAGTTGACGCCGAGCATCGGCAGCACGGCGCTGTAGATATACGGCGTGACCGTGAGATCGCGATTGCGCGCCAGGCGCCAGTAATAGGGCTGGGCGTATTCGAAACCGTTGCGCCGGTCATAACCCACATCGGGCACGAGCAGGCCGCTCCCGCCTTCCTCCCCGATGCTGTGTCGCAGGCCGGGCAGGGGGATGAGCGGCAGGCCGAGCAGCTTCACGCGCGCATTCTCATAGCGAACGATCTGCCGCGCATCGTCCAGCACCACGCGGTCCGCCTGGATCTGCCAGGTCGGCTCCTTGGGGCAGCCATGCTCGTCCTCGACCCGGCAGGGCGTGTAGGCGGCACGGTCCAGAGTATAGATGTCGCCGCTGCGCTGGCCCTTGACGGCGGCAAGGCGATTGTCGCTGTTGGTGACGATGAGCAAATTCGCGATGACACCATCGCGCAGGCTCTCGGTGACGTCCATCTCGTCCGCATAGGCCCGGTCGCCGCGCTCGTTGACGAGCATGACGTCCCCGCGCGCGATCACCGTGCCGGCGCCCCGATCCCATTCCACCTGATCGGCCGAGAGCTGCGCGTCCTGCCGCGCGACCCGGACATTGCCCGAAGCTGTGACGATATCGGCATCGTTATTGTAATCGATGCGGTCGGCCTCGAAATTGATCTCGTCCTCGGCGATAGGCGGCGCCGGCATGGGAACGGCATCGACCTCTTCATCCGCCGGCCGATCCTGGAAATCCGGCTCGGTCTGCGGCGGGCCAAGGTCCGGCAGCACTGGCGCAGGTGGGTCTGGCGGGGACGGAAGCGGGCTCTGCGCGAGAGCCGGCGTCGTCATAAGCAGGGCCAGAACGAAAACGGGCGCGCTGATGCTCAAGCGAAGGCGAAGTCCTTCGCGTGCATGCGTCTCGCGGCAGTGTCTGGCAACCAAACGTCTTCTCCCAGCGCGGCCCGCGAACCGCGCGCGCCATGTGCCTCGCTGCCCTATTGCATCGCCGCGCGTCCATTCGCAATTGCCTTGCGAGGCATGAAATCGCGGTTAGCTGTCCGTTTGCCGTGGCATCCGACCTGACGAGGCGCTATTCGGCCATCATATGCGATCCGCGCCAGGCGGTGCGTCAACCCATTCGGGAGCTGGTTCCATGCAAATCCTCACGAACGCCACTCGTCCTGCCGAGACCGACTGCCTCATCTTTCCGGTGGCGAAGGGAGCACCCGTCGCGCCGGCTATCGAAGCGCAGGCGCTGGCTCTCGAGGCGGCGGCTGCATCGCGCTTCACCGGCGAGGCGGGGGCACTGGTCGAACTGTTCCTGAGCGAGAACGGGCGGACGATGCGCGTGCTGCTGGTCGGCACGGGTGAAGGCTCGCTGGCCGACTACGAGAAAGCGGGCGGCGCGATCAGCGCACGGCTCCTGACCTCCGGCGTCGTTCATGCAACCGTCGAAGGCGAGGACGTGTCGCCTGCCGGACTGGCGCGGATCGGCCTGGGCGCTCTGCTGCGCGGGTGGCGGATCGATACCTACCGGACGAAGCTGCCGGAGCAATCGAAAGCCACGCTCGATACGCTGGTGCTGGTGAGCAATTCCGAAGAGCTTCCCGATCTCGTGCAGGATCTCAATTCCGTGGCACAAGGCGTTGCTTTCACGCGCGAACTGGTGGCCGAGCCGGGGAATGTTCTCTATCCCGAAACCTTCGTGGACCGCTGCCGGCATCTGGCGGAGCTGGGCATCGAGATCAGCGTGCTCGACGAGACGGACATGGCCAATCTGGGCATGGGTGCGCTGCTGGGCGTGGCGCAGGGATCGGTACGCAAGCCACGCCTGATCGCGCTGCGCTGGGATGGTACACAGGGCGCGCAGGAAAAGCCGCTGGCACTGGTGGGCAAGGGCGTCACCTTCGATACCGGCGGCATCTCCCTGAAACCCGGCGCCGGCATGGAAGACATGAAGTGGGACATGGGCGGGGCAGGGGCCGTCGCGGGTGCGATGAAGGCGCTGGCGCTCCGCAAGGCTCCCGCGCATGTCGTGGGCATTTGCGGACTGGTCGAGAACATGCCGGACGGCGGTGCGCAGCGGCCGGGCGACATCGTGAAGACCATGTCCGGCCAGACGGTCGAGGTGCTCAACACCGATGCGGAAGGCAGGCTGGTGCTGTGCGACGCGATCTGGTGGACGCAGCAGACCTACAATCCCGAGACGGTGATCGATCTCGCCACGCTTACCGGCGCGATGCTGATCGCACTGGGCAGCGAGCATGGGGGCTTGTTCAGCAACGATGACGGCCTGGCGAATCAACTGGTCGCGGCGGGTCTTGAAAGTGGCGACAAGCTCTGGCGTTTCCCGCTCTCGCCGGCCTACGACAAGCTGATCGACAGCCCCATTGCCGACATGAAAAATATCGGGCCGCGTTATGCCGGCTCCATTACCGCGGCGCAGTTCATCGGGCGTTTCGTGCAGGATGGCGTCAAATGGGCGCATCTCGATATTGCCGGCATGGTCTGGGCCGACAAGCCCGGCGCGACCTGGGACAAGGGCGCGACGGGCTATGGCGTGCGCTTGCTCGATCAACTGATCCGCGACCATTATCAGGCCGGGTAAGGCTGGCGCTGGAAGGCTGTGATGCAGGTCGATTTCTATCAGCTCAGCCGCGACCCCGTAGAGGCCGTGCTCCCCGCCATCGCACGCAGAGTGCTGGATGGCGGGCAGCGGCTGCTGGTGGTTTCCGCCGAGCGCGAGCAGCTTGACCAGATTTCGCGCGGGTTGTGGAGCGCGGGGCCCGAGAGCTATCTCGCCAACGATCACGCCGATGCGCCAATGCCGCAGGTTCAGCCGATCTTGCTCGCAGACGCTTGTGAGCCAGCCAACGGTGCTCGTCATGTCGCGCTGGCCGATGGGCACTGGCGCGAGGATGCCCTTACCTTCGAGCGGGCCTTCTATTTCTTCGGCGACGCGACCATCGATGAAGCGCGCCAGGCGTGGCGCACGCTGGGCCGGACCGATGGCGTGGCCCCCCGCTTCTGGAAGCAGGATGGCGGCAAATGGCGGCAAGGGCCCTGATGAGGACAAGGACCCTGACGAGGAAGGGGCAGCGCGTTCAGTCCTTCGCCAGCCCGGCATCCCGGATGAGTTCGGAAAGCAGCTGCCGCTTGCGCGTGAGGTCCACCCCGGGATCGGGTGCCTGAAGATATTCGAGGCCGCACAGCCCGTCGCCCCGTCGGCGATTGAGCGGGGGCTCCAGACTTTCTATCAGCAGCGCCTCGATGGTTTTGATGACGACATACTGACTCCAGGCAGCGGACGATTCGCGCAGAAGGCCATCCGCTCCGACATCGCGCAGGCCGAACCAGGAGAAGCGATTCCAGCGCCCGGCCATGCGGTCCACGGTATGTGCCCTGAGCCGGGCATAGAGGCTGTCCGTGGCGCGGCCCACATAGATGGTTCGCGCTCCATCCTGCAGCAGATAGACGCCCATCTGCCGAGCGAAATTGATGGTGGGCTTGCTCGCATCCATGTGGCCGAGCATCGTTGGCTTCCCCGACCAGGAGACGAGATCGCGCTTCCAGAACATGCCGAAGGCACACAATGTACCTCGTTCAGCATCATGGATGGTCTCCTCCCGCTCCTGAACGATCAGGGCCTCGGATGCAGGCATATGGAAATGGCCCTCGTCCGGTGTCAGGCGGGACGTAGGGAGCCGGCGGACGAGCGCTCCGCTGAGCATGGGTGCGCCATGCGCGGCGCCCGGGCCGCGCGCGAAGGCCGGAGAACGGCGCTCCCGATTGAGACTGCAATATCGAATCGAACCGTCCGCTCCCGTGACTATCTTGTAAATCGCTTCCTTGGGCCAAACGCCACTCATCAAATCATTTCCACTTCGCACCCGCCTTTGTGTGCGCCAGTGCGCACAAACCGATTAACCTATCGTAACATTGGGTAAAAAGTGAGCGCCCTTGATCCAGCCGGGCTTCGCGGCTAGAGCGCGCCGGTCTTTTCTTTCAGCGATTTTTCCGGAGCAAATCCCATGGCGGTGACCCGCACTTTCTCGATTATCAAGCCCGACGCGACCCGCCGCAATCTGACCGGCGCCATCACGCGCATGCTGGAGGAAGCCGGCCTGCGCGTCGTCGCCTCCAAGCGCATCCAGATGACGCGGGAGCAGGCAGAAGGCTTCTACGCGGTGCACAAGGAGCGCCCCTTCTTCGGCGAACTCGTCGAGTTCATGATTTCCGGTCCCGTCGTGGTGCAGGCGCTTGAGGGCGAAGACGCCGTGAAGCGCAATCGCGACATCATGGGCGCCACCAATCCGGCCAATGCCGACGAGGGCACGATCCGCAAGACCCATGCGGAATCGATCGAAGCCAACAGCGTTCACGGATCGGACAGCGACGAGAACGCCGCCATCGAGATCGCCTACTTCTTCAAGCCGGAAGAAATCGTCGGCTGAAATGGTGCAGGGCTCCGGTGATCGAAAGCCGGGGCCGCTTCATTGCGATGAGCCGCAAGGCAGACGGGGGCGCCGTGGACTTGAAGTCCGAGCGCCCTTTGTTTTGGCGATTATGGCGTGCGCGCCTTTTGTGCAGTTGAGTTAAAGAATGGAAAGCCAGATTTCCATATAACCCCGTTCGCTCTGAGCTTGTCGAAGGGCTGCTCTTTTCCTGGAGCCTTGAAGAAGAGGACAGCCCTTCGACAAGCTCAGGGCGAACGGGGGGGATAACTGCACATGCGTTTGCAAGCGATACGATCGCCCTTTTCTCTAGCGATTATGCGGTTTGCAACGCGCGTCCCTCAGGCGGACGCTTTCCGGTCTTTCGAGGCCATGCCTTCCTCGAACGCATGGAGCAAGCTGCGCGCAGATTTGTGCAGATCATGCCGTTCCTCCACGCGGCGGCGGCCTTCCGCGCCAAGGGCGGCCCGTTCCTCAGGCGTGGCGCGCATGATGCCGCGCAGGGCCTGGGCGATCGCATCTTCATCGCCCGGCGCGAAAATCCAGCCGCATGTCTCGTCCAGCAATTCGGGGATGCCGGCGACGGTCGTGCTGAGCACCGGACGGCCGATGGCGAAGGCTTCCATGATGCCGATAGGCAGGCCCTCGGCATAGCTCGGCAGCAGCATCGCGCGCCCGGCCAGAAGCTGCTCGCGCACATAAGCGCCCGTGCCCCAGCCGTGGAGGATGACATTCTTCTCAACGCCATACCGCTTGATGGCCTCTCGCAAGGCATCCTCATCGTCGCCGCCGCCGATCAGTTCGACGACGAGATCGGGAAACTCGCCCACTACCGCTGCGACTGCCGGCGGGATATGGATCTGGCCCTTGTTGGCACATAGCCGGCCGATGCAGATGACGCGGCTGCTCTGCGATGGCCCGGCATCATAAGGGAAATCATCGAGATCGATGCCGCAAGGGATGATTCGCACCTTGTCGGCAGCTGCCGGCGCCTCTTCCACGATCCGGTCGCGGCAATAGCGCGTGATCGCGGCGATGAAGGCTGCATCGCGCGCCTTCTCACGGATGGAAAGCCGCGCGGGTTCGCCCGGCACCAGTTCGTCGGGGCCGTGGACGGTGAAGCTGTAGGTGGGCCCGCCCAGCCGGCGCGCGAACATCGCCACG
>Ga0160433_100218_pt1 | contig 43560 bp, 35 predicted proteins | sample HID1972K_E0MG_FD_108235 | JGI IMG/M metagenome (GOLD analysis project Ga0160433, IMG submission 108235) | Enriched pill bug-associated microbial communities from UW Madison campus, WI, USA - HID1972K_E0 MG | ecosystem: Host-associated > Arthropoda: Insects > Digestive system > Unclassified ...
CACTTTGGCGCCAACGCTCAACTTCGGCTTTCATACGTGTTCTTTGATCCATTACTGTGTCTTTTCTGACAAAGTAAGTTTATTCACCAAAACGCATCAATATGCAGTTGGCCGGCCGGTTACCCTACAATCCCTGTAATCACATCAGCCTGCTCTGATCCGTAATCCTTTTTCAGCTGGCTGAAGTCCTGAACAGCCAACGTAGTCGCTACTTTATTACTCCTGGCTGTAGCAATCAAGCTGTCAATATTGTTAAAATATATAGTCGGAAACTCATCGAATACCAAGCTGCTCTTCAGCTGATTCTTTCTGTTCACCAGTTTGATCATACGGGATATGTAAAGAGAGAGCACGGCCCCGTAGACCTGAAGCTTCTGAGGATTGTTTCCTACACAGACAATCTTGGGTTCCTCCGGATTGTTGACATCCAGTGTAAAGTCGTTGCCGGAAAGCACGTAATACAGTTGGGGAGACGACAGTCTTGCTAAACCGATCTTAGCCGAGGCTATTTGTCCTTCCAGCTGCTCTTTGGCTTTGTTCTGAAAGGCTGAGACAAAAGGATTGATCAGAACTTTGATCTCCTCTTCCTGACCGAGCACACTGAATAACGATTCATAATCGACCTGCATCAGCTCAATGACATGCGGCAGGGTGCAGTACTTTCCCTCCTCATACTTCTTCAGGTACCAGATGATGGCTGTCAGAAAATTGATAGGAGACTCAACAAAGAAGTCCCCCTGCTTCTTGATCCAATCCCGATTTAGTCCCAGCATAATGGTTCGGCTTGCCTCTGTGGCATCGGTAATATCCTCCATTGCCTTTGGATCAAGCGGATTGCAGCGATGAGTTCTCGTGAGGTCATCAAAATTTATCACATAGAAGGATGGCTTAACCTTGTAGTTCTTATGGTACTTTAACAGCTTGTTATAAGCAATCTTACTCAGATCATCGTACTTGAAGTCGTAACCCCGGAAAAGAAAAAAGCCTGTAAATCGATGATTTACAGGCTTTTGATGTGTTTTGATTTGATTATCTGCGGTGAGGGAGGGATTCGAACCCTCGGTACCGTTTCCAGTACGACAGTTTAGCAAACTGTTCCTTTCGGCCACTCAGGCACCTCACCCCTCTTTTCAGGGACTGCAAATATAGTAATTCAACCTATCCTTCAAAAAATATTTTCACAATTTGAAGCTGGATTTTCAATCATTTTTCAGCTTTGGAACGAAGACCCCTGACAGCTAAGTAGTTATTCACAGCATATAGAAAGACTTTTTTTACACCGCATAGTCAATACGAACATGATAGATGCTCATTAGCATGTTTTTGAAGATAGAACGTATGGTGGCAATGTCTTTTAGTGTGATATTACAGTTATTTAATTGCCCTTGCTCAAGCTTGTAATCAATGATACGGTCTACAAGAGCACTGATGCTCTCCTTATTTGGCTCTTTCAGACTTCTGGACGCAGCTTCTATTGAATCGGCAAGCATTAGCACTCCTGTTTCTTTAGAGAATGGAATCGGGCCCGGGTAACGGAAGATGTTTTCATCAACGAACTTTTCAGGGAAGTTTTTGAGGAATGATTGGTAGAAGTAATCCATTCTGGTATTCCCATGATGCGTTCTGATAAAGTCTATCACGATCTCGGGCAGATGATTCTTCCGCGCTAATTCAACCCCCTTGGTAACGTGCTGGATGATGATCTGCGCACTGGCTTCATAGGATAATTTATCATGCGGATTAGATCCTACGTTTTGATTTTCTATGAAATAATGTGGATTTTCCATCTTCCCGATGTCATGGTACAGTGCCCCCGCCCGCACCAGCAGCGCATTTCCTCCGACATTGAAAATTGCCGCTTCGGCAAGGTTGGCAACTTGCAGCGAATGCTGGAAAGTACCCGGAGCCTTAAAGGAAAGTTCACGGAGCAGCCTTGAATTGGTATTCGTAATCTCCATCAATGTTACTTCAGAAGTGAGGCCAAACACCCGCTCAAACGCATAGATGAGCGGATATGCCAGGAGCGATAACAGAACGCTGAATACAAATGGAATAAAGCTCATCCAGTCCAGATTGGAGAGGGTACCGTTATTTCGTATGAGTGAGATGCCAAAAAAGGCAACCATATAAGTACATAGGATTAGTAATGCGGATATCAGCAATTGCTCTCGCTTCACCAGGTTTTTGATGCTGTAAATGGCCACCATACCCGCAGTTACTTGTAGAAAGGCGAATTCAAAGCTATTCGGCACGAAGAAACCCGCAATAAGAACTACCAAAAGGTGAATATTGAGAGCAAGCCGGGTATCAAACAGGATCCGGATGATGATCGGCACGATACAGTACGGTATATAGTACAGGTTGGGTATTTTCAAACTGATCGCCCATGAAAGGCTCACCAGCATCATGGTTATGACTACAAGAATAAGCGACATCTTGCGGTTATCTTCGTAGATATCCTTTCGGAAAAGTCGAAGAAAAACCATCAGAAGGCATACTATCAGCCCCCCTAAGACAAGCTGACCAATAAAGATTGCTTTTCGGTTACCGCTAAAATGGCGTTCTTCTTCGAAGGTACTTTTCAGTGACTCCAGTTTTTGATAGATCTCCTGACTGATCACTGCTCCGTTAGCAATAATCAACTCTCCCTGCTGGACCATGCCCCGCGTTGGCGAAAGGTTTTTCAGCGCTTCTGCTTCCACCTTTTCGGTGAGATGTTCATCATAAATATAGGTTTGCTGAATATGGTCTTTGATCAGCTTACTTAGCCAGGCTTTGTTCTTAATGGCATTAGCATCTTTAACCTGCTCATCAATATAGACTTCAGCGGTTTCGAGTGTTAGCACGCCGATGGTATTCATCTGCTTAGCCTCGTTATTGCTCAGTAACGTAAAATTGTAATTGGTACCGGAACGCTGAAACTTTTTGACATGAGCCATGATCCCCTTCTCATAAACAGCTGCCAGAATACGCACTCCAACTTCCTGGTAAGTCTTCTTGAGCCTTTCTTCTTCGCCGGCGTTATCCCACTTTACGTCGAAGTCACCAATGAATGCCTGAAACTCGGTTTTGAAAATATCCGAACGATTGTGGTATACCGGCAGCACTGATTTATAAACCTCAGCCTTGTCCTGCTCAATCTCGTCAAAGGTCTTCTCGATTGCGAAGCTATAGGGTGAAACGAGATCTTTGTTCATCCATACCTTTCCCTTCTCGTATTCGTATTTGAAGCGTGCATGCTTAGGCAAAAACATTGTTACAATAACAACGCAGGCCACCATCATGATATACTTTAACTTAGACCCGTACCGGCGGTATAAAAGGAGATGGTATTTTTTTTTTAGTTTTGCCACAGAAGTTCTTTATCTGTTCAAAAATAAGCAAGTTTTGATTAATTCTTCGTTTATATGAACCTATTGACTGAAAGAGAGATATGTCAAGGATAGTTTTTATGTTTTTGCTGGTAGCAGGATTGGGGAAAGTGGCGTTAGGGCAAAAACCTTTGACTGATTCTCAGTTGTCCAGACTTAACGCTTATCAGGACACACTGAAAGAACTTGCTTACAAGGTGATCAACAGTCCGGATCAGGCTGAACGATACGAGTCGAATGCAATAATGGTTCGCACCCTCGTACGGGCATTGCAGACACAAAATTCCTACACCTTCGATTTTGATTCGCTGAAATCGTTCAGCATTCAAAGATCCCCGGATAACGCTTTTCGACTATTTACATGGCATGTGATGAATCGAAACGGGATTTATCGCTTTTATGGAGCAATTCAGATGAAATCCTCTGAAAAACTGCAGCTCCACCCCCTCGTTGACTATTCTAACAATATAACATCACCACAAGACACTTTACTGGACAATAATCACTGGCTGGGATCGCAGTATTACAAGATCATTCCGGTTATTAAGAACACGCCCACTCCCTACTATATCTTACTTGGATGGAAAGGAAATAACGTCAAATCCACTAAAAAAGTCATAGAAGTACTGCATTTCGAAAACGGTAAACCGATTTTTGGCATGCCTGTGTTTGAAGGAAAAACGGCTCTTAATGGTAAACATCGAATCATATTTGAATACAATCGTTCGGTTTCAATGATGCTGAACTATGAGCCCGGGGAAAATAGAATAGTTTTCGATCACCTTGCAGCCCCAGCTCCGGAAATGGAGAATAATCCTGCGTTGTTTGGTCCGGATCTATCCTATGATGGCTTAAAGCTAGTCAATGGAAAATGGAAATTAACCGAAAATATTGAGTTAACTAACCAGGATTCGGAAATTGACGATTTGTATATTGATCCCAGGAAGAGAAACACCGAGATTATCAACAAACTGAGATAGTACTATAGAACTTTATTTTAAAAAAATATTGATATTTGAGCCCTTCCACATGTTAGAAATGATATTTCATACTATAATTTATTCTTCTTAGCACTTCATGAAGAAATTACTGCTTTTACTGCTCATTTCCGGGAGCGTTTTCGCGCAGACCAGCCAGAACATTACGCTGGAGGATATTTTCAAGAAAAATATATTTGCGCAACGCTCTGTTTACGGACTCAATTCCATGAAGGATGGAAAGAGTTTCGCCTCTATTCAACGTGATCCGCAAACGGGAAAAATATTTGTAGCTAAAAACAACTTTAGCAACGGCAAACTGAACAAGGCATTATATTTTCAAGACGACCTGATATACAATTCTGACACGCTGGAGCTAAGCACCGATTTTAGCAGCGACGAAAGAAAAGCACTTATTACTCAGGACGAAGAACCGATATATCGCCATTCGACAAAGGCTAACTACTACGTCTACGAGCTCGATTCTAAAAAAATCATCGAGGTTTCTTCAAAGGGTAAGCAGTCTTTCGCCAGCTTTTCTCCTGATGGCAGCAAGATCGCATTCGTAAGGGACAACAATCTGTTTGTTAAAGACCTCGGGAACGATCTCCGCGAAACACAGATTACAAACGACGGCTCTTTTAATAAGATTATCAACGGACAGAGCGATTGGGTTTATGAAGAAGAATTTGCTTTCGCAAAAGCATTTTTCTGGAGTCCTGATGGGCAGAACATCGCATACTACAAGTTTGACGAAGCGTTGGTTCCTGAATACTCAATGACGGTTTTCGATAAGCTGTACCCAACAGAGTATAAATACAAGTATCCTAAGGCAGGCGAGAAAAACTCTGTAGTAAGTATTCATGTATATAACCTACCCAAGCAAACAACGGTAAAGGTTGATGTTGGTCAGGAGACAGACCAGTACATCCCCCGGATAAGGTGGACGAACAGTTCTTCCTTACTTTGTGTTTTGCGGATGAACAGGCATCAGAATAAACTCGAGTACCTGCTGGCAGATGCTGTTAGTGGAAAATCCAGGGTCATATTAACAGAAACCGACAAGTATTACATTGACATTGAGAAAGAACAGCTTACTTTTTTAAAGAATGGAAAGCAGTTCATCAATGTCAGCGAACGTGATGGGTTTAACCATATCTTCCTGTACGACCTGAACGGCAAAGTGGTTAAGCAGATCACAAAAGGAAGTTGGGAAGTGACGGAACTCTACGGTGTTGATGAACAAACGCAGACTGTGTTCTTTCAGTCGGCAGAGAATTCCCCGGCTCAACGAGACATATTCTCTATCAAATTGAATGGTACGGGGAAAAAGCGGCTTAATGAAAAGGCGGGCACCAACAGTGCTACCTTTAGTACCGACTTTTCTTACTTTATACTCAACCATTCAACGGCTAATCAGCCGGCTTATATAACGCTAAACGATCGTTCAGGAAATACCGTCAGACTGCTTGAAGATAATTCTGACTTAAAAGCTCGGTTGGCTAACTTCAAGATTGCGCCGACGGACTTTTTTAGTTTTAAAACCTCTGAGGGAGTCAGTTTAAACGGCTGGATGATAAAACCATCAGATTTCGATCCGAAGAAAAAGTATCCGGTATTGATGTTCGTCTATGGCGGACCTAGCAGTCAGAGCGTTGCAGACACCTGGGGTGGTACAAGAAACAAGTGGTATAACATGCTGGCGCAACAAGGGTATATTGTTGCATGTGTTGATAATCGAGGCACAGGTTTCAGAGGAGCTGAGTTCAAAAAGATGATCTACAAAAACCTGGGAAAGTATGAAACGGAAGATCAGATTGAGGCAGCGAAATGGCTGGGCAAGCAATCATTCGTGGATCCCGGGCGAATTGGCATGTTCGGGTGGAGCTATGGAGGCTATATGTCGTCTCTGTGTATTACCAAAGGAGCGGATGTATTTAAGATGGCAATAGCCGTTGCGCCAGTCACCAACTGGAGATTTTACGATTCGATCTACACCGAACGCTATCTTCAAACGCCGCAAGAGAACCCTGCTGGTTACGATGATAACTCTCCGGTAAACTTCGCCCATCTCCTCAAAGGTAAATTTCTGCTGATCCATGGAACAGGTGATGACAATGTTCACTTTCAAAACAGTGTCGTTCTCTCAGAAGCCCTGATACAAGCGAATAAGCCGTTTGAGCAGGCCTACTATCCCGATAAAAACCACGGAATATACGGCGGCGAAACGTCGATGCACCTTTATTCTAAAATGACAGATTTTATAGTAAATAACTTATAATGGCCGGACTTGCAGCATCCACCCAACCTACGTTGGAGGAAATCCAGAACTTTCAGGGAAAATACCCTAAACAATTGTGGTATCTATTCTTCTCGGAAATGTGGGAACGATTCTGTTTCTACGGAATGAGAGGAATGCTCACCTATTTCATGGTGACTGAACTCTTGATGAAGGACGAGATGGCGAACCTCCAATATGGAGCCACGCAAGCTTTTGTGTACGCGTTCACCTTTATCGGAGGGCTTTTTGCCGACAAGATACTGGGATTCAGAAGATCGCTGTTCTGGGGTGGTCTGTTGATGATTGTGGGCAGCGCGATATTGGCCTATGACCCGCATGCACTTTTCTTCCCCGGCATTGCCTTCACTATTGTAGGTACCGGTTTCTTTAAACCCAACATCTCTACAATGGTCGGTGCGCTATACAAAAAAGATGATTCGAGAAGGGACGCCGGATTCTCACTTTTCTATTCGGGTATCAACATCGGCGCTTTGATGGGCGGATATGCCTGTGTAGCGATAGGAAAGGAATATTCATGGCACCTGGCCTTCGCGCTTGCCGGAATAGTAATGACGATTAGCTTGATTACCTTTGTTTTCACGCAAAGAAGCCTCGGCCCTATCGGTCTGCCGCCTTCAGCGAGCGTTCCGCAGCCGCCAACTACAGACAAAGATCTATCGGTAAGTACCGCAGGTGATCAGGTTGTTGAGACAAAGACCCAAAATGCTCAGCCTCAGGCATGGAAAAGCTACGCTGTATACCTCGGTTCTCTTGCCGTTATTCCATTGATCGTGATCATGGTTTCGCAAACGCAGTATACTGACTGGTTTATGTATACAATAGGGCCGGCAACGCTGCTTTATCTGTTTTACGAAATGACCAAACATACAAAGGAGGAACGCAAAAAGCTGTTGGCTGCTCTGTTCTTCATTTTGTTCTCTATTCTCTTCTGGGCGTTCTTCGAACAAAGCGGAGGTTCGTTGGCTCTGTTCTCGGCGCGTAATCTCGACAACCAGTTGTTAGGTACTTTTACATTGGATCCAAATGGAGTGAATAACTCGGTAAACTCTCTTTTTGTCATCATTTTTGCACCTATTATAGGATTGATCTGGCTCGCTATGGCGAAGAGAAAGATTGAGCCAAACACTGTGCTGAAATTTGGTTTAGGTTTCCTTTTTCTTGCCGGTGCGTTCTTTACGTTCTACGCTACTCGTTTCTTTGCTGATGAAAACGGAATTACTTCACTGGATGTTTTCACAATAGCTTATCTGATTATCACTTTTGGAGAGCTGTGCCTTTCGCCTATCGGCCTTTCGATAATGACGAAATTATCCCCTGCCCGACTTCAGGGTGTTATGATGGGTATGTGGTTTCTTGCGAGTGCTTACGGACAATATGTCGCCGGAATATTGGGTGCCGGACTATCGAAAGCAGGTGAAAATGACTCTATTCAGCAAAAGCTTATCACATTTACTGACGGATACAGGCAACTGGCCATATATGCGTTGATTGCAGGTATCGTGATGATCATCAGTGCGCCCGCGATCAGAAAACTCATGGGCGAAGTAAAATAGACTGCTTTATTTATTTGAATATGTCGTATCAATCAAATGATTTATTTAACTCGAAGGTATTAGGACATCCCGAAGGATTATTCGTATTGTTCTTTACCGAGATGTGGGAGCGTTTTTCTTATTATGGCATGCGCGCCCTCCTTGTACTCTTTTTAACGTCGTCGGTTTTAGGATCTAATCCAGGCTGGGGTTGGCCAAGAGAAAGCGCACTTGCTATCTATGGCTCTTACACTTCTCTCGCGTACCTGACTCCAATCGTTGGAGGCTATGTTGCTGACAGGATAATCGGCTACAGGTGGGCGATAATTATCGGTGCATTGCTGATGACCCTCGGACATTTATCAATGGCTATAGAAATTGATCCTATCTTCATGTATATAGGTCTGTGTTTTCTGGTGGTAGGGAATGGTTTTTTCAAGCCTAACATGACTTCTATACTGTCCAAGATGTATAAAGATCATCCGCAAAAGAAAGATGGAGCCTATACCATATTTTATATGGGTGTTAACTCCGGTGCTTTTCTTGGTATGCTTCTTTGCGGATATATTGGTGAGAGCCCAGACTGGGGCTGGAGCTATGGTTTCGGTTTAGCGGGAATCTTTATGTTTATCGGGATGTTGCAGTTCTATTTTACGCAGAACATCTTTGGTAACATTGGATTGAAGCCCGTTGAAGACGAGATTGCAAAAGAAGTGGAACATCCGGATGAGGCTACGAAAAATCCTTTCTCCGCATTTGACCTGGCGCTGATCGGTATTATTGCTCTCGTAGGTCTCGTATGGGTAATCAATGATCCTGTGTCAAAAATTACATCTTTCGACATTTTTAACTTTTCTATTGGAGGCCTCTCAGGAAGTAATTTTGCGATTATGACTGCGCTTATACTTTTCCTTCTGGTCATAATCAAGAGGATATCACAGTACACGCCGATTTTGAGGAATAAGATGATTGCGGTTGTGATTCTCGCATTTATCACTATCTTCTTCTGGGCTTCTTTTGAGCAGGCAGGTGGGTCTATGACCATCTTTGCGAGGGATTATACGGCTCGCGTACTGGAAGGAAATTATAAAGTGATCTTTAACGTGGTAAACACATTGATCACCGTAATTCCTCTTACTATTATTACCTACGTTCTTTACAAGCTGATCAAGCAGACATTCAGCAGATTCGCAGTAGGAAACATTATTTTAGCCAGTGGCTTCGTTATCATCTGGAGCATCGTTATTTATATGCTTAAGAGCCAGTATAATGATGTAAAGGCTGAGGTGCCTGCGACATGGTTTATGGTATTAAACTCATTGTTTATCATAACTCTTGCTCCGCTGTTCTCGAAAATATGGGAAAGTAAGTTTAATCCGCCGGCAACCGTTAAAAACGGATTGGGAATGATCTTCCTCGGTATAGGCTTTGCCACATTGGCCTATGGTGCGAGTGGAATTCCGCAAGGAGCCAGGGAAGCTTCGGTAAGCATGTTATGGCTTGTGGCCGCCTATTTCTTCCATACTTCAGGAGAGCTTTGCATCTCTCCGGTAGGGCTTTCTTATGTCAGCAAGCTTGTTCCCGGACGAATGATAGCTATTATGTTCGGCATCTGGTACCTCGCGATTGCCATTGGGAATAAAATAGCAGGAACCATGGGAGGTATGATCGATCAGATTACATCGCAATATTCCATGTCGACATTTTTCCTGATCTTCACATTAATCCCCATTGGGCTGGGCGTGCTTATCATGTTATTAACGCCGCTCATGAAGAGACTTATGCATAATGTACATTAGAATAACAGACTTGTTCGTATTCATAATCCAATGCCGTGTTAGTTGATAGCTTAGTCATAATCCCTACTTATAACGAAAAGGAAAACATTGAAAAAATCATCCGGACAGTTTTTTCATTGGCTATTCCTTTTCATGTCCTGATCATTGACGACGGATCACCTGACGGTACGGCAGATATTGTAAAACATCTGCAGGGAGAGTATTCGGGAAAACTCTTTATTGAAGAGCGAAGAGGAAAACTCGGTTTGGGAACAGCATACATCCATGGCTTCAAATGGGCGCTTAACCACACATATGAATTTATCTTCGAGATGGACGCCGATTTCTCGCACAACCCGTCAGATCTTTTGCGTCTTAGACAGGCATGTCTTGATGGCGCCGATCTTTCCATTGGCTCGCGATACGTCACAGGCGTTAACGTTGTAAATTGGCCTATGAGTAGGGTTTTGATGTCTTATTTCGCGTCTGTGTATGTTCGCTTCGTGACAGGGATAGATATACATGATGCAACAGCCGGGTTTAAATGCTATAGAAGACGTGTTCTGGAAAAGATAGAAATGAATAAGATCAGGTTTGTCGGTTATGCGTTCCAGATCGAGATGAAGTTCACAGCCATCAACTACGGATTCAAAGTTGTTGAGGTACCCATTATCTTTACGGACAGGACTGAAGGAACATCGAAGATGAGTACCCGGATCTTCAGGGAGGCCTTTCTGGGCGTTATCCAAATGAAGGTAAGCAGTTGGTTTAGAAAATATAAGTAAAAGAAAAAGCTGGATGGTCGTCCAGCTTTTTCTTTATTTTTTTGCCTGATTATAGAGTTCTTCTACCATCTGCCAGTTTACTATCTTCCACCATGAGGAGATGTAATCCGCTCGCTTATTTTGATACTTTAAGTAATAAGCATGCTCCCAGACATCCAGAGCCAGTATAGGAGTTCCCTTTTCTGAAACCACATCCATTAAGGGATTATCCTGATTCGGGGTACTTGATATTTTCAGTTTTCCGTTTTGTACAATTAACCAGGCCCATCCTGAACCAAAGCGTTTTGCTGCGGAATCTGCGAAAGCAGACTTCAACGCGTCCAGCGAACCAAAGTCTTTATTGATTAATTTAACCAGAGCTGCTGAAGGTTCAGTACTTTTTGGAGACATTATTTTCCAGAACAGGGAATGATTGTAATGTCCACCAGCATTATTGCGAACTGCGAGGGAAGCACCCTTTAACGATCCTAGAATTTGTTCCAGGGATTTTGCTTCCATCGCTGTGCCCTTGACGGCCGCATTGAGGTTGGATACATAACCTGCATGATGTTTACCGTGATGCAAGGCCATTGTTTCCTTGTCAATTGCAGGTTCCAGAGCGTCATAGCCGTAAGGCAGATCGGGTAAAGTAAATTGCGCCTTCAATTGATCCGAGACGGCGACAAATAGTAGTCCTGTGATTAAGAGCGTTTTGAGCTTCATATATTTAATGATTGTTGAATTGATTCGTGTTCGTCACGTAAGGCTCTACGTGTATTATTGCTCCTTTTATCTGGCTATTGCTCTTCATGAGCTTATCCTTTACCATATGAGCGATAGTATGTCCGGCTGATACAGTAAGATCGGCATCCACTAAAATATGGAGATCGATGAAGTAATCAAGACCCATCTTTCTAACATAGCACTTTTCTACCTCGACAACTTCCTTCACACTCCTCGCACTGTCTCTCACCTTATTAATTATCTCACCGGATGGCGCACTATCCATAATTTCGTCGAAAGCCGGCTTCAATATATTAAATGCGTTATATACAATTAGTACAGCAGCTATTATTGCAGCCCAATCATCGGCTCCTTCATAGCCATTTCCTCCTATGATTGCAATTAATATACCGATAAACGCTGCCGCTGACGTAATCGCATCGCTTCTGTGATGGAAGGCATCTGCTTTTACAGCCTGACTGTTCAACTCCTTCCCTACTTTCAGAACGTATCGATACAATGATTCTTTGATGACTATAACAGCAATTAAAATCCAGAGGGTAAATACCTCGGGACCTTTATGTGGTGTGTTTATAAAACCAATTGCGTTATAGGCTATCCATACTGCCGCTACAACAAGAAACAAAGAGATAACTATAGCTGCAAGTGGCTCGGCTTTACCATGACCATATGGATGGCGGGCATCGGCAGGCTTAAGCGAGTACCTTAACCCTAACCATAAGAGGAATGAACTTACGATATCTGCCGCGGTTTCTGTGGCATCCGCTATTAGTGCGTAAGAATGCCCGAAATGCCCCGCCGTCGCTTTCACCAGGACAAGCACGATACTGACTGCTATGCCTAGCTGTGTAGTACGTATTGCTTTAATAGATGGATCCAGATCGATATCCTTCATTTATGAGGGTGTTAATTCCCACAAAAGTAACGTTAAGACATGCATTACTGGTATCTGTGGAAAATTATTCTCTCGGGGAGATAATAAGACTTGTTTCAGCACGGTAATGCCACAGAAACTTTTTCAAGTATTTAACTTGCCATAACACGTATTAGTTCCCGAAACTTATCGTCAGGACCGGTGTTGTTATCGTATCTTACCTCTACCTGTGAAAACATACAAGAGCCGGTGCGCCGGCTCTTGTTTCCTAAGCCTTATCCTATTTAATTCCGGGTTGTATCTCTCCTGAACTTATCTTTAATCTGCTGTCCTGTCTTTTCCAGGCTATCGCCGAGTCTGTTTAAGCTGCTCCCAACCTTATCACCAGTGCGTTCCAGGGAGGTTTCAATTGAATCGATCCGGGCTTCCGAAGATGTCACTATGTTATAAACTGTATCCTTACGGAAAATGACGCTTCTGTCTGCCTGAGGATAAACCCAAACATCGATTACCGCAAGTTCATTCTTTTTCGCAGGTTCTCCGGCGGCTGCAGTAACCTCATCTTTCGTCATCCCAATGGAGACTGAGCTGAAATCTTTCGGTGCCTCACGGCATGAAAGAAAGCTTAAAGGTAGTAGCAATGTAAAAAGTAATCGTTTCATAATTTACCTAACAAAGGTCTATAAGCGATGTTTGCAAAGGTTTGACTTCCAGGACCAATAAATTTGATATAGTCAAGGTCTGTTTTATTCAGGCGTTCCGCCTTTTGATTCATACTCGTCTATTGATTTGCCGATCCTTGCTGCAGAATCGGGATACAGGTTGACACCAGCATGATTAGGACCTTCTTTGCCTCCCGACTTCCATACCCAGGAGTTATCGTCTTTCTTAGTCAACACTCCAAGACTAACCTCATCCACAACGATAGTATAACGGGACCTCGGTTCCTGGTCGTCCCCGGAACGATACACGGCGAGTACAAAAGATGTATCGCCACTGCTATAATTTATTTCAAATGGTTCTTCCATGGCTTCAGACGTTAGATAGTAGAATTTTTTAAGCTTGCCGGAACTGCATGTGCATTACAATCCGACGGTGCCTAAATAATGAACGAAAGAGACTTTTGGTTTGACTGGTTAATAGCGTAATACATCTAAAAATCATGATGAAAGCTACAGAATAATTATTCATTGCTATGCTCAGTTTTCAATGTCGAAACAATGTTGAAACATAGCAGCGTCGGGGGAACACTTAAAACCGCTTCTACGATTAAATAGAAGCGGTTTTTGAATACTTATTTTTCCCTTTTTACGGGGGATGTACGCCCATCAGGATTCGAACCTGAGACCGACGGTTTAGAAAACCGTTGCTCTATCCAGCTGAGCTATGGGCGCCTTTGGTGGCTGCAAATATAGAAAATCTTTAAATTAACTCGCAAGCTAATTTAAAGATTCTACTAAAAAACTAAGATCCAGCAAATTAATTTTGCTCTACGTTCAGTTCAGCGAAATATTTATGAAATAGAGGTATCGTTTCGATGCCTTTATAGTAGTTAGCGATATCAAATTTTTCGTTTGGAGAATGCAGGTTATCACTATCCAGACCGAACCCCATCAATACGGTCTTAATTCCAAGCTCCGCCTCAAAGAGCGCTACAATAGGAATACTCCCTCCACCTCTCGTAGGAATTGGTTTTTTACCGAAAGACTCTTCAATAGCCTTCTCTGCGGCTTTGTATGCTACGCTGTCTGTAGGGGTCACAACCGGTTCTCCGCCATGATGAGGCGTAACCTTTATACTTACATAGTCTGGAGCGATGCTCTCAAAGTGCTCTTTAAATAGTTGAGTAATTTTATCAGATTGTTGGTTTGGTACCAGGCGCATGGAAATCTTCGCGCTAGCCTTGGAAGGAAGGACTGTTTTAGCACCTTCGCCAATGTAACCACCCCAGATTCCGTTTACCTCCAGGGTCGGCCTTATACCTGTACGCTCTATAGTTGAATAGCCTTGCTCTCCCCATAGAGATTTAACTCCAAGGTCGTTTTTAAACTCATCTTCATTATATGGTGCCTCGTTGAGACTATTCCTCTCCTGTTCCGAAAGGCTCAAAACATCATCATAAAAATGAGGAATAGTGATATGGTTATTTGTATCGTGGAGGGACGCTATCAATTGGCACAACACAGTAGCTGGATTGGCAACGGCACCACCATATACGCCTGAATGAAGATCCCTGTTTGGGCCGGTGACCTCTACTTCAAGATAACATAGTCCACGAAGTCCTGTTTCAAGCGACGGGTTTTCCAAGCTAATCATCGAAGTGTCTGATATCAAGACGACATCAGATTTAAGGCGTTCTTTGTTTGCCTTAACGAAAATACCGAGATTGCTTGAGCCCACTTCCTCTTCACCCTCGATCATAAACTTGATGTTGCAGGGAAGTGAATTGGAATTGATCATCAGCTCAAATGCTTTAACGTGCATATAAAACTGACCCTTATCATCGCAAGCACCTCGTGCAAATATCTTTTCGTCTCTTATCGTAGGCTCGAAAGGGGGCGTCTTCCACAATTCCAATGGATCGGCAGGCTGCACGTCGTAATGACCGTAAACTAGAACCGTAGGTTTTTGGGGATCTATAATTTTTTCACCATAAACTATCGGATATCCAGCCGTCGGGCAAATTTCAACATTTTCAGCACCTGCTTCCCTAAGCTTATTCGCTACGTAATCTGCTGTATTTAAAACATCTTCTTTATATGAAGGATCCGCACTTACTGAAGGAAACCTGAGCAGCTCAAGTAGTTCATCCAAAAAACGTTGTTTGTTCTCTTCAACATACTGTTTTATAGTCTGCATAATCTGTAAAGTTTACGCAAATATACTTTAGTGAAGACGAACAATAGGAGGTTTACATAACTTTCCGAGGATTTACCTTAATCCCAACCGCTCATATCTCTCTTCTCACCACCCATTACTGTCTTCTCAGCTTTTACTGACGGTGTTGCGCCTTCTTCTTTCTTGCATGATGCAAACATTACTGCTACCAATGCCATTACTGCTACGATCTTTTTCATCTTTCTTTTTTTCTTAAATGTTTTTAAATGATTATTCTTTGCTTATCTGATTAATCCCAACCACTCATATCTCTCTTCTCACCACCCATCACTGTTTTTTCCGCTTTTGCTGATGGAGTTGCGCCTTCTTCTTTTTTGCATGATGCAAACATTACTGCTACCAATGCCATTACTGCTACGATCTTTTTCATTGTTCTTATTTTCTTTTATGTTTTTAAATGACTAGCTCTTTTGCTTATTTGATTAATCCCAACCGCTCATATCTCTCTTCTCACCACCCATCACTGTTTTTTCCGCTTTTGCTGATGGAGTTGCGCCTTCTTCTTTTTTTCATGATGCAAACATTACTGCTACCAATGCCATTACTGCTACGATCTTTTTCATTGTTCTTATTTTTGGTTTACTTCTATTTATTTCGTACCTAATTCAACTTAATTTCCGCTGTCTTCTCTCTCAGAGCTCTAGCTTGCGGTTGGAGTGAAGATTTCGCCGTTTATTAGCAATTAAAGTGTTTGATTATTGTACTATTAGTCCGTTATAAGTGGATGGTTATAATATCAGTTTCACTGGGCAGCGACTCCTGATAGTAAGATGAAAACATCTATCGAACATATATTGTTTATTTCCATTAACGAAACTTTTTTAATAGTAACTTATCGGTTCAAACCTAGGAATAAACCCTGCATTTTTAAGGGGTCTGTCGTAACAGTATTTGATACAACTAAATGCAAATTTATACAGACAATGCCCGCCTTCTATACAGTTCTACACAGCAAGAACAGCCTCCTTATTGACGGCTTGACCAACAAGTAATAGAATGGAAAGGGCTACTTTCGCCTGTTACGCCACATAAATTGAAAAATATTATATATCTTTCCTTCAAGATTAGAAATGAAAGTTAGCCTTCTCATAACAGCCTTATTTTTATCGTTTATTTTTAACTGCTACTCCCAAACAGATTCGTTCAAGAACGATAGTTTGTCGGTTGACAGGCTTAATGAGCTCGCTTACAATATTCGTCTAACAGATCCCGAACAAACCTTAAAGCATGCAAAGAAGGCGCTAAATCTCGCGAATAAGATTGGCTATAATAATGGTTCTGCGGAGGCTCAAAGGGTCATGGGAATTGGCTATTTCTATATTTGGAAAAACGAACAAGCTCTAAGCCACTATTTAAAATCGTTGACCGCCTTCAAAAAAACCAATTATAAGCCCGGCCTTGCAAAGGTTTATAACAACATTGGGAACCTTTATCGCGAAATCGATTTTGAAAAAGGGCTCATGTATTTTAACAGGTCTCTAATAGTAGCTAACCAGCTTGGCATGACCGATTTGATTGCAGGAACCAATCTAAATATCGGGATAATATATTTTAGACAGAAGAAATACAATTTGGCTCTGTCTTGTTTCGAAAAAAGCTACAGGATGTTTACTGAATTGAAGAATCCAGTAGGAATAACCCAATCACTTCATAACCAAGGAGTGATTTACTTCAATCTAAAAAAAACGGATTTAGCTGAAAAAATTTTACTTGAGTCTATCCATAATGCAAAAGAGAACGAACTTAATAGCACAGTGGCTAGCATCAACTTAACCCTCACTGCAATTTACATAAACCAAGGAAAATTCGCTAAGGCAGAAGAAGCTCTGAACGAAGGAAAAGCATATACTGAGCTCGTCAAAGACGCGAAGCTTCAACAGGATTACACTTTCACATCCTATCAACTCGAATACAAAAGAAAAAACTACAAACAAGCTCTCGAATATTTACGAGAAGTATACACACAAGACAGTATACAGTTCAATAATATAGAATCGCAAAAGATAGGCCTCCTCCAGGAGCAACAGCGACACATGGAGCGAGAGAAGCAAACTTTGATCCTCATTGAAAGGCAGAAGACGAACCGGGTTATGTTCTGGGCTTCAGTCATTGTTTTCATACTTCTGGCAGCAGTCATCATGCTCTTATATATAAATAACAAGAAAAAAGCGAAGACCAATAAACAACTGCAAGCGCTCAATGACGAGGTTTCCCTTCAGAAAGAGAACCTTGACCGGATCAACCATAATCTGGAAGAGATCATCACTGAACGAACCGTTGATCTACAGATCAAAAACAAAAAGTTGTCTGATTATTCTGCTCATCTCTCCCATCAGATCAGAAGCCCAATAGCAACAATGAAAGGACTCATGATGCTTGAAGAAGATCACCTTATCGAGAATGATGAATTTGTGAAAGAGATAGGCAAGTGCATCAATGACATTGACGACAAGATCCGGAACATTAACGCAAACCTCCATAGCCTTGAAAACAAGGGACTTTAGTACTACCGCAATAAAGAAATGATATAAGCAATAGATTTGCCCTCATTTTTTTAATTTTGCTAATCAAAAACGGGATTAGATTTGGAATATTTAAAGGGATTAAATCCATCGCAACGAGCAGCAGTAGAACAGACAAAGGGACCGGTAATGATTGTTGCCGGCGCTGGCTCAGGGAAGACAAGAGTGATTACCTATAGAGTCGCCCATTTAATAAGGACAGGTGTAGATCCTTTTAACCTGCTGGTGCTGACATTTACCAATAAGGCCGCGAAAGAAATGCGCAATCGGATCATGGACGTGGTGGGAGCGGAAGCCAAGAATATATGGATGGGAACTTTCCATTCCGTATTCGCCAAAATTTTGCGGGTTGAAGCAAATAAGATTGGCTACCCTACAAACTTTACGATTTATGATACCGACGACAGCAAAAGCCTGATCAGATCAATTCTCAAAGAGCAACAGCTCGACGATAAGCTCTATAATGCTAACTTCGTCTATAACCGCATATCCTCAGCTAAGAATAATCTGATCTCTGCAGCTGAGTATCAGAAGAATGCCCAGATCCAATCCGAAGACTTTTCAAGCGGCCGCGGACGGCTTGGTGAGATTTACCAAACTTACACTCAACGCTGTTTCAAAGCTGGTGCGATGGATTTCGACGATATCCTTTTCAAAACTAATATCCTGCTTAGGGAGCATCCAGACGTACTTTATAAGTATCAGAATAAGTTTAAATATCTCATGGTCGACGAGTATCAGGATACCAACTATTCCCAGTATCTGATCGTCAAAAAACTCGCAGCCATAAATGAAAACTTATGTGTCGTAGGAGACGATGCGCAAAGTATCTACGCTTTCCGGGGAGCAAACATCCAGAATATATTAAACTTCGAGAAGGATTATCCGGACCTTAAGGTTTTTAAACTGGAGCAAAATTATCGTTCTACACAAAACATCGTCAATGTCGCCAACAGTATAATTGCGAACAATAAAAATCAACTAAAAAAGAACGTTTTTTCTGAAAATGAAGACGGCGACAAAATCAAAATAGCCAGAGCCTTCAGTGACAACGAAGAAGGAAAGATTGTGGCAGAAAGCATCATCCAGGAACGCAGTCTGAAGGGACTGAAACACCAGGACTTTGCCATCTTATATCGTACCAATGCCCAGTCCCGTGCAATGGAGGAAGCCCTGCGAAAACTAAACGTTCCCTATAAAATATACGGAGGCCTCTCCTTCTATCAGAGGAAAGAAATCAAAGATCTCATCGCGTATTTCAGACTGACATTCAATCCGAATGATGAGGAAGCACTTAAACGCGTCATCAATTATCCCAAAAGAGGGATCGGAGATACCTCAATGGAACGCATTATCATCGCAGCGGATAAAAATAACACCACACCCTGGAAAATAATAAAAGACGCTCCCAGCTATCTGGAACCGCGTACTGCCGCTCCCGCAGGCGGATTTGCCACGATGATCCAGAGCTTCCAGGCAGTGGCTAAACACCAGTCCGCTTATGAATCAGCACTGCACATTGCTCAGCACTCCGGACTATTAAAGGACCTTTACGCGGATAAGTCGATAGAAGGCCTCAGCCGATATGAAAACATCCAGGAGCTGCTAAACGGGATTAAAGAATTCTCTGAAAGGGAAGATCTCGAAGATAGGGGACTTGATATATTTATGCAGGATGTAGCTCTTCTCACGAACGACGACAATGACAAAAATCCTGATGCGGATACCGTGTCATTAATGACTATTCACTCCGCAAAAGGTCTTGAATTTCCACACGTATACGTCGTAGGGCTCGAAGAAAATCTCTTCCCTTCTCAGATGTCTGTAAACTCGAGATCGGATCTTGAAGAAGAAAGGCGTCTCTTCTACGTCGCCATAACCCGGGCAGAAAAAAAATTAACTATATCCTACGCCACATCACGTTATCGGTGGGGAACACTAACTAGCTGTGAGCCTAGCCGCTTTATCGATGAAATAGACGCGCGCTATCTCGAGCTGGCATACGGCGAACAGCAGAAGTCCATGGACAAAAACCCGTTCTTTGCAGACCGGTTGGAATCTCCGGGGGCTGATAGTTTCTCTAAACCTAAGCCAAAAACAGGTGTGTTAAAGACTACCTCCATACTGCCAAAAGCACATGTTCCCAGCGCCGGCTTCGCACCTTCTGACACGTCCGGCCTTCAGGTTGGCATGGAAGTTGAGCATGAACGCTTCGGTTACGGCAAAGTAATTAATATAGAGGGAAATAAATCGGATATAAAGGCAACAATTTTCTTCAAAGAGCTAGGACAGAAACAACTTTTGCTTAAATTTGCTAAACTTCGTATCGTCACGTAATCTATACGGATAGAGATCCGACCGGGAACCTTCCCCTCCAAACAAACGAAAGAATGACATTTGACTATAATAGTACAAGGAATAAGTTAATCCTTGCAGAGTATGGGAGAAATGTACAAAATATGGTTGCATATATTTGTACCCTTCCTACCAAAGAAGAAAGAAATCGCCATGCTCAAGTAGTAATCGATTTAATGGGTTTTCTCAACCCTCATCTGAGAGATGTTGCGGATTTCAAGCACAAGTTGTGGGACCACCTGCACATCATTTCAGATTTTAAGATAGATGTAGACTGTCCTTATCCTGTGCCTACCTCAGATGTTCTCAATGTAAAGCCCGATGCCTTACCTTACCCCCAGCAGCGTATCCGGTATAAACACTATGGCAAAACTGTTGAGGTTTTGATCAAACAGGCCAGAGCTATCGAAGACCCCCAACGCAAGCAGCTGATGGTCCAGTCTATTGCCAATTTCATGAAAATGGCATATGTTACATGGAACAAAGACTCAGTTACTGATGAGACAATCATTTCTGACCTGAAAGAACTTTCTAATGGGGAGCTCATTCTGGAAGACAACGTCAATTTGAACAAGGTGGACGTTGCGCGTCCCGCTCCAACCAGCATGAGACCTAAGAACATGCAGAAAGGCGGCATCCAGAACAATAAAAACAGACAAAACTCGAATAATAGAAACAGTAGTAACCGCCCTAAGAATACCGGAAAACGTTACTAGATTCAATCATACGAAGCAATGAATGCATTTGAAATTAACGGAGGGAAACCTCTGAAAGGAGAGATTATTCCTCAAGGTGCCAAAAATGAGGCTCTTCAGGTAATCTCTGCCGTACTGCTAACAAGTGATAAGGTTACGATCAGCAATATTCCCGACATTGTCGACGTCAACAAGCTTATTGAACTCCTGGGTGATCTGGGTGTAACGATTGAAAGATTAAACAAAGACACATACACCTTTGAGGCGGCCAATATTAACCTTGAATTTTTCCAGTCAGAACAATTCAAATCCAAGGGAGGTAGTCTCAGAGGATCAATAATGATCGTCGGTCCGTTACTTGCGCGTTTTGGCAAAGCGGCTATTCCTAAGCCAGGAGGGGATAAAATCGGCAGACGTCGTTTGGATACACATTTCCTCGGCTTCGAAAAGCTAGGCGCAAAATTCATATATAATGCAGAAACAGGCTTTTTCAATGTCGATGCTACCAACCTCAGAGGAGCTTACGTCCTTCTTGACGAGGCTTCCGTTACCGGCACTGCTAACATAGTGATGGCTGCGGTTCTTGCGAAGGGTACCACCACAATCTATAATGCCGCCTGTGAGCCTTATCTGCAGCAACTTTGCAAGATGCTAAACAGGATGGGAGCTGATATATCCGGCATCGGCTCTAATCTGATCACGATCGAAGGTGTTCCGCAACTCGGTGGAACAGAACATCGCTTGCTTCCCGATATGATTGAGATCGGCTCTTTTATTGGCCTTGCAGCAATGACTGGTTCGGAGATTACCATTAAGGATGTTCAGTACAAAGAACTTGGTATTATCCCTGAGGTCTTTAGACGCCTTGGTATTCAAGTTGAGCTCAAAGGGGACGACCTCTATATCCCCGCTCAGGAAAACTACGAAATAGAAACGTTTATTGACGGATCTATCCTGACTATTGCTGATGCACCATGGCCGGGCTTCACACCCGACTTATTGAGCATAGTACTTGTTATTGCAACGCAGGCTAAAGGAAACGTCCTCATCCATCAGAAGATGTTCGAAAGCCGGCTGTTTTTTGTCGATAAGTTAATAGATATGGGTGCGCAGATTATCTTATGTGACCCGCACCGCGCAACAATAATCGGCCTTAACAAGCAAGTTCAGCTAAAAGGAATTGAAATGACATCCCCGGATATCCGCGCAGGAGTTGCTCTTTTGATTGCAGCATTATCAGCCAACGGAAGGTCAATTATTCACAACATTGAACAGATCGAACGAGGCTATCAGGATATCGATATCAGATTGAGAGCATTGGGTGCCGACATCAAGCGCATTAATGCAATGCCAAAATCACACTAAAAAGAAAAAGAGTCAGCTTCTTAAAGGAACTGACTCTTTTTCTTTTTTAGTCTATCTTACTTTCAGGCAGACATCGCACTTATAATATCAAACTGCGTAATAATCTCCAGCTTCCCTGTTCTATCTTCAACCAGCACAGCGGTATTTTCCTTATTTATCAAACTTGATATCTTATCTATAGAAGTATTCAAATCCACAAAAGGAAAAGGTTTCGTCATCACATCAAGAACCTTAAACGACTTTGCTGACGGGTGCTCAAGTAGGGCATTCAGTATGTCACTCTCTGTTACTTTCCCTACTACCATATCATGTTGCGTAACAGGCAGCTGAGAAATATTCAACATCTTGATTGTGTTGATTGCTTCCAGTACAGACTGATCTGCGTCAATCGTCACGATCTCCTGACTTTCCCTATTGTCGAGAATTGAGCCTGCCGTGAGCTTCTCATCCTTCATAAAGCCCCGTTCTCTCAACCAATCCTCATTAAACATTTTGCCCAAGTAACGTGTACCGTGGTCATGAACTATAACAACCACCAGATCGCCCGCTTTCAGCTGATCCTTCATCTGCAAAACCCCTGCTACAGCAGCTCCGGTTGAGTTACCTGCAAATATCCCTTCCTTTCTGGTTATCTCCCTGGTCATCAATGCGGCATCCTTGTCAGTAACCTTTTCAAAGTGATCAATTACAGAGAAATTCACATTCTCGGGCAGAAAATCCTCCCCAATGCCTTCTGTTATATAAGGATAGATCTCATCCTTGTCGAATTCTCCTGTTTCTTTGTACTTTTTAAATACCGACCCGTACGTATCGATACCCCAGATCTTAATATCCGGATTTTTCTCCTTAAGGTATTTTCCTGCACCGGATATAGTCCCACCCGTGCCCACACCTACAACGAGATGAGTGATCTTACCTCCTGTTTGCTCCCATATTTCCGGACCAGTTTGCTCATAGTTCGCCTTGCTGTTTGACAAGTTATCATACTGATTGGCTTTCCACGAATTTGGAACCTCCCTCTGCAAACGGGATGAAACAGAGTAATAAGATCGGGGATCCTCAGGCTCAACGTTGGTCGGACAGACAATTACTTCAGCTCCAAAAGCCCGTAGAGCATCTACCTTCTCCTTGGATTGCTTATCTGTCGTGGTAAAAATACACTTGTACCCTTTTACGATTGCGGCCATAGCCAAACCCATACCGGTATTCCCTGATGTGCCCTCTATGATCGTTCCGCCCGGCTTCAACAAACCAGCTTCCTCCGCGTCTTCAATCATCTTAAGGGCCATGCGGTCCTTTATAGAATTGCCTGGATTGCGTGTCTCAATTTTCGCAAGCACGGTGGCCTTCACATCAGAAGTAACTTTGTTCAGCTTAACAAGGGGGGTATTCCCTATAGTCTCCAAAATATTGTTGTACCACATATAGCAAAGGTAGTAATTACTATTATTAACTATTAACAGGGAGAGCAGATTAGCACCCTTGTCTTAAAACTTCAAATGCTTAACGGTCAAACCATTATTGATCAACTGCATAAGAGAATCAATTCCGATTTTTAGATGAGATTCCACAAATCGCTCAGTCACCTTTGAATCACTTTCCGACGTTTTTACTCCCTCTGGTATCATTGGTTGATCCGACACCAGTAATAGCGCTCCGGTTGGAATCTTGTTAGCGAATCCAGTTGTAAAAACAGTAGCAGTCTCCATATCCACCGCCATTGCGCGAAGGGTCTTCAGATACTTTTTGAAGTTCTTATCATGTTCCCACACTCTCCTGTTCGTCGTATAAACAGTTCCTGTATAATAATCCCTCGAATGATCTCTTATGGTAGTAGAAATCGCCTTTTGCAATGCGAAAGCCGGAAGTGCAGGCACCTCAGCCGGCAGGTAGTCATTTGATGTTCCCTCGCCACGAATAGCCGCAATGGGCAAAATGAGATCCCCTATGCTGTTCTTATTTTTCAAGCCACCACACTTCCCAAGAAACAACACCGCCTTTGGCTTAATCGCGCTCAGCAGATCCATCATGGTTGCAGCAAGCGGACTTCCCATACCGAAGTTGATGATGGTAATACCGTTTGCAGACACGCTTTGCATCGGCTTATCCAATCCCATAATAGGCGCATTATCATGCCATTCAGAAAAAAGCTGAAGGTACTTTGAGAAGTTTGTTAATAGAATGAATTGAGAAAAATCCTGCAAAGGTCGTCCGGTATATCTCGGAAGCCAGTTATTAACAATATCCTCCTTCGTTTTCAAACCCTTCTTGACAGGGCTTTCAACCTCTTTAATATGCTGAGCTTGTTCAACAATTTCTGAGTCTTTCTTTACATCTTTTTCTTCATTCATAACTTTAAGTTTAAAAAAAACCCCGAATCTCTTCGGGGTTTTCATTATGCAACTTTCAATTTCTTTATGTCTGACTTAGCAAACTTCTCAAGCGCGTAGCTCAGTGTGATATAGAGCTCCTTATTCTGTCCCTTCTGCGAGGGCACCTCAAACATCGCATCGATCATGATCGCTTCACATATAGACCGTAACCCTCTGGCTCCTAATTTGAACTCCATCGCCTTGTCGACAATAAATTCCAGAACCTCTTTGTCAAATTCCAACTTAATGTCTTCATATTCAAAAAGCTTCTGATATTGCTTGATCAGCGAGTTTTTAGGTTCTGTAAGGATACTGATTAATGCCTCCCTATCTAATGGATTTAGATGCGTCACAACCGGCAGACGTCCTATTAACTCGGGAATTAACCCAAACGAACGAAGATCCTGGGGGGTTATGTACTTGTAAAGGTTTTTAAGATCGATATTTTCATCATCATCGTTAATCCTATACCCTACCGTCTGGGTTTTCAAACGATTAGCTATCTTCCTGTCGATACCATCAAAGGCGCCGCCACAGATAAATAAAATATTATTGGTATTTACCGCGATCATCTTTTGATCAGGATGCTTACGACCACCTTGGGGAGGAACGTTCACCATGGTACCTTCAAGAATCTTCAGCAAAGCCTGCTGAACACCTTCGCCCGATACATCCCTTGTGATCGAAGGATTATCACTTTTACGTGCTATCTTATCTACCTCATCAATATAAACGATTCCACGTTCTGCAGAAGCTACATCGTAATCTGCTGCCTGAAGTAAACGCGTCAGTATGCTTTCCACATCTTCCCCAACATATCCGGCTTCTGTCAACACAGTAGCATCACAAATACAAAAAGGAACATGCAAGATCTTGGCAATGGTTTTCGCCAAAAGCGTTTTTCCCGTTCCCGTTTCAGCCACCATAATGATATTGGATTTCTCAATCTCAATTTCATCCTTCTCAACCTTTTGGTTAAGACGTTTATAATGGTTGTACACAGCAACTGAAAGCACCTTTTTCGCCTCGTCCTGACCAATTACATACTGGTCAAGATGTTTCTTTATCTCCAACGGCTTCATTAAAGTAAGCGAAGAACCTGGGCTCTTCGTTTTCCTTACTGACAGCTCTTCTGCCAAAATCTGGTTAGCCTGAGCAACACACTTATCACAAATGTGAGCATCAAGACCAGCAATGAGCATAAGTGTATCCTGTTTACCAGAACCACAAAATGAACATTTGATATCTTTCGAGCTTTTACTCATTGTTTGATTTGTTTTCGCCAAGCACCTCGTCAATCATTCCGAATTCTTTGGCCTCACTAGCGATCATCCAATAATCCCTGTCAGATGCGTCATGAACTTTCTGATACTCCTGCCCCGAGTGGTTGGAGATTATTTCATATAACTCTCTTTTTAGCTTCAAGATTTCGCGGGCTGTGATCTCGATATCAGAAGCCTGACCCTGAACACCGCCAAGTGGCTGATGGATCATTACACGGGAATGCGCCAAGGCAGCCCGCTTACCAGCAGCACCTGCACATAGCAAGACAGCTCCCATAGAAGCCGCCATACCCGTACAGATCGTTGCTACATCCGGGGTGATGTACTGCATTGTATCATATATACCAAGTCCTGCGTAAACAGAACCACCTGGAGAATTTATATAAATTTGGATATCTCTTTTTGCATCGGTTGACTGCAAAAAGAGCAGCTGCGCCTGAATAATATTAGCGTTGCTGTCGTAAATCGCGTCACCAAGAAAGATGATACGGTCCATCATTAACCTTGAAAACACATCCATCTGAGCAACATTCAACTGGCGTTCCTCAATGATATATGGAGTCATAGACATCGGGATAGCACTTTTTTCTACCCTGCCAATGAAACTGTCTACATGTTGACTGCCAATGCGATGATGTTTTACTGCGTATTTACGAAACTCATTTTTGTCGATATTCATTGGATTAAAAGTTTAAAGTCTGATATATTAATAAGTAATTATGCTAATAATAGTTTGAACGAATCAGAATTATTAGCATAATTACAATTATACCATAACTCTTAATTCAATTCAAGAAACTTGTTGTATTCGATTTCCTGACGATCTAATGTAATAACACTTTTCAGGTAATCAAACACTTTCTGTGCTTTTACTTCTTCAAAGATTTTATTCGCGTTTTCTTTGTTCTGAAGGAATTGCACGGTGTATTCTGCCAGTTGTTCTTCAGGAAGAGGTTGCGGACTGTACATTTTGAACTGGGCATCAAGTCTGCTTTTTGCAGTCTGGAACACATCTTCATATTTCAGCTCAATACTGTTTTCTTTGATGATCTTGTTTTCAACCAAGGTCCATCTCAGATTGTTCGCAAAATCTTCATACCCTTTTTGAAGATCTTCCTCAGTCAGGTTTTGATTTGTTGCTCTTAACCAACGTTTCAGGAACTCGTCAGGCAATTGCATCTCATATTTACCAACACCGTATTTTACGATATCGTTCTGAAGCTTTTGCTCTGCGTTCTGAACCATCATAGACTCAAGCTCCCCAGTGATCTTTTCACGGAATCCCTCCTCAGTAGTAACAGCACCCTCACCGAATAATTTATCAAAGAACTCCTGGTTCAAATCTGACTCTTCCAAACGGTTAACATTCTTAACTGTTAACTGGAATTTTGATGCAAGATCTTTAGCATCATCTTCTGAGATGTTCAACACCTTTGACACCTGGAAAGCATCGTTTTCAAAAGCTTTCTGAATATCAAGTTCAACAACATCACCTTTCTTCAAGCCAACAAGAGACTTCTTGATCTCTTCGTCCTTTATAAGATCAAGCCTTACGGAACCAGTACTGCTTATGCCACCTTCAAAAACAGAGCCATCAGGAGAAAGTTGTACCAACTCAGCAAAAAGAACGTCTTCTTCTGACGAAACTTCAGGGTTTGTCATTTTGCCATAGCTTTTTCTGATGTTTTTGATCCTTGACTCAAGTGTTTCGCTGTCTATTTTGATCTGATAATAAGGAATAGAATCCTTGTCAGAAAAATCAAGATCGAATTCAGGTGCCAGGCCGAGTTCGTACTTAAACTCGAACTCATCTGTATAATCCCAGTTAAATTCTTTAGACTCATCAACTTTCGGAAGAGGCTGACCAAGGATGTCAATTTTATTATCTGCTATATATTTATTGATTGAATCACTTAAAAGAGAATTAACCTCCTCAACAAGAATGCTCTTTCCATACATCTTTTTGATATGAGAAGGAGGAACCATTCCAGCTCTGAATCCTGGAAGCTTCGCTTTTTTCGCCTGAGTTTTAATCGCTTTTTCTACACGTTCAAGATAGTCTTCAGGTTTAATGCTCACATTAACTAAGGAGTTCAGGCTATCAATTTTCTCTTGTGTGATATTCATGTTCTAATTATTTACCGTTAGTATTATACAAAAATTCCCCCCGTGTTAGCGGGGGGAATCATGTGCGGAAGAAGGGACTCGAACCCCCACGCCTCTCAGCGCCAGATCCTAAGTCTGGTGCGGCTACCAATTACGCCACTTCCGCGGTTAGGATTTCATTAAATTTGGAATGCAAAAGTAGCTTTTATTTTCAATATTCCAAACATATTCGAAAGAAATTTTAACCTTTTTTTAAAAGATGCCCTGACCATCTGGTAATCTTATGATGTAACACATTAAGATCGAAAGGCTTAGCTACAACATCATTTGCGCCGGCTTCCATCGCTTTTTTCTGATCATCATCCAGCACTGCCGCGGAAAGAGTAATGACTGGAATATCCTTCACATTTGCAGGCAGTTCTTTCCGAATTCTTTTTATCGCTTCGAATCCACCCATCACAGGCATATTCGTGTCCATCAGAACCAGATCGTAACGGCCGTTCCTTAATTTCTCCAGAGCGAGTTCTCCGTTTTCAACAATGTCTACGTCGACAGACCAGCGCTGCAGCACTTTTTTAATCATAAACTGATTAATAGTATTGTCTTCTGCAACAAGTATTCTCATACCATGAAGAGGCGGTAATTCTCCAATGCTTTTAACAAGCTTTTCTGCTGAAGTTCCTACAACCTGGAACCAGTTCGTAAAAGTAAACGTCGTTCCTTTATTAGGCTCGCTTTCAAGACGAATTTCCCCTCCCTTTAACTCGGCCAGTTTTTTAACTATTGCAAGTCCAAGCCCAGTTCCACCATACTGATGTGCTGTGTCACTCGCAGCCTGCTCAAACGTTTCAAAAATCTTTTCGAACCTTTCTTTCTCGATACCAATACCCGTATCCTGCACGCCGAACTCCAACTGCACAAGGTTCCCTTTGGTCTGGATCTGCGTCACACTTAGCTTTACAGAGCCTTTCTCAGTAAACTTGATGGCATTACCTACCAGATTTAAAAGAATTTGGTTTAGTCTTAAACCGTCAACAAGCACTACGGCCGGCACGGCAGTATCTATATCGACAACGAGATTAATGCCTCTTTCCTGCGCCTTGAACTGGAGCAAACCGGCGACAGATGAAACCAAATTTCTTATACTTCCTTCAGTCCTTACAATCTTGAATTTGCCCGATTCTATTTTTGAAATATCCAGAACATCGTTAATTATGCCAAGTAAAGATTCAGTAGAGATCTTCAGCAAATTTACCATCTTGCTTTGCTCGGCATCAAGATTAGTATTTTCCAGCAAGTGCACGATTCCCTGCATCCCATTTATAGGCGTACGTATTTCATGGCTCATGTTTGCCAGGAATGTCTCCTTTACTTTTCTTCCCTGCTCCGCCTGTTCCTTGGCCGCTATCAATTCTTGCTGAAAATTCTTCAGTTCTTCATTCTTACGCTTGACTTCTCTCTGTGAACGTACGATCTGAATAAATGAATCAACTTTTGCCGCGGTTACATACGGATCCAGAGGCTTAAACAAATAATCCACAGCACCAACAGACAATCCCCTCACTGCATATTTCATCTCCATGGAGATCGCTGTCACGAAAATAATCAGGATCTCTCTGGTTCGCGGATTCCCCTTCAGGATCTCCACAAGTTCGAAGCCATCCATCTCGGGCATCTGAACGTCGATCAACGCAACTGATATATCCTGTTCCCAGCAAATCTTAAGCGCTTCGTTAGGGGATGTTGTGGTGATGATTTCTATATCATTGCGATCAAGAAGCGCTTCCAAAGCCACTATGTTCTCCTGTCTGTCGTCTACGATTAAAAGCTTAAGATGATCCATTTTTTAAAAATACTGTTCTTTTTTAATGCCCTTTATAAAGTCAAAGATACTTTCATCAGTCAATATGAAGGCATCTTTACATAATGATATTGCAGATTCAGGCATCGTTTTCACTTCTGCATCAGACGGATCTTGTATTATAGCGACGCCATTCCTTGCCTGAATATAACAAAGTCCTTCAGAACCGTCAGCATTTGCACCTGATAATAGTACCGCAACAACTTTATCCTGATATACATCAGACACACTGACGAAGGTAGTGTCGATCGATGGCCTTGAAAAAAACACGGGTTCAGAATAATCCAGTGTAAATGTCCCGCCCGGTTCCAGAAGCAAATGATAGTCGGGAGGCGCAAAATAGACATACCCTTGCCTTAATTCTGCCTTATCCTCCGCCAAACATACAGATAGTGCTGATTTGCTATTGAGCAACACCTCAATTTCCGACTTGAATTTTCGGCTACGGTGGATAACAACAATTATGGGCAGCGGAAAATCTCCGGGCAGCTGCTCAATTAAATTGAATATCAGCCTCGAACTTCCCGCAGACCCCCCCAGCAATAGAACCTTCGCCTTTGCTGCCTTTTCTAATACCTTGTTATCCCAGCTAGCCAATTTTCTGATATATATTTTCTAGTTTGTCCACCGCCCTGAACCTGCCTGTCACGTCGAAAGCCCTCAATGATTCTTTCGCACCCAGGCAGAGAAAACCAAATGGACATAAGCTGTCATAGAAAAGCTGCAGCACTCGTTTTTGCAAATCACTATTGAAATAGATCAGAACGTTCCGGCATGACACAATTTGAAACTCATTAAACGCACCGTCCGAGACAAGGTTATGCACCGAGAAAAGCGTATTTTTTTTGAGCTCGTTGTTTACTGCCGCCGCGTCATACTGAGCCACATAAAAATCCGCCAGGGAGCCCGAATAAGCGGTATGCAAATAATTTTCTGAATACTGCTTCATATTCGAAAGCGGATAAACTCCAGCCTTTGCCTTTTCCAGGACCCTTGGGTTAATATCCGTGCCATATAAAAAAGAACGATCCAGCAAGCCCTCCTGCTTCAACAATATTGCAAATGAGTACAGTTCCTCTCCGGTTGAGCAGCCTGCATTCCACACCTTCACGCGGGGAAATGAAGTCAAATAAGGAATTACCTTTTCCCTTACCGATCTGAAAAATGAGGGGTCGCGGAACATTTCCGTCACATTCACCGTAATCTGAACAATAAACTCCTCAAAAAAACGATGATCATTAACCAATATCCCTTTCAGATCAAAAAGATCAAGACCATAGATATCCATAATCCTGGTAACTCTGCGCTTCAGCGAAGCTCTCGAGTATCCGCTGAAATCAAATCCATGAATATGGTTAATCCAGATGATCAGCTCTTCTAACTCTTCATAAGAAATCCGTTCCTGCACAACTGACATTATTTAGCTTAACCAAACACGCATCATAGACAAAAGTTTGTCCACCTTAACGGGTTTGGAAATATAGTCATTCGCCCCTGCGTCCAGACACTTCTCCCTGTCATTCTTCATTGCCTTCGCAGTCAGCGCAATGATTGGCAGACTTTGAAACTGTCGTTGTTTACGTATCTCCTGCATTGCCTCATAACCATCCATCAGAGGCATCATGATATCCATCAAAACTATATCTATATCCTGCACTTCCCCCAGCTTCTTCAAGGCTTCTATACCATTCGACGCAATCTCCACATGCATATCATAAGCTTGGATGGCAGTAGACAGCGCAAAAACATTTCGCATATCATCATCCGCAATAAGTACCCGCTTACCAGAAAGCGCCTTCTCCAGGGTAGAGTTATTTTTCACCAGATCCCCCGATGAATGCACTGACACCGCCTCCTTTCCCTTAGTCCTGATGTTGTGCATAAACAAGTTCACCTCATCCAAAATACGGTCATTTGACTTCGCACTCTTGAGTACCATCGCATTGGTATGCTTCATAACCACGCTCATAGTTTCCTCGTCAAGTTCCATCGCCGTATTAATAACCACCGGAACCTCTGTCAGCCGCTCATTAGTCTTAATTTTTTCTAAAAGATCGATACCCGACATATCAGGTAAATGCAGGTCAAGAATCAGACAATCAAATTCACCATCCCGTTCCAATATATGAATCGCCTGCTCACCGTTGAAAGCCTGCTTCACCTCTATGTTCTTTTTAACCAGCACAGCTGTCAATGCATCGCTTTGCACCTGCACATCCTCCACAAGCAGCACACGCTTCAACTTTAGCTGTCCGCTACTGCTTAGTAAAACGTCAAATGCTTCGTCCAGCTGGTCTTTGCCGATCGGCTTTCTAAGAAACCCTATTGCTCCTTCCTGCCGCGCTTTAATGTTCGACTCATCGCGCGCAGACATCAGATGTACCGGAATTCGGTTCGTAGTATTGTCACTCTTCAATTCTTTTAAAACCGACCAACCGTCCATACCCGGCAGCATGATATCAAGCACGATAGCGTCCGGCTGGTATTCCCGGGCCATACGCAGCCCACTAGTACCACTATAAGCAACCATGGGGTCAAACCCCCGTTCCCGGGCATAATCTTTCAAAATTTCCGAAAAAGAGATGTCATCTTCAACAATAAGAAGCCTCGGCATCTGTCCCATATGGGCAGCTGGAATATTTTCCGCCTTTGGAAATTGCGGAAGCTCTGCTGAACGCTCAATGCGAGGTGTCTCCCCTATCGGGGATGGTGATGGTTGATGCCCGTTGCCTGAAACCGGAAGATAGAGCGTAAAAGTGCTGCCCTGGTTAGGTTCGCTCTCAACGTAAATCTCGCCTCCCAGTAAATTGCAAAGCTCCCGACAGATGGACAACCCTAAACCCGTGCCTCCATGTTTCCTGCTGATCGACCCGTCTGCCTGCTGGAAAGCTTCAAACACGATCTTTTGCTGCTCCTTGGTCATACCAATACCCGTATCACGAACATCAAAGCGCATCGCCCCGAGTTCATCTGCACTAAGTATCTCATTTTTAAATCTTTGATTCTTCGAAGTATGCGATACCTTTACACTCACCTGGCCCCTCTCAGAAGTAAACTTAAAAGCGTTTGACAGAAGATTCTTCATTATCTGTTCAACGCGCTGCTTATCAGATACGAACTGAGTTGGCACATTCTGGTCAATATCAAAAACAAAATCTATATTCTTCGAAGCTGCAACCTGACCGAACAGTTGCTGCAGATCGTACTTCAGATCCTCTGTCCTGACTTCTTCCCATTGAATATCCAGCTTGCCCGACTCTATTTTGGAAAGGTCAAGGATGTCGTTGATCAGATTCAGCAGGTCCGTTCCAGCATTGTGTATCACACCAGCATAACGAATCTGATCAGACGTCAGCGTCTTTTGCTTATCCTCACTCAGGATCTTAGCCAGGATCAGAATACTGTTAAGCGGCGTTCTCAGTTCATGGCTCATATTAGCCAGAAACTCCGACTTATACTTACTACTCTGCTCAAGCTCTTTAGCCTTAACCTCTATAGCCTCGTTGGCCAGTTCAACAGCAGAGTTCCTCTCTTTAAGCATCTCCGCCTTTTCCTCAAGCTCCGCGTTCGTCTGCCCCAGTTCCTCCTGCTGCACACGTAACTCTTCCTCCGAAACCTGCAGTTGCTGAGTTTTCTTCGTAAGCTCTTCATTCGCAGACAGAAGCTCCTCGGTTTGTACCTCAAGCTGTTCAGACTGATGGATCGTCTGTTCGTAGAGCACTTTCAGCTGAGCCCTCGATTGAGCAGTATTCATAGCCACCCCTATCCCGTCTACGATCTGGCGGATAAAGTCCAGCTTTAAATTTGCAACTTCTTCACTATAGCCGATTTCAATTACACCGATAAGTTCATCTTCGAACAATACCGGCTCAATAACCAATGACCGGAGATTGATGCTCCCTATTCCGATGCGAATAGACAGTTGATCCTCCTTAATATCGCTTATCAAAACCCCCTTTTTTGATAGTGCTACCTGGCCAAGCAGGCCTTCACCTAGTTTATAGCTGGCCTGCTGCTTCGGATAAGCGTATGTACCTGCCAGCGACAACGTATCCTGGTCTATCAGATAAAACGCCCCTATCTGGGCACATGTATACTCGGCAAGACCCTTTATTACATTTCCGGCGAGCTCTTCAACATTTTGAATACCGCGCATGACTACCTCAATACGTTCTGAACCGCTTAACATCCAGTTTTTCTGTTTGTTCTCCTCAGCGATTATGTTCAATTTGGTATTAGCTTCCCTCACACGCTCCTCAATTTGCTTCTGCCGTCTGAAAGTAGTCTTGATATAACGGAACAGGACCAGCAGCAGAACGAGCACTATGAAACAACCACCTAGTACAATACCCGCGGTTCTGCGCATACTTCGGGCGGTGGCATTTTCGCGTTCCTGTAACAGTCGCTCTTCGGTAGATATTATCTTGCCGGTATATCTCCTTACCCCATCCATATGGATCTTAGCCAGGTGAAACCGCTCAAGCATCTCGGGACTTCTCAAATTCTTACCCGCCGTATACCCAGCAATTATGGCAGACATATCCTCAATTTTCAGTACCACATAATAGCGCAGCGAATCAACACTTCTTACCTGTTCAGGATTATCATCTACCAGGTCTCGGAGATCATCTGTGGAAGGTAGGATAAGCCGGGAGTTTCGTTTGTACTGCTCAAGCAGATCAATAATTCCTGTTAGCACATAGCCGCGCTGAGTACTTTCAGCTGTGGTAACATAAGACGAAATACTTTCGGTTACCTTGAAAACTCGTCCTGTGTGTTGGAGCAATTGGGAATCCTTCTGCTGATCCTGCATGCTAACATAGGATAAAACCGCTACAAAAAAAAGAAAGACAAGAGTAAAGATAAATCCTGTAAGAACTTGTTGCTGAAAGGAAAGTTTCTTAAACATGAGCTAATGAATACAAAGAATAAAGATAGTATTTCAATTACCAAACCAAAACTCTTTGTCCTCACCACTGTTGTTTGTTAAAACTATTATCACTCAAACTTATACGATGGAAAACCAAAATGAAAAATCAATAGAAAACCTTAAACATCTGTTGTCACTCTGCAACGATGGCAAAGAAGGTTATAAAACAGCAGCTGAAGATGCCGATTCTCCTGAACTTAAGACACTTTTCTCCATGTACTCCATACAGCGAGCGGAATATGAGATGCAGCTAAAGAAAGCTATTCATCAACTGGGTGGTGACCCGGATAACGAAACGGGAGGACCGGTTGGCGCATTGCACAGGGTATGGATGGATATCAAGACGGCATTTACCAAAAACGACGACAAAGCTATTTTGAGCGCCTGTCTTACCGGCGAGCAATCAGCACTCGAATCTTACGACAAGGAATTGCAGGATCCTGGTATCAATCCCGAGATCATCGAAATTCTGGGAGAACAGCGCAACGGAATCTCCGACTGCATAAAAAACATTGAATCACTTAAGACCCAGTACTCTTCCTGATCTCTTTCTGCTGATCAACTGAACAAAGGGCACAGAATATCTCATTCTGTGCCCTTTTATTAACAATTTCATAGCAGTAACCCCCACTTTTGTTATTTTTGTCAAATAGCACATCAATCGACGCTCACATTATGGCAAACATACTATTAGTGGAGGACGATACCACCTTCTCGCTCATTCTCGAAAACTTTTTGAAAAAAAAGGGCCATAACGTACAGGTATGCCATACGCTGAAAACGAGTCTGAAATCACTGGAACAGAATACATATGATCTTCTGCTGCTGGATTACCGTCTTCCCGACGGCAACGGACTGGAAGTAATGACCGCTGCCCGCGAAAAGACTCCCAATATCCCCTCTATCATAATGACCAGCTTTCACGACGTGAGAACCGCTGTAAGGGCGATACGCTCCGGTGCATACGATTTCATCACCAAGCCAGTCAATCCCGACGAACTGGAGATGGTACTTAACGAGGCTTTAAATCGTAAGCAAAGCGCCCCTGCTACACAGAAGAAAGCAGAAACTTCTACCTTCATACAAGGAAATAGCCTCGAATCAAAAAAACTTCAGAACTACATTGAACTGGTGGGCCCCACAGACATGTCGGTCATCATTCAGGGGGAAAGCGGTACCGGAAAAGAGTACGTGGCAAACTCCATTCATAAGGAAAGTAAAAGGGCCGAACGTCCCTTTGTAGCTATTGACTGTGGATCCTTATCCAGGGAATTGTCTGCGAGCGAGCTGTTCGGACATGTTAAAGGTGCTTTTACCGGAGCTCTGCTCGACAAAAAAGGACAATTTGAAGTTGCTGATGGCGGAACGCTGTTCCTCGATGAGATAGGAAACTTAAGCTATGAAGTTCAAATCCAGTTGTTACGGGCGATACAGGAACGCGTGATACAACCTATCGGAAGCAACAAACAGATAAAGGTCGACGTGCGCATCATCGCTGCTACCAACGATGATTTGCTCAACAGCGTTTCCCGCGGCGAATTCCGGGAAGATCTGTACCACCGCCTGAACGAATTTAAAATTCATGTTCCTGCACTTCGAAACCGCGAAAGCGACCTGCAGGTGTTTTTATACCACTTCATCAATCTGGCAAATACGGAGCTCGATAGGAATGTCAAGACCCTTTCAACAGAGGTGGCGAATATCTTCCAGACGTATGACTGGCCCGGTAACCTGCGCGAACTCAAGAACGTGATCAAGCGTATGGTATTGCTTACCCGCGGCGAAGAAGCAGGTATTGAGTCGCTGCCCGATGAGATGATTGCTTCGCTTAATCAGGTCCCCAAACCATCAGGCACTGATCTGAAAGCCCTGAACGAAGCTAATGAAAAAGAGCTGATAAAGGAAACACTCAGGAAGGTGCGCTACAATAAGACCCAGGCAGCTAAACTCCTGAACATTGACAGAACCACGCTTTATAATAAAATGGAGAAGTATCAGATCGAGTAGATCTCATGCGTAAGCGAATCCAGTTCTTCCAGCAGCTTGTGTACCCGCTGCTCCATCTCATTGTCGATTGCCGCACCTTTATGTAAAATCAGTTCTTCAGCACGAAATCTGGCACCCAGTAACCTCGCGCCAAGCTGGGAAGTTCTTCCCGCCAGCCTGTGGAGCAGAAGGGTCAGTTCTTCACGATCCTCCGCCTTCAGTGCCTCAAGCATAATACCGGCATCCTTCCGGTTATCCTCGCAGAAGCGCTCCAGAATCTGCTTCACCATCTCTTCGTCACCGAATGCCATCTTTTCAATCATCGACAGGTCTAGGACATCCTGCGGCGACTGTTCTACCGTCTTGATTTCCGTCGATAGCTGACCTCTGAGCAATCCGGTCAGGTCCGTTTCCCTGAAAGGCTTCATCAAAAGAGCATCAAATCCCTGCTCCAGTATAGAGGCGCGCTCTTCAGGGAGTGCCTGCGCTGTCAGCGCAACAATCTTGACTCTCTCAGACAGTCTCTCCCTCATACGACGGCAAAGTTCCGTACCGCTCATTTCCGGCATGCGGATATCCATGAGGATGAGAGACAAATCTTTGGCAATAGGCTCGTCTAACAGCTGTGAAGGCAAACTAAAGGCTTTATATCTTACATTATGCTTCTCCAGTAAGTTACAACAGAGCTGCAGTATAAAAGGATCATCATCAACCAGCCAGACGAGCCCTGTAAAGTCCTGAGTTTCCCCCCTCTGCTGATCTGTAAGCTTTCTGTTTTCTTTCGGAACGGTATAACGCAGATTTAATGTAAAGCTGGTACCTTCACCCAATACGCTTTTAACGTCAATTGTTCCACCCTGGCCTTCCACCAGCGTCTTTACGATACTCAGTCCCAGACCTGTTCCATTTTCATTCGTCGGAACATAATTGCCCGCCTGCTCAAACTCAGTAAAAATTCGTTTAATATCTTCCTCCGATATACCCGATCCGGTATCCGTCACTTCAATGGTGAGGTAGGCTTTTCTCTTCACAATCCGGTTGGTCACAGTTAAAGCCACCTCTCCCTGGGTGGTAAACTTAACCGCGTTACCTACTACGTTCAATAAGATCTGCTTAAGCCGGAATGGGTCTCCTATCAGCAAATCGGACCCGATGATATGATTGTTCATCCTTATATTCAGACCCTTACGCTCCGCCTGGGGAGTCATGATCGTCACCACTTCATCCATCACATCGCAGATATTGAATATGCTCCTATGAAATCTGAACTTTCCGGATACGATCCTGCTATAATCGAGCACCTCATTAACAATATGAAGCAAGTGAATTGCCGAATTGTATATCGCTTTCAGGTTCTTTCTGTCGACTTTTTCCTGATCCTGAAGTTGCTCAGCGTAACCAATGATTGATTGCAGCGGCGTCCTGATCTCATGGCTCATGCTCGACAGGAATCTTTGCTTAGCCTGACCATGGTACTCCGCCTCGTCCCTGGCCAACTCCAGCTCCTCTCTGTAGCGGTTACTTTTTCCAATATCAGTCAGGATCATGTAGGCAAAAACTGCCGTAATGAAAAGAAAAATCAGCATGATCATTTCTATGCGGTTCGCACTGTGATTCACAACCTCCTGAGCCCTCAGGTTACTCACCTCAACCTGGTTGATCACATCCTTCTCCACCTGCTGTAAAACATCCAGGATCTGGTTGATCAGGATGTTTCCTGCATCGGCAAGCTCAATTTCCTGAGTAATGAAACGATCACTTCTCTCCCGCTGTTTAAGAGCCAGAGTTTTAACCGCATTCTCCATCTCCTGAACAACGCTGTCTGTATTTACCCTGGCAAGAGTATCGATGGTGATATTAATTTCTTCCTGAACGACCGCAGCGGTAGTATCCGTTTTTTTCTTGCCGAATAAACGGTTAAAGAATCCCCGGTCCCTCTCCTCCTTCTGAGCCGGGATGGTCGTTGTAGAATGCGTCTGCTCCGTCTTGACGATGGTACTATCCATCTCCGAGGAGCTGCGACTGATCAATCCTGTCAGCGAATTGATTTGCGAAGAAAAAGCCCTTCCATTCACGAGGCCTTCCCTCACACGCAGGTAAGTCATAAAAAGGCTGTCACGCTTCTTGAGCAGGCCCTTCATTTTATTGATCTGCTCAATCTGCAACCTATCTCCGCTATAAAGACGCTTCAGTGTGTCCATTTTGGAGCGGAGCGAATCCGACTCTTTAAGAAATAACCTATAAGATCCTGGATTCTGGAAGCTCTGACTACGTTGAAACTGGTCAAGTTTAGTGATGTCCCGAAACAGCTGATTTACAACAAGAAGCTTTTCATCCGGTGCAGAGACAGATTGTACTGTCGTCAGCATCTCCCTGAACGCTACCTTACTAACCGTCCAGGCAAGGACCAGCGCAACAAAGCCAAGCAGGAAGGCGATGATCACCTTTCCCTTTAGCGATTTCGTAAAGGAATTTTTCCGTAGATAGCTCATGCATTTATATTAAACCCTGCTTACCCGCTCCGGATGTTTCGCAGCGTAGTCTATGATGATATTCCTAATATAGTCATTAGAAGGGTACAGTTCCAAAAAAGGCGCGACTGCGGTCGCATCAGAAAGATCCATATCTCCCGAAACATAGCCCATTCCATCAAGCCGCCCCGCATTCATTCTGATAATACCCTTTTCCTCTTGAGTGCGCCCACTATCGATCAAAAGAAAAGAAGGCAACATGGCTTTCATCTCACTGATTGCTTCTTTCGCCCGCATATTGTAATCAGACGAAGGCTCGGCGCCCCGGCAGGCTCCGCGACAAGCTATACCGTCGACTAGCTCTGAGCACATTCCCTTACGGGAAATAAAACAAAGATGCGGACAAAGCTCAAACTGATGAATAAGCTTCTGCAATAAACTATAGCCTTCTGATATCCTGTTAAAACTGTAAAGAGGCGCAGAGTTCTTGCGTTTCTTATCAATTACCAGGCGTACGTAGCCTATCTGATCCTCATAAGCATAAAGACCAAAAGCAGGCTCATAACGCTTCATCGCCCGGTTATTAGCCGGCCAAAGACGTTTAATCTCAGCAGCTTCCAGTATCAGTGCCATTAGCTCTGTCCCGCAAGCACGGTAGCTCACAGAGAATATATTCTTGAGAAATTCCTGCCTTTGCCTGCCAAATTTATTTCCTGTAAAATGCGACCAAACCCGCTTCTTCAAATTCACCGCCTTCCCTACATAAATCACACGATCTTTACTGTCTTTGAAATAATAGACCCCTGGCGTCTTAGGTAAAGAATCGATATCAGCTTTACGCAAATTAGGAGGCAACTGCTGCTCACTCGTCCGTCTGTTTAAAAAGCTGCCGACATGTCCCTCTTGATCATTCGACAGCAGCATACGAAACAATTCGGTGGTTGCTTCCGCATCACCAGCCGCCCTATGCCGGTCTGTTGCAGGAATCTGAAGGCTATGACAAAGTTTACCGAGACTATACGATGGCATTCCCGGGAAGATCTTCCTGCCGAGGCGGATTGTACAGAGCTTCTTGCACTGAAGGTCATACCCGGCCAGAGATAGATGATATTTTAAGAATGAGTAATCGAAATTGACGTTATGAGCAACGAAGATATTAGCGCTGAGGATTTGATAAACTTCCGCAGCAATAGTATGGAAAGGCGGAGCTTGCTGAACCATTTCATTGCTTATCCCCGTCAGCGTTTGAATGAAGTAGGGTATCGGAACCCCGGGGTTCACAAGAGAGTGAAACCTTTTGACTATCGTATTCCCATCGTATACTACAATGGCGATATCAGTAATGCCGTTTGCTGAAGCATGTCCCCCCGTCGTCTCAATATCCACAATTGCGTACATGCACAAAAATACTAAATACTAACATATTTAGCGAATAGCAAATTGTCATTTAACAGTTTATGCCCTATGCATAAACTGTTAAAAAATATTTTTAGTAGGATCCAGAATCGCGTCCACCCTTCTGGTAGCCACCTTTGCTGAATGAGCCACCACGGTCATTGCTGAAGCCACCAGGTCTGCGTCCACCATTAGGTTTTTCTTCAGCCTGTGTCACTGCGATCGCTCGTCCAAAGATTTCTAATCCATTTAAATCTTCAATAGCTTTTTTCGCCTGCTCATCATCAGGCATTTCAACAAAGCCAAAGCCTTTCTTTCTTCCTGTCTCTTTGTCCAGAACAAGTTTTACTGAAGATACTTCGCCGTATTCTTCAAAAGTCTCCCTGATATCGTTTTCTTCCAATTTAAAGGGCAGACTAGCAACAAAAATTTTCATCGTAATTAAGTATTTGAGTTAACCGGTATAGGTAAATAGTTATTTAAAGCTGGGGTATTTTTGATAATTTGATGTTCTTCAGATATGTTTAAATTGTGTTACAATATAGGAAGAATTTCACTGAAAAGAATTTTTTTTTTAAAAGACAAAAAAATGCGATAATTAGAGACAATATGCACAATAGCAATCCATTACACCGGTCAAATTTTCGCTAGAAGTTCGGTTTGAGAACATATTTTTCATAGAATCTAACGATGTGTTCCGTGGCTTCTTCGGCAGTATCTACCAGTCTGTAGAGATTTAAGTCGTCTGCACTGATATTTTTTTCCTCAAGCATCTGATTCTTGACCCAGTCCATCAGCGGTCCCCAGTAATCCTTCCCAACCAGGACGATAGGAAAGCGCGCTATCTTACCCGTCTGGATCAATGTTATTGCCTCAAATAGTTCGTCCATCGTCCCAAAGCCGCCAGGCAGAACAATGTATCCCTGAGAGTACTTCATGAACATCACCTTACGTACAAAGAAATAATCAAACTCAAGCAGCTTATCCCTGTCTATATACTTATTATGGAACTGCTCAAACGGGAGTTCGATATTCAATCCCACTGACTTACCTCCCGCCTCATAGGCACCTTTATTGGCCGCTTCCATAATACCCGGTCCTCCACCCGAAATAACACCGTAGCCGCTCTCTGTAAGCAAACGGGCGGTGTCTTCCGCCAGCTTATAGTATTTGCTATCCTGCGGTGTTCTGGCCGAACCAAAGATGGACACGCAGGGACCTATCTTGGCCAGCTTTTCAAAGCCATCCACAAACTCAGCCATTATCTTAAATATCTGCCAGGAGTCTGTAACCTTTATTTCCTGCCAGTTCTTATTTTCAAAAGCATTCCTTATTTTATCGTCTCCAATCATCTTCTTTAGTACATGTTAAAAACCTAAATATACACGCATTCTTAATATTTCAACTCCATCCGTAACTTTGCAACATGAATTTCTCATCACGCCTGCTCGAAAATGCAGTTAACGAATTTTCAAAGCTTCCCGGTATAGGTCAAAAAACTGCGCTCAGGCTCGTTCTTCATTTGCTCAACCAACAAGCAGACGACGTGAATCGTTTTAGTGAATCGATAATCAGGCTAAAAAAAGAGATACAGTATTGCAAAATATGCGGCAACATCTCAGACGCAGATACCTGTTCAGTATGTAATGCGCCAAAGCGCGACAAGTCGCTGATCTGTCTTGTCGAAGATACTCGTGATGTCATGGCTATCGAAAACACGAATCAATACAACGGCGTTTACCATGTGCTGGGCGGACTGATATCTCCAATGGACGGCATAGGTCCCTCTCAGCTAAACATTGAATCGCTGGTGAACCGTGTCCGCGAGGGCACCGTTCAGGAAGTCATCCTGGCGCTCAGTGCTACTATGGAAGGCGACACCACAATTTTCTATATTTACAAAAAGTTAAAGGACTTCCCCATTAAAGTAAGTACCATTGCCCGTGGAATCGCTTTCGGCGGAGAGATTGAGTATGCAGATGAAATTACGCTTGCCCGCTCTATCGCCACACGGGTACCTTATGGAGTTTAATAAATCATTAATTAAAGCAGAATACGTTGAACCTTAAAAATAAAACGGTCATCATCACAGGCGCCTCTTCGGGCATCGGTAAGTCATGTGCAGAAGAATTCGCACGCCAGGGAGCTAACCTCGTATTGGGTGCCCGGAAATATGTCGACCTTTGTAAAATCGCACGAGAAATAGAGCAGCAGTATGGCGTTAAGGCTATCGCGGTACAATGTGACGTATCCATCGAAGCCGATTGCAAACACCTCATCGATCAGGCCTTGCTCACCTTCGGACGCATCGACATCCTGATCAACAATGCAGGAATAAGCATGCGGGCTCTCTTCAAAGATCTCGACCTGGTCGTTATCCGAAATCTGATGGATGTAAACTTCTGGGGAACAGTCTACTGCACAAAACATGCTATGCCCGAACTGCTGAAATCGAAAGGTTCTGTTGTAGGCATCTCCTCTATCGCAGGATACCGCGGGCTTCCCGGCCGCACCGGATACTCCGCTTCCAAATTCGCCATGAACGGCTTCCTCGAAGCTCTGAGAGTAGAGAACCTAAAAACCGGACTGCACGTAATGATAGCAGCCCCCGGCTTCACGGCGTCAAACATCCGCAACACGGCCCTGTCAAAGGACGGCGAGCAGCATGGAGAGACCAGCATGGATGAAGGAAAGATGATGAGTTCTGAAGAAGTTGCCAGAACTATCGTCGACGGTGTGGTTAAGCGTAAGCGCACACTGATCATGACAGGCCAGGGTAAACTTGCTGTCTTAATGAATAAGCTGGTACCCGCCTGGGTAGACAAGAAGGTCTATGACCTTTTTACCAGGGAGAAGAATGCGTTGATTAAATAATACTATAGCCCTTAAGCTCCTCTTTATCATACCCTCCGGTACAGTCCATACAAGCGTCGGCATAAGCGTTATATTCATCGTAGGCTGCACCGGGCTTTCCGAACA
>Ga0160433_100221_pt1 | contig 42900 bp, 41 predicted proteins | sample HID1972K_E0MG_FD_108235 | JGI IMG/M metagenome (GOLD analysis project Ga0160433, IMG submission 108235) | Enriched pill bug-associated microbial communities from UW Madison campus, WI, USA - HID1972K_E0 MG | ecosystem: Host-associated > Arthropoda: Insects > Digestive system > Unclassified ...
CAGCAGCAGCAGCAGTGGCGGAGCCTTCGACGATGGCTTCGACGACGACGAAATCCCGTTCTGATAGACCAAGGGCCGAGACATTCCCCGTCTCGCATTTTTTGACGTGCCTGTCCTGATGGGGGTCCGGTCAGCGTCCCTGCGCACGCAGAACTCGGGCTGAAGTCAGATTCAGCCTTCCCCCGGTGAAGGCCAGCCCACGGGAGCAACCTTATGGGCCCCGGCCTTCGCCGGGGTGACGGTTCAGTCCACCAGATGGATCAAACTATCGGGGATTGCGGCCCTGACCGTCTGGCTTCGCAGGAGCACTGATTCGGCACGGCGCATCCCGGCGCGCAATTTTTCACACGATTCGAGAGGGCGGATGACGGCCAACGCTGTTAGCTCGTCCGGATGGCGCGTCGCCTGCGCTGAGGCTCAGCCCACTTCGCTGTTGATGAGCTTCAGGTCCGGCGTGCGGCTCATGTGCATCATCCGGCCGTCCACCTGGCCGCCCGTGGCGATGCTGATCGTCTCATAAGTCACGTCGCCAGTGATACGCGCCGAAGCTTCCACGATCAGTTCCTCGGCGCTGATCGATCCCTCGACCAGCCCACCAATACGCGCGCTTTTCGCCGTGACATGGCCGGCGATGCGGCTTTCGGCGCCCTGCACCAGCGCGGCGCAGACGAGATCGCCCTCGATCCTGCCGTCGACATGCAGATCCACGCTGGCCTCGACATTGCCGGTGATGGTGACATCGCCGCCGACGATCGAAAAGGGCGTATGCCTAGCTCCGGTGGCCACTGTCGGCGACACGGCGCTTCGCGGTTTGCTGGACTTCGAGAACATCTTTCCGAGCCTCCAGAAACGGGCGTGGATTGACCGCCCCGCCGTTGACATGCACTTCGAAATGCAGATGCGTGCCGGTCGAGCGGCCCGTCGAGCCCATGCGGCCGATCTGGCTGCCGCGCGCGATCGCTTGGCCGGGCTTGACGTTGAAGCCGGAAAGATGGGCGTAGAGCGTCGTCATCCCCTTGCCATGATCGATCTCGATCACCTTGCCATAGCCCTGACGAATGCCCACGAACTTCACCTTGCCCGGCGCGGCAGCGAGGATGGGCTGACCATAGCGACCACGGAAATCCATGCCGCTATGATAGGCCAGCCGGCCATTGAAGGGATCGCGCCGGTAACCGTAGGAGCTGGTCGTCATCGGCGCGGCTGTCGGCTTGCCCGATGGAATGGCCGCGAGCGCCGCTTCCATCGCGTTGAGCCGCCCCAGCAGCACCGCGATCTCCTGCAATTGGGGCTCATCCGCGATCTTCGCCGCAACAGGAATGAAAGGGCCACCCTGACCGCGCGCTCGCCCTGCCAGCCGGGCGGGATCGAGCCCGAAACTGCGGATCGCCTTCTCCACCTCGGCAAGGCGCGTTTCCGTGGCCTCCGCCAAACGGCCTTCAAGCTCGGCCTGCTGCCGCCGCAGAGCTTCCAGCCGGATCGCTTCCGGCGAGGCGGCACTGAGCGGCGTGCCGGCCTTTGCCGTATGGTCAGCCGTGTCCGCTTCGCCAGTGGGCGCGCTGCCGGTTACTTCCAGGCCGGCGCCCAGATTCGTGCGCAGGATCTCTTCCAGCGCTTTCTGGCGCTGTTCGATATCGCGGGCCATGTGGTCCACCGAATCGCGATAGGCCTCGACCTTCGCCTCGCGGGAGGTGATTTCCGCCCGGTCCCGCGCCACGACACCGCGCTCCAGCAGCAACTGCGCCTGATTCCACAGCATGGCGAACGTGCCCGCCGCCCAGAGCAGGGCGACGACCGCAAGGATGCCGGCCACGATCAGCTGAAACCGCGTGGATATGTGGATGAAGCGCACCCGTCCGCCTGTGCGGAGAAAAATCTCTCGCTCCGGCGCGAGAGAAACGAGACGTGCGATCACCCCCGCGGGAGTTGTCTTGTCTACTGCCACCCGATTGCTCTGTTGTATAATCATTCTTGGAAGACGATGCGGCTATCAGATGCGTCAGGGGCAGGCGAATCATGCCGCCCTGGCCCGCGACGAATCGAAAATCGAGTGGGACGAACGGAGCGTTTGGAACGGAACTGAATGGCTATGTGCCATTTCTCACACGTTCAAGGCAGCCTTCTAACGACTCCGAGTCGCACCGACAGGTCCGCCTTGCCGTAGCGGCCGCCAGCTATTCGATAATGCGCGGGCGATCCTTTCAGGCCGCAATTTCCTAGAGACAACGTGGCGGCGTGGCCTAGGCGCCATGCCTCGCCAGAGGAAAGAATACGGCGTGACAAATGCCGCAATCGCGGGCGTTGCCATGCTTCGCTTGGCCGGTTATAGGCCCCTCTCAGCCGATGGGGCCGCCACTGCCCCCCGGTGAACGCGGAGACGTGGGTGAGTGGCTGAAACCAGCGGTTTGCTAAACCGTCGTGCCCTGAATGGGGCACCCCGGGTTCGAATCCCGGCGTCTCCGCCAATTTCTTCTGTACACCCTCTTGTTCCACATCCTCCAGATTGCGGAACGCTCGATCTTGCTATCGAGTGCGCCTGGACCACCTCGGTGAGATGGACCCGAACGCGCCCCAACCAAGCCGCATTGTCCGATCGATGAGGACACAAAAAAGATGTATCTGCTTTTCTTAGGCAGCCAGTTAGGCCCACCGCGAGGGAGCCGACGGCGTCAGACGATTTTGAGATTGGCGAAGTTGCCGAAAATGCCCTCGCCATTGTCATCGAGTGGGGTCAGACGCGCGCTATGAAAGATCGCACCGCTGGAAGTGAACAGCGGGACGCGCGGAAGGTCCGTCTGGGTGACGCGTTGGAACTGCGCATATAGCGCGCGGCGCTTTTCGGGGTCGATTTCAACCTGCGCCCGTTCGAGATAGCGGTCGGCTTCAGGACTGGCATAATGCGAGGCATTGGAGAAGGCGACGCCCTTCTGGAAGTTTTTCGACCAGAAAAAGCGCTGCACGCCGATGACCGGATCCGGCCCCATCTGCCCGCCGGCGATGATCACCTCGAAGTCGCGATCGGTGTAGACGCGCTTCACGAACGTCGCGAAATCCTGGTTGCGCAGCCGCACCTGGATGCCAACTTTCGCCAGCGCACTGCGGATATATTCGGCGACCCTGTTGGAGCGGTCGCCGCTGGGCGTGGGATCGAGGGTGAAGCTAAGCCGGATGCCCTTTGCGTCCGGCGTGAAGCCAGCTTCGTCCAGAAGCGCCCTCGCCTTGTCCAGATCATAGGGATAACGGGGCACATCGGCGGAATAAAACTCTTTGTAAACCGCCGGAATCGGCCCGGTGTCGATCTGGCCATTACCGTAGAGGATGGTCTTGAGGACGAAGTCCAGATCGAGCGCATGAGCGACCGCGCGGCGCACGCGCACGTCGCGCAGCTTGGGCAGGTCGAGATTGAATTCCAGTCCCGATGCCGCAGTCGCCAGCCCGAAATTACGGTTGTCGACCCGCACGTTCGGCAGCTTGCTGATGCGATCCCAGTCACCTGCCGCGATGCCGCTGGTGAAATGCACCTCGCCGGTTTCCAGCGCCGCGGCATGCGATGCGCTGTCGCCCAATATTCGGAAGATCAGCGTCGCGAAATGCGGCTTGCCCTGGTCCCAATAGTCAGGATTGCGCTCCAACCGAAGATATTGCCCGCGCTCCCACTGCACGAACCGGAACGGGCCGGTGCCGACCGGCCTGTTGTTCGCTGGATTGGTGAGCACATCGCGATCCGCATAAAGATGACGCGGCACAACCTGGGACTCGTTCGAGGCCAGCGCGCTCAGAATATAGGGCGCGGGCTGCGAGAATTGCAGGATAGCGGTCAGCGGATCAGGCGTGTCGACCGACACGAGATTGGCGAAGGTCGCCCGCCCCCGGCTATGATATTTGCGCCAGATATCGAGCGCGGAATAGGCGACATCCCCCGAGTTAAACGGCTGGCCATCATGCCATTTGACGCCTTCGCGCAGATTGAGGGTGAGGCTGCGCTGATCCTCGCTCAGCTGCCATGATTTGGCGAGCCTCGGCTCGGGCTTGAGATCTCTGGAGTAGCCGACCAGTCCATCGAAAATCTTGGTGGACACGGTGGTCGCCGTGCCGGCCGAGGTCATGGCCGAGGTGAGCGAGGTGGGATCGGCGCTGATCCCGACCACCAGCGTATCGCCCACCGCGCCGTCCGTCCCGGCCGCGCACCCTGCGAGGAAGGGCAAAGCCGCTATTGCGACCCCGCCGGCCAGCAGCGTCCGGCGGTCCATCGCCAGGAAATTTTCTGGGGTCATGAAGTCCTCGAAGTTGGCCGGCGCATCGGCTGCGCCGGCATTTTGTCATCGGGTCGACGATCAGTCGGGATAGGGCAGGCCGTAGCGATCGCGGATCGTGGCGCCCTCATAGTCGCGGGGATAGACGCCGCGATCCTGGAGGATAGGCACCACCTTCTCGACGAATTCCTCGATATCGTCCGGGGCGCGGGGGGGCTGATAGGTATAGCCGTCGACGATGCCATCCTCCCACCACTCGATGATCTGATCGGCCACTTCCTCAGGCGTGCCCAGCACCAGGCGGTGATTACCATCGGAGCGACGAACCGCCTCGCGCGCCGTGAGACGCTCATGGGTCAGCAGGTCGGAGAGGCCAAGCCCCATGCCGACCGCCTGCACACGGCTCTGATCGGGAATGAAGGCCTCGCCATCCAGGGGCGCATCGGGATCGAAGTCGCGGGGATCGATACCATGCTCCTTCGCGAACCGCGCCAGCAGCCCGTCTTCCGAACCGGCGCCGCTGAACAGCTCATGCTTGCGCAGCGCCTCGGCGCGAGTTTCGCCGACGATCGCAACGAGGCCGGGGACGATCTTGATGCCGGCGGTGTCGCGGCCAAAGGCTTCCGCCCTGTCATAGACCTTCTTGCGGAAGGCCTGACCGGCGGAGCGGGAGAGAATGTTGCAATAGATGATCTCACCATGTTTGGCGGCCAGATCGAGGCCCTGATCGGAGGCGCCGGCCTGTGCGATCACCGGATGCCCTTGCGGCCCGCGCGGCACGTTGAGCGGGCCGCGAACGGAGAAGAAATCACCGTCATGATCGATCGTCTGGGCAGCGTTGATATCCCAAAACTGCCCCTCGGGAATTTCGCCCTCGCGGCGCGGATCCCAGCTCGCCCAAAGCTTCTTCGCCACCTCGAGAAACTCATCAGCGCGCGGATAGCGTATCTCGCGCGGCGGCAGCGGGTCGCTGCCGAAGTTGGCGGCGACCGCGGGGATGAAGTTCGAGACGATGTTCACGATCAGCCGGCCGCCCGAGAGAATGTCGAGCGACTGGGCGCGGCGGGCAAGGTTGAACGGCGAATTATAGGTCGACGAGACGGTCGCGACCAGGCCGATATCCGGCACCTGCGCCGCCAATGTCGCAAGCAGGATCAGCGGATCGAGCGTGTGGAATGGCCGGCTGTTCGGCTCCGGCCGCAGCAGCGGCATGTCCGAGAGGAAGACCGCGTCAAACCGGCCGCGATGCGCGAGCTGGGCAAGGCGCAGATAATAGGCCGGATCGGCGACGTCGTGGCGACTGCCGGTGCGATATTTCCAGGCACCTCCGAGATAGCCGGTAGTGTTGATGCCGACATTGATATTCAGGCGACGAGCGGGCTGTGACATGACGATTTCCTGACAATTTTATCAAAGACAACGAACTAGGCAGCAGCGACGGCAGGAAGGGACTGGCCGGCATTGTCGTTTCGCTGCATCGCCAGGAGCGAGCTACGGACGGCCTCGTAGCCATGCTCGCGCATGGCGTTTTCATAGTCGTGGATCGCCGCGCGCTCCGGCTTGCCGTGGCGGCGGGCCTGCACCAGCTGATCGGTCAGCAGGCCGGCATCGTAGAGCGCCGAATTGCCGCCCAGCGCACGGAAGTAGGTCATGGCGTGGATGGCGTCGCCGAGCAAAGTCACCGGCCCGGTCTCCCACAACGATCCGGGCTCGGAGCTGCGCACCTTGAGCAGGGCGACGGTCGAGGGGTCGCTATGCCGGATCAACTGCAAAAGCAGCTCGTCCCAATGACCGATATGGCCAAGAAGCGCTTCGAGCAGTTGCGCGCCGTCCATCTTCTCCAACGCTGTATCCGGGGCCAGCTCGCCCTGCACATAAGCGGTGTTCCACCACAAATAGCTGGTGGTATTGTCGAAATGTGTGCCCGCGATATCTCGATAAGAGGCATCGTCCTGTCCAATCAGGCCGAAGCGCGCATAGGCTTCCGGCTTTACATGATGGCCTGCTATGGACATGCGGCGACCGCCCACGGGATGCACGCTCACATTCTGCGCAAGCAACTCCGGCGACAGGCCGAGGCGTGCGGCATCGGCCAGGCTGATCTTGCCGGCGAGGCGGCGCATGCCCGTATCGAAGCTCTTATAGCCGGGCACCAGCTGGCGCCTCACCGCAGAACCCGCACCATCGGCGCCCACGAGAACATTGGCGCGCACAACTGATCCATCGGCGAAATGCGCCAGCACCGTGCCCTCGGGCTCGACCTCGTAGCGCTCGAAGCCGTTGCCCGGCCGGTAAGTGTCGCCAAGCTCGGCGAGCAATATCTGCCGCAAGGTGACGCGGCTCACCGACTTTTCGCGGTGCACGTCCTCGCGACCGACGCCGACCGGCATGTCGGGCAGACGCCTGAACTGCTCGTCGACGGTGATGCGGTCGATCGGCTGCTTGCCGACGGTGCCCAGAAACGCCTCGAACAGATGCGACGGTAGAACCGCCTGCAATGCGTCGATGCCGCGCTGGCGGATGCCCAGGCGAAAACCCTGCACATAATCGGCGCGCACGGTGTCGCGCTCGAACACAGCCGCTTCGATGCCCCACTTGCGCAATCCCTGCGCCAGCGCCAGCCCGCCCGGGCCGCCACCAATAATCGCTACGTCGATGAAAGATATGGTCATGTCATGTCATCCACAGGCAGCATGTTGAGAACGGCAAGGTGTCGATAAATAAGGGTGCACCCCGCTTCCGCGCTCTTGCGCGGAGCGGGGCTGATCGTCACGTCAGGCGACGGCTTCGCGAACGGGCCGCTCGAACGGCAGCACGTCTGCGCTCTCCGGCGCGCTATAGGGCACCCGGCCTTCGATCGGGTGGCTCGGATCGTTGAAGCCGAGGGTCGAGGCGTGGCCGGTGGTGACGAGGCCGTTGATGAAGGCCTCGTCGTCGCCGTCCAGCTTCACATCGAGCGCTGCGATATAATTATCCCAATGCGTCTCGGTGCGCGGGCCGGTGATCGTCGAGGTGATGAGCTTGTTGTTCAGGACCCAGGCGATGGCGAAGGAGACCGGATCGATGCCTTTTGCGCGGGCATGATCGGTGATCTTCTGGGCGAGCTGCACCGATTCCGGACGCCATTCGGTCTGCAGGATGCGGTTGTCGCCACGGCCCGCGCGGCTGTCTTCCGGCGGTGCCTGATCGGGTGCATATTTGCCGGTCAGCACGCCGCGCGCCAGCGGGCTGTAAGAGACGACGCCGAGACCATAATAGTTGGCGGCCGGCAGTTGCTCGGCTTCCGCGACACGGTTCACGATATTGTAGAGCGGCTGGCTGGCGATCGGCCGGTCGACGTTGAACTTGTCGGCAAGGTGCGCCACCTCCGCGATGCGCCAGGCACGGAAGTTGGAGACGCCGAAATAGCGCAGCTTGCCCTGCTGGATGAGGTCACCGATCGCGCGGACGGCCTCGCCGAGCGGCTGATCGAAGACGGCGCGGTGGAAATAGAGCAGATCGATATAGTCGGTGCCGAGGCGGCGCAGGCTGTTCTCGACCGTCTCGATGATCCACTTGCGCGAATGGCCGCGCTGGTTCGGCCCGCCGCGCCCATTGGCGAACTTGGTCGCGAGCACCCAGTGATCGCGATTGGCCTTGATGCCGCGGCCGACCACTTCCTCGGACTTGCCTCGATTATAACCGTCGGCGGTGTCGATGAAGTTGATGCCCTGCTCGCGCGCCTTGTCGATGATGCGGTGCGAGGTCGCCTCGTCCGTTTCGCCACCGAACATCATCGTGCCCAGCGTCAGCGGCGACACCTTGAGACCGGACCGACCGAGATAACGATATTCTACCATTTCAAACTCCCATGATGGAAAGGTTAGGCATGATGGCATGCGACTGCATGGTCGCTGCCGGAAGCTTCGAGGACGGGTTCCACCTGCGCGCACAGATCGGTCGCCATCGGGCAGCGCGGGTGGAAGCGACATCCCTTGGGAATGTCTTGCGGACTGGGAAGATCGCCCTTGATTGGCGATGCCTGCCGGCGGCGCGCCGGATCGGGCACGGAAGCCATGAGCGCGCGGGTATAAGGATGGCGCGGGGTCGACCAGAGCTGCCGGGTCGGCGCGCTCTCGACGACGCGGCCGAGATACATGACCAGCACGCGGTCGGTGAAATAGCGCACCACCGAAAGGTCGTGGGAAATGAAGATATAGGAGAGATTGAGGTCCGCCTTCATCCGGCTGAGCAGATTGAGAGTCTGCGCCTGAATGGAAACGTCGAGCGCCGAGACGGGCTCGTCGCAAATCACCAGATCGGGCTCCAGGATGAGCGCGCGGGCGATGCCGATGCGCTGCCGCTGCCCACCGGAGAACTCGTGCGGATAGCGATCCAGCGCCGTCACATCGAGGCCGACGCGCTGAACGATGTCCTCGACCATGCGCGCGCGCGACTGCCGATCGCCCACCCTGTGGACGATCAGCGGGTCTGTCAGGATCTTGCGGATGCTGTGCCGGGGATTGAGCGAGGCGAACGGATCCTGAAACACCATTTGCGCCCGCCGACGGAAGCTGCCGAGCTTGCGCGCAGGCACATCCGTCACATCCTCGCCAGCGAACCGAATGGACCCGGTGGTCGGCTCGACCAATCGCAGAATCGTCTTGCCCAGCGTCGACTTGCCGCAGCCGGATTCCCCGACGATGCCAAGCGTCTCCCCTGCATGGAGATCCAGCGAGACGCCGTCGAGCGCGCGCAACGCGCCGTTCGGCAGCCGGAAATGCGTACTGAGATCAGTAATTGAAAGAAGCGACACGATGCTCTTCCTGCATGAGGACCGGGCAGGCGACCTGCCGCCCGTCCGAAAGGGTCAGCAGCGGCGGAATGCTCTCGCGGCAGCCCGGGCCGGCATAGGCACAGCGCGGCGCGAAGGTGCAGCCACGCTCCCCCGCAATTGACCGGATCGACCCCGGAATCTCGTTCAGCGGCCCGTCGCTATAGTGATAGCTATCGTCGAGCCGGGGCGAGGCGGTCAGCAGGCCGAGCGTGTAGGGATGCAGCGGATTGGCGAAGAGCGCTCCGGGTTCGCCCTGCTCGACATTGCGGCCGGCATACATGACCACGACCCGATCGGCCCACTGGCCGACAATGCCCAGATCATGCGTGATCAGCAGCACTGCCATGGACAGTTCGCGGCGCAGTCGGTCGATGAGGTCGAGCACCTGCGACTGAATGGTCACGTCGAGCGCCGTCGTCGGCTCGTCGGCGATCAGCAGTCGCGGGCCGCAGGCCACAGCGATGGCGATCATGACGCGCTGGCGCATGCCGCCGGAAAGCTGGTGCGGATAGTCCATCGCGCGGCGATGCGGATCGGGAATACGCACCAGATCGAGCAGTTCGATGGCTCGGGCCTGCGCCGCCTTGCGCGAGATCGACTGATGCTGAAGAACCGCTTCCGCGATCTGATCGCCGACCGTCATAACCGGATTGAGGCAGGTCATCGGCTCCTGGAAGATCATGCCGATCGACGCGCCGCGGATCTTCCGGGCCTCGCGTGCGTCCAGACCCGTGATCTCGCGCCCCTCGAAGCGGATGCTGCCATTGGCAATCCGGGCGCTGGACGGCAGCAGGCTCATGATCGACAAGGCCGTGACCGATTTGCCGGAGCCGGACTCACCGACGATCGCCAGCGTTTCGCCCTCACGGACATCGAAGCTGACTCCGCGCACGGCCTCGTTGGCGCCGAAGGCGATCCGCAGATCGTCGACCGCCAGCAAGGACGGGGCCAGTCGATGCGGCGGGCTGACATGACCGCTCATCGTGGCCCCTCGTTGTTGCGTGGATTGAGGATTTCGTTGAGCGCGTCGCCGATCAGGTTGAGCGCGAGCACGGTGAGCATGATCGCGAAGCCCGGCAGCGCGCACATATACCAGGCGGTGCGCAGATATTCGCGGCCGGCGCCGATCATGCTACCCCAGCTCACCACATTGGGATCGCCCAGCCCCATGAAGGACAGCGCCGATTCCATCAAAATGGCTGAAGCGACCATCATCGAAGCGGTGACGATGAGCGGCGGCAGGGCGCTTGGCAGAATCTCCGACAGGATGATCCGCGCCGGGCCGAAGCCGAGGCTACGCGCCGCCATCACGAAATCCCGTGCCCGGATCGAACGGAATTCGGCACGGGAAAGCCGGGCGACACCCGGCCAGGTGACGATCGCGATCGCAAAGGACAGGGTCACGACGCTGGGCTGGGCGATCGCGACGATCACGACCAGCATCACGAAATTGGGCAGCGTCTGGAAGATCTCGATCAGCCGCGACAGAATGGCATCCGTCCAGCCGCCGAAATAACCGGCAATCGCGCCGATGCTGACGCCGATCAGCAAGCCGAGCGCCGTCGCCGCAATGCCGACGCGCAGCGAAATGCTCGCGCCATGCGCAATCCCCGCCAGCAGATCGCGGCCGAGCGAGTCGGTGCCGAAGGGATGCGCCGCATCGGCGCCGGGCCAGAGGAAGGGCTGGCCGACGATGGCGAGCGGATCGCCCGGAAAGAGCAAGGGCGCCAGCAGGCCGACCATCGATATCAGCAACAGGATCGTCGCGCCGATCAGCACGAGCGGATTGCGCGCGAAAACCGCGAGAACGCGCCGACCGGTACGCCAGCGAACCGGCTGCGGCGCAGGAGATGGCGGGTAAAAGGGCGTCACGCGTGGCAGGGGAACCACGACCTCCGACACGGGCAGATGGGGCGTCGGCGCATCAGCAGAGCGCAATGCGGCGGCGTTATTATACGGCGGCATCAGGCGCTCCCACTCTCGGATCGAGAAGACCGTGGACGATATCGACCATCACATTGGCGAAGATCACCAGCAGCGAGGAGAAGAGAAGGATGCCGAGCAGGACGCCGAAATCGCGCCCCATGACCGCCTCATAGGCAAGGCGCCCGAGGCCGGGCCAGCCATAGATGGTCTCGATGACCACCGATCCGCCGAGCATCCCGCCAACATGCATGCCGGCCACGGTCGTCACAGGAATGAGCGCATTGCGCAGCACATGACGCAGCAGGATGCGCCGCTCGCTCAGACCTTTGGCGCGTGCGGTGCGGACGAAATCCTGCGCCTTCGCCTCGATCATCGAGACGCGCGACAGACGGCTGTAGATCGCAATATAGATGAGCGAGAGCGAGACGGTCGGCAGCACCATGTAGCGTAGCTTGTCGAGCAAGGCGGCCAAACCGGTCGCGGTCGACCCGATCGTTTCCGCACCGCCGCTGGGCAGCCAGCCGAGCTTGACCGAAAAGAGCACGATCAGCATCAGCGCGATCCAGAAGCCCGGCACCGAATAGAAGATCAAAGAGACGACGGAGAGAAGGCGGTCGATCGCCTGTCCTTCATTGGCCGCCATCACCGCGCCCAGCGACACGCCGATCACCAGCGCCAACACCAGCGCGGCCCCCGCGAGAATCAACGAATCCGGCACGCGCTCCCAGATGAGCTGCGAGACCGGCATATTATAGCGCGGCGACCAGCCGAGATTTCCCTGCGCGAGGTTGGCCAAATAGGTCCAGAGCTGTTCCAGCACCGGCCGATCGAGCCCGAAGCGCGCGCGCATCTCCGCCATACCCTCGGCGGTTGCGGAGCCGGCCTCTCCGGCCAGCACATCGACGGCATCACCCGGCGCAAACTGCAGCAGCACGAAGCTCAGAACGACGATGCCCACGGCCGTTGGCAGGGCATGTAGGCCGGTCTTCGCGGCGATGCGGGCAGTACGGGAAAGCGCGGACATAGTCAGGTTCCAATGACCGGTCAGGGCCTCCACAAGGAGGCTCTCAACCGACTGAGATCTAAACTTGATTAAAACTATAGGAATTGTCAATAATGACTTCCCGGGGGGCGGTGAAGAAGAATTATGCGCGTAGAAACCGGGCCTTCGCCGGTCTTGGCCATGCGGGAGCGCTAATGCCGGACGCGGGCGAGTTCCGCATCGCGAGCGCCATCGGCATCTTGCTCGAGCCAGGCGAACGTGGGCGGAAACCTTGAAAATTCAGCCGGGATATTCTACCTGAAGTGACAGTCTGAACGACTGCGTGACGATCCGCGCGCGGCGCGACATATCGGGGGTGATAGGTTTTCACATGCTGTCGCAGCAATCGCGTTACGCATTCAAAGCGCTTCTTCACCTGGCCACCCAAAATCCGGACAAGCCGCATCCGACCGCCGAGATCGCCGCGGCCGCCAATGTGCCACGCAAATTCCTCGAAGCGATTCTGCTCGATCTGAAAATCGCCGGCATCCTCCAGAGCACGCGCGGAAAGGCGGGCGGTTATGCGCTCGCCCGCCCCCCCGAGAACATCACCTTCGGCGAGGTCATCCGTGTGACCGACGGCCCGCTCGCGCTCATCCACTGCGCCAGCAAGAAGTTTTATCGTCGCTGCCTCGACTGCCCCGACGAGGAGGCCTGCAGACTGCGCAGCATCATGATGGAAGCGCGCGAGCAGGTCTCGGCCGTGCTGGATCATCGGACTATCGCGGACGCGATCAAAGGCGATTTCCGACCCGCAGCGCTGACTGAGAAAGTCGCGGTTCCCTGAACTCGGCCGCTCGTGGCCTCAACCGTCACTTCTATATGATCAGCGGCGCGGCGGCGTTACGTTGCGCGTCGCCTCCTTTTTTGCGCGATCGCTGGGGCCCGGCGCCATTGACCGTTAACAGGGCGACGATGCGGTCGCGCTAGCTGCGTTGATTATGAGCCGCGCTTGTCCGAGCATTGCGCCAGTGGCGTAATGGCCTTGCGCATAAGCTCCCCACGATGCGCGGCCAGCATGCCCGCTCCGGCACATAAAACATTCTGAACAGCCGAGTGTTTGACGCCCACCCATCCATGTAAAAAATAGTCTAGTTATCCTATAGGTTTTATTTATATGATATGCTTCAGCTTGCCGTTACGGTCCGCCGAAGACTCACCTGGAGGCCCCCATGAAACTGCTCGAGCCGTTCGATCTGGGCTCCTTGAGGCTTCCGAGCCGTGTTGTCATGGCGCCTCTGACGCGACGGCGGGCCGATTTCGGCAAGATCGCCAGCGCCCTCATGGCCGATCATTATGCCCAGCGCGCTGGCGCCGGGCTGATCATCTCTGAGTCGACTGAGGTCGATCCGCACAGCGCACCCGACACGCCGACGCGGCCGGGCCTGTTCAATGCGGCGCAGACGGAAGGCTGGCGCCACGTCACCGATCAGGTCCATCAGGCTGGTGGTCGGATCTTCGTGCAGCTCTCGCACCTGGGGCGGACGGCCCACCCGCTCATGCTGACCGGACGCGCCGAGCCGATTGGCCCGTCCAGCATCGCCGCCAGCGGATCGGCCTATACCCGCGAGGGGCTCAAGCCCTTTCCTGTCCCGCAGATGCTGTCGCTCCGCGATATTCCGCGCATCATCGATCAGTTCGCCAATGCCGCGAGTTTGGCGCACAAGGCGGGTTTTGACGGGGTCGAGATCCATGGCGCCAATGGCTATCTGATCGACCAGTTTCTGCGCTCCGGCTCCAATCATCGCGATGACGACTATGGCGGATCGGTCCGAAACCGCACCCGCTTCCTGCTCGAAGTGACCGAAGCCGTCGCCGCCATCTGGGGCGTCGAGCGCATCGGCGTCCGACTCTCGCCTTGGAGTGAATTCAACGGCATGTCGGACCGGCACCCGGTCGAAACCTTCACCTATGCGGCTGAGGCGCTGGACCAACTCGGCATCGCCTATCTCCACCTTGTCGAGCCGGTGGATCGGAAGCACCCGCTCGCGCCCACGCTGCGTCGCAAGTTCGGCGGCGCGCTGATCCTCGCCGACGGCTATAACCGGAGCACCGCGGAAACCGCCATCGCCGGGGGTACGGCCGACCTTATCGCCTTCGGGACGAGCTTCATCTCCAATCCCGACCTGCCGGAACGCTTCCGCCGAGATGCAGCACTCAACCCGGCCGATCGCGCGACCTTCTATGGCGGCGGCGCAGTCGGCTACACGGACTATCCCACGCTCCTCCCGCAACCGGAGGCCCGCCTGTGATGCTGCTTTCCCGACGTCAGGCACTGGTCGGCGGAGGCGCACTCGGCCTCACCGCTCTGGGTGGGTGTTCGCCAACGGGACAGATCGGCGGGGGCAACACGCTCCTCATCGGTTTCAGCCCCGAGCCGCCTACACTCAGCAGCGCCGCCACCACAGCCGGCCCCACGCAGGCGATTTCGAGCAAGATTTTCGACGGCCTCGTGACGTTCGACGGCGATGCCAGGCCCCAGCCACAGCTCGCCTTGTCCTGGGATGTCGCGGCGGACGGGCTCGCAATCACCTTCCATCTGCGCCCCGACGTCGAATGGCATGACGGCGCGCCGTTCACTTCGGCCGATCTCTCCTACTCGCTGCTGGAAGTCTGGCGAAAGCTGCACGGGCGGGGACGCTCGACCTTCTCGACCGTAACCGCCGTGGAGACGCCCGATCCACTGACCGCGATCATCCGCCTTTCCCGGCCTGCCCCCTATCTGCTCTCGGCGCTCGGATCGCCGGAATCGCAGATCGTTCCGCGCCACATTTATGCCGGCAAGGATATTCTCTCCAACCCTGCCGGCAGCGCGCCGATCGGCACCGGACCATTCAAGTTCGCGGAGTGGCAGCGAGGGCAATATATCCGCCTCGAGCGCAACCCGCATTACTGGGCGCCGAACCAGCCCAAGCTTGACGGTATCATCTACAAGCTGGTGTCGGACCCGGCCGCGGCCGCCGCCGCGCTGGAAACTGGCGAGGTCCATCTCGTCGGCAGCACCCAAATCGCGCTCAACGACATTGCGAGGCTGAAGGCGCTGCCGGGCACCCAGATGCAGGACCGCTCAGTCGACTTCACCGCCGGCCTCGCCGTGTTCGAATTCAATCTGGATCGCCCGGCGCTGCGCGATGCCCGCGTCCGTCAGGCCTTCGCTCATGCGATCGACAAGGAATTCCTGCTCGAGCATGTGTGGCGCGGCTTCGGCACGATCGAGCATTCACCGATCCCTGCGTCGCTCGCCGAATTCAGCGATCCCTCGGTGCCGCAATATCCCTTCGATCCGGGCAAGGCGATGCAATTGCTCGATGCGGCAGGACTGAGGCCCGATGCGCAGGGTGTTCGGCTCCGCCTGACCCATGATCCCGCCCCGACGGGCGACATGCTCCAGAAGTCCGCCCTCGCGATCCGCGACAATCTGCGACGGGTCGGGGTCGAGCTGCAGATCCGCTCGTCCGATTTCCCCGGCTTCCTCAAGCGGGTCTACACCGACCGGGATTTCGACACGATCCAATATTCGGCAAGTGCGGGACCGGACCCGGCGATCGGCACGCAGCGCTTCTACTGGTCGCAGAATTTCCAGCCCGGCGTCGCCTTCTCCAACGGCGCGCATTACGTCAGTCCGGCGGTGGACGCCCTGCTGGAGCAGGCCCAGCGTGAAGGTGATCCGGAGCGGCGCAAGGCGCTCTATCGCGATTTCCAGCAACAGGTCGTGCGCGACCTGCCTCGCATCCCGCTTATCGCGGGCGCCGCCGTCACCATCGCCAGCAACCGCGTCCGCGATCTGCCCGAATCCGCTTACGGCATGCTCGACAATTTCGCCGGCGTGTCACTCGCCCCGGCATGACCGCCGGCCCATCCCCAAGCGTCAGGAGACTGTCATGACTCAACCGGAGACAATTTGGTACACGCGCTGCCCCGTGCCGACGACCTCGGGCATCGCCCAGCATTTCCGCTGGCTGCATCAGGAATATGAGCGCACGGGCATCGCGCTGGAATCGATCCGGGCGTCGGAGGACAAGACCGTCCGCCTGTCGCATTTCGATCATACTCACCCGAACATGTTCCGCGAAGGCGGCAATATCCCGCCGATCTGGGCGCGCGGCAATGGTCGCGACACCGTCGTGGTCGGTATCACCTGGGTCGATGAAGAGCAGCTCATCCTCGTGCGCGCGGACAGCGCGATCGAGCGGGTCGAGCAGCTCCGCGGCACCCGCCTCGGCCTGCCCCTGCGCGCTGGCGAGATCGTCGACGTTGGCCGGGGCGAGAATCTGCGCGGTCTGCTCTCCGCCCTCGAGATTGGCGGCGTGAGCCGAGACGAGGTGACGTTCATCGATCTCGTCGGCGGCGAGGCCGATCTGCGCGAGCAGCGCAGCGGGGAACGGGTTCATCTCGGCGCGGAGGCTCTGCTCTCCGGTGAGGTCGACGCGATCTACGCCAAGGGCGCGTTCAGCGCGACGCTGATAGAGAAGCATGGCTTCCGCCCCATATTGGACATGAATGAGCAGGCAGACCCGCTCAAGCGCGTCAATGCCGGCACGCCGCGCCCTATCACGGTCGACGGCAAGCTGGCCCGCGAGTATCCGCAGCTCGTCGCCCGCTATCTCGCCGTGCTCCAGAAGACGGCGCAATGGGCCAAGACGCATCCCGAGGACGTGGTGCGCGCCATCGCCGCAGAGACCGGGGCGACCGAAGCAGCCGTGCGGCGCGGCTTCGGCCCGCATCTGCATGAACGGTTCGAAGTGGCGCTCTCGCCGCTCTACATTCAGGGTCTGCGCCAGCAGGCGGAATTCCTCGTTCGCGAGGGCTTCGCCGAGGATTTCGACTTCGATAGCTGGATCGATCCGGCGCCCCTCGCGCTGGCCGGCGATCTGGTGGACGAGGTGACGCTAGGAGCCGCCGAGGCGCCGCGGAGCGTCGCCGCCTAAATGATCCGGGGGACGGAGACATATACTTCGTCCCCCCTCCGACACGATACGGGCCACCAGCGATGCGCATGCGGCAAGGTCCAATAGGTACATCAGAGGTGAATTATGGCGCCGACAGCAGGCGCGCCCTCACGGGACATCGCACATTATTCGGCGAGCCAGGCGATTGCTTCGCTCGGCATCGATACGACGCGCGCCAGCGGAATCCTGTATCGCGTCGTCAGCCAAGCCTTTCGGTATCCGGTGCGATTCACCCTCGCCATGCTGGCCTGCCTCGGCGCGGCGCTGGCGAACCTTATGCTGCCACGTCTGCTGGGGCAGGCCGTCGACCAGATCATCGCCGTCCCCCGCGACCATAGCTTTGGTGCGACCACCGCGCTTGAGCCGGTCGCCGTCACGGCCGGGCTGCTCGTGACCGCCGCCGCCCTGCGCGGCGTCCTTCAGATGACCGCCGGCTACAATGCCGAGCACATCGGCCAGAGCGTCGGCCGCGACCTGCGCATCGCCTTCTTCGAGAAGCTCCAGCGGCTCGACTTCGCCTTTCATGATCGCATTCACTCGGGCGATCTCATCACACGCGGCATGCTCGATCTCGAGGGCGTGCGTGGCTTCCTAGAAATGGGCGTTCAGCGCCTCGTCCAGCTGATCCTGCTGGCTGGCGTGGGCGGCTGGCTGCTCTTCGCGCGAGACCCGTTACTGGCAAGCGTGACGCTGCTGTTCCTGCCGATCGTCGGCGTGATGGCGGGCCGGATGGGCATTCGCCTGCGCCTTGCCTGGACGCGCCTTCAGGAGCGCATGACGATCCTGACCCGCGTCATGGAGGAAAATCTTCATGGCTCGCGCGTCGTCCGCGCCTTTCCGGCACGCGATCATCAGATGGCCGCCTTCGATGAAGCCGGCAATGCGGCGCTGGTCAATGCGAACCAGCGCATCCGGGTCCGTGCGAGCGCCATGGCGCGGATAAACGGCACCTATTATGCCGCCATGCTCCTGGTCATCTGGCTGGGCTCCTACCGGATCGCCGCCGGCGCCATCACCATCGGCCAGCTTGCCGAATTTCTGACCTTCATGACGCTGCTGCAAATGCCGATCCGGCAGATCAGCATGATCGTAAATGCCGGCGCGCGCGCCGTCTCCTCGGGCACGCGCCTCTTCCAGATCCTCGATCGAGATCCGGACATCGCCGATCATGTGCAGGCCCGGCCGCTGGCGATCCAGGACGGCACGCTGCGGTTCGAGAATGTGTCGTTCCGCTATGCGGACGACGCGCCGTGGGCGGTGCAGGATATCAACCTCACCATCGAGCGCGGCCGGACGCTCGGCATCGTCGGCCCGGCCGGATCGGGCAAGTCCACCCTCGCCCATCTGACCGCGCGCTTCTACGATCCGCAGCAAGGCGCGATCTTCATCGACGGGCAGGATATCAGCGGCCTGACGCTGGAATCGCTGCGCCACGCCGTCAGCCTCGTCGCGCAGGACATCTTTCTGTTCGATGACAGTCTCGGCCGCAACGTCGCCTATGCCGAGCCACAGGCGCACCGCTCGACGGTCCGCGCGGCGGCCGCCACATCGCAGCTCCACGATCATGTCGCCGGCCTGCCACAGGGCTATCGCACGATGATCGGCGAGCGCGGCTCGCGGTTGTCGGGCGGCCAACGGCAACGCACGGCGATCGCCCGTAGTCTGCTCCCCGGATCGTCCCTGCTGGTGCTGGACGATGCCACATCGGCGGTCGACGCCGCCACCGAGCATCGCCTGCGCACCGCCCTGCGCGCGGCGACGCGGGACAAGGCGATCATCATCATCTCGCACCGCCTCTCCTCGCTGATGCATGCGGACGAGATCATCGTTCTACAGGAGGGGCGGATCACCGAGCGCGGCAACCATGCCGAGCTGATCGCCGCCAATGGCTACTATGCCCTGCTTTATGCGCTCCAGACCCAATCGTCCGATCCGGAACCCGACCAGCCCCGCGTGGAGGCACTGCTATGACCGCGACCCTGAACCTGGTGCCGCGCGTCAAGGACGCTTCCGCGATCGACCCCGAGGAGGAGCTGGAGCCGGAGCGCTTCACCGAGCGCGACGAGCACGAGGAAGTGTTCGCGCAGCTCGACACCGGCGTCATTGGCCGGCTCGCACCGTTCATCCGACCCCATGGCCGGCTCGCCCTTGCCGCGATAGGCGCCATCCTCGCCTTCGTCGCGGCGCAGATTTCCATCCCGCTGCTGATCAAGGGCGCCGTCGACAGCCTGATGGACAAACCGGGCAGCTGGGGCCTGCCGCTCGTACTGATCGGCTTCGGCGCGGTCATTCTATTCAACAGCGCGGCCAGCTATCTGAGCGAGGCCACCGCCGCGCGGTTCGCGCAGCGGATCATCTTCGATCTTCGCCGCGCCATGTTCGCGCATCTCCAGCGCGTCTCGCAAAGCTTCATGGATCGCAGCCATGTCGGCCGGCTCATGTCGCGCCTGCAAGGCGACGTGAACGCGCTGCAGGAATTTTTCGAAACTTCGGTGACGGCGGTGGGCGATCTTGCCCTGCTCGTCGGCATCATCACCATGTTGTTCGTGCTGGAATGGCGGTTGGCCTTCTTGACGCTGTTGCTGCTGCCCGTACTGATCGGCGTGCGCGCCTTGTGGCTGCCGCGCGCGCGCCGGGTCTTCGCGCGTGCGCGCGATACATCCTCCATCGTCAATGGTGTGCTGGCGGAGAATATCGGCGGCGTTCGCGTTGTGCAGGCGACGCGGCGCGAGAAGATCAACCTCGCGGATTTCGATCGCAAGGCGACCGACAATCTCGATGCTCAGGTCGCCTCGGCCTGGACCGCGCAGATCATGGTGCCGACGATCGACATACTGACCGGCATGGCGATGGCCGTGGTCGTATTCGGCGGCGCCTGGCTGGCGCTGGAGGGCCGCACCGACGTGGGCGTCATCGTCGCCTTCATCTTCTATGTGCAGCGTTTCTTCGAGCCGGTCCGCACCCTCTCCCAGCAATATACAATGGCGCAACGCGCGACGACGGCGGCGCATCGCATCTTCGAAGTGATCGACGTGCCTGTCGACATTATCGAGAAGCCGGATGCCACGCCGCTTCAGGTGCGCGAACCCTCCGTCGAACTACGCGACATCACGTTCGGCTATCGCCCAGGCCAGCCGCTGTTCCGCCAATTCAATCTCTCGATCGCGCCGCGCGAGGTCGTCGCGCTGGTCGGCCCCACTGGCTCTGGCAAGAGCAGCATCGCCGCGCTCATCTGCCGCCTCTACGATACATGGTCGGGTCAGGTGCTGATCGGGGGCGAGGATGTGCGCGACGTGCAGCAGCAGTCGATCGCCCGCAAGGTGGTGATGGTGTTGCAGGAACCCTTCCTGTTCACCGGCACGATCGCGGAGAATATCCGCTTCACGACCGACGCCAGCCATGACGAGATCGTGCGCGCCGCCCGCGCTGTGCGGGCCGACGACTTCATCAGAACATTGCCCAATGGCTATGACACGATCCTTCATCAGCGCGGACAGAATCTGTCGATCGGTCAGCGGCAATTGCTGAGCTTCGCCCGCGCGCTGGTGGCCGATCCGGCCGTGCTGATCCTCGACGAGGCCACGGCGAGTATCGACAGCTTCGTCGAGGCGCAGATTCAGGCAGCACTGCAGGTGCTGATGGAGGGGCGCACCAGTATCCTCATCGCCCACCGCCTCGCGACGGTGAAGGATGCCGATCGGATCGTCGTACTTCAGGACGGCGCGATCATGGAGGAAGGCTCACCAGCCGTGCTGCTCCAGCAGGGCGGCATCTACGCCAATCTCCACCGCCGCAATTTCTCGTCCTTCGACGAATTATGATCCGCGCCCGCCCCGCCGCGCGCCCCATCGCCAGCTAGAAAACCCCTTACCCGCATGAAACCACCCTCCGCGATCGATCATCCGCGCGCCGCATTCGCCCATCGCGATTTCCGGATGTTCCTGCTCGCGCGCATCACCAACAATTTCGGCACCAACATCATGCTGCCGGCGCTATCCTGGCAAATCTATGCATTGACGCGCGATCCGCTCGCCCTCGGTCTCATCGGCCTCGCCGTGTTCATCCCCGTCATCCTGTCCAGCCTCCCCTCCGGCCAGACCGCCGATCGGCTGGAGCGCCGTCAGGTCTATCGCGCCTCGCAGCTGCTGCTGATCCTTTCCGCGCTGAGCTTCTGGGCGCTGACGCTCGCCGGCGTGACCAGCCCCTTTTATTTCTATTTCGGCGCGGCCCTGTTCGGCGTTGCCAAGACCTTCTCACTGCCCGCCGCGACAGCGTGGATGCCACATCTCGTCCCGCGCGAGCATTTCCCCAATGCTGTTGCCTGGCATTCCTCCGCCTTCCAGATCACCAACATCGCGGGGCCCGCTCTGGCCGGCATGATGCTCTATGCCTTTGGTGAAGCCGCGACCTACATGCTCGTCGCTGCCTGCTATCTCGCCTCGCTGCTGTTCAGCACATTGGTCCACACACGGAGCCGCGGCGCCGACACCCAGCCCAAGGGCCTGGCCCATCTGTTCACCGGCTTCAGCTATATCGGGCGCAACAAGCTGATCCTGGGCGCGACGACGCTCGATCTCTTCGCCGTCTTCTTCGGCGGCGTCACCGCGATGCTGCCGGTCTTCGCCTTCGAGATCCTACATGTCGGCGAAGCGGGTTTCGGATTGCTGCGCAGCGCACCGGCGACGGGGGCGCTCGCCACTGCCCTGTTGCTCGCCCATCGGCCGCTGCGCAATCATGTCGGGCGGTGGCTCTTCTGCTCGGTCATCGTCTATGGCGCGACGATCATCCTGTTCGGCAGCTCGCGCGTCCTGCTGCTCTCGATCATCGCGCTGATCATCCTGGGCGCCGCCGATATGACTGGCGCCTTCATCCGGCAGACACTGGTGCAGCTCTCGACACATGACGACATGCGCGGCCGGGTGAGCTCGGTGAACATGATCTTCGGCGGTGCCCGCAATGAACTCGGCAATGTCCAGTCTGGCCTCATGGCCTCGCTCATCGGCGTCGTGCCCGCAGTCATGCTGGGCGGCGCCTGCACGCTGGCGGTGGTCGGCCTCTGGGCTTGGCTGTTCCCTGCCCTGCGTCGCGCCGATCGGTTTGACGACGCCAATCCGGAACCGCGCCTCCCAGCGAAGGAAGCATCATTCGCCGTACCGGCGAGAGCGGAGAAGGTGCTGGAGGCAGAAGGCTAGGCTTCACGTCCAGCTTTAAAAGCCAGTCGGATCAGATCGCAGTCTCACCGCCAAAATAAATCTCTATAATATCGATAGGAATTATGTATTCTGTCGATCGACGAAGCTGTTACCCTGTTCCTCCCCTTTTGCAGGAGACCTATGATGACCGATCGCAGCATTGACAGCCGGACCTTCGCGAAATGGCTGGACGACGGCGCCGAGCTCGCCATTCTCGATTTGCGCAGCAAGGAAGACCATACCGGCTATGGCCAGCCGCTGTTCGGCAAGAACCTGCCCGCCGATGACCTTCTCGAACAGATCCACCTCTATGTTCCACGCAAGGGTGTGCGCACCGTGTTGGTAGATGGCGGCGACGGTCGCGGCGCAGACTTCGCCAGCACGCTGTACGATCAGGGCTGGGAGCATATCCATGCACTGACCGGCGGCTTCCCCGCCTGGCTGGAAAGCGGCGAGGCGCCGGGCCGTGCGCTCGACATTGCTGGCAAGGATTTCTCGCTCGCGGTCAAGGCCGAGCGTAACACCCCGGCCGTCACCGTTCAGGAGCTGAAGGAGCGCCGCGAGAAGGGCGAGGACATCATCGTCATCGACACGCGCACCGTGCCCGAGTTCACGCGCAATCATGTGCCCGGCGCCGTGAACATCCCCGCCGCCGAGCTGCTGCTTCGCTTCAGCGAGACCGTGCCCTCAGCGGAGACGCAGATCGTCGTCTCCTGCGCCGGCCTGCCGCGCGCCATTCTCGGCGCGCAGACGCTCATCGACGCGGGCGTCGCCAACAACGTCGCCTATCTTGAGGACGGCACCGCCGCCTGGCGTCGCGCCGGCTGGGAGCTGGAGGAAGGCCTGACCGCGAAATATGGTCCGGCGACCGACGAATCCCGCCAGTTCGGTCGCGATCATGTCGCCAAATTCTCGACAGCGGACCGCATCCCGACGATCGATCTGGAGACCGCGCAGCAATGGGCGGCCGATCCCGAGCGCACCACCTATCTGCTCGATGTACGCACGCCCGAGGAATATGCGGCGGGTCATATCCCCGGTACGCTCTCGTCCGAAGGTGGCCAGCTGGTCGGCCTGTCGAGCCGCACGATCGCGACGCGCGGCGCCCGCATCGTGCTGATCGACGATCTCGACGGCATCCGCGCCCAGACCGTCGCGCACTGGCTCTCGCGCCGCAATTTCGAGATCGCCATCCTGCGTCATGCCTTCGCGCCGGTCGACGCACAGGCCGAACGCGCCACCATCGCAGCCTGATCGAGACTCCATTAAAAAAGGGCCGCTGCCGGCAATCGGCAGCGGCCCTTTTCTTGTGCCAGGCCGGGCTCCCACACCCGGCGGCTACAGCTTCGGGACCGGCCTCAAGCAAATCCAGATGATGATCCTGCAAAAGCAGGAGCACGAGCTTGCATCGACACCAATCCTAAAAAACACGGCCCTCGGTGAAATCATCTCGCACATCGTTGAGGTAGAAATCGCCCAGCACGCGCCCCCGCAGCGATGCAGGATTGTGGTTGCAGAGCGTGCGGGCATTGCGCCAGTGCCTGTCAAAATTGCGCTTGCGCGAGGTGGCGGAGCCGCCGCCAGTATCGAACAGGATCTCCGCCGCCCGCAACGCGAGCTTGCCGATCATGAACTGGCCCTTGGAGTTGGCGAGCTGCGTCGCCAGCACAATCTCCTCGATATCACTCTCGCCCGACAGGATGGCGGCAGCCGAGGCATCGAGGCGGAGCGCTGTCTCAGCGACGAGCGCATCGACCGTGTGGGAGATGGCGGCAATCTCGCCTACGGCAAGCTGCACGAAATGATCGCCGCGCGCCGTCTCCGAGGCGGAATGCTTGGCCGATCGCGCCTGGCCCTGCACATAGCTGATCGCATCTGACAGGACATTGCGTACGATGCCCGCCACGACAGCATAGAGATGCAACTGCGCCCGCACAGCGCCATGCCGCCTGGCGAAGCTGCTAACGGTCTGCCGACGCATATTAATCTCGTGCGCCTCGATGCGGACATTGTTGAGGAAGACGCTGCCACTGGCGCTCAGCCGCTGGCCCATGCCATCCCAATCGTCGCGGATCTCGACACCCTCGCGGCCAGCGGGGACCATCACGCCGGTCGGCTGGCCCTCCTCGTCGATCGCGCTGAAGCTGGTATAATCGGCGAAGATCGCGCCGGTGGCGTAATATTTGTGGCCATTCAGCCGATAGTGATCGCCCTCCTTGCTGAGCACTGTGCGGATCATGTTAGGCCGGGGCGTGCCGACCTCCATATTGGCGCCGCCGAACAGCTTGCCGGCCAGCACGTGGCCGACGAAATGCCGGCTATGCTCGCTGTCCGGATCGAGCGCGATCGACTCCATGAAGGCGAAGTGGCTGCGTAGGGCATGCGCGACGCCGGAGTCCGCCGCGGCGATCGCGCAGATGACTTCGATCTGGTCGGATGCGCTGCCGCCGGGACCGCCCAGCGATTCAGGGATACGCAGCCAAGTGACACCCGTGGTACGCAGATAGTCGAACAGCTCGAAGGGAAGCCGTCCCTCCAGCTCGCGCTCCGCGGCGCCTTCCGCAACGCGCGCGGTGATTGCCGGCAGGCTCGCGAGGATATCCTCCCGGCTCAACGAGGAAATCAGGTCAGCACTCTGCCGCTTCTGCAAAATAGTCGTAGCCATCAATCGCCTCCACCAGACCGTGCGAACATGTCGCGTTCTGCGGCGATCCGTCGGCAGTCGGAACACCACTTAATCCTACTAGTATTATAGACATTATTGCCTTTCAAGGGACGACTTGCATCATCGCTCGGCTGCGGGGAGCGGCAGAAGCTGGTCGCCCTGCCGACGAAAACTGATCCCCGCCTCGTGCCATCAAAGCGCCGCTCCAACCAATGGTCTACCCGCGCCCCTGGCCTGACTGGTGAACATCTCGAGACTGCCATGTTCCTCGGCAATGGAAAAACTCGGGCCTGCTCCCAAGGCGTTGTGAGCCGCCGCGGCGCCCCGGACGCCATGCGACGGTTCATTTCCCACGGATCGATGTCACCATTTGATGTCCAGCCGGGCGTAATAGAAGCCGCCATCGAGACCGAAGGGGGCATAGCGGTTATAGGGCGCCACCTCGGTGGCCGAGATGAACTGCAGCGCCTGTGCCGCCATCGAGATCCGGTCGGGCCTCTTGTTGAAGATATTGGTGCCGCCCACGGAGAGCCGCGCCCAATCGGTCGCGTCATAGCTGACACTGGCATCGACGGTGACAGCGGGCGACTGGCGCTCGTCCGTCCCCGCATTGGCGCCCCGGTATTGCGTGGCGCTCCAGCGGGTCCCCTTCGCCGTGAAGTTGAGCCTGTCATATTCCCAACGCAGCGCGAGTGAGCTGATATTCTTGGGATAATAGCTGGTGAACTGCGCACCCAGCGTACGCAGCGTGCCGGCGCTCGCCGCGCCGATCACCGTCGGCAGCGGCGCAAAGCTCTTGACCGAGGTGACGTTCTGGTTGCTGGCCAGCGTCCAGTTCAGCGCGCCGACATTGCCGATATCATGGCTGTGATCCAGCCGCAGATCCACGCCCTTAGTGAAGGTATGCGCGCCGTTGATGTTGAACGCGACGGTGGTGACGTTGTAAATTCCCCGCGCCGTCAGCAGCGAATGGAGCGCCGTTCCCGGGGTCACATTGGCCGATGCGGAGACGATCCGGTTGCGGATGTCGATCAGATAGCCGTCGGCTGTAATTGTCGTGCGCGGAAAGGGCTTGGCGACGAAGCCGACCGCGGCGTTGATGCTGTATTCCGGCTTGAGCTCGGACACGCCGATCGTCCGGCCAAGCTCTTCATAGGCGCTGGTCGTCACCGAATAGCGCTGCGTATATTGTCCGAAGGTCGGGCTGAGCGGATTGTTGTCGACCGAATAGCTGCCGCCGCGCGTCGTATTGTTCTGCTGCAGGAGCGTCGGCGCCGAGAAGCCGTTGCCGAAGCTGCCGCGAATGGCGAGATCGGGAGAGAGTTCATAGCGTGTCGAGATCTGTCCCGACCATGCGTCACCGAAATCGCTGAAATGCTCATAACGACCCGACAGGTCGACCGTCCACCCATCCGACAGCTCCTGATTGAACTCGATATAGCCGGACAGAATATGCCTGCTCCACGCGCCGGCTGCTTCCGGCGTGATTCCGGACAAGCCCTGCGCGCCAAGATTGGGGCGTATGCCGGCATTGGCCGTGCCCGTCGGCCAGACCCACGGTCCGGCATAGTAGGAAAGCAACTCGCCTTCGCGCTTCTTGAAACTGTCATAGCGATGCTCGACGCCCGCCGAAATGGTGAGCGGACGGCCGAACGGGCCCGAGCTTAGTTCCTTGGATAGCGCCAGCGTCGTCAACAGCTGGCGGTTGAGATGCGCGCCGTCATAGAAGTCGCGCTGCCCCCAATATTGCGGGCCGGCGGAAACGTTGATGCTGTTGTTGGTGTACACCTTGGCATGGTTGCCGCCCAGGCTCGTGCTGAGGTTCCAACCCCATCCGGCAAGATCGCCCTTGAGGCCGACCAGCGCCTGGAAGTCATTTTCTTCGATATCGAAGGTCGGCAGATAGCCATCGGGATAGACCAGCTCGCCGCTGGTATAAGGCGGGTTCGCAAAGGGTGATTGCGGGCTCGGCGTCGTGCCCGGTGCGATCGACTGGTTCGACGCCGTGCGGAAATAGCCAGGACCCGAGGAATAGCGCCAGGCATAGGTGCCGTTGCTGTAGAAGGTCAGATTGGGCGCCAGCGGCAGTTCCGTGTTATAGGCGAATGAATAAGTCTCTGACGACGGCTGGCCCAGCCACTGCCGGTAGCGCGACACGCTGGTCTCGCGCGGATCGAGAGCGCCATTGGGCAGCGTGGGATAGAGCAGTGTGGTACGATCGGTCAGTGTGGCGGCGCGGTAACCAGGATAATTATTCGTGCCATTTTGCCGCTGCGCATTGGCGCTGAAGTTGAAGAAACCGCCACTGTCGCCGATCCGCCAGCCCTGATGATATTGGACGGTCTTCGTCCGACCGAACTTGTCCGGCAGATCGCCGACGCTCGTACCGTTCTGACCATATTGGATGGTGAAAGTGCCGCCCGTGTCGACAGTCTTCTTGAGAATGATGTTGATCACGCCCGCGATCGCATCCGACCCGTAAAGCGATGCGGCACCATTGCCGAGCACTTCGATCCGTTCGACCGCATTGGAGGGAATGAGATCGAGATCGGTCGGTGAGGCGCCGCCGACCAGCAGCGAGGTGGTGTGTCGGCGCACGCCGTCGACCAGGATCAACGTGTCCTTGGCGTCCAGTCCGCGCAACCGCGCACCGCGCACGCCCGCACCCTGCTGGCCCTGATAGCCGCCGGCCTGGACCTGATAATTGGGCAGCACCTGCGCCAAGGAGTCCCGCAGATTGGCCCTGCCCGACCGCGCAAGATCCTCGGAACCAGCGACAGAAATAGGCACGAGGCTTTCGTCCACCGCGCGGGCGCCGGAGCGACTGCCTGTGACGACAATGACCTGCGATTCCGCATCGTCCAGAGGGCTAATCGACGCGCTCGCATCGGCGGGAGCCGCCTGCCCTTGCGCAAACACCGGCGTCGTCGCCGTCATCATGGCCAACGCGCCGACGCTCAGGAGAAACGAATAAGACTTCATGAAACACCCCATTTTCTATACTCTATTTGATTTATAGAGTTAGTAGATTTTATCGCGATAGATTTTGTTTGAGATCGTGAAGGGAGGCTGACTCTCGCCCCCGAGCCACTGAAAAATCCGTCACATTCCCTCGGGCCTGCCTTCTCGGTGGGCAAATCCCTAGCGATGCCGCAAGGCGTCAGGCCGGCTCGGGAAGGCCATAGCGATCGCGCATGGTCCCCCCTTCATATTCGCGGGGATAGACGCCGCGATCCTGCAGGATCGGGACTACCTTTACGACGAATTCCTCGATGTCGTCGGGATTGCGCGGCGGCTGCAGCGTGTAGCCGTCGACCGTGCCATCTTCCCAATGATCGATGATCTGGTCGGCGATCTCTTCCGGCGTCCCCAGCACCAGCCGGTGATTGCCCTCCGAGCGCCGAACGGCTTCGCGCGCGGTGAGCCTGTCATGCGACAGCAGGTCGACGAGGCCGAGGGTGAAACCCAGCGCCTGCGTCCGGTTCGGGTCCGGCACGAAATGCTCGGGATCTAGCGGCGCGTCCGGATCGAAATCGGCAAGGTCGATGCCATGCGCCTGGGCGAAGCGGGCGAGCAGCGCATCCTCCGATCCGGCGCCGCTATAGAGCTCATGCTTGCGCAGCGCCTCTGCGCGATTCTCGCCGATGATCGCGACGAGCCCCGGCATCAGGCGAATGGCAGATGGGTCGCGACCATAGGACGCCGCCCGATCCCGTACCTTCTTGCCCAGCGCCTGCCCGGCTCCGCGCGACAGGACATTGGCGTAGAGCACCTCGCCATGCCGCGCCGCCAGATCGATGCCGCCCTCAGACGCACCGGCCTGTGCGATAACAGGATAGCCCTGCGGCCCGCGCGGCACATTGAGCGGCCCGCGCACGAAGAAATGATCGCCGTCATGATCGATGGTGTGCGCGGACGAGGAATCCCAGAACTGGCCCTCCGGCACTTCGCCCTCGCGGCGGCGATCCCAGCTCGACCAAAGCCGCTTGGCCACGTCGAGAAATTCGGCGGCCTTGGGATAGCGCACGTCGCGCGGGGGCAGCGGATCGCGCCCGAAATTGGCGGCCACTTCTGGCACGAAGTTGGAGACAATGTTCACGACCAGCCGGCCTCCCGACATGATGTCGACCGACTGCGCGCGTCGCGCGAGGTTGAACGGCGAATTGAAGGTGGACGACACGGTCGCGATGAAACCGATGTCCGGCACCTGCGCGGTGATCGCCATGGCGAGGATCAGCGGATCGATCGTCTGCCCAGGCTTCGCATCGCGGCCGAGGCGCAGCAGCGGCATGTCGGACACGAAGACCGCATCGAACACCCCCTTATGCGCGATGCGGGCGGCGCGCAGATAATGTTCCGGGTCCGCGACATCCTTGACCGAGCCGGACCGATATTTCCAGCCGTGCGCGAGATAGCCCGTACCGTTGATGCCGACATTGAGATTCAGGCGGCGTTTCGTCTGCGCCATGGTTGTTCCTTAATGTTCGTGAAGTGAGGAAAAAGCTCAGGCCGCCTTCTTGTGGCGCGCCGCTTCGAGCGGCCCGTGATCAACCCAGGCTCCGGCATCGAAATCGACGGGGATGAAGCCCCATTCGAAGAGGAAATTTTTGAAGTGCGCGAGCGCCTCCACTTCATCCTCCTCTAGCGTTAGGCGCAGATGCTTGTGGACGTCCGGCCCGTTGCCGGCCCAGATCGCCTGCTCCGACACACCGATCTCGCGTGCGATGAAGCGCACGGCATCGTCGGGATTGGCCTCGGCCCAGTCGCCGACGCGGCTGACCGTCTCGACCAGATCCGCCACCAGATCGGGCCGCTCGGCCAGGAACAGCGGATCGACGGTGAGCGGCCGGGGCGTGCCGTTATTGACGCGGATGCGCGCATCGGGATGGAAGCCGAATTCGGAAACCACTGTGGCGCCGATCTGATTGGCGACGATCAGGCCCTCGGCACCCTTGACGAAGAAGGCGTCGATCTCGCCACGCGCCAGCGCGCGCAGCTCGCGCCCATAGGGCAGGCGGCGCCTGAGGCCGTGAAAGTCCTGAGCGTCGCCGGTGATGAGGGTATTCTGCTGCGTCTCGACATAGACCAGCTCGACATGCTTCGCCGTCAGGCCCACCAGCGAGAGCGCCGAGACGATACCCTTGAGCGCGGTCGCCTGCTGGAAATCGACAATCTTGTTCACCGGTTTGCGCGGCACGCCGATCCGCCGGCCCGCCAGGTCGCCGGCGGCACGGATGCCCGATTCCGGCAGCGCGATGATCGCCTGAAACTCGTCCGTGGTGGTGATGCCCACGACCCGCGTCTCCCGCCCGCCCGATCGCGCCCAGATCGGCGGGATATTACCGCCCTGGCGGAACGACCAGTCAAGCGAATGCGTGTAGTGACTCTGGCGAACGTCCGGATCCTGGCTGTTGCGGATCGACTTCACGCCTACGCCCTGCGCCCCGAAACTTCGATCGATCCAGCCGAGCTGTGCGGCCAGCGAGAGCGGTGTAGGCGCACGGCAGCGTGTGTACCAAAGGGCAGGCGTGGTACTCATGGACGAACTCCGGATTTGCGCGGAAAAATGTCAGTGGCGGCTTGCGGCACAAGCTCTCTGCCCACCGCCCTCTCCGAAGCGGTCTTTATCCTATAATACAGATAGATTTAATATGTAAACTGGGGACGAATGGATTCGGACGGCATGGGCCAGCGTCTATCTCAACAATGTCCGCATCGAACCGGAGGGAAGCAGCTTGCGTCGCTATGGCGCCGGGCGGGGCCGGCGTCCCGGCGCCTCGACCTCTCGACCAACGCGATCCTGTCGAACGATCCTTACCTCGACGACATCATCTCCAGACCCAGCTGGTCAATTGTTCATGACCGGCAAGATTGCGCTGCGGGCGGCAGAGATCCTGTTCGCGTACATTTCGTGCGCGATGGGGGGAGCCTCAGCGATCAGCCGCGCCCCCAGAACAGGAAGGCGACCGCGCCCATAAGGCAGAGGAACGCGCCGAGATGGCGCCAGTGCAGTGGTTCACCCAGAAAGGCGACCATGAACACGCCGAACACGCCCAGCGCGATCACTTCCTGCGCGATCTTGAGCTGGCCGGCGCTCCAGCCGCCTGCATAGCCGATGCGGTTGGCCGGCACGGCGAAGCAATATTCGAAGAAGGCGATACCCCAGCTGATGAGGATGACCAGCGCCAGCGGCTTGTTCATTCCCCCCTTGAGATGCCAATACCAGGCCGTCGTCATCAGGATGTTGGAGACGAGCAGCAGCGCAAGAGTGGGCATCACGCGCAGATGCCAGCATGTGCGTGCAAAGGCGATGGGTAAAATGCGCGATCGGAGCGTGCGCGGCGGTCGCTCAGCCGCGTGTGAGCCGGCCGAAAATGCGCTGGAGCATGTCCGCGCAGCCCTCCAGTTCCGCATCGTCGAAATCGGCGAGCACGCGCTTGCGCTCCGCATCGAGAATGGGCTGGATTCTTTTCACCACCGCCAGTCCCTCAGGCGTGAGCGACACCAGCTTGGAGCGTCCGTCGCGCGGATTGTCCACGCGGGTAATCAGCCCGTCCGCCGCGAGTCCTTCGATCACCCGGACCAATGTGGGCCATTGCACGAACAGGCGCTGCCCCAGATCCGTCAACGTGACCGGCTGGGGCCCGAAGGCGATGGTGAAGAGCGCCTGCCAGCGGGCGCGGCTCTGCCCCGTCTCCGCGCGCAGGCGATTGTCGATATGCGTCGTCCACGAGCGGCCGGCCATGACAAGCAGGCGTGACAGGCGATATTCACGGTCCAGCCGATGGCCGTGGGGATAGTATTCGCCATATTCGCAGGCCCAATCATCAAAGTCGCCAGCGCGCGTCTCCAGCGCCTCGTCCTTCTTTCTCGCGCCCCGTTCGGCTCCCATGCCTCCTCCAATCGCGGCCATCATCAACCAACCCTTGTAGACATCGAGCGGGATAATGGAACGGTCCTTTGCAGCGAGCGGCCTTGCTGCCGTGGCAGGACTGTCCTGCGCACCGTGGGGAACACGCCAGCAGGCGGCTCAGGCATGACAGGCGCGACGGCATGACCTATGATGCGCTCCGCAAGAACAGGGAGAGGATCATGCACAAGACCACGCTCGACCCCGGCCTGGTGACGCGCCTGACGGCGGCGCGCGGCGGGAAGCTCCATGTTGTGGACCCGATCGATCCCGCGCGCACGGCGCATCTCGTCATCGACATGCAGAACGGCTTCCTGGCGGAAGGCGCGCCGGTGGAAGTGCCCATGGCGCGCGAAATCGTCCCCAACGTCAACCGCATCAGCCAGGCGGTGCGTGACGCGGGCGCAGCGAATTATTTCGTGCGGTTCACGACTCCAGCAGGCGATCCCGACTCCTGGTCCAGCTTCTACATGCGCTTCACCGGCGATGTCGCGAAGGACCATCAGGACGCCTTTACACCCGGCGCGCATTACTGGCAGCTCTGGCCCGCGCTGGACGTGGACGAGACGCGGGACCGGACAGTGGAGAAGCAGCGATTCAGCGCTTTCATCCCCGGCACCTGCGACCTCGATGCGCAATTGCGCGCGCGGGGTATCGACACCCTCATCATCAGCGGGACGCTGACCAATTGCTGCTGCGAATCCACCGCGCGCGACGCCATGCAGATGAACTATCGCGTGATCTTCGCCAGCGACGCCAATGCTGCACTCACCGATGCCGAGCACAGCATGACGCTCAACAACATGCTGTTCCTCTTCGCGGATGTGCGATCCACCGACGAGATCGTGCGGCTGGTTCAGCCAGAGGCGGTGGAAGCGGAGGCAGTCGGGGCCTGAGGTTCGCCGCGCTCAGCCCGCTTCGCACAGCGCTTTCAGTTGTTCCGCGCATGCGCCCCAGCCGGGTTCGAAGCCCATGGCCTTGTGCTGCTCATAGGCTTCCTGCGTCCAGTGCCGGGCGGAGGCGGTGTAGCGCGTGCCGGTGCCTTCCGGCTCGATGCCCCAGATGCCGACCATGAAAGGCCCGGCCGGTTTCCAGCCGACAGTGAAGGCGTCCGTGGACATGAAATGCTTGCCAGGCACCACCTCCAGGAACACGCCTTCATTCGGCATTTCCTCGCCATCAGGCCCGCGCATGATCATGGCGCAGCGCCCGCCGGCCCGCCAGTCCATCTCGACCAGTTCGACGCGCCAGGGCCGGGGGCACCACCAGTCTTCCATCCGTTGCGTCATCGCTTCCCAGACTTTCTCCGGCGGTGCGTCGATATAGGTGGTGACGCTCAGCGTCGGCACGGTTTCATCGCTCATATCGTGTCTCCTGCGTGGAAAGATGTCAGTCCCGCTCGGGTGCGCCGAGCGGGAAATAATGGCGATAGGGTCGTGCGCCCTCAATGCAGCGAGCGACGGACGGCCGCGCATTGAGCCGCGCGCGATAGGCTCGCAGACCGGGAAAGCTCTCGCCGATGGGATGCACCCAATCTGCATAGAACAAGGAGGGAGCGGCGGCGCAATCGGCCAGGCTGAAGCCCTGGTGCGAGGCCCATGTTCGGTCGGCAAGGCGTGTTTCCAGCCAGCCATAGATCGCCTCCAGCGCCTCTCGGGCGCGCTGGGCACGGACCGGATCGCTAACCCCGATCAGGTGCGGCAGCGCCTCGTTCACGACAGCCTGAACCGGAGCCATCACATGATTGTCGAAGATGCGGTCCATGAACCGCACGTCGAGCGCGTCGCTGGTCGTCGCGGGAATGAGAGGCGCGCGCTCATAATGGCGCAAGTCCAGATATTCGATGATCGTCGTCGCCTCGACGATGGGCGCGCTCTCCTCATACGTGTCGTCCACCAGCACCGGGAACTTGCCGAGCGGCCAGTGGCCGCGCAGCTCGGCCATCGCTCCCTCGTCCTCCACATTCCGCAGCGTATAGGGCAGCTCCTTCTCGTGAAGGGCGATCATCGCCTTCCAGCTATAGCTGGAGAAGGGATGGGCATAGAGCGTATAGCTCATGCCGCCGATCCCTCGAAGGCGGCTTCAAGCGCAGCGAGATCGAGCTTTTGCATGGTCATCATGGCAGCGTTCATGCGACCGACTGCCTCGGGAGAACCGCTGGACTGAAGGTCCAGGAGCAGGCGCGGCACGACTTGCCAGGAGACGCCGAAGCGATCCTTGCACCAGCCGCACACGCCTTCCGCGCCGCCATCGGCAATGAGCGCGTCCCAATAGCGGTCCAGCTCTGCCTGATCCTCCACCGGGACGACGAAGGAGACCGCTTCGGTCTGCGGGAACATGGGGCCGCCGTTGAGCGTGGAGAAGGACCGCCCGTTCAGCGTGAAGGTGACAAGCATTGCCGTGCCGGCCTTGAAGTTCGGCGGGAACGGCGAATCCTCCAGGTAGCGCGAGATCTCGTCGATCCGCGAATCGGGGAACAGCGACACGTAGAAAGAGGCGGCCTCCTCGGCGGTGCCGTCCATCCAGATGCAGGGGGTGATCGGACTGGCCATGCTATTGTCTCCTAATGTCCGCCGACGAGAGCGAATTGCGCGCCCTGCGGGTCCACGGCGATGATGATGATGTCGCCTCCCGGAACCTCATGAGGACCGTGAAGGACCTGCCCTTGCCCCGCTTCGATGGCACGCGTCGCCACCCCCACTGAAGGCACGCGGAAATAGTGCCGCCAGTGGGCCGGATGGCTCTTGTCCTCCATGCTCGCGCCAATCCGCAAATCGTCGACGCACAGGAAGTGATAGTCGCCCATCTCGCCCATCGGCATGGACTCCGGATTGGTCCAGCCGAACAGGCCCGTGTAGAATTGAAGCGCGGTCTTCTGGTCCGGCGAGGACAGTTCGTTCCAGCCGCAATGGCCGATGCCATCCACGGAGAAGGCGGTGCTGCTTCCGCCCTCCACCGTGCCGCGCATCACATAGAAAGGCGCGCCGTGCGGATCGGACGCCATGGCGAACCGCCCGACGCCGGGAATATCCTGCGGTGGGACATGGACCTGCCCGCCCATCGCCGGAATGGCTTGTGCCGTCGCATCGACATCGTCGACGGCGATATAACCGACCCAGACCGGCCGGGCGCCGCCGGCGCGCATCTCCTCATCGAGGGCCAGCGCACCCGCGATCTCGGCGCCATCGGACCCCGCGATCATACGATAATCCGTGCCCGGCATGGCGGAGGCGGCGCCGATCTTCCAGCCCACCACCGGCTCGTAAAAGGCGCGAGCGGCCTCCACGTCGGTAGTCATCAATTCATACCAGATGAATTCGCCATGCCGGTTCGTCATGGGAAGCAGTCCTTCTGCATATGGACGCGCTATGCGCGCCCGATCATTTGCTCTCGTCGAGAATGGTGGTGAAACCGCCGTAGATCATGCGCGCGCCCGCCATGGGATTGTCCTCCGGGCCCTTCATGCGTTCATCGGCCATCATCTTTTCCCAGGCGGAGTCGCGTGTCGCCTTGTCCGGCCATTCGATCCATGAGAAGACGACATCCTCGCCTTCCTCGGCGATGACCGCCGTGCGGAAATCGTTGGTCTTTCCGGCCATGAGATCATCATTCCAGGTCTCGACCACCCGCAGCGCTCCATATTCGCGGAACAGGGGAGCGGCGGCCTTCGCCATTTCCAGATAATCGGCCTTGCGGCCCGGCTTCACCGGGCACAGAAATCCATCAATATAGGTCATGCTGGCACTCCTTCTTCGTCAGTCGTGAAGTCCGCCATCTGCGCGGCCCTGAGGATCGCGGGGAAGCAGGCGCTCGTCCTTCTCCGCGATATGCAGGGCGATGGCGCCGCTCTCGAACAGCTCCAGAGCACCCTCGCGGTAATGAGGCACCTGCCCGAAAGGCTGCTCGCGATAATAATCCACGGGCCGGTCCACGGCGCTGATGAGGCGCGAGCGATAATCTAGGCTGAGGCGCGAGCGATAATCTAGGCCGATCTCCTCCAGCGCCCAGCGCACGCGCAGATCGCGCACATGGCCGCGCGCGAAGGGCGGCACCCATGAAAAGCCCGTCACTTCGATCGGGGCATCGATTCTCTGACTCATGATGAAGCTCCTTCCTCTCGGCAAAGCCGGGTTAGGTGGCTGGCGCTCAGTCGCCTTCCTTGCGGATGCCCTTGAGCAGGGCGTAGACAGCCATGGCGTGCCCGTGACCCAGACCGAAATCGCGCTTAAGATCGGCCGTGAGAGTGGCCGCCTTAACCTCCGGCTTCAGGGTTCCGCCATCCAGATAACCCCGCGCCGTCGCATAGGCGCGCAGATCGTCCGGCGACTGGCCAGTGCGCTCCTTGATCGTATCGAGATAGGCCTGGAACGACATGATCCTCTCCTGCCTTTCTGGATTCAGGACTGGGGGATGGCGCTCATGTCCATCCATGCCGGCTCCCAGATATGGCCATCGGGATCGGCGAAGCTGCGCGAATACATGAAACCATGATCCTGCGGCGGATTGGGGTCCGCCGTGCCGCCGGCGCCAGCCGCGCGGCCGACCACATCGTCCACGCTTTCGCGGCTTTCCTCGCTGAGGGCGATCAGCATCTGGGCGCTCTCATGGGCGTTGGGAATGGGGCGTTTCGTGAAGCTGGCGAAGCGCTCATGGGTGAGCAGCATCACGGCAATAGCCTCGGAAAAGCGCATCATCGCCGCGCCTTCATCCGTGAAATTGGGTTCGTTAGTGGCGCCGATCGCTTCGTAGAAGGTCCGCGAAAGCGCGAGATCCTTCACCGGAAGGTTGACGAAGATCATCCGTTCCATGGCAAACGTGTCCTTTTCCGTGTTCCGGCCCCACCGAATCACCTGACCTTGACGATTCTGACCGAAGGTCATAAATATTGCAACTATGGAGTTAGAAAAAATAACTAGCGAGTCAAAACCCGTACAAAAGCGTCGCTTCTCCGATGCTTGCGGCCTCGCCCACGGGCTCGATCTGGTGGGCGAGCGCTGGGCGCTGCTGGTCGTTCGCGAGCTGCTGCTGGGGCCGCGCCGCTTCTCGGACCTACGCGCAGGGCTGCCGGGCCTCAGTGCCAATGTGCTCACCCAGCGGCTCAACGAACTGGAAGCGCGGCACATCGTCGAGCGGTTGAAGCTACCGCCACCCGCTAATGTGCAGGTCTATGGCCTCACCGAGTGGGGCAAGGAAGCCGAGCCGATGGTCCTGGCCATGGCGAAATGGGCTTATCGCTCGCCGGAGCACGACCGGATGCTGCCGCTGAGCGGTGCAGCCATGATGCTCTCGCTTCGAATCAATCTCGACCCGGTCAAGGCTGGCACCATGACCTTGTTGTTGGGTGCCGACATAGGGGGAACGCCTTATCGCGGCCGGCTCGCTGACGGGGTTTTTACGGTGGAAGCGGGCGAGGCGCAGGCGGCGGACCTCGCCTATGAGGGGACCGCGCGCGGCCTTGCGGCGCGCTTCTACGGCAAGGTGCCGCTCCCGCAGCTTGCCATGAGCGGCATGCTCAAGATGGCGGGGGATCCAGCGCTGGAGGCGCGCTTCGTGTCCTTGTTCGACCTGCCGCCGCGCTATGTCCCGTCGGAAAAGGGCTCGACTCCGTCCCGCTGAGCCCCCATAGCGCACGGCGGGAACAAATGGGGGACAAGTCTTGGTCGCAACGGTGGGGACGGTGGCGTTTCTCGGCCTTGAGGCGCGCCCGGTGGAAGTGCAGTGCCAGCTTGTCTCCGGACTGCCCAATTTCATTGTGGTGGGGCTGGCTGACAAGGCAGTGGCAGAAAGCCGTGAACGGGTCCGCAATGCGATTGCCGCAATCGGGCTTTCGCTCCCGCCCAAGCGCATCACGGTCAATCTTTCGCCGGCGGACCTGCCCAAAGAGGGATCGCACTACGACCTGCCGATCGCGCTGGCCTTGCTTGCGGCCATGGGCGTGGTGGATACCGAGCAACTCGCCGAGCACCTGGTGGTGGGCGAATTAGGACTGGACGGTCGCATCGCGCCCGTTCCCGGCGTGCTGCTGGCCGCACTCCATGCCGCACAGAGCGATCGCACGCTGATTTGCCCGGCTTCGCAGGGTGCAGAAGCGGCCTGGGCGGGATCGGACGGCGTGTTGGCGGCGCCCGATCTGCTCGGCCTCATCAATCATCTGAAAGGATCTGCCGTACTGCCGCGCCCTGGCGTGGGCGAGGTCGAACCGCGCGGTATGGGCCCGGACCTGCGGCAAGTGAAAGGGCAGGAAACCGCTCGGCGCGCTTTGGAAATCGCGGCCGCAGGCGGGCACAATCTGCTGATGGTCGGTCCTCCGGGCGCGGGCAAATCGCTGATGGCAAGCTGCCTCCCAGGCATCCTTCCGCCACTCACCCCTGCCGAGGCGCTGGAAGTCTCCATGGTCGCCTCGGTCGCCGGCACGCTGTCTGGTGGACGAATCAGCCAGAACCGGCCTTATCGCGCACCGCATCACAGCGCCTCCATGCCGGCACTGGTTGGCGGTGGGGTGCGCGTGAAGCCGGGTGAAGTCAGCCTCGCGCATCTCGGCGTCCTGTTCCTCGACGAACTGCCCGAGTTCCAGCGCGCAGTCCTGGACAGCCTGCGCCAGCCCCTCGAAGTCGGAGAAGTGAGCGTTGCGCGCGCTAACGCACACGTGACCTTCCCGGCGCGTGTCCAGCTTGTCGCAGCCATGAACCCGTGCCGCTGCGGCCATCTTTCCGATCCCGCGCTCGCCTGCTCGCGGGCGCCACGTTGCGCGGCGGATTATCAGGCGAAAGTTTCCGGGCCACTGCTCGACCGGATCGACCTGCATGTGGACGTCGCCGCCGTGAGCGCCGCCGACCTGCTGCTGCCGGCACCGGCCGAAGGATCGGCCGAAGTTGCATCGCGCGTGGCACATGCGCGGGCACGGCAGACCGACCGAGCGGCGGAGAGCGGCGGCGCGCGCACCAATGCAGAGTTGAACGGCGACGCGCTGGATCGCCATGCCACCCCAGACGAGGGCGGGCGGGCATTACTCGCTCAGGCCGCCGCCGCCATGAAGCTGTCCGCCCGTGGCTATACCCGCGTACTGCGTGTGGCACGCACCATCGCGGATTTGGCCGGCGCGGAAAATGTGGGGCGCATCCACGTGGCGGAAGCGCTCAGCTATCGGCGGCGCGCGCCGGTGAATTGAAGGCCGCGGCGGGGATAGCTCTGTTGCGACTGAAAGAAAATCAGCGCCAAGCCGTCTCACCCTGCGCAGCGAAAAAACGAACGCCCGAGCGTGCGATGTGCAGTTCAAGCGCGTTGCCAGCCTCCGCTTTCTCCCCATCGACGAGCAGATCGAGCGATCTAGCTTCGGTCCGCAGGCTTATGGTGGGCGACAGGCCGAGCGGTTCCGACGGCCCGTCCCTGAAATCACCCGCTAGCCAGGCCCAGCCATGGCGGAACAGGTCGCCCGCACCGCTTGCCAGCACGCCATAAGCGCGCAGGCCTTTCACGCCCGGCTCCACGAAGATCGCGGGGTAGACCGTATCGTCGCCCTCCAGCGCGACGCCCGGGTGCTCGAAAGTGGCGGAGAGCGCATTGGGAACCTCCTCTGCCAACGCAGCGATGTCCCGGTTGCGCAGGGCTTCCCGCACCTCGCCCCAGGCGGCCGTGGGTCCAGCGATGAGGCCAGTATAGGCTGCAATGCTCCCGGCGCGGATGATGGGCGTACGCAGGACCGAGCCGCGCCCATCGAGATAAGCCTGCACGACTTCCAGCGCATCGAGATCGCCATGCAGCGCATGGGCCAATAAGTTCATCGTGCCGCCCGGCAGGGCCAGCAGCGTGCCATCCCAGCCATCCAGCGCCTGGGCTACGGCGCTAAGAGAGCCGTCGCCGCTCAACACGACCGCCAAGCCTACGCGCTCCGCCCGCAAGCTGCGCGCGTCAGGCAGGGGCTGATCCCCCATGGCGCGGACGCTGCCCAGAGGCCAGCCGCTCCGCTCGAAAAGCTGCTCTATTTCAGCGACCAACGCAGGATCGCAGCTCCCGCTTCGTTCATTGTAAATGAACAGGCTTTCGTTCATTTCGTCGCTCATGCGTTCGTAAAATGCGCGATGGCTGCAATTGGATGCAGGAAGACCCGCAGGGGAAGCATTTTTGTCCTGCCCGCCCTCGCCCCTTGAGCCGGGCGGGTACACGCGCTAGGAGGCGCCTTGTTCCTATTGCGGCGCGGCAATTAGCGCCAATCAAGCAAACGAGCGCCAGGAAACACAGGATGGCCGAATTCACTCTCCCCGCCAACAGCGTCGTGCGCAAGAAGGGCGCTGTCCACAAAGCTCCGGACGGCGCGGACCGGGTCAAGAGCTTCAAGGTCTATCGCTACGATCCGGACAGTGGCCAGAATCCGCGCTACGACACATTCGAGATCGACCTCGACGATTGTGGGCCGATGGTACTCGACGCGCTCATCAAGATGAAAGGCGAGCAGGACAGTTCGCTCACCTTCCGTCGCTCCTGCCGGGAAGGCATTTGCGGCTCCTGCTCGATGAACATCAACGGCAGGAATGGTCTCGCCTGCACCACCGCCATCGAGGACTGCAAGGGCGAAGTGCAGATCACTCCGCTGCCGCACATGGACGTGATCAAGGATTTGGTGCCCGACTTCACGCATTTCTACGCGCAGTATAATGCCATCAAGCCCTGGCTGCAGACGGTAACGCCCCCGCCGAGCGGAAAGGAGCGTCTGCAATCCCCCGAGGACCGCGAGAAGCTGGACGGCCTCTACGAATGCATTCTGTGCGCCTGCTGCTCGACGAGCTGCCCCAGCTACTGGTGGAACGCGGATCGCTTTCTGGGCCCGGCCATCCTGCTACAGGCTTATCGTTGGCTGGCCGACAGCCGCGACGAAATGACCGGCGAGCGACTCGACGAGCTGGAGGACCCTTTCCGGCTCTATCGCTGCCATACGATCATGAATTGCGCCAACGTCTGCCCCAAGGGCCTCTCGCCCGCCAAGGCCATCGCTGAAACGAGGAAGATGCTCGTCGAACGCGCAATCTGAGGTCAGGCACCTGAAGCAGGGAGATGGGCAATGAAGGAAGGCGACGTATTGGATGGGGGCTGCCTGTGTGGCGCGATCCGGTACAAGCTGACCGGTCCCGCGCTGTGGGTGTCGCAATGCTGCTGCAAGGATTGCCAGAAGGCGACCGGCACCGGCCACACGACGATCATCGGCATTCACAATAGCCAACTCTCCCTCAAAGGTTCTCCGGCTACCTATACCAGCGCAGGCGACACCGGCGGGGATGTGACGCGTCATTTTTGCGGGACGTGCGGCGGGCGCCTCTACACCTCCGGAACGCTGCCGGGGGAATTCATCATGGTGCAGGCGGGATCGCTGGACGACCCGGATCAGGTAAAGCCGCAAAGCGTCATCTACATGAAGGACGCCGTCTCTTGGGATCATTTCGATCCGGCGTTACCCAAATATGAGATCATGCAGCCACGCGCGCAACACGGAACAGTCACGGAGGCCCAGCCGCGCGAGACATGAGCGATCTGCTCGCCCGCTACGATAGCCTGATTGCCGCGGGCGAGCTGCGGCCCGATCCGGACCAACGTGCCGCCGCCCTGCGGCTCTCCCGGCTCCAGCAGGAGCTGGAAGTAGCGCCACGCCGGGGCTCCGTTCTGTGGCGGATGCTCCGCAAGTCCCCCGAACCAGCGCGGGGCGTCTATATGTGGGGTGGCGTGGGGCGCGGCAAATCCATGCTGATGGACCTGCTGCGGGACAGTCTGGAAGAGCCGGCCAAACGACGCATCCATTTCCATGAGTTCATGATCGATGTTCATGCCCGCCTGCGTGAGGCGCGGGCGAGTGAAAGCGGAGATCCCATTCCCCCAGTCGCCGCCGCCATCGCAGCCGAAGCGAAGGTGCTGCTGTTCGATGAAATGGTGGTGAACAACATGGCCGATGCCGCCATCATGTCCCGCCTCTTCACCGCCTTGTTCGAGGCAGGCGTGACGCTGGTGGTGACATCCAACCGCGCGCCGGACGACCTCTACAGAGACGGCCTCAACCGCGAACTGTTTTTGCCCTTCATCGACCTGCTCAAGGCCCGGCTCGACGTGGTGCCGCTTAATGGCCCGACCGATTACAGGCTGGATCGACTGGGTGGCATGGACACTTGGCATGTACCCAATGGCGTCGCCACGACCGCAAAGCTGCGCGAGGTCTTCTTCCGCCTCACCGATTATCCGCCGGAGGACAGCGCCCATGTGCCGAGCGAGGAGCTGGCGGTGGGGACGGGACGCAGCCTTCACGTGCCCAAGAGCCTCAAGGGCGTCGCGGTCTTTTCCTTCAAGCGTCTGTGCGCCGAGGCGCGCGGCGCGGCGGATTATCTCGCCATTGCCAGGCGCTTCCACACTGTCATCATCGTCGGCATTCCGGTGATGGGGCCGGAGAAGCGCAATGAGGCCGCGCGCTTCGTCACATTGATCGACGCGCTCTACGAGCACAAGGTGAAGCTCATCGCGGGCGCCGATGCGCCGGCGACGGCGCTTTACCCGGCCGGCGACGGCGCCTTCGAGTTCGAGCGCACGGTCTCACGCCTCATGGAAATGCAGTCCGAGACGTATCTCGCAATGGGACATGGCTCGGCAGGTTGACCATGGACCGGATTTGACAGTCCGGACTTGAGAGATACAGAATCATCGGCGTGCAGGGGGTGCGGCTGTGGGGCTTGGGGGGAATAATGTGGTGAAGAGCGTCTATCCGCTGATATTGCTCAGCGTGGCGATCTCGGCCTTTGCGCAGATCGCGCTCAAGGCAGGGATGGGATCGTCTGCGGTGCAGCGTGCGCTGACGGACGGGACGCGGATCAGCGCCCTGTTCGATATCGCCTTCAATCCCTTCGTCTTGCTGGGCCTCTTCCTCTATTTCTCCAGCGCGGCAGTCTGGTTGCTGGTGCTCGCCAGAGTCGAGGTGAGCTTTGCCTATCCCTTCGTGGCGTTGGGCTTCGTGCTCACCGCTCTGCTCGGCCGGTTCTTCTTCCATGACACATTCTCCGCCGCCAAGATCGTCGGCACGCTGCTGATCATGGCCGGCGTGGTGGTATTGGCCCGTGGCTGACGGAGCGAATGCGATGACCGTGGAGGTCATGACCGCAAGCGCCACGACCGCACCC